>Ga0210040_10004436_pt1 | contig 18333 bp, 8 predicted proteins | sample CryGeyCG12114_NA_FD_185462 | JGI IMG/M metagenome (GOLD analysis project Ga0210040, IMG submission 185462) | Groundwater microbial communities from aquifer - Crystal Geyser CG19_WC_8/21/14_NA (SPAdes) (version 2) | ecosystem: Environmental > Aquatic > Deep subsurface > Groundwater | place: USA...
CCTACCCTCCCATCCACCCTCCTCCTCATATCCACAAAGGCCTACTTCCCGCCCAGCCGGACAATCCAATACCTGCAATCACTTCTCTCCCCGTCTAGCGGCATAATCGACAAAATCCTTACCACCCCCTCTCTCTCCTTCACCTTCATTCCAGATTTTCTAACCATCCACCCCTGTGCCACCATCATCTCCGAGCGTGCCTCACCGAACCCGAGCCTGAACGACTGGCCCATCAATCTCGGCGCTCAGGACTGTTACTGGGAACCCTCCTACGGGCCCTACACCGGCTGCATCGTCCCTGCCGCCCTGCACTCCCTAGGTGTCTCAGTCGTCGAGCTCGGCCACGCCGAGCGCCGCCGCCTGCTTTCCGAAACAGACTCCACCACTGGGGCGAAAGCTGCCGCCGTGTGTAGCTCCGGCATGGTGCCACTGGTGTGCATCGGCGAGCTACAGGCGCCGCCGGCCTCGGGCCCCATGAGCATGGCGGTCGGCAATGCAATCCGCCAGCTCACACCACAGATCATAGCCGTACTGAACGCCGTGCCGGCCGATGCGCCGGTCATCTTTGCATACGAGCCTGTGTGGGCGATCGGCGCGGCGGAGCCCGCAGGCGTCGAGTACGTGGGTCCAGTGGTGGAGGGGGTTCGCACGGTGGTGAAGGGAATAAAGGCGCGGACTGGTCAGACGAAGGTGGTGTACGGAGGAAGCGCGGGCCCGGGATTGTGGAGTGGGCAGACGAATGGTGGGAACGGCTTGGGACAGTATGTGGATGGAATGTTCCTGGGGAGATTTGCGCATGAGGTGAGCAACGTGAAGAAGGTGGTCGACGAGGTGGTCAGCAGCATGAAGGAGTAAAAGTTGTTCTCAGATGAAAGCATGTACGCACCTCTCACGTCCAAGATGGGGAAAAGCTACCTGCACAGAAAGCAACCATACTGTACACATCCATTCAACATTGTACTACAACATCAAGTCATCAGCTCATCGACAGGCATTACCCAAGCCAGGGCCCAAAAACCAGCATTTCGGACCGCAACACGAAACCGTCCATGCCCAAGCCCACGACTGCCGGCGCGGCATTCCAAGACCTGAACATCTCGAAGCCGAGCAGTAAAAGCACAACCCACCAACCACGACAATCCACTCAACTCTTCAATTCGCCCGGCGTCATCACACTCACCACACTCGTGCCCTCGCTGAACCTAGTCCTAAACACACGGTTCGCATTCTGAAACATGCCGTCCTTCAGACTGACCACGATGAATTGACTCCCCTTGAACCTCGTCTTGATCAGCCTGCCTATATTCTGCGTGTGTGACAGATCCAGCGCCGCGTCCACTTCGTCCAGGATATACATTGGCGCGGGCTTAAACTGCAGGAGCGCCATGATAAGAGACAGTGCGATCAGAGACCTGAGAAACCGTTAGCGACTTATACCAGAGAAAAACAGGGCGAAGAAAACACGTACCGTTGACCACCCGACAACTCGCTGAGACTAGACTTCCACACCTTGCCTAGGCAGACCTTGACCTCGAGACCTTCTTGTATCCTACTTACATCGCTGTCAAGCGGCACCAGCTTCGCCGTATTGTTGCCTGGTAGGAGGTCACTGAAGATATTTCCAAAGTCCTCCGTGACCTTCCGCCATGTCTTGAGGAGTGCTTCCTTCTTGTACTCGTCGAGAGTGATGATGGTTTCTTCAATCTTTTTCTTGTCGCGAACCACCGTGCGCAACATATTCTTCAGCGACGTTTCCTTTTTCTCGACGCTATCGATCATCGGCATGACCTTGGGGTTGATCTTCTTCTTCATGTTCTGGAAACGCTCCGTGAGATTCTTCAGCGTGGTCCGTGATTCAGAGAGATTAAGGCGGGTGAAGTCATAAGGTGTGCCTGGTTTGCCGAATTGGTCGCGGTTGTCGCTGAGCCAGTCATGTTCTTTCTCCAACGCAGTCACCATCTGTGAGGCTGTATGCGCGTCTTTCTGAGCCTTCTCGAGCGCGTGAGATAGTTTCTGGGCTTCTAATGACTCCTCGGTAATCTGCTTCGATTTACTGGATTTGGCTTGTTCCAGTTCGCGGAGTTCGTCGTCGAATCCGGTGAGTTTCGCTTGCTCGTCGGATAGCTCTGCCTGGGCCACATCGTGGGCATCCTTGACTTGTGCTTCTTCTTGCCGGAGCTCAACGATCTCCTCCTGCTGCGACTGAATGGTCAAGGCAATATCGCCTAGCTGTTCTTCCGCGGCGTTGAGATCGCTGATGGCTTGTTCCGAGTCTACTCTTGCATCCTGCAGCTCCTTCTGCATGGTCTTGACAGCGGCAGCGGTCCTGCTTAGAGACTTCTTGAGTCCAGCCAATGACTTTTCGAGCTCCTTCAGCTTGCTGTCCTTGTTGTTGCTGAAGTCTGCCATGTCCTTCTCTATCCGCTTGACGTCTTTGGTAGCTTCTGCTTGTCTCGATTTCGCATCGGTCATGTCTTTCTTCAGCTGCTCAATGGACGCCTTCATTTCCTCAACGGCGTGAATGATCGACGAAGATGAATTGCCTTGGATCTGCTCCTCAGTGAGCTTGATTTCGTGAGACTTGAGATCCAGGTCCTGTTTGGCGGCCTTGATTGTTTGAAGCTTTTGCCGCTCGTTGTACATCAACTGTTGCAGCTGCAAAAGCTCTTGCTCATGCTTGCGAAGTTCCTGGCTGACTTGATTGAGTTTCTGCAGGATGACAAGCACACCGCTAGATTGTGGTGAGCTACCACCAGAGAGGGTTCCAGAAGGGTCATAGACATCACCTTCCAGAGTAACACTCTTAAGCTGGACAGCTGGATCAAAGGTGACTCGCTTAGCAGTATCTGCATCCTCGCAGATTAGCGTTGTACCAAAGACGTAGTCCATAGCAGCCGACACTTCATGGTCATAGCCAATGAGTGATAGTGCTAGGTCAACTTTGTTAGGAGCGATCCTTTGAGCGGCGCCAATTTTCTCAGCTGATGCTCGAAAAGCTGAAATCTTGTTCAATGGAATGATCGTGACACGCTTCTTGAGTTTGCCATGTTGGAGTAGTTGCGTGCCTGTTTCTGCCGTGTCAACAACAACGTTGTATAACCTGCCACCAGCACAAATTTCCAATGCAGTTCCGGCGACAGACTTGTCCTTGTCGAGGGTAAACAACTGTGCCACAAGACCTTTGACACGAGACCGGTCAAAGTTTGGTGAAGGATCGCTGAAGTTGAAGTCGACGTTTGCGACTTTGCGCTTGAAACCATCTGCTTGCTCTCTAAGGGTCCGAATGCTCTTTTGAAGTTGGGTCTCCTTTTCGTGCATTGCTTCTTCTCGTCCTGGCTCGAATCCAAGCTTCTGCAAGTCAGCCTCCAGCTTCTGCGCTTGTTTTCGCAACATCTCCAATCCATTGAGTAAATCCGCATTCTGCTCCTTTGCCTTCTTCGCACGAGGCTCATCTGTTTTGATCTGTTTCTCTAGATGTGAAATCTTGAGCTTGGCCTGCTCGTGCTCGGTCCCAGAGGTGGTGACACGATTTCGAGCCTCTTGTAACTGGCCCTGATAGCCACTTTCTTGGCCTTCACGAGAAGCAACGCCAGTCTGCAATGCGGAGAGTAATTCCTCCTTCTGCTCTACCTCAGCGCTCTGTGTGTCAACTTCAGCCTTCGCAGAATTGTATCCGGACTGCAGCTTGTCGTAGCTCGCCTTTTTCTCCTGTACCTGTTTCTCCAACGTCTTAACATTCTTTGCAATCTCCTTCTTCTTTTGCTCCTCCTCAGTCAGGCTGCTATGCTTGAGATCGAGCACGGTAGACAACCTGACGAGCTCGTGGCTCTGCTCCTTCAACTGGTTCTCAAGTGCTTGAAATCGTCCACCTTTGCGAAGCTCCTTCTCCCTTACGGTTCGGACTCGTTGAGCGTCCTCTGCGAGGTTCTCAACCTCGCGCTTCAGTTTAACACCGTTGTCTTCAAGATGCTGCACTTTGGCACGTTTCGTTTCGTGCTCTTCGTTCGCAACACGCATCTTCTCCCCAGCTCGGACGTAGTCTGCCGCTACCACAACCCGCGTTAGCCGTTCAACTTCGCCCTGTGTCTTCTGGTAATCCAGCCATGCTCGCTTCTCGCCCCGTAGCTTTTCTAGTTTAGGCTCTATCTCTTCCTTCAATAATCCTTCGATCTCGAGCACTTTCGTTTCTTTCTTTGTCATTGTCTTATGTGCCTTTTCTTTCCTGTCCTCAAACATGCGAGTTCCGGCAGCCTCTTCAATCATGGCTAGAATCTCAGCGGGCTTCATGTTCAGCACTTTGGTGACTCTTCCTTGCATGATGATAAAATTCGGGTTGTTGATGTTGAGGCCCACACTCTGGAATAGGTTCTGTACTGTGGCTTGTTGCGCGCGGTGTCCGTTGATCAAGTATTTGCTGGTTCCGCCCATCACAATCTGTCGCGTCACACTGATCTGTGCGTATTCTTCGAATCCAATCGGGCTGGTGTTCTTGTCTCCATTGTCAAAGACGATGGTGACACTTGCTTTTGTGACCCCAGCCTGACCGCGTTTGTAGATGAGATCCTGTAGATTCTGCGCTCTTACAGTGGCGAGATGTGTTATACCGAGGACGAAACATATTGAGTCGAGGATGTTGGACTTTCCAGATCCATTGAGGCCGGTGATGGCGTTGAAGGAGTCGTCCCAACCACTGATAACAGTTCGAACGGCATACGACTTATAACCATCTATGATGAGCTCCGTGATCTTCATTTTGGCGACTGGCTGCGACGACGATGAATGTCTAGAAACCAGAAGCATGCACGCAGTTTGTTGATGGCTTCCTGTTTCCGGCCTAGTTCGAATATCCACGTCCTCCAATCAGCTGCGTCTCAACTCCGCAAATCTTGGCGCGGAGTTCATTGCATCGCGACAAAGTTGAGAATGACTCTCTCCGATTTACCAGTCGAGCGCAGCGTCTTCGTATCTGCACGCCGAGACACCATAGCAGGCTCATGGTAGCTTGGTAACACCGACTGTGACTCAAGAGATACTCCGCGACCCTTGACTTTGACTCACACTGCTATGGCGACCTCGACCATACGCCGCATACCCACCGTCTCCCTCCCTCTATATCTTGCGCCTGCTTTCGCCGAATCGTCAAGCTCGACCTTCCACTCTTCATCAAGACTCTTCTCAAGCACGCCGTGCAGTCATGCACACCCTGTTCGAAGCAACCGCGACAAAAATAAGGAGCGAGGTGTCTCTGCGATCAGGAGCACTGGACCGCGGAAACCCTTGTATTCCATCCAGAAGGCAATAAAGGAACGTGGCTTGCCCCAGCCTGTGCTGAATTCTGAACGTCTAAAAGAGTTCAAGACAAAACCTGACCATGGACTTTGGGGTTTCTTTAACGAGGAGAAGTTAGCCCTACTTTCACCAGAAGAAGAGGGTGCACATGGTAGGCCACCATCTTTGTCAGAGTCTATGCACCATTTGCTGATGCCGGGCAGGACGAGCATGGACTTACGAAGAGCTTTCGGTTAAGTCATTCGAGGACCTCCATGCGCTATACTGGGTCGGTATCAAGGAGATGAACAGAACACGAACTCGCGCGAGAGAACGACGCCGACTTAGGGCTGGTTATGGTGAGGCAGAAGAGCAGAGCAGAATGCAAACGGTCAGTAATCGCTACCAATCTTTCCCTTAGATGTTGTGATCGATAAAGTCCTTCACTCGCCGATACGAATGCCACGGTCCGCGTCAACCTTGGGCACATGTACACTTTACAGGAGCGACGCTCTGAAACATACACATCGAACAATCCATTCTCCGGAATCGTGTAAGCTGTGACCACATGCTGACGCAGTAGCACTCTTAGATCCAGCTGATGTTGAGACGCATTCATCATGTTCTTAGAGACCGCTATGACACCTATCAGGAAGCTCGTCTACTCGTTGAGAAAAAGACCATCAAAGAGCTGATGGAGCAGCCGGAGGAGGTGAGTTCGCATGCGTCTTGACCGAACGTTCTCGACTAACAACTTTCGAGGCCTTTGAGGACATCGCGGATATCAATTTGGCAGAGATTGGTGCGCAAGACCAAGGTGGTCCCGCTATCAACGCAACGTCACCAGGCCAGGAGCGACGCGCGTGAGATATCACTGTACAATGACTGTTGTCAAGCCAGCATACCCCAATGAAAGAGTACATAATCCTGTAATTTGTCTTCAGGTCCTTTTCTCCCGTGCTAGGAGATGACATTGACTTCGACGGCGAAGTGTGCACAACACGGCTCTGGACTCATCGCCAAAGCGGTAACCAAATTACTTGTCTGCCTCGTAGCTTACGGCCTTCAAGAAGTTGGCCCTTGTGCACATGCTCGTAACCGTTCTCGTGGTGACTTTGCGCTACCTTGAGTGCCTACAGTAGGCTTGGCAGTGACTTCACATGGTCATGGCGAACGCCGGCACAGCATGAGCCAAACTAACCTCACCGTAACTCGTCCACCCAGGGCTTTACCAAGTATTGTTTTTGATTGCATCGATTTTCTTCGTTTACTTACCCACCTTGCAGACGCCAAAATGGAAGAGATCGCCCCAGAATATGATGTGGTCGTCCTTGGGACAGGTACGCTCGCCCCACTGGCTGCCCCTCCGTGTTGTTTAGATACTGACGGCCAACAGGCTTGACGGAATGTGTATTGTCAGGGTATGCACAGTACAACAAGAATATTGGACATTGTATTGACAGGAATCGACAGCGTTCTTAGTGTCAAAGGCAAGAAAGTACTACACATTGATCGCAATGACCACTATGGAGGGTACGGACACGGCAATATTAGGCACATACCATGAACTGACGAGCGCATAGCGAGGCCGCCTCCCTAAACATCGAGAATGTAAGGGCACCGTAAATCTCCCCGGGCTTCGACTGAGATATCGCAGCTATTCAAGAAATACGGGACTGCAGGACAGGGTTCAGAGCCGTGGAAGAAATATGGCCGCGTCAACGACTGGAACATCGACCTCGTGTCGAAACTCCTAATGGCGAACGGCGAACTCACCAACATTCTCGTCTCTACCGATGTAACACGTTACCTCGAATTCAAGCAAATTGCCGGCAGCTACGTACAGCAAGGCAATGGACCTCGAGCTACAGTCGCCAAAGTCCCCTCCACTGCAACCGAAGCCCTCTCTTCTCCACTGATGGGCCTCTTCGAGAAGCGCAGAGCGAAGAGATTCCTCGAATGGGTAGGAACGTTTGACGAGAAAAACCCAAGCACATATAATGGTTGGCCAAACCGCAACTGTGGGATGGACTCGCACTGATAAAACGCAGGTCTGAACATGATGCAATGCACGATGAAGGACGTATACGATAAATTCGGCCTGGAAGTCACAACACGCGACTTCATTGGTCATTCCATGGCCCTGTATTCCACTGATGAATATATCAACACTCCTGGCCAGGCCAAAGACACCGTCAATCGCATTCGACTCTACGCCAACTCGATGGCCCGTTACGGCAAATCCCCATACATCTACCCGCTCTACGGTCTCGGTGAATTACCACAAGGTTTTGCCCGCCTCTCTGCCATCTACGGCGGCACCTACATGCTCAACACCTCCATTGACGAGATCACCTACAACGGTAGCAAAGTGTCCGGCATCAAAGCCACCATGAAAGATCGCGACTCGGAAGGCGAAGGCATGAAATTCACCACCAAAACCCCCATGATCATTGGCGACCCCACCTACTTCCCAGGCAAAGTCCAAGTGGTGGGCCACCTCCTCAAAGCAATCTGCATCCTGAACCACCCGATCGAGAAGACCAATGACTCCGACTCTGTCCAACTCATCATCCCACAATCCCAAGTCGGCCGCAAACACGACATCTACATCGCTATGGTGTCCTCGGCGCACAACGTCTGCCCCAAGGGCTACTACATCGCCATCGTGTCTACGATTGCCGAGACATCCGCGAACCATCATCTCGAACTCCAGCCCGGTCTAGAGCGCCTGGGCCGCATTGAGGAGAAGTTCATGGGTCCACCCATCCCGCTGTACGAGCCACTGGAAAGTGGTATCAGCGACAATATATTCGTGTCCAAGTCTTTCGACGCGAGCAGCCACTTCGAGACCGTAACGGACGATGTCAGGGATATTTACCGAAGGGCCACCGGTGAAGAGCTGAAGGTCGAGGGCCTGAGGGAAGGCGTGCAGATCGAAGAGTAAATCGATGTCGAGCCGCGAGAGCTTGCGGGAATGGTAGGAAACACATGCCGAGACGCGGGGAGACAGAAGGGAGCTGTGCAGCTTGGATCGAGAAGTTGGGAGCGCATGATAGCACGGTCGAAGGCGCATGGCGTTGGGTGTTGTACGAAAGGAAAGAACCACGACGCTGAACTTATACTGAACGTGGATTCAGGTAGTAAGAGCCGAGAGCAGAATTGATACACAGTCCATGAATGAGCTACGCGTGAAGTTACAAGTACAAGAGTGTGAGTGCTCATCACGCTCGTTGCGATAATGATCATGCAAACCATTAATGATAAACCCGCCCGAGGACTCCTCGCTATGCTATGCAGCCCAGTACCATGCTCGAGTATCAACTGTGATGTAACGCCTCATGCATTGTTGTCCCATGATGCAAAGTACTATTTCCTTTCTGATGAAGGTAGGCCGTTCCGGTCGAGCGCCCTAGTTCGAGTTCGCACGAGCGAGTGATTTCCGGTGACATCTCCAGCCGCTGTCGCTCAAGTGTCGTCTCTGGTAGACGTTTCACTGGTAAGATAGCCTCTTACTCCGGAGGATTGTCAGGATTTTCACGCTTGGTAGAGGTCTCCTAGTCCTTGCTAGCAACTCCAGAGACACCGCTTGTCGCGCCTCCTGTCAGCTTGGCCGCTTGCACGGCACTCATCTTCTGGGCCCAGCCCTGCGCGGGTTGCACCTTCTTAACGACCCGGTACTCGTCGGTCGAGTAGCCCGGCACGCGGATGTTGTAGACGCGTTCGAGGATGACTTGAACGTCGCGGGCCTCGAGGACGGAGGAGCCACGCAGCTTGGCGAGGCGGCAGGCTTGAGTCACAAGGTCGTCGACGAAGTCGTCTGCGACTTGAAGGAAGATCTACGAGTTCTGGGATTAGTATGTTCTCAGTAGGAAGGGAGTGAAGGCTGTTTACCTCTTCAGCTTCAGGAGTGAGTTGTTCCTCACGGCCTGGACCGCAGACTTCACGGACGAGTTCATTGAGCTTCTTCTTGCCGAGAAGGTGACCGTCTTCGCTTGTCTCGAGTACATAGCCCGGCATGGATGTGATGGCTGGTTGAGCGATCTGGCCGGGTAAACCGACGCCGGCGCCACCGTTGAGAGTGGGTCGAGAGGGCGGCATGGGTACGGGTTTCGGTTCGGTGACCTGAAGGGTTTTGGCGATGGAGGGCTGGTTCTCTCGCTTCATGCCAGCGGGCATTTGGTTTAGCGGGTGAGAGTGCGCGGATGGTTGTTGCAAAGCTTGCGGAGGGATCATCGAACCTTGGTGACTGACAGGGCGTTGAGCGTCTGTCATTGATTGCTGTGTGTGATAAGGTGACTGGGCCGCGGCCATAGGATTTTGTTGTGTCGTAGGCGTCGGGTGTTGCATTGCGGTCGTAGCTGCGGTTGCTGTCGGACTGCCTACATTCTGCGCAGCGCTTGCCTGATTGCGGGCAGCGGAGACGGCAGAACTTATCGAGTGCGCGGTTGGACCTTGAGGACCTACACCAGCTGGCATGTTCGGCGCCACTGCAGCTGTTTGTTCCGTAACCTCACTCGCTCCTGGGGCTGCTGGGTTTGAGTATCGATGCTGTGCCTGCTGTCGAAACTGTCCCTGCTGCTCCTTGAACTTTTCCATGAAGGACTGAGACTCGCTAATGGCCTTTTTGCATTGCGTGATTTTGTTACGGTAGGATTCCTGTTCTTGCGCGTTCAACGGATTCCCAGCCGCCTGTCGCTGCGTGGCTGTCTGATTGACCTCCTTCATTTTGGTTTGCGCAATATGCATTCTCTGCAAAGCCTGTCCATACCTGGCTTTTGCCTCGCGCAACCAATCTTCAGCCGGCCTCGTTCCTTCAATCATTGCAGGTGGGTAAAAGAAATGTTGCTCATTGACTTGACGCTGAATCTCAGCTTGGAGCTGGCTGAATTGCACAGCGTTGTTGTTGCTGGCGTTGTTCGCGGCTCCCTGTGTTGAGGCTTGAGCAGCTTGAGACTGAGATTGAGCTTGAGCCTGAGCCTGAGCTTGAGCTTGAGCTTGAGCCTGAGCTTGTTGTTGTTGTTGTTGCTGAGCAGCTTGCGCTTGTTGTTGTTGTTGTTGAACCTGGGCCTGCTGTTGAGCTTGTGCCTGTTGTTGTTGTTGTTGCTGCTGCTGCTGCTGCTGCTGCTGTGACTTTCTGGCTTGTTGAAACTGTTTCATTCCTTGCATCAGACCACTTGAAGTCTTGACTAGATTACCATATGCTTGCTGGTATCTTGGATCCTCTGGTGGTGTGCTGTTGATCACAGTCCATAACTTTTGAATACCTTGGGCATAGTGTGTTTTCTGTTCCGGCGACAGTTGTGGCAGACGAGAGACTTGTTCGACCCTGATGAGATTGGCATGCTGCTGCGGCGCAGGCGGAGCGGGCCTATTCTGAGCCGGAGCGCCCTCCATGGCGCAAGAGACCTGGAGGGCTGTTCAGGCCAATGTCGTCGGCTTCGTGCAGAGGTATGGTAGGACGGTTTTAGAATGCGACCGGTGCGAGAGCGAGGTTTTCTGGACGCGGCACAAAGATATGGAATCGATGGGAGAGAGAGATTCAGAGTGACCGGTACCTTTATTTGTGGCAGGCTGGTGCTGAAGCAAACAGCTCCTACTATACCAGAATTTGTGTAGGCTCGAAAGAGAGGTCTGTCTGGTCTGAGTCTCTCTGACACTCTAGAGCAACGCAAGATGTACAATAAAGGTTGTTGAAGTTAAGGTGAGCAGGCGCATTCCGTTGTAGTCTACGTATAAGACCCCTCATTAGCCGTAACGAAGTTACGCGTATTTACCAAGACGGTCTTGCTGTGGCTTGGCTACGGTAGGCCACAGACAACTCTATATGTACCTAGGTAGTGGTTGGACATGATGCTCCTAAGGGCTATCTTCTTTGTACCATTTCAAATGAACTGATTAAGCGAGAAGTTTATTGGATTTCGTTTCCTGGATAGTGAAAAAGCACTCAGAAGCCGCTGACTTCATTACACCTATACATGATTCCATGTCCCAATGCCTGTATACCAACGAAGAGACCGTGTCATCGGCCTGCGGTGGAAACTCCTGAACGCCTCTGCTTGCCTTCTATACATTGATCATCCCGTCATAACACCTGGCACCCATATCGAATGTCCAAAACTCTGAAAATCAAGCTATATAACACATCATTAGGTCATGCCCAGGGCCTTCGTACCATCCACGACGCCAGACAACATCTTTAACCCATACGCCGATGAAACTCTTTCCATAATCTTAAGCTTCGATTTGATCTCTGACTTATCCACAGTACCATACCACTGTCCACCACAGGTACAGTGCTCACTGAACAAACAATCATCACTTTGTAGTGCTCCACACTTCTTGCATCTTAGGTCTTGTGTTTGCCAGTTGACGAGAACAGCCTCTAGGCGTGCGATCAATGCCTGCTCGAGATTGACGCGGCTGTACTCACTCTGGCAGCTCAAACACCTCCAGGGTTTGTCCGTGCCGTTCTGTTGGTCCGGCAAAACATCTTCGTCACGACAAAGGTCCAAATCGCGAGTCATCGTGCAGGTGTCACACACGAGCTGGTCGAACTTGAGGCTTGCACTCGGATTTTCGAAGCGAGCATCTGCGCCAAACTCGCGGACATCAAACAGAGCAAGAAGCTCTTTGCGGAGTAGTCTGGCTTCAAGTTGCACAGGCTTGGACAGGGAGACAACCTGCATCAGCGCCTTTACAAGCTCGAGCACTGGATCGCGACTATTGCGAGAGTTGCCCGTGTCAAGTGTTCCACCAGGCAATTGAGGAAAGGTCCAGTCGCTTGCCAATTCACGGTGTAACAATTCTTCCCGCTGACGTCTTATGAGCTGCACTACCTGCTTTTTCAATGGCCTGGAGAAGTCGTCCTGCAAGATTGTCGTCACTTCCGTGCTTGTAGGATCTTCGGTCAAGCTTATGAATCCGTTAGGAAGCTGGGTCGCTCGCGGTGTGGAGTCTGATCCTGTACTTGACGGTCGTTTCAGCTTGTGCATAACATCGATAAATTCAATCACCCAATCGTCAAATATCTGCTGCAGTGGCACTGGCAAGAATTGTGCAAGCTGCCAGTGAATGATGGTCTCGAGGTTGGCGCCGTCGGTGGTCTCATTGACGGTTGAAGTTCCTTTTCCACCGTAGTTGTATGGGTCATACCAGACCAGTGCGTCCCAATAGTCTCGGATTTCCAGTCCTAGAAAGTGGAACAGAGGCTTCTGCTGGATCGACTTCATTATGTACTGAGAGTATGCATAGGCGTTGCCGACCTCTTGCTTCGAGGTCTGCAACAAAAGCCGTGTTGGACTAGCAAAGACGACATTGGAACCCACACGACGGAAATCCGTCACTAGTTGTTGAAATGCTTTCTTGGACATCATCTGCACATAGTAGTGCAGATTCCTGTCGTACAAACAGGACGCAGGTCCCTCAACCCAGCGAACAAGGTGTTGTACCATGATATCGGCCAACCTGTTCCCAAGACAAGCTTCTGTCCACCATGATTTGACCATATCTCGAAGCACTAATAGCGCAGATTGAGCAAATCCAGCATTGCTTTCTGTCATGCCAGACCCTTCACTCTCGTTGTCGGCAGCAGGGTTGAATGATACCGAGTCAGCCGAGCCTTCCAGATCGTTGATGATGGAGGAGGTAAGAATGGTATTGATTGCCAAGTTCTGCACTTCGATATCCACGCACACCGAAGTGTACGCTCCTGCATTGTTAATGGATGGCATTTCAACGACTTGCTGCAATGGACCAAGCGCGTCGTCCTTTTCGTGCCCAGCGTGATCTGGACGAGGACCATCTGACCACCAAAGCACAACATTGTTGTTTTGAAGACGTCGGGCGTAAGCAAGATCAATCAAGAAGCGAGGATCGTCCTTCTCAAGATTGCACAAAGGTACGTCGCCGTAACGAGCAAGCTCCAGGAGGTGAGCGAGCCAATTCTCAACTGCCATGTAGTGGCCTATCATCCTTTTCATGACGAAGGACTGCCAACCAAGGGGGGGCATCTCGGTATCAGCGTGCTCGGTCTGTAGACAAAGCACCGGGTAATCCTTAAGAATTCTGATATCATGTACCAATTGCCGGTGTTGAGACGATTGCATAATAAGCATGGTCGGCTTGGATTCTTCTCCACGCCACTTTTTGACCACTTCACCGATCTCCAGATATGCTTTTCGCTTAGTGGTTACCTGGGAAATCTTGAAGTGTAATTGGTCCTGATACTCGAAAATGGATGTTGTTCTTTCTGTAGCATCTTGCACGCGCTTCTGGTTTTGCTCAGCATAGATTTTGTCGACATTAGGCATAGCTTGCGTGTCTCGTGTGCGGTTCAAGACAACGACATGGGCCTCAGATCTGGCTGTAGAAATAAGAACAAAAACCTGCCTGTCTCCAGCAGCAACATGGTAGAAATAGAGGTAGCCCATTGCTTCCGGATCTTGGACGTAGGCAGATTGAGACTGGCTTCGCAAGAGAGTGGACAAGTCAAAGCCCTGTTCAAGCCCCTTACCCAGAACACCCTTTTGACTCTCGTCAAAGGAGCATAGATTGCCCACTTGAAGCATTGCTCGTACAAACAATGGGAGCTGTCGCTCATACACACCTTCAACGCTAGGATGGTTGCAAAGCAAAGAAACGTTTTCGGCTTCGTGCAGGTATGTTTCTTCAGTCATAGTCAGCTGGAACAGGTGCACCGACGGATGTCCATTAGGCAGGACATGGTTGACCTTCTCGACGTCGCAACCAGGTACCTCGACATTCGGTAATTCTTCGCCCTTCAGATTCAGATAAAGAATGCGTGGAACCTTGATATTAAGCGTGTGAATTTTGTTGCCGATGAGCACGAACGCTTTTACCTCACCGGGCGAATCGCCGTCCCGAAGCTGAAGCACATGCCATGTGTTGATGAAGAGCAATTCTGCTTGATTACGGAAGAAACTGCTGATAGCATCCGTACCAATGTTGGGGCGCTCGCCGAAGAGTTGTCTTCGCCGTGCTCGGGCCTGTTTTTGAATTCTCCATTTCTGTTTTTGGTATTGCAACCACTCCGGATAGTCTTCATCGACAGCAGGGATCTCTAACGGAAGGCTAGCGTAGGGATCGACAAGGGCTTGGTTCGGCTCGGGTGCTTTGCGCTTTTGTGCTGGAGCGAGTTGCTTATGTGGCCTGAGTTGTGATTCGAGTACATCTTCCACATCTCCAGAAGCTGGCAGGCGATGATCCAAGATATTCAGTGGCAGCTCTCCGAGAGGTTTTTTCTCGAACAAGTCCGTCATCTTCTTCTGCTTGAACTTGTCATCCTTGATGTTGATGCGCTTCTGCAACCATTCAGGGTGTGCGACGCGAGGCACAGGGTTACGAATCTTTTGCAAAGCGGCAGGAATGGTGATTAGCTTCTGAATGACAGAACCAAGGCGTTCGAGATAGTAATTCCAGTCAACGATGTTTCGGGGATCCATATCTGCCGGGTCGTCCTTCAACCACTTTCGCAAGAAGAACCTTTTGACGTTCTCTTCAGCGGAGAATATAGCTACTGGTATTGCTCGTTCCGTAACCGGAGTATTCCTGGGCTTCGCTGAAATGATATATTTGCAATTCAATCCCTTGTCCTTAGTCATCTGATCACCCAAGAATTCTGCAAGTCGCTTTGCTGTGGTGATCGAAGTCGATTTTTGAGCGCCATATTCTTCTAGCGGTTTTGTCATACTCTTGTTCTCACAAATGAGATCAATAAGTTCTTCGTCCGCAAGGGTTGATCCATGCTGGTGCAAAACATCCAGCCATCGATTTGCTACTCGCGCCACTGCTTCATATGTCTCTGAAAGTGTACTGCCCTCCAAGAAGAACTTGAAGATCTGCGTCTGAAAGATCTTAATCAGTTTCAACTCACCACGCCTTTTGACTTCGAAACCTTTGAGCTCAGCAAGAGTACCATCATGGTTGAAGACAGCGTAGCGTTTCTTTAAGTTCTTGTCTTCCTCCTTCGAGGTTGGCAAGATCATAGCTTTGTAGGGTCCGTCGACTTCGAAGAAAATAGAGTTGTCGCTAGTTGTTTCGTACTTGAAAGTCTTATCATCAACCAAGGTCTGGTACTGGTGATTTGTGTATCGAGCATGCACAAGATGGTTGAGCATGACACAAGGATATGAAATTGCCATCTTCTTGCCGTTCTTCAGTGTGAAGACAACATTTTCTGGAAATGTGGCCGGCAACATGCACCAGATACCGTCAGTATCCAGTTCTAGTGGTCGCCCAATGCGCTCTACAAGCTCCCGAGCCATCTGTATGATGTGCGCTCCGGTCAAACAGGTGACACCGGCCATCTCCATGGAGTACCAACGAGAACCTTTTCGCATGACATAACCATAGAATGAGTTGAGAATGACTTTGTGTGCAAGCTGGAGGGAGTCGAAGAGGATGATCATCTTTTTACCCTCCTCGACCTCATGCGCAGAAGCACCGGAGCTTTTCAATGCTTCAGTCTTGCCTTTCCAGACTTTTTGTTGTCCTTTGAAGTCGTACCTTCGATCACGGAAGTTGCGTACAGTATCGACATAGAACGGATTTTCCCGTTGACAAATGATGGCCTCCCTTTCTATTGTCTTCGAGTCGTGAATCTTATGGTAAATCTTTTTTGAATAGTCCTGAAGTCTCTTGCGCACCTTCTCAGCCTGCTCGTCTAGGCTTAATTCCTGGAACGTCCGACTCAGAGATTTATTTGTCTTTCCAGGAAACGTCTCGTTAGCAACAGCCCTCCGAATCATGTTATATTCGTCGCGCTTGGCTGGCAAGAACTCTCCTCGCCATGCCCAGGGTAGCCTCCTGTCGCATGTTTTGCCTGGTCGGTTGAAGTCACAAGCGGCACAGTCAGACTCTTTGATCATAGAGTCTGGCTGCAACCGGTTGGTTGTCATGATGTTCGGATACATAGATGCGACGTCCAGATGGTAGATCAAAGGGCGTTCGTTGCGGTTAGGGGTCTCTTTCAGGCTTTTGAGCTTCTGTGTGATTTGAGCCTTGACCTCTTCGTAATTCGTGACATCGTCCAATGACTTCTTCTCCTCGACTGTAATGCAAAACTGTAGAGCAGCATCAAGGTCCCGTAAGAGCTCATCAATGGCTGTTGTGTCGACCGCGAAGTTGACTGGAATGTCCGCGCGAAAGACTCCGGCCTCAATACTCTCCACGTGGCCACCGACATACGTTTCCGAGTCAAGCAGATGTCCATCCCAAAATGCTTCTCTTGGCTCTTTATGTTTGTTTGGTAGAACGATTTTTTTCTGATACGCTTGGACCATGAGAAGCATTTCACATAATGTTCCGGTTCCTTTGCGCAGTGTGTCGTCTGGGTTGAGTGGAATGATAGTACAAAGGGAGAAGATGAAAGGATGCACATACTTCATGTACAGATAATACGTAGCCACAGCATCGGAAACTGAGTACTCGGCGAGTACTTGTGGATGCTCGCTGGCATATGGGGTCATAAGCTCGGGGTCGAGCTCGTCTGGGTCGTAACCTAGCTTGGCAACTGTGACAGCTTTTAGACCACGACTGCCCTGTGGTAAGTAGCTGTCTCGATTGACCCAAGCGAAGCAATCCATGTGGACGCAGTAATCGCTTTGGTAGATGTCTTCGCTGTTCTTGCGAAAGCCAATCTCGGCGTACATGTCAATGCCTAGAACACTAGCTCGAGCCTCCACAAAAGGCCAATCGAAGAAATCACCGTTGTATGTGGCGATAACTGTGGGACGTGCCTCTTTGATGTGAAAAAAGAATCGTTCTAGGACGGCTCTCTCGTCTGGCTCGTTGAAGATCAAGAAAGGTCCGGAATATTCGTCCTTTGGCGTGTAGTCGAAATCTGCAATATCTTCAGACACAATCTCCCTGTTGGTAATCAGGAATCCTTGGCCGTCAATCATGTAAGAAATCATCATAACTTGGTCGATCACCGCATCGGGGAACTTCAGAGGTAGTTTTGTGGTTTCAATATCGAAGGCCAGGACGACAGGATCTGCACGTTGTAGTCGTTCCTCCATGCAAGTCAAGCTGACTTGACCGTGTTTTGCTTCGACTGTGTACCACTTTCCAATCCGAATATCTTTGTCGATCGTGACCCGGACATGATAGGGAACGTCGTATTCTCGAATGTCGACGACAAAATCACTAGCCTCTAGTATTCCGTTTGCCCGAGACTCAGTGGCTTGATCCTCGTCGTAGATGTCAAAACCTGCAGTAGCGCTCGCAACCTCGACATATGTGTCCATGGCGTTCATCTTTTCCTTGTTCTTCTCAGCGATAGGCATTATGTGCTTACGAACAGCAAGCAGATCGTTGACATTGGCGAATGCTAGCTTGAGAAATGTGCGTCTGTATCCAAGAAGGTGATTGGGCATTTGCAAATCCTCCTTTTCAACGCGAGTAACCTGTTTGACCAAGTCCTCAAACATCCTCTTGCACCATTCTTCTACGTCTGCTTCTCGACCTCGCTTCACGGCAATCAGGAAGTATGGATCGTACTCGATGGTGGCCTTGAAGTTCTCGCCGTCGTCTCCTATGAAGTAGAAGTCCACAGCGGCACGGCCTGCTGGGATTCTCTCGTCCTCAACGGAGGTACTGTGCATGTTGTAGAGCCATCCTACCCGTTTCTTTCCAGAATCATATCTGGGAAACCCCATTGACTCGTCGATACTGTTTCCAAGCCGGACATTTTGTATCTTTTCATCTTGAGATGTAGCTTCGGATGCTCGTAAAGAAGAGGAGTCGACTGTTCGCGTCTTTGCTGAAAATGTAGTCGATGTCGAGCTCTTAAACTTGTTGCCATACTTGTTGGGTTTTCTGACTGGCATGATGAACACGGGTGGTTGCGAGCGCGGCTAGCGAGGGCGGATATTTAAAGAGTCGAGGCAATTAGGCCTGCTCATGACAGGTGGCGGGGCACAACTTTCTTAAAAGGCATTCATTGAGTGCTCATTCCAAGATTCGGTGGCAGCGGTTGTGTTCTTTCTCAGATGGGCGCGACTGTCAATTTACGAATCGAAGTCAACATGCAGGAACTCGAAG
>Ga0210040_10004437_pt1 | contig 18333 bp, 11 predicted proteins | sample CryGeyCG12114_NA_FD_185462 | JGI IMG/M metagenome (GOLD analysis project Ga0210040, IMG submission 185462) | Groundwater microbial communities from aquifer - Crystal Geyser CG19_WC_8/21/14_NA (SPAdes) (version 2) | ecosystem: Environmental > Aquatic > Deep subsurface > Groundwater | place: USA...
CGGCATCAACGTTTACATCTTTCGACAAATTCATTCCACCTCCTGTCAACCAACCAAGTCCCTACCGCAGCCATTCCTCCGTCCTGAATCAATTACCCGCTGCTGATTCTCCTACACAAGCCACGTCTAAGAAACGTTGGAGTATTTTCAAGAATATCAATCCATTCAATGGCACACCTGGTAATAGTCGTCCAGGTGAAGTTACACCACCAGGAAGTCCCGATGATGGGTCAACGAGTGGAGCTGACACGGCTGCGGGACTGAACAGCATCATCAATCTCGCTCAACCTAAATCCCGCCCTGCCACACCACCGCATCAAGCATTCTCCTTCAAATTTTCTCTTGAGTGGGTCGACAGTCGCCCAAGTCTTGCGAACAAGAACCGCAAGCTAGTGCCGCCCGTGTTGCCTTCTAATGCTCAACGGTTGGTGAATCAGCTACAATCTTTCACCAATGCTGTCTCGCAGGACAGTCTTGTCAACAAGGCTGAGATAAAGCCAGTCAAGCCGAACCGGGAAGAGTTCAGCACTGCAAAGTACAGCGGCAGAGCATTGGCAGAATGGTCGACTGTGATCATGGAATGCCGTAGCTTCTATTCAAGGAGGAAACAAGAAGGGGTGCCTCGAGACAGCCTCGTCGAGACACCTACCATGGGTGTCGAGACATTCCGAATGTTTGGTGGTTGATTGGTGTTGAGGTCGACAAAAAACATGTTATTTTTAATTTCTGCTTAGATACACTACATACCCTTTTCAGCATATGAGCGGTGCGTTTCGTCTGGACACAGATGTCTTGGAGGTATAGACACACATATGGGCTTGGGGCTAGCTGGCAACTCTGCTACAAGTCACTCGTAACTGGAGGACAACCCTGGGAGTATATAGAACACAACACATGGGCCAATTTTGGCAGGATGACATAAAACTGAAAGAGGGGAACTTGTGCCAGAGCTTCTGTGATGATGGTAGAGCTAGTGGTGCTTGAGCGGTGACATCTATACTGTTGCCTGTGTATACTTTTACAGTGTCGTCTGTTTCAGATTTACTAGCTGTCTAGCATGAAGATGGTAGTTTTTGTGTCTCGTCCAGGGGTCAGCAAATCGACACATGCTTGTGTTTGCTATGTTTGTTCCCTGCGGGCTCAAAGCACGTCTACTTCGCGAATCTGGTCCATGTCCCCCAATGTCGAAAATCCTACGTAGACTGTTCTCGAGCTCGAGGATACGGTTCCTTGAGACCCCATCGGTGAACGCGCCCCGCGCAGTACCCGATTTGCGCTCGGTTCGTAGTGATGTAGGGCTGTTCGAAGAAAATGTCAAGATCCGGAACTACAAACAACACGAGAACCATCCAAGGAGGATAACGGAGCTCGCGGAACTGTCATCACAAGCGAAAAGATCGTCTCTTGAACCACGGAAGAAACTCAAGAGCTTACAGAAAACTCTTGCTGCCATCGGCTCGGAGCGACGAAAACAAGATGTACTGCCACAGATCAATGAGTTGCAGGCGGAGGTGGACCGTCTGGATCAAGAAGCGTCCTCATATGACAGATTAGCTCGCGATTTAGCCCTTTCCTTGCCCAATCTTACCTCATCACATACTCCGCTAAATGGAGAACCGAAGATACTCTCCTACATCAACTATGACTCTGCGAATCCTCCACAATACGCGTCCACAGCACACCATTCAGCCATTGGCCAGAAGCTGGACCTATTGGACTTCACGTCTTCCTCCGCTACTTCCGGGTGGGGATTTTATTACCTTTTGAACGAAGCGGCTCTCCTGGAGCAAGCATTAGTACAGTATGCGCTGTCAGTCGCTATGCGCCATGGCTGGAAAGTGGTTACTCCGCCATCTCTGGTCTACTCACACATCGCCGATGCTTGCGGATTCCAACCGCGCGACCAGAATGGCGAGCAACAGATATGGCAGGTAGCACAGCCTGAGAGAGATATTGGGAAGCCAAAAAGAAGTCTAGCGGCTACAGCAGAGATACCCTTTGCAGGGCTACACGCGAACAAGGATATCAAAGAGGAGTACCTGCCTGTCAAGGTGATAGGCCCGAGCCGCTGCTACCGAGCTGAAGCTGGAGCACGTGGAGTAGATACCAGGGGCCTGTATCGTGTTCACGAATTCACCAAAGTCGAAATGTTTGCATGGACTGACAGCCCAACGCCGGCTGCAGATAAGCTGGAAGAAGCTGAACTGACCAGACACTCTACGCAAGTGTTCGATGAGATGGTCAAAATACAAATAGAGATGCTCTCGTCACTTGGCCTACCATGTCGTGTGCTTGAGATGCCCTCCACAGACCTGGGCGCCAGTGCGTATCGCAAAATCGATATTGAGGCAATGTTCCCGTCTCGGCAAAGTCGCGACGAAGGATGGGGCGAGGTCACGTCCGTGTCAATATGCACAGACTACCAGAGCAGAAGACTCAACACCAAGATCGAGGAACGCAGTGGTGCGAGGAAGAAATTCCCGCATACTGTCAATGGTACAGCTGTAGCAGTGCCAAGAGTATTGGCTGCTATATTGGAGAACGGTTGGCGAGAAGAGGAGGGTTGCGTGATAATACCTGAAGTACTTCGGCCTTATATAGGCGGACTCCAGAAGATTGGCCCACGATGATGGCCACCTCGTCATCGCATGAGGAGAACCTGTCCTGCCTGCTTTCTTGGCAAACCATCTTGTTTTCAACCACCGGTCTTGTAAGTGCGTCGTCTTCATCTTTGGAGTCTATATCTTGAATCCGTATCGGCCCTCGTTTCGCAGCTGATTTTGGACGGCTCTTGAGACGGGTCCTCCGCGCACACTATGTTGGTTTCGGACAGATAGAGATTGCCTTGCTAAGTTCTCTGGCGCGACGATACGCAGAACGAGTACTGGATTGGAATTCGCTCACCGCATTATCAGGCTCCGGTGGTGAAATATCATTGTTGGTCAGTCTGCCTTGCTGAGTTTCATCGAAACATTGCCAATGACATCGAAACCTTGCAGCAGCAAATAAAGGCTGAAACGGTTCTTTTCGAGCCTCCGCAGAATCAATGGTTCCTCCCTCCTACGGTGTAGAACTGTATCCTTGTTATATTCTTGGTCTTTTCTTGACTAGTATTGTGCTCTGCTTGACCGCTCTTACTTTATCAGCAGGAGACACTGGAGCACACCGAAACCATTCGAGCCTTGTGTGAAAGATGACCAAGTCGAGATCGAAGCAAGAGAAATTGGACCCTTACGGCTTCTGGAGAAGAAAATTGTAGGAGAGCTTATACAATGTCGTGGAACTTTTGCGGTGGATTTCATCAAGAGACAAGTTTCAATAGAAGCAGGTGTCATCACAAGGATGAGAAGAACCTTGATGTGGATGATTACTCCTTCCTTGGACTCAGGCCACCGCGAAAGCACGCGAAACGCGCCTGCTTAGAAGTGCCCGGCATCATAAAGAGACGTTCGGCATTCATGATGCTTTCTCTCCTTCCACACTATCTGTTGAAAACAGTTGCTCTCTCTTCGACATCGTTGCACGAGCTGCATCAAAGCTAGTTGCGCAACTTTGCATTACCATACATTTTATTCGAATATTACTCCAACACTCGAAGCAAACATTCATGGAGCAGTCGAGGACCAAGGAGGAGGTCGCTTTGAGCGGTCAGGCCGTTGGCAACCCATCTGTGAAAGAATCATCGGGCAACCAGCCGGTGACTAGCTCGACCAAAGAAGAACGGTCAAGGAAACGATGTCTGTCTTCTCCTACGTCTTTCCAAGATCGTTATAAAGAGTTTCGGGGTGAAAACAATACAAACAAAACGACCGGTGCAGAGGGAATGGACGAGTACCCATGGCCCCGACTCAAAACGGCCGACGAAAAGCGCAAGAAGCAGCTGTGGCAGCCAATGGACGAAGATTCTGGCGTTGAGCTTACAAGACCTGCATCTTACAAGGAAGCCGACAGCATTGTGGTCGACAAGCCCGGCAACAAAAAGGAGTCTACGAGGGGGTCGAAGGTCAAGGATCTTGCCACTGGTGAACAAGCTATGATTGAGGGAGACGCCCAGCAGCAACTTCAAAACACTAGCCAAGCACAGAGCGGAATGCATCTATCTTTTCGAGCCGGTGCTTCTGACGACCACATATCTGACAGATTCCGTCGCCTGTTCTCTTCCCGCGGAAATTCACTCAAAGTGGACCCCCGATATCAACGTGATAACGGCGACGAAGATCTAGAGTTTGGTGACGATGACCTTGAGCCCTTGATCTACAAACGAGCCGACGGCAGGGTGATGACACGGCCCCTGAAGATGAAGTTTGCACCAAGCCCCGAACTAGGAACTCCCACGGAAGAAGCCAAGTTCTGGGCTGAGTATCTTGAATCCCCTGAAGAGACCCCCTAAAGAGAGGCGCAAGCATAGTGCTTGTAGGAACGATGTATAGTTTCACAGAGGCATTTCCATACACAGATAAACCTTGTCTAGTAATGTCTCGTATGTTCGACTATATCCGCTATCGTCTCCATGCTACAAAGGATTCCGGGTCTCGCACACGGTAACACTTGCTGGCGGACAATGCTCGCTTTAAGTCGCCGTTTGGATTCGAACAAAGGGAGAGCTTGACTAGTGCCCGGTCCTTCGCAGTCTGGCTTTGGTCTATCGACCACCACGGTGTTGCTTCCGCTTTTTACTTGCTTGCGTCATCTCCTGAGCGTTCCTTCTGCTCGCACAGGCGCAATCACGCTTGCAGGCACGAGATGCCTACATTACGGTCATCCAGACATCGCGGGTCCAAGAAAACTCTGAAACGAGTCGGACAAAAATCAGCTCATGGTATAGAACAGAATGGTTTGTAGTTGAATTGAAGTGGAGTCGGGGAGGACGGGCATGCTGCCTGCGAGGATATGGAAGGAAGTGTTAAGTAAGAACAGCTCATGATATAAATAAATAGTATGCGCGACCAACGTGGTAGAAGTGGAGAGCATGTTTGAACATCCACACTTTTTGGTTTATTACTATCCTACAATTTCCTCCCCTTCGCCAGCAATGATGCTCATGAACATGCTACTGTAAGCAGAAGAAATATGTCGTGATAACGTCTATGATACATGCATGCCCCATGCCTCAATATCCTTACCCTATCGTTTCATCCATGTGCAGACGCCCCGCGAGGCAACTCTTGCGCTTCTCTCTCCCTTCCTCTCCGCCGCGCGACATGAGAGTGTGCCGTAAAGGGGTTGCTGCAAAGAACGATACAAAACGTTTAATACATGAAGAAGGTCCTTCACTTCAATAGTTTGCGTGCTCACTTTTGGATTCCACCTTCTATCGGCTGATCCCAACAGCCTGCTCGAGTCGCTGTTTGATATCCTTGTCTGTGGGTTCCAAAGCCGTCCAAAAACCGTGAGCATTGTTGTTCTGCAACTCAAGGACGAGGACAGTCATGCCCCATGGGTGTGGTCGCGTGACAAGAAGTCGCTCTAAAACCACACGAATGATGGCATTTCTAATGTCTGATTCCTCCTCTGCGCTGCTGTTTGCACTGAAGAAGTGCAGCATGAGCTTGCAAAAGAAGTCCGTGTGTGTGTTTGGGTACCGAATCTGGTCCGCCACAGCATTCAACAAATGATAGCGGTCTTCGTACTCAAGAGCTGCTAGCAACTTGTTCAAGAATACAACGTGTGCAGAATTTGCGTCGAATTTGCCGCTAGCCGTTCCAAGAGCATGCTGACCGATATGGAGTACTAAGGATGCAAGGATACCAATGGCTTTATGCACTCCAGTATCCCAAAATGCGACGGTGTCATCTGCGAGTTTGGCTACAACGTTTTTGATGCATGTTTCGATCGGATTATTCTGCTGAAGTGCTTCGTCGACATCACTGGACAGTCCAGCCTCCCGTAGCGGCACCTCCACATCGGCAGCAAGTGTAGGATTCTTCTTCATTTCCTCAAGCCGCTCCACCTTCAGTCCTGGTGTTGTTGGATCTGGCAGGTCCTGGTACGTTGGAGGCCGAGAAGTAAGAATAATGTTGCGGAGCTGCGGATAGAGGTATGGCACTCGTGAGCAGAAATATGTATGATTTTCCGACAAGAATTCTTGATAGTCGTGATGCAAGACAAGCAAGTCCCTAACCACGCCTCGGTAAAAATCCAGAGCATGGACGTCTGCCAGAGACCCATTCTCCGAGAGGTTGCTGACCCACTGTAACTTTAGACCGAACAAAGCTCGGTATTTGGCCCAAAGAGTTGGATTGGCTTGGTTGAGCATACTGTGAACGAAGACGCGATGTACAATCAACGCTGACCATCCATACGCAAAGACTGGGAACAGCACGGGTTGAAGGTTCGTCAGTGTGTCTGCAAGAACAACCATCATATCCTCGTGTTCGGGTAGCTTGTCAAAACCAAAGGATGAATAGTCATATAAGATGCTGCTGAGAAGTCTGAACACCACACGTTGTGGAAATGCGACACCACCAACGACTTGGTAGTAATTGGTCACAAGCACAAGCGTCGACATGATCGAGTCAAGATAAGAGGTCCTGTTGTTCTTGGCGCTGCCGTTGACTCCTCCTTGAAATCTGACAAGCATAATGATCAATCTCGCCAATGCGTCAGTGCGTGAATGAGCCTCTTGCAAGCTGCCGCGCATGCTACTTGCTTCCTCTTCCCAGCCTTCGACGCATGCATCAATACACAAGCGCAGAAAAGCGGCCAAGTCTCCGGGACTGTTGATTGTCCCCTCCGTGTGTAGGTCTTTAAGAAAAGCGGCGTAGGTACTGTCATACGATGGCAAGTTCTCGAACAGTCCTACCCATTCGCGGAAGACATATCGCATTTGGTCGATTTGAGCCTTTTCCTTGTCTGTGTAAGCATTCTCGACAAACTCTGGCATGCCGTGCTCCCTCAACTTGCGCTCTATATCGCGAGCAAGCTGGAGCTCGGGCTCATCCTTCAGCCATGAGGACATTGCAACAGTACTGTTTGCAAAATCTGCACGGATCGCAATAGGCTCGTCGTTGAATAGTGTCAGAGTCATGAGTTCCGAGAGTAGCTGAAGTGCTTGCTCATTGTGTTGACGGAGGAAGGTGGTGATAATTGCGTCGATTCTGGCCAAGTCCATGAGACCAACATTAACCAAAGCTGCAACGATGGATGAGCTGCCCAGCAGAGTCTCTTCATGTGTTGAGATCCATTTCAGTGCATCACGTGAAATGAATTCGCTGACCTGACACAGCTTGGACAAAAGGAGAGCTAGAAGTTCGGCCTCGAGGAAATTCCCGGGTGGCTTCGTGAGTAGGTTTGCACAGAGTTTCTCCGCAGTGTTCCTGGCAAGCACCTCTGGGCTCGGTCGCATTGACGATGTAAGAATGATCAAGATTTGCCGGAAGTCTTGAAATATAGTGCCATTCTTATCGACATCTTTGAGTCTTGCGGCCGAGGACGACCTAGCGGCTTTTTGGACGTCGTCAATGAGCACGAAGATTCGCTCGAATGCAGACATACTATCACTGAAGCCGTTGACACGTGGCTGTGGTAACGCAGATTGTGATCTTGCGTCTTGGAGTCCAGGGCTTTGATGTGGTAGCGCCGGTGGCTCTGCGGGGGTCGAAAGGTTGGGCAGCGTGTCATGAAGAATGTCCGGGATTCCTCGACTAGTTACATCTCCTGCAGCATTCTGTGCGTTCATGCCGTTGACGCGACGATCAAATTCTTCATATACAGCTCTTTGCGCTTCGTTGAGACCTCCTACTGCCTGCCGGTATGGCTCTGGTATCCATGTGGACCATCGATTGACATTCTGGCCTAGGAACTCTCGCTGATTGCCCCCTTCTGCCATGAAACGACGTCGCTCCTCGATGTCCTGCTCAATGACGTGCTCGATTTCAGGAATTGCACGCTCTGCTGCAGCCTTCTCGACGAAAGAGCAAGCAGTATCAAGGTTATCATTGACACACATCAAGATTGCACCTTCTGCCAGTAGGTGCTCCGGAAGGTCGTCGTTGGTAGGTCGGCGGATGTAGTTTGTTATGCTCATTCTCAGTGGTTCCTTACATGTAACCAATGCCAGACTACCAGCGAGGGATTGCACCATTTGTCTCGCTGCGGATCTGTATCGTTCAACATCTACCTCCAGTGCATAATCTTTGGAGATGAGGTTTGCTGTGGAAATGGAAGCAATTGTGATTGAACGTTCAACAACGGGTGCGATGATCTCCTGGATAGCCTGGTCAAAAGCTCGGTAGATAATGTCTCGGATCATAGCCTGCTCAGATGGCGTGCCAGATGTGGGAGGATATTTGAGAACCTCGGCGAGGTTCGGAAGAGTCGACATGATTTCTTCCGCCGTAAGTCTTTCCCGAACGCCGCGGTTTATTGCATTCATGGACAAATCGTCGAACACGTCAAGACCATCATGTAGGGTTGAGATGTTCGTCATGTTATCCTCGTTCTGCTGCCGATCACGTATGATCATGGCTGGCTCGATCTTTTTGTGGTCGAGCGCAAGATCCTTGCATAGGACTTCGATTTCGAACTTCAAGTTCAGCTTGAGCTCTGCGAAATGGTAAAGCTCAAGCAACAAGCCTATTATCTCCATAAGCCAAGGATTTGGCGGCTTGAAGACCATTGACTTGGCGCCCTGTACCAGGACTTTGCAGGTGAATGGTATGACTACGACCAGTCTCTGACTCTCGTAGCCCTCGACCAACAAATCGACGAAGTAGATGTTTTTGTGCTTAATCGGCTTGTCTTGGCAAAGTGTAAGTGAGCCTAACCAGCCACCAAGATTCTTGAGATGACTGCGTTCAGTGGCAGAACTAACAGTAGCTTCCGAGTTCATCATGCGCACAATGCTCACAAAGGTCTCGCGCAGCACCTCAGCCATCAAGAGCTTGTCACCAAGCATGGTAACAAGGTCGAAGTACATGCCTTGATTGTTCGGCTCGAGCTTGGCACGTTGTTCCACAAGATATTCTGCAAACCATTGATGGTGCTCTGAAGTCAAGACATCCCGTAGATCCTTGAGTTTCGACGACATGTTGTCCTTCGACAGGTTGTTGATCACAAACAGAATCTTTTCTTGTGCTCTCTCATCGGGCTCATGGAAGTTTGACGCTTGCGATGGTGGCTCCGCGTGCAAGGCTCTGAAGCCTCGCGACTCCATCCTGAGATCCGCTGTAGTACCATTGGCCAGACCAAACGTCGGGCCGAGACCGTTCAGCACAGCAGAGTCGCTATCCCCTTGAGCATCACGACCATTCTGAAGACCTTCTTGTGCTTTTTGCAGCAGCTCCTCGTGCTGTAATTGTGGTATCTGCAGAAGCAAAGAGCAGAACCCGGGCCATTCCGAAAACTGGTCGCTGACTTGTAGCAAAGCTTCTACGCCGAACCGGTGCATGAGAGTATCTGGTGGGAAGTCGCGCACTGATTCCAAGATCAATGCCAGAGCATACTGTTGGGGTATCGGCTCAAGCAACCCGTACTTGATGATACTGCCAAAGAGCAACGCAGTCTTTTCCAATGCTTCTTCGGGATATTCGTTGTAGCATATATACTCGTCGAACATACCATGCACAATGCAGCAAAAGAGATCCTGTAAGTCCGGGTTCCGTGAATTCTTGTACTCCCGCATCTTCGTGACCATATCACGAATAGTAAGCTCTGACCGATACATATTGCCGAAGAGCTCTGACATCTGAGAGTCGATCGAATCTGGTAGTTTATTGCCTTTCTCTGCAGACCGAGCTTCTAGGACATCGTCATACCCTGCGCCGTAGTTGATCAAACGTGGATAACACTGCAAGCAAGTAGCCTGGGCAGATTTAAGTTGATCCCGATCTGTAACATACTCTCCGACTTTGGTCAAGAATATTTGTACGGTTTTCAGGCTCAAAGGTCCTGTTTGGGGGACGGACTGCGAACGCTGAACTCTGTGCTCGTCATCCGCTTTGATGCGAAGGAATTTCCATAGTATGGAACCTGCTGTACCTCTATCGATCTGCGAAGATGCTTCAATTGACTCGGTAAGGTACCGATCAAGATCGAAGTCAGGTTGCTGCATACTCCGCAAACACGCTATATCAAGTGCCAGTGGGTTCTGCCAATTGGATACGAATGTCTCCACCCAGCCATATTCTTCCGCTCGCTCATAGATGAGCTTGGTTCGATTTGGATCAATCTGGAAGATGAGAGCACAAATTGAGAACAAGAAGTATTGGCTCTGGTGATAGAGAGCATTAAGAATGTAGTCTTGTTCAGGACTGTGCTTCTCGAGGAGAGAAACGAGACACTGCTCAATGAACTTCTCTTGATTAACAGCCCAGGTCTTTGCTATCCGTGACAATGATAGCATGAACGCACCTAAATGGTTCGCAAACAGCTCTTCGAGGATATCAAGGGATTCTTGAGCCTGTGCCATGTTGTCCCGACCGAGCACAATGTCAAAGACAGCGCGCATCGCATCTGCTGATGCATAATGAGTTTGAAGCTCTGCTTCCACACGACGTTTGATGTTATTGGGTGCCCCAGAAAAGTCGTCTGAGGAAAAGCCTGGTCTGAAGCCCGGTATTCTTGCAGGGCTCAGATCCTTGGTTGAACACAGCAAGAAAGCCCTCAAGAATAATACTTGAGTCAGACTGTTGGTCCATTGGCCGCCCCACAGCCGTTGTATGTCGAAAGTTGCGTCTTCAACAGCGATCGGCAGAAGCGCGTTGTACAAACGCTGGAAATCCTCCGGCGTGATGCGTAAGTCTTGCATATCGAAGGCTTCAATCACTCTTTGCCAGTCAATCTGTTGGTCCGACACTTTGCTGCGTAGGGCCGCAACCAAGTGGCCGAAGTTGTAATTTGAAGAAGTTGGTGAGCATATTATAGATATCAGGATACTTGCAACGGACCGATAGTTGATTTGGTCCGCGGGTATCGAGGAGAGCGCATCATCTGCGGCCGCCTTCGAGGCGATTGACTTGGGACCATTTCTCTGCACCAAACGAACCAGACCTTGATCTTCATCTGGTAACCTTAATACAGGTATAACTGTCATGATTACTGAGGGAATGGTGCCGTCCGTAACCTCAAAACGGTGTGCCAAAGCATAATATATTCCGTTTTTCCTTACGGTTGTCGTTTGATTGACAGCGAAATACTCGATCAGCAGAGCAATATTCTTCGGGTTAGCTGCTTGTTTTCCATCTGCTAGAGCTTGTAGGAAGGCTTGTCCTCTTTCCACCAAGAACTTTTCCGCTTTCGCCCGCAAATCCGTTCGATTTGAGCGTGAAAAGGCTACCGCAAGAGCGCATTGTGAAACATTTTCGGCAAAGAAATGCTGTATAAAGGTTGCAAGGTCAAAATCGCGAAAATCGTTTTCCTTGGAGTTGTCGACTGCCTCAGCAATTCGATATGCTTGGTCAGGATCTTGCGCCACCTTCTCCACTTGTTCTCGAAGCAATTTGTAGCTATCTGTTGCGTCTCTACCATGGAAGATTGCGCCCCGGTTCGAGGCCACTGCACGAGCGAAGAATTGTGCAAACACCTCCATGCCGTTTGAATCGAGCAGTTTCCTGATCTTTTCAGCTTTAGCCTCCCACTTTGCTTTGCCTTCTTTCTCGCTAAGTGTATCGAGGAGAAGGAACAACTGAGTGGCCGATATCTTGGAGAGTGAAGATTGACTTTGTATCACACCTGTGTTAGAAGATGTGCTAGGTGACCTCTCGGAATTGAAACTTGTAGGTGAGCCGAGTCCAAATCCGCCTGTCGAAGGTGAATATGCACCACTTATTGATCCTATGGTACTTCCTCCACCGCCTCCCACCGCGAAGCCTGCCTGCGTGTGACCGCCTGCCGCAGATGTACCTCCAATATGGAAGGGGGTTGTGGTTCGCGAACGAGGCGAAGTAATAGATCTGGAGGATTGCGTTTGTTGCTGTGTCGCGCCAGCTTGAAGAATGGTAAAGGGTGAATTGGAGGAGACTGGAGGGGTCGCACGACGCCCTGTTGTCCGTGAGCCTGTTGATGGCAAAGGGGGAAAGCTGAGGTGCGTAGGCGAAGAAACAGACGAGCTCGCGTCTGGACTACTGAGGTATGTAGAGCGGCGTGAGTGAAGACCCTGGCCCGTGGTGATATTTGAAGTCGCAAGGGGTGCAAGGCCACGTCGAGAACCGTGGTCTGTCTGAGGCTGATTCCAAGCAGACTGTGTGCTCCTACTTGCGCGTGATACGATGGTCTTCTGGGATGATGAAGCAAGAGGGGACTGCCATTGACCGGAGGAGGAGGGGTTATCGTGGCTCATGGAGAGTGATCATGACCTATACGTGTATGAAAGAGTTGGGCAGTGCAAGAAGTTTGACCAGCGTCTTCAGGTAGTTGCTGATTGTTGGGAACTTGACAATCACCGGAGAGTCCTCGCGAAGAATGAACGACGCGGGTGAGGAAGATGCAAAAGCAGGGAAAATGAGGAGATTGTTGTCAAGGTGGACGTGTAAAGTTGAGCATCTTCATCGCAGCACGTAGCCTGAGACTGACAGCAGCGCAGGCACGCTTGGCAAAGATCAATGCGCCAAGTGCAGCTCCATGATCACGTGGTACCTACATTCGAACTGATCTACGAGCTGGGGAACCGTACGGAACTTGAAAAGAAACCACACTGCCAACACGGGTACGAGTGCTTCTAACAGTTCGAATCATTTGAGGTCCAAAGTAAGAATGTTATCAACCAGTTGTACTTCGAGTCTACAGGCGAATGTGGGAGGTCCAAGGATGATCACAAGATGATAACATGGTCACATAGGAAAGCCACTGCAATGCTGTTATTGGCGAAAGTTGTCATGAATTACACGCTAAGGAGATCGCTTCAGATGGTGGTGCACTTTTTGTTCGCATCGGCTCGCTAATTGCTCTGCTGTAGAACCAGGGCAAGTGTTGTGACTCAGTATCACGGAGGAGCCATTGTGTATACGCTCAGACACGGCTAATTTTCACGCGACGGAGATAACGTAGGACTTATATATGTGTAAGTATCAATCCAGTGCCATCAATTGCTCGTTATTATACTAAGCTCCAGGTGCCCAGTATGGGTATCATATCATGTAGTGCGCATGTTCCCATGCGCTAATCAGTGCCTTGCTAGGAGCCCGAAGCGACTCAGTCCGCTTCCAAGACCAATTGTTAACAACGTTATACAACGGGATTACTCCCAATTTGGACAGCCAGGAGCAATGCAGCAAGCAAGCTCTTGTTACCGTAATAATCCCCGGGTTCGAAGTGCTTCACTCGCTGTCCAAAGCTTCGGCAGCATTTCTCTTCTTGCCTTTGGTTGTAGTTGAGGTTGCTGATCTTGTACCAGCCTTGACACGCGGCCATGAATCGAACGGGCTGACCTTCTTAGACTTTTTCTTGCTTGCGGTGTCCTCCTCAACCTCGTCATCTTCGTCCAGCGTCCTCTTGGCGCCTTTAGTGGCTGAGCGAAGTGATCGGATCTTTCTGGGCTGGGTTGAACGTTTCTCAGACTCTGTCTCGCTCACATGCAGCTCTGGGACACGATGGTCTAATTCCTTTAGCTCACTTTCCTCCTCGATATCTGTGGCTGCCTCTTCCTCCTTCTCAGCTTCCCGTGTTCGCTTTTGCTGTTCAGTCTGGAAAAGACGCCTGGGTCGAATAGAACGACGTGTCAGAGTCTTGAGCGGCTTCACAATAGCGCTGGCATCCGTGCTTTGCTGCAACATTCCAAGGTCATTGGGATCGATTTCTTCCTCGTCATCGCCAGTGTCGTCAAATCTTCGATACACCTTCTTTCCGCGGCTGGAATTGGTTAGCGGTACATCATACCTCCAGGAAATAGGTACTTACAAAATATATACCATTCCTTCATCTCTATCAATGGCTTCTCCGACTTGCGGGTCTTTCTTTGTCTCTCCACTAACCTTACGTCGCTTAGCAGTACCGGCCAATCTGCGGGTGGCTGGACCGGGTTCGTTGTGATGGTCGATGAAAGGATTTGACTCGGTTGTGTCCTCTTGCGGAACATTATCACGAGAGTCGGTGAATATCTGGATACGGCCAGATGTCTCATCGTCCTGCACTGCAAAATTCTCCAGAGAAAATCCATTGTGACGTCTACTCTTGCGACCACGTCGAGGACTTGGCATGACTTCATCCTCCAGCTGTCTGCGATCTTGGAATAGCGCTCGTGAAGCGGCACTGATATTTGGTATGTTTGTCTTTCTCGGTGTCTTGACCGGAGTGGGAAGCATTCCTTCAGACATGGTAGTCGTGGACGACAGAAATGGCTGTAAATGGTTGTTCAAAGTCATCGGCTTCGGGGCAGAGTGATCGGAGTCCGGCGACGCAGGCGAAACAACTTGAACTCTACGGCCCGACTTCCGTTGGGGTGTAAGACGCGGTGAATGAAGGTCACGGTGTGAATTTTGCGAAGCTCGACGTGATGAGCCTGGTGTTGTAGCCGACCGTGTCGCACGACAATCTGTCGCTCCTGATTTCGGAGTTGAATGGACTTCCTGAGAAAGTACGCGACGAGAAGATCTCGTTCTGTATCGACTGTGTTGCGGATCTGGTTGCTCGTAAGTAGCGCCGTGATGCGGTGTAGGAGGAGTGCGAGGACTAGTGACGATTTGTAGAGGAGGCGTTGCAGCCATCATAGGCAGGATTTAGGCAGCGCTGGAGGAGGGTGAAGTGAAGTCGTTCTGTTGTCTTGTGTTCTTCGTGCCTGTGTTGATGAACCCCTTCCTTCCTGTGGATTCCAAGCTTCGTTCAATGCGTGTTCTGTCGCGAGCTGTATTTGCCGGAAATCCTGGTTAACAGATGCTTTTGCTGCAAAGTAGTAGGTACAATTCTTGTATAGTGATGGAAAGAGCATCTACCATATTGGGCGCAGATGGAAAGGGAGGACTTGCGGATAGGGCATCAGGGTAGGGGTATCGAAGCAATGCTCGGGAATTGAGGTGGTTGGTGCGAGAGGCTGGGTCTCGTCATGCCGCGCCCAAGCCAAACCCGTGCGAGGCCGGCACGCGTGGTTCTGGCTGGCGGACCCTGACACCGCGTAAAGTGGTTTTGTTGACTGACCCCACGACATAATCATACTGCGTTGTTCTAGTATACACGATTGTTGGCTTACAGAGCGCCCGTTGGCGATTCAATCTACAGCTCAGGTCACCTCCGAGTTTTTTTCACGCCTGCTTGAATCCCACTCGGAGATCTCTCCCTCCATGACAAGTCCAGTCGGCAGTCCTCCCACTCGTGGGGATAATTCATACCTGGATGACGAAGACATAGATGAAAGTCTCTGGAACTCCCCCGTCAAGGACAATGCTACTTCTGTACCGTCGACCAAGAAGCGCGATCCAGGATATGTGCCTCCGAGAGCGATATTCTCCGCCAGACCTGCGTACGTTGACCAGCAAGCCCGAGACCAGAGTCTACGGCAAGAGCTCGCAAGCGTACGAAAGGTCAATGAAGCAATAGAAGGAGTGCTTGCTAGCCTCGAAAAGGCCAAAACCAATATGAAGGCAAGATCATCGCACTCTTACTAAGACTGTGCTTACAAGTCTAGACTGTGAACCAGACCGTCGGCGCTGCGTCAGCACTTCTCAATACATGGACCCGGATCCTGTCGCAAACCGAACACAACCAGCGTCTCTTACTGGATCCTGCGTGGCATGGTGCGAGCCAGGATATTGCAGAGATGGAAAACGAAGCTCTTGCCAGACAACAACAGGTGGAGCGAAGAGAGATGGAAGAGCAAGAACGCAAAGCTGCAGCGGTAAGGAAGGCGGAAGACGAGGAGCAAAAAAAGGCCGAGGTACCAACAAAGACGATCAAACCAGCAACCCGAGGAAGGACAAGGACAACAGGGAGGGGGACAAGTACAGCTCAAAGTGGGTATGTGGCTGGAGGCACACAACGCGATACCAGCACGAGCAGCATAGCAAGAGGGAATACTTCGACACGGAGGACAACGAGCGGGATAGGAAGAGGACAAAGTTCGAGAGGGGCCAGAGGACGCACTTGAAGCACTCTCTCGTAACGCCGGGACAACGTAGCGCTAGGACGATGAACCTAGGTAACTTCGATCAGTTATCTGACCTCCAAAGAGGTGACTGTCGCACCAGGCAAGACAATCTTGGATCGAAGCTATACAAGTATAGATCACGCATGAGCAACAGCACGGCAATCCCATCATCGATATTCGACGGAAGGAAGCCATATCGGCATCGTGCCTCAATCGGGCAGAGAGCGAAATAATCCGAACAATGCTCTCGGGCTGGAGCTCCACTGTCATCGGCCGTGGAGCTTTACTGGACGACGTGCAACGAAGGTCATCTTTATTCTGCAAATGACATACTGGGCAAGGCAACAAGTCCTCGCTAGCTCGCCCTCTGATACCACTTCAGTCATCGCAACTCGGCAGACTGCACCTCGACATCTTTTCTACGCTCGTCCAATTGTTCAGCTGGGGCTCAGACTAGGTCAAGGGTCACTAGATCCGCATGGAGGACTTTTGCACTTTTACTCAGCATGTCGGACATTGACAGCTGTTCTCCGCACAAGCACCGGTCTGTCCCTTGCTCAGCAACCACTTCTGCTCCCACCTCCAGAGCTGGTCTGGACGCAGGTTCGGATATGCACTTTGATATGGTCCCGTCACACCTCGCTTACCGCTTATTACTGGTTACACCTTACCGCAGATCTGAGATGGCCTGTCGTAGAGAAGGTTCGTGTCATCGTTGAAGACGGATGGATCGTCTGAAGTGATGCCATGATAGGCGTACCTTAGTGCGCATCAGCTTGGTCATACAGGGATTACGCTATGCAGGTATGGCGAGGCAGCTTATGTACTCGTCCCTATCCGGCGTCAATCGATCCTTGCACGAACACACGTCACTTGCGTCGTCGCTGCAGCTGCTTTGCAGTCAGATGTCGATGTGGTTGATGTCGCAACTTGGGCATAATCCATCAAACATTATGAACTTTTGTAGGTAGGTCAGATAGCCTATTGCGCATTTTTTAAAGTTTCCACCAGGTTGGATTGCCACGATAAGTGGATTATCGAAACTATCATCACCATCTGCCTTGAAGCCACGGCCGGTGCCGTCCGGGTTCTTGCAAGCATATGCAGTCTGGTCAGTGTAGCATCCGGTGTCGTCGCAGTTATTAGGGTAGCCGAAGAACGTTATCCAACTATCCTGCCCGACGTAATCCGTTTGGCGTTACCAAAAGCTTGAGTGGACGCAAGAGATAATGCTGCAGCCAGCAGGACAGGAGCCGGAAGGACAGGGAGGAGGGTGAAAAGCATGGTTGTCGTGTGCAAAGCTATTCCTACAGTCTACTTGGAGTAGACATTGCGATGGGAGATACAGAAGAGCACTGCAAAGGCAAGCATGGCGTCTGTGGTGTGTATCGGTACCAAGTTCGTGTCCGTTTCGACTACCAAACAACCGAGATAGCAGTACTCTGCACGGGCTCATGGTGTCAAGGTAGACGTTGGTCCCCTTTAGCGTTGTTCACTGGTTACTATCAGTCCATGACGATCACGAAGGCTGATAGCATAGCCCCCTGTCAGCCTAGCTTCTACCTCATGCGAGATGAGCGAACGAGGAATCATGATCTAACAGATCACGCAGGCTACGTATCTCGATGTTTTTCGCCCTTCCATATGATGTGATAGTCAGCCGCACGAAAATCCCACTCATCCGTGATACGATATCAGGTGCTTGCTGAGCAAGTAAGGCCGAACTTCTCGACGCTGAAGCTGGAACCAATCGCAGGGTTCGTGCCTTTGCTTGGATCCTGTCAGTATCGGGCAGCGGTGTCTGGACCCAGTTGTTGGTCGAAGCAGACAGTACCTAGGTATGCTTGAGACGGCCGCCGGTCTCCGTCTGTTGTATCCAAGCTGAATTGGCTGTAAGGAGCGTGGCAGTTAGCGACAACGAGTCATCTACGACGGCACTCTCTCGATAACTCTAATCTAAAAGTTCGACTCAATCTAGCATGTGTCTCGATTGATCCTATCGCCTCGCATTGTGCTTTGTTGTTGTCGTGCCCTATTCCGAACTTTCCATATGGTCACGTGCTCAGCAACAGCCTTGTCAGTTTTTCAGCCTTGCCAGGAACAACCACATGTTCGGCCCGTTCCTGGCAAGTGGGTCCGGGGTGCGCTCGCTTCCCAGCTTTATGGTGCTCACGACGACGACAGCTCCTGGAACCTTGCACTATCACGATTCACCATCTGACCAGACTCAAGTTAAGCCGGTACGAGTGAAGGATTCAATTGAGTCAAATTGGCGTTTCTGTGTGGGTGTGCCTCAACGTTTCCAGCAACGTGACGGATTA
>Ga0210040_10004438_pt1 | contig 18332 bp, 7 predicted proteins | sample CryGeyCG12114_NA_FD_185462 | JGI IMG/M metagenome (GOLD analysis project Ga0210040, IMG submission 185462) | Groundwater microbial communities from aquifer - Crystal Geyser CG19_WC_8/21/14_NA (SPAdes) (version 2) | ecosystem: Environmental > Aquatic > Deep subsurface > Groundwater | place: USA...
CTCACTAATTGAACGACTGAGAAGATTTTTGCGTTGGTTCCAACTCATCAACAAATAGGGTTTTACCAAAACAGGCTAATGTTACAATATGTAGTCCTATTTATTTGCTTAGGATCAGAAAATGGAAAATGCTATTAGCTTACTCATAAATAAAATACTTTTTAATCTACTTTTTATCTTCTCCAGATGGGGAAATTTGATTTGCTAAAGGTCGCTAGCACAAGTTCTTAGGAAGATGATGAAATGCCATGAGTCTTGCTAAAACAAATTGCACAAAAATCTAGAGTTTACCTCCAAAATCTTTCATTTTCTGCACATTTGTGCATACTCTATATTACAAAAGAGAATATGTACAACTTTTATTTCCCTTGGGGGATTTCCATTCAGAGCAAATCTGAGATTATACACTGTCTAGTTCAGAGAACCATAATAAGTCATAAGACGCGGAGAATTACGTACTCTCACCTGATCCTATACATTATATTAGGCTGCAATGTAACTGTTTGACTAGCTCAACTAACTAACTAGCATTATTATAGTGAAAGTGGACTTTTATTATTTAGTTAGTGTAATTAGTTATTTTGAGCACAATATGAAAGAAATGAGTCGAGAACTACAATTAGGCACTTCCAGGACTGTCCTTGGGAATGGGTTAAGTATATATAACTAAAAGTATCTAGCCAATTACTATAGTTCAAACAAAATTTCATCCATTTAAACTAACTAACTTTAAACTAGCTACTAGTCAGTTCGTAGACTTTTTAATGATGATAATTTTTGGAAAATAAGAGATGATAGGCGTCTGCATTTGCTGATATAAAACTGAATTAAGTTGCATCTTCAATTCTTCTACTGTAAGTATTTTTCAACATAAAACTTTCAGGTGGATGTAATTTTTTCGTGTTCAATCATGCCAAAAAAAACCTATTATTTGTGTGTCAACTTTGTGCAACTACAACTATTTCCAATTAAAGAGAATTTTTAAATTTCAACTTCTCAATCAGACTGTCAATGCCCATAGGTTTTGGTGATCGTTTTTGTAGCCATTAAATTTTTCCTATTTCCTGCAACCAATTAAGCAAACTTTCGGGGCAACATATATATCAATCCTTTCTTTAGCGAAAACAGTATTTGCAGTCAACCGACCCTTATATGCGCAACTGAACTTACTAACTCGACACAGCAGTGCCATAGTGTGAACTGCAATTGACGTCATTCTTTGTGCATACATTAACTAATATAAGATTGTGTGATCTACATAACGGCCCTCTAAGTTACTGACCAAATCAGTTTCCTAGAATCATATACGCTTTCTATGCCAACTATAACAAACTAAAAGTGAGTGCAGTACAATTAACTTTTAATAAGATAAGAGAACGTTGAGAAAATATTGAATGCTTATGCCAAATTTTGATTCTAAATATCAAATAATTTAGGATGGATAACTACACATATCGTCAGTCAGTCAGTTAGTTAACACTTGGCTTGCATATTATTTGTATGGACTAACTAACTAAATAATTCTTTTATTCAAGTTCAAATGAATGTATGTGAACGCTTAAGAGAGGTTGAAACTATTTATTAACAATATCTGAAAAAAATCCTATGATACAACTATGCAAACTGTAAACACACCAGTGAAAGTGCCCGTTCGGAGCCGAACGGGCGGAAGAAAGTTTCTATAGTTTCTTAATAGATTTCCCAAAATTTAAATTGGAAATAACATGGACAATCTTCCAAAACTAGGCAAACTTGTTTTTCAGCTAATTTGCTAATTTTAAAATATACTTACCATATGAGAATGTTCAATCTCAGCTGAACAATGATCAAAGAGAGTCGGAACACTTCAAACTATATAAGCCAATTGTCTGTTTCATATTAAAGTGTTCTGTGAAATTTGTTGCGTCCCAAATTGAAAATTTTGTCGTAAAAAACTTTAGGACAGCTATTTTATTTCAGCTCAACGATTCTTTTTGATTGTACGATTTTTTAACGCGTCTCTGATGAATAGCAATCTTAAAAAAATATTTTAAAAATATTTTCAGGGCTGAACACTTGATAATTAGTGCCAGACTATATGAAATCAGGGCTCGAAAATGTTAGGACACATGAGTTTTGGGATTTGATAGTTTAGTGGTTTTAGTGGCATAAATATTCCTAATTCGAAATTCTCTTTTTGAAATTTTTTGATTTTTGAAATTTGTAACTGTTAGGCTTTACATAAAACCTGAAAATATAGCTTAGACGTAGACCCTCGAAGTAAGAGCACTCCGCGCACATTTCAGGATACTTTTAAAGCTATTTTAAGGCAAATCGTTTCATAAACGCGACCGCTAGATTTGTGCATGTGATCGCGAAATCAAGACCGTCATTATATACATAGATCGCGCGAAATAATCCTCCCCCTAACTCTCCATTTAGGACTAACAAACAAAAAGGTCCCCCAAACATGAATACAAGTGCAAGTAGCTAGCGACATTTTAATCCAATAAGAAAAGTTTCCCTTGTTGTCTCTAAATGAGTTTCATGATGAATATAGAACAACTTTTGTATTCGCCTAATTCCCCGTGTAAATAGTCTGCCGACACTCTCTATTGTTCTGACCATAGTTTAGTTAGTTAGTTAGTTTGCAAATGTTAAATGTCATCCAAGATAGACCTCTTATTTGGAATCCATGTTTTCCAATTTCGGGCTTGAAACTCGTTAGTAGAATGAAAACTGTTGCCTAAACGAGATTCATTAATCGGGTTGCGTTACAATAGTAAAGCTTATGTACATACAAAAACCGGAGAGGTTCTATTGTGTGAAAATGTGGCGTCATATCAGCCTATGAGCACAGCAGGTATCCCTCTGATTAGATGTGTAATCATCACACAGAACCGGGAATGGAATTGACGTGCGAATTTAATATAGTGAGTGGTACACTGGTATTGTTGCTGGATATGAAAACCTCACCCACGCACATGTATATGGGGACAATAATGAACTCATGTAAAAAGTGACAAGCTTACATGAAAAAATATAATGGTATGCTAAAAAATGATTGCAAGTTGCCCCGGTCATTCTTAGTGGAATTAATGTTACTTTATTTTTACACACCGGCTTAGTTAGATAACAAACAATTTCTTACGAGTCTAAATGATTTAAATTTTTAGTCAGTTACTTTTAAATTAGTACATACATTCACATACAGAATCACTTGATTTGTATAACATTTTTACATTGTGACCAGTCACACCAAAAACTAGGACTCGGCATTGTTTTCGCAATAACCACCATTTCCTTTATTTTTATAGTCAAACAAATATATAGAGTTCCTACGTAGTAGTTAGTAATTTTAGTTACATACATGTACTTTTTAAGTTAGTCTTCTTACAATAATAATCATGTTGTTTTCCCCAACTTTAATTTCATCAGCATCAAATAGTAGCTGAAAAATTTCATTCACTACAGTTTCAGTTGATATGTATGTTGTTGAGTAAGTGCGATGGCCTCCCTCCCTAGTCCCTTTTCAAAATGCAAGCTATGGAACAATACAAACTGGGACTAACTCACTATGCTCAATGAGCTAGCTACGATTGCTACTCACATAGTTAACATTATTTATGATTTCTCTGTGAATCCTTCTTTGGGAACCATAGTATGTAAATAGAGCTAATGAGTACTACTGGAAACTAGAACCTACATTTTCATGATTAAAGTACGAGCTGGTGTAAAACTGAGGCGGAAAATAATATTTCACATGCCAAGTGAAAATTTGCACAATTTTCTCTAAAATTCCCATCACTTATTGCCACACACAAAATCTAATGCTACTCAAATGTAGTGTAGGCAAAATAATGATAATAAAATTATTCAAAATGGGCTACAAAATATACTGCCACTTATACCTATAGATTTACTGATAGTTTAAAATGTGCGCGTAAAGTGAATATATTGTGAAAACGAGTATAGTTAGTTATAGTAAACATTCATATTGTGCAAAATTTAAACATAAAACTACAAATAAGTTACAATCCGTATATGTACAAGTATACACCTAATAAAAATTCTTATTAGGCCCATGTTACTCAGTCATTTGAGGTGAAAATAAGTGCTTTGCTTTCCCTTTCTGACTGCAAAATATTTAGTTGGTTACACAAGTGCTCCACTACTACCTTACTAACTAACTTACTTAGCTAAATATATATTCCTTAAAAGCGTTGAAAGCTAAAAAAAATCCTCGGGTAACTGAAACATAATCACTGATAAACTAGCTTTTAGTTCCAAGAATAAAATAACCAACCAAAACAATAGCACTAGTTAATTTGTCCTCTAAAAGGGCATGATGCTTTTTTCCACAAATCCTGTCCACATTGAATCCCAGTAAATATTAACGAATGTTTTGTCAATGCTGCTATGCTATCAACTTTCAAGCTTTGCTAAAACAAAGGTACCCTAAGCTGTGTGCAATCACTATGTAGGGCCGGAATGTGACAAAGTGCAGTGTGGTGCTTCTTCTATAAAGCTAACCCAATTTTGATTGCAAAAAATAATCAGTTCACTCCATAAATCAGGATCATACAGGTGATAATGGACTTATAATGTAGACATCACCATAGCTAGTTACTTATTATTATTGTTGTTTCTACTTTTACATGTTGCTTTCCATTCTAGCCTTCCCTACTATACTTATAGTACTAACTGGCCAACTAATCTTGTGTAAATTAACTTCTCTCAATCCTTGCTTGCTATGCCGAATAATTGTTAGTTAGCTAGCTACATACTGCTAGACTGTTACAACATGTTTGGCTTCAGAGAATCAGCAATACCTAACTAATTAAGTTTCTAAGCAAACTAGTAACTAACTAAAGCTAAGCTTGTATATGTATGTGTTTGTTTGCTGCACCTATAGAGTTGTGACTCAGCTGAAGGATTTGAAAACTAACTAACTAGGTGCCTAACTATTTAAAAAGCCTCTCTGAGATGACCCAGAGGGATGAATAATAATAAATTTGCACCCGTACCTGTTTAAAAACGTATGATATAATAGTGGTATATGAATGTACGGATTGATGATTTAAAAATCAGTCTGTTGATTTGATTTCGCAATGGAGTGATGAGTTCCATGAGAAATGATAAGCGGGAAATAATCATGAGTGAGTGCAGTAGACATGTCCCATGATTTAAAATAGTTTGACTGGATGACTGCTAGGAGAGTACTGGAAAGTACTCTTATTTTTTTAGGTACTGCTTAGTTCACTTGTGATGGTAAGACTAAAAAATTTCACCTGAATACTCCAAACAAAAAAGTACAAAAATAATGATCCTACCGTAACAATTAGCTTAATTAGTATCCTACAACTTTATTACTATCTTTTTATTTGTATCTTTATTATTATTGTGATCCAATTTCACCAAAACTAGCTATAATTATGATAAATACTATGAGAAACTCAAAATTCTCAGCTATCAGTACACCCAATACATATTTATAATCTCATCCACTTGGGCTCCAAAACCGAAACTAACTGTGAGTGCCAAAAATGAAAAAGTCAAAACAAATTTTTATAGATTCCCAAGCACATTAACTTATTTTCGTAATCACATTCAATAACCATCGTGAATAGTCTTAAATTGACGGTTGTAGCTAATAACTATGAAAAAAGAACAGAAAATGGCTACTTTCAATTCTTTTACTAACTAATCTGTACTTAATATTCTTGAAACTAACTTAAGACAATCTACCTACCTACACTAATTGTGTTTGCTCTGTAAAACAGTTATTGTTAGAGTATTGAGCAAACACAATTCTACATGTTTACTCACTAACAAACAAACTGCACTCACTCTCTGTATCCTTAATTTGTACAAACTAATTTACCTAATACATTATTATTATTACTACTAGTTATAGAATGTGAACAGGAAGAATCTTGAACCTGTCAGACACCATTACCAGTGATGATAATGAGTGCATTAGTTCCATTGTTGCTGCCTACTGCCTGCCACTTTAGAATTCGTGACGTTTGCCAGCCAACTTTGAAACCAACCTGGAGAGCAGGTTAATTTTTTTCGTCTCCCCAATACTTTACGCAGACCATGATGACAATGATAATGGAATAGGAAAAACAAAAAAATGGAGACAGTGGGCATTGGCTCATCATCATCTGCTCGCTCTGACGCACACACAGCCCAAAGAAGCAATAATAATAGTAACAATAATACGTTGTGACCTAATCCTTTGGGCCCTTCACTTCATGTCATCATCTCATTTCTTTTTCATTTATTCATTCAGTTGAGTTCTCTCTTTATTTACTTTCCATTGACTAGTATCTTACTCACGCACCCAATATATATACTATAGTTTAGTTAGTAGTAGTACCATTTTTTTCTTGTGCATCCTATTCAAGCCGAGATTTAGTTGGTTGGTTAATTGGCCTTAACTAACTAACTAACTGGGAAATGATCCATAGACACATTGTTAGCAGTTAGTTAGCTGTTGCATAGGATTTGTATGCACGCACCTTCTCGATACAGGGGTAAAAATCTATCAAGTGGATATATAGCCTCATGTACTAGCCTCGTGCCCAACGAAGTAATGCGTCAGCCAAAATGTCCAAATGGGCTCGGGTCTGAAAAGAAAAAAAATGGAGCACTACTATCACAACTTTATTATCTTAATTTTTGCGTGGGATGTGGTAACACCAACACCAAGTACGGGACTCATATGACGTGGATTAATGTCCAGTCTTTTAAATTATAATTGTTCATCGTTACTTAGAGGGAAAATGGGTTCCGTTCATTCATAAGGAAGTGCGTCACATGGTAATTATGAGCTAAAAACGCAAATGATCCCTTGTTTCTTAGGATTTATTCGTTAATAATCTAGAAATTTCTCCAATTTTGGACAATTAACTTGGCTAAGGACCGGATTTAAATGCAAAAGTACAGCCAGGGCTATTATGGTTACACGAGATTACTTATAAGTAATATAAGGACTTGTTATACAATTGATAGAGATCTGTGTTCTGTGATTCGGGTCTCAATTTTGTGATTCTATTTTTGGTTTTTTGGGAAAAACTTACCGTTTTGTAAAACATGCATGCTTTTCTATCTTCATCTTCTCCTTCGGGACAGTCCACATAGCCATCACATAGAACATGATCATCGACACATCGATATCGACCTAACTGGTCTGGAGCAGGGCAAGCGAATCTTTCCATTCCGTCGTCAGCAGGTGGGCACTCTGTGAGAATGAAAATCATCTTGAACATAATTGCGAAATGCTTCAATTTTTTATGCAATCTAGCAGCAAGAAAGTAGTAAAAGAAAACTAATCGAGGAGGAAATGATGCATAAACTGCAGGAAGCGAATGCAAAAATTATAGGTATAGTGCCATGATGTAGTGTTATCTTTAGTTGGAGTGACGGTGAATGCAAAATTCGTTTTCAAAAGTGTATAGGTAAATATGCAGAAATTGTATGAAATCATTGCATGGATTAAACATTTATTTAGTTAGTTAGTTTAGTTTTTTATTTAATTACTAGTTATTGGTCGGACAGGTGAACAGACAGATGAACGAAATAAACTACCTGCGTAAAGTAGCTACACATTAACTTTTATATACGAGTGTTAGTTTCAAGCAGGCAATTACAAGCGTATACTTGAAGAAGGAAGATAATTACACACTTTGAGAGGGTTATTTGCTTATATTGTAACCTACATGGAGTCCAACTGCTTCTATTTTTAGACGAAACAGCAATAATTTTTTTCTCGGCTCCAGGAGTATTGTCACCAAAATAATATACAAACTTCCGTATACCATATAGTGGGTGTCTAACCTACTAAATTGCTAACATATGGATTATGAGTGCCGTGTTCCCGATTTGAAAGCCCGATTACGGAACCCCGATGGATAAAAAACGTGTAGTATTTTCTCGCACATTCCACTACATTTGTACCAGGCAGTAATAATAATAGTCACAATAACTATGGTTTCCCTAAGTGGACATAGCACATGCCACTACTATTACATACTCCCGTAATAATACGCACGCCATTCCCAACTTAGACTGCTTCACCCATATAATGTATTATGAAACAATGTATGCAAAAAGGTTATACTTTTAAATTTGGCTTTCTTAGCCCTGGTTCCCTACTAACGAACATGTTTTGTTCAATAAGAAAAGAATTTATCAGCCCACAGTCTGGGTACACTCTAGTTCTAACTAGCTTTCCCAAAACGGTTCCTTTCCTACAACAATTTCAGCTCAATAAGGCCCGCCTTGTAGAGGACCTGGGTGAAAGATGACAGTCGATAAATAATTCCAAATAAATAACATGCTTTTTCCCTTTAATGTACGTCATTGCATGTAAATTCTTTCCTACGTGAATATTTTGCTCAAAAACCAAATACCCCAACCCAAAAAGTCACACTAATTACCATTCATATTCAGTTCGTCAACTTTTTTTCTCCGCTCTTACTTTTTTCAGAGATGAAATAAAAAGTAAGAACCTCGTGTCACTTTTACGACCTACCTGTACCTTTTTCAAAGACACAAATCCCGTCCGTCAGTCAATGCATGCAAAGCGTAACGACGGGCGAATGTATGTAACCCGAGACCAGAAATCGGACACACTCGGTAGTTTTATCATGGTCGGGCTTGTACAAGTGAAAGTTACTTTCAGTCTGTCTGTTCTAAATGTGAGAGTCTTCCTTCATACCTTTGTCACGTTAAGTAAAAGTGACGCGCTCACCACCCCTAGTTCGAAAAGGGAATTCTCCAGTAAAGTTTAGGAAACCTAAAAACGTACACTCTGTAATGCGGGTAAGCCTATATACCTTCTAGGGTGAACTAGCATTGAAACGAGAGGAACAGGTTTCAGCGCCAAATCAGTGGTTTAAGAAAATCGTAAACTTTTCTTCCTCATTGGTGTCACGAATTGATATTGTCAATGTCAATTTTCATTAGACGATTTAGTTAAGTTAGGGTCGAAGAATTGCGTTTTCGGAGCGCTGTGTGGGATAGTATTTAAAACTAATTGACAGGACTAGAAAGAATGAATCAATCTAGTGCAGTTCCTGTACGAAGTGACACCGAGACAAAATGCAAGAAAGGTACGATATTGTTTTGTAGATAATTAGTTAGTAGCGCAGAATTGTCTATTTTTGGTGTCACATTGATTTCATTTTTTTCCAGCTATCGGGATGCTATCGGAAAACATGTACATTCTTGCCAATGAACCGTCGTCCGCTTTATATTTTATGCAGGTTGGCCAAAACACACACAATAATTATGTACCACACAAACCAGTCAAATCAACTGACTAGTTTAATTCCATCTGCATTCAAATTCAAATAGTTTACTAATTAACGAACTATGTAGTTGGTTGCATGCGTAACTTAATGGCTTAATGGCTATATTATCGATTGACAGAGTGTTTCTAATCCTTACCGTGTTTTGCCTTTTATTTTACAGGAGCACATTAGGAAAGAAGTGCCATGTATGATCAAGCTAAAAAATGATTTCAATGTACAGCACAGACAACTACAAGGTGTTTGCTATGACTGTGACTACAGCATTGGGTAAGGCCGATATTCATTCCCCTGTTTAACTTCCTACGAAAGGCTTATAACCTTAGTTGGCTCTGTGCGTCATGTACTGTGCATTTTGGGAGCAGGAATCTAATAGCAAATAGTTTACTACACAAGTTAAAAATGAGTTCGTAGAGACTGGGATCCTAGGAATATCATAAAATCCGTCTAATTAAGGATTAACAGAGGGTGTTAGATTATTTACCATGTACTAACTACGGGAAAATTCATTAAGAAGAAAGCTGCGACTTTCTTAATCTATTCATTCAGGCTTTACGTTTTCATGAGCCCACACACTGCACTGACTGGAGATAGAGTTAGAAATAGATGGAGACATTATAAGTTTGACTTAGGCAGTCCAGTAGTCCATTTTTACCCTGTAATTCACATTCATCAACTACATTCTCGCCTCACTCAAACTGTATGAATCATTTATTAGCCGGGAACAGCTAACAGAGTAAAGGAATCAAGAAAATTGAAATATCCTGAATAATTTAGTCGTTAGTAACTTTTTGGTTCCGTCAACTTGTTTTGTACATTGTGATCCATTGTGAATGAGTTTACTTATGAGTGTGCACAACTTATTATTAGTCATTTTCGTGGAAATTGTCATACAATATTCAGTCAGCCACTTGATTGCTTAACGGACTAGATGATGATTCACTCATTTGTAGTTGGCATTTATTGTATCGATTTTACATTGGTCCTGGCAAAACTGTGTCACTCACTACATGCAATCTAGTCGCAAGATATAGGAATAGGATGAAATTGAATCCGTTCGCTATGTCTGCGAGATTTGACAAATGTGTTTTTCCAAGTTTCCTCTAGATTATCCATTGATCTAGAGTCGTCTTGAGATTTACGAAGTCATGTAGTATTATAACGTATTTGCTCACTTGTTCAAATATTCTCAATCCAAGGATAAGTTCATGCGAGTGATTCAACTTGACGGCCAATCTCTAACTTAAAGCTAGGATAAAGAATGCACACACCAGCTATTCTCGTCCTTTGAATATCTTGTTGGCCTATGTTGTTAAAGTTAGTTGAATTGATACATGCTTGCATTGGGCATTTTTTAAATAATGTGGATTTCCAAGAAAAATAAGTAGTGACTGTCTGAAATGAGAAATGGGTGCTTGAGAATGAGAAGCTATATATTGTGTAAACAAATAATATGTTTCAATTATTTTGTGTCTGTCAACCGAGCCCATTATTTATAGCGTTACGGTAGATACTTTTCTTGTAACAAGAATTTTTCCGCAAACAGGAAAAAACTTCTTGAACTATATCTGTCTGTGACCAGAAAGTGTGATCCTTTTTTCTACCTCTCGGATGACTGCGTCACTCATGTTTTTCTTTAAATCACGAGAGTATTGTGCTATATCTTTGACAGGTCTTTTTTTCGTTGCTTCTCACTTTTAGAGCTGTGAAATCCATTGACAAATCTCAAGAGCAGTTTTCTAGCATTACCAATCACCTCAAGAATGCATTGTTCCTGAAGCAGCAGTTGAAATTCGAGGAGTCTCGCAAAAAATCTAAGGTAAGGGCCGTGAGGAATTCTTTCTTTTCTTATGGCGCACTCATGAATGGTCTCATGATTTCCATTTGTACAAGCACAATTTTTGGTGTACAACTCTTTGAAGGTAGTTTGTTATCAAAAGTGGTAAAAGCAAGTATTTCTATTCATTCAAAAAATATTGAGCACAGTAAGCTGACGCAGATAAAAATTTCACGAAGATAATCGTGTACACAACTCAACTGAATTATTCATATTCGCCAAAATAATAATGTTTCAACTTGTCAGCCCAATTTCACTGAACTGCAGCTGAAACGAATATTATCTATCTTTGTCAACCCTTTAAATGGATTAAAGTAGGCTGGAGTGAAATGTATTTATGAATCTCCATTAAGCTTACTAATTTGGTTAAAGAGGTACTCTAAAGAACAGATTCCCTTCATTCGAAATACCCAAATAGAAGAATTACATTTTCTACTCTCTTTTTAACATCATTATTTATTCACGGGGCTTTTTTCTCCGAGTGTCAACTCCTCTCCAATCCGAGCTTTATAAACACTACGGGGGAATGACGCACAAGTTAACGTATTCAAAAGGACAAGTTTGCTCTGTATAGCAGACAGTCTATCCCGTGCATATTTTCAAATTATTCCCCATGAATTCTTACAGAGGATACACACGCAGTTTAGTCTAAATGGACATGAGGAGTCCTTTTAAGTCAACGTAAAAAATGAAAGCACTATTTCTTGTTTCAACGTTAAGCACTCCTGGGGAACTTTGATACAGGGAAACCAATACTTTAGTCTATTTTGTAAAAAAATGTAATCCAGCATTTAAGGTGTGTTTCCAAAAAACTGGAAAGTAGAATTAATTTCGGTTTCACATCACCCCCATGTCGACCGAAAAAATGAATCATTCTCCTCCTCTCTCCATAATAATGGAACCCATTTGGTGTTCCAGTTAGATCTATCCATGTTTTCGCCTCCTCTACTTTTCCGAGTGAATTCACAAATAAAATAAGACATTTCCTCTCCTCTTCATATTTTCTGGCTCATTACTGTAAAAGTATAAGTAAGTAGGTATATAGTGGGAGGAAAAGAAAGAAAGGAAACTACTTTCGTTTACACTTTCCTTTTTCCCTGTTTTGTATGCATGGCATGGCAGGCAAAATTCGGTTCGTTCCTGTGCTATTTCTATGGACAACTTTTTTTTATTCCCTATAAAAACAGTGAAACTTTTTTTCTCTCTTTCAGGCAGCCGCCAACACTGGAAATAAACGGTAAGGATTTACGCCAAGAAAGACAAAAGCTGTAATATCAACAGCCTGAACTAGGTGTGTTCAGGATTATTGCAAAATAAGCAGTCAGTCAGTCAGTGCTCCTTCTTTTCTAGCTAACTAACTAAACTACCTAACCTGTATGTTATGTGTGTGAGTAAGGTGAGGAGAGAAAGGCTTAGCGCTTCACATCTGACTACATACACTCCAGTGGTGCTGAATTCATAGGTTGGATGATTCAAGAACTGACTCTCTATCTAGTTAAAATCGACTCTATGCTTCATTTTAAGTCTGGGGAATTTTATTGTTGATGAGATTTCCTCCACCTCCGTCAACTTTCCATTTATTTTCTATTTTAGTTTTTTCTTCTCCCTTGTTGGAAACTTGTTGAATAGATGTTTTGATATCAAAACTTTAGTTGGCATTAATTCCAATTTTTACTGCGTGTATTTTTGTGAATAAATTGTATTTTGTTGCAAGAAAATGTACTATTATTGGATTCGGGCAGCTTATTACACCGACAGTTTCTAGTAGAAAATCAGAATTTACTAAAATAATTACTTAAATGAGAATAAGTTGAAAATATTTACGGTATAGTTTGTTTTTACATGATGAAAATGTTAAAGTATCGACCGGTTTGAGCACCTTGGTCAGACTTGGTGAGGGGAGCCCATTTTAATAATTTTCGTGCAGATGTTAATCTTGGTGAAATTTAGTAGCAGCCTTTAATGGTCTCAACGAATATCAAACTTTGAACAAGACAAATTATATCTATTAGTTGGCTGTGGTCAATGAGTTACACAGGAGAGAAAAAATAAGTGAGACCGTTAATCATATTTGCTCAGTTTTATATACTATTGGGGCAAGGCTGCCTAGAAAATGTATGATTCACAACCCATATCGGCTTGAATGATGCATAGGTAGAAAAAGGCTACTCGTGTGTCAGGCATACTTAGGATCTCACTTTGTTCACTTTCTGTGTTCATTCTCTACGGGAATATAGAGATAAGATGGATAGGGAGGGAAGATATAGAAATGTTGTTCTGCCACTAGAAACTAACCATGTGAATGAAAGAAAAGGAATGTTCTCTTTTCGGAATAACTTCAAGTTGGCCCAGCAATGACGTCAACTGGTTCTTAGCTGCCACATTTTCGTGTGTTCTGTAAGTATTAAGTAAACGATAATGATGTATAGTTCATCCCATTCCTTCATGTGAGGAATGTGAACGTTAAGCTGAGGCTTATCACGGATTTTATCCATACAGAATGTGTATCTCGTTTCTAACGAAATAATGAGCGCAACCTAGGAATTACAATTTTGTTCACGCCAGAGGTGTGAGCGATGCTTTTACCATTTATTGCTAGGCACAATACAAAGACTAAAAGCAACTTGCCGTTCACTCAGTGAAAATTGACTATTCATGGATTGTACAATGCTCCCATTCATGTGCAATCACCCATACTATTTGACTGGGTAATGAATACATTATGGAGAGTTTTCCCACACACTTAGAGGTACAGTTTGAAGGATGGGGTGAAAAAGCAACAGAGCCCGTTGAGAGGCGTGATAAGCATCTCTGCTGAAGAGTGGGATCCCATTAACACTTGATACAAACACCTGTGCTCAGTTGTCTAAAAATAGGTCCAGTCTGTTATTATACTTAGCGACTGTGTTATTATTTTTACTGGTTTCACCGGTTATATCTTGCGAGATGAAAAGCACATGATTTATGGCCCTACTTTTCCTTACATTTGCTTTGTAGGGTACGTGGGGAGTCTACTTTCCCATCCAAATTGCATCATCATCTTGATCCGCTGTTCTCTGTGGATAGAATTTCGTACTCACTCTCAGTCAGTCAGCGGAATGGGGATTTCACAATATTCAGTGATTTGAAAACTGTAGTTCTCGCCATTTTAAACACTCAGGATGTACGTCAGCATGAATTTCCGCGAGTTCTAGGCAATAAGCCCTATTGTTGTTTCCTATTTCCCCTATTGTTTTGTCATCTACAATATATCCTTGGCTATTCGTGCCGAGTGCATAATCTTGAATCACAGTTCACAGAATATTCACACTGTTCCCTCTGTCCAAGTGTATACGGTCTTATAATAATGGGCTCGACATGAGGTCCTCTCTCTCGGGTGTCTCATTTCATTCACCAATCTACCTGTCCAAAAAGGAAAGTTGTGTGGTTCCCTTCAAGTGTAAATCTCGTTCGGATTTTCGTTCCCAACAAAAACGATATGCAATCCAACCCATACATTTTCCGAGAACACAAACCCAGGACAAGTACACACACAAAGTTGTGCGCCCGTTCATTTCTTTTGCGTCATTCCAGACCCTATTAACGTGTAGAAAATGCCTGGAGAACACATACTTCCCCAAAAAACTGAGAGAGACCAAAGTAAACGACCTAACTGGATTGCGAGCATGGAAAACTTTACCATAAACTCTCATTACAGCATCTAAGACATTAATAGCGTCATGCATTCCCTACCTAAACATATTCTATGGGACCAAAATGCTCGAACGTATTATGGTTATTGTTATTAACTTTCCATTAATATACTATAAAAATTTGCTCTAGCACAAAAAAGGTATTCCCTGTCCCTGTACAAGAAATCCTTTATAATCCTGCAATTTGCACTATAGTTACAGTGTTCTCAAGAAACTGTTATTTAATGCATTTGACTGTTGGACTCGTGGCTCTGCTAGACAAACATGATTTATCCATTTGATTGCACAACTGATAAAATGTGTCTATTGTGAGTCCCGTGTGTACCGAAACTGTTATTACTCTACAGTACCAAATGCGTGACTAATAAAGAGCTATTTCGGGTACTCATACCATGATGAAAGAGAGTCTATATGTTGACCATATTTGTGGAAAAACGGAAATAAAGCGAATAGTACAAGGCATGGGCTTAGAGTATAATACCAGTGCTTTGCATAAACTCCAGTGACGGACACACCACACAGTGAAAGCAGCACGACACTTTTTTCTACATAGCCCGTGCACCCCACTAGGCCACTACATCTCTTTACTGTGGTGTCTATGCCAATCCTTTTGTACACTCTTACGCGTTCATGCATGTAGAATGCCTTTCTTTTAATTTGGCTAGCTTTTTACTGACTGAGCCTGAGTCCAGGTGAATTGTGTAAAGCCTGTTGGGAAGCAACAGGCTGTGGACTTTATGCATGAGCCCAGGATGATCAAAGCAAAGTCTTTTGTGGGAACATAGGATTCCATAATTAATAGAAATGGAGGACCATTGTGCGAGTTCCCATTTTGTGCACTCGTAAGCTAAGCATTATTAGTTAGCTAGTTCTGGTGGCATGATGTGAGCAAGCCATGATGATACAAAGATATTTTAGTAGTTCCAATGGGAACAACAACTTATGAAATGGAATCATTTTCGCTATCTCTTTGTAAACTAAAAAATGTAAAAATACCAGCATATTGGAGTTGGATAGAAACCACAAATGGCTAGTAAGTGTGATCATTTGACTTGCGTGAATTGTTTGATTGACGAGATGAAAGTGTGATGCAATTAGTTATTTAGTAAAACTTGTGTTCAATGCGGTGGGAACCTGATGAAATAAAGGACGGTCTCAAACACTAATGAATGTTAAATTCTCATCTCACTAATATGACAACCAAAAGCATATGAGAACATGTAACTGATGAAACTATATAACTTGCGTGTACAGTTGGGAATTACCACTTCTGTATGTATAAACCATTTTCAAATTAGATTGCGTGACAGAGAGAATTCGTTAGTGTCAGCATTGCTGACTGGACAAAATGGAATTAACTGAGTATACATGAAATCCTCCCACGTAGTATATTTAGAATGCCGTATGTTCCCTTGGTACGCGTGCACGCACATATGATTGACAAAATTTCAATCCTTCTGCTCATCATTATTTACAAAGTGAACAAAATTACAGCCATAGTCATTACTTATGGGCATTGTTTCACTATTTATTACTTAATAAACTAGTTAACGGTGGAAGACCTACTTTTTGGAACTATGCCTCATTCGTAATAGTTTCAGCTATCAAGAAAAGACAACCTGTAGTTTAAGTATATTGCCTTATCACAGTGAAAGTTTGTCAATTACACGAGACATTTTCACTCTCATAACAAAAGAAAACATCTGATGCTCAAAATGAGCGATACTACAAGTTTTTTGTACACTTTGAATACTATTCGTACTTATAGTTATATGCATCTAAATTGCTTCCTATTTTCTAACACCTACGACTTTAGTTTCTCATCAGACTGAATCATAAATTTCCGGCGAAAGTAGGTTACCATACGTATAACACACACCTACAATACATACATGTCAGTCAGTGGCTAGTAGAGCAATAGCAATAAGTTTCTAAATTGCCGTGCAAACTTGAGCCTCGAGTAAATTAAAATCCCCTATGCTAACCATATCAATGAATGAACTGAACCACAGAAAAGTCAAAGCTTAAATGAAACGAGTGACTATACTTACTAACAAGTCCCCAAATTGTTATCACTTTTTGTGCACAAGCTTTGTCAGCAAGTATTCTATTCCTTAACAATGTTATTTGAGTTCAGCAATGCAGTCAACCATTGAACCATACAATCATCTTGCACAATAAATAGCTTTACCAGTTATGAGCATCCGGATGAAACTGAATTGTAGCCGTGGGTTCTCCCTCCTCTTTATATTGGCTATTTTCATGGCTTTCACCCTGAACATAAATCCAAATTTTCATCTATACCAACTAACAAACTAAACAACTAAAACTGCATACGTTTCATATATAGTCAGTGCCCATGTACATATGTAACTAGCATCGTGAGTGAACCATATAGACTTCCTCCGTTCACAGTCAAATGAATCCTATTGTCCGTAAATGGCGGAAGGTCATAAATCCTCTTATTACAATCTAAACTTTGAGATCCCCACTGTTCAAGATTTGGGCTGTAGACATTATATCATTGCTTCTCTTATTTCTAACTTGCTCTTATAATGCTACTACTAACTGACTAACTAACCAACTAGGATTCTTTTTACAATTTTCTTAAAACCATCAAGTGATTGCGTCAGCTTTTCATTCAATTACTATACAAAGACTCATATTTTGAGCCACCTTATTCTTTGTAAACTAACTCACTATTCAACTATTTAGAAAACTAACAATGAACAAGTCAAGTGAGTCAGGGTGGGGGAGTTGGACAAAGTCAAGTAACAATAATAACTGCGAAAGGGAAAGCAGCTACTGTGCTTACTTACTACTATTACTACGACTAGTGACGTCATCGGGTAGTTGGCCCTGTGCCAACCGGACATCTCGGCGCCCCAGCATCCCGAAATATCCAAATATTTTCACCACTTACTTACTAACTGTCTGACTATACGCATGATTTTCATTACCATGGGCTAGATAGGTATAGTCAGTGGCTGCTATGATCGTCAGAAGACGTGGAGAAAGTTACTCACTTGGCTTCCAAGGAACATGGATGGGGCATACATGAACAGAATTAGGACCCTCAGTAGTATACACACAGTCTGTCATGCATTTATGTAACCTTACATGGTATTAAATGAAACTTGTGTATACGTAGTAGTTAGAACGTGTCGCACATAAAGATGATTCGGGATGCGTGGGTGGGAGCCCGCAGTGTAACAATGTGAGGGAGAAATGGATCCAAAAAAATGCTTGAATTTCAGTTCATGCAGTACTATAGCAAGCGATGGTATATACTCCTTACGTAGTAGGCACAATTTGTGCACTTTGACTAACGAACTGAAACATTGTGTAACAATAGAAATGGACAATTAAAATAATTTTCAAAAGGTTAAGTGGCATGGCAATAATGCTGAGAGCTATTGGTCAGTTACGTGTTTAGTCAAGTTAGTACGCACGGATTACACGGGACAAGCGAAATGGCAAGCTACTGTTCGTTTCACCGAAATA
>Ga0210040_10004439_pt1 | contig 18328 bp, 2 predicted proteins | sample CryGeyCG12114_NA_FD_185462 | JGI IMG/M metagenome (GOLD analysis project Ga0210040, IMG submission 185462) | Groundwater microbial communities from aquifer - Crystal Geyser CG19_WC_8/21/14_NA (SPAdes) (version 2) | ecosystem: Environmental > Aquatic > Deep subsurface > Groundwater | place: USA...
AGCTAAAGAATTAGAGACTAGAGATATACTTAAAGATAATAATTAAAGAGATATAGAGAAGGTTTTAGTAGAAGGTAATTATAAAGAAGTAGTATTTAAAGAAGATAAGAATAAAAGAGATATAGATACTACTAGTATTCCTACTACTGCTATTTTAACAACCTTAATATTTACTAGGTAAATATCTTCTGTTAAAGACCCTTTAGAAGAAGTACTAAGCTAGACTAATAAGTTTAATATATCTAAGTTTTACTTTAGACTTATAAACTTTATTAATAAGCACTATATCTCTTATAGTATATATATTAAGCTTTACTTAGTACTCTAACTACTTAGCCCTATTTATTTTAAAATTACTTCTCTTCTACGAAGAATTAATACTATTAAGAAGTCCTTTAACTAACAGCTACTACTCCTTAAAATATATAAATATACACTTAATCTTAACTTTATTAAACTTCCTACTTACTCTAATCTTACTAAGGATTTTTACTTCTTTAATATATAGGACGTATTTAAGCGTATACTATACTTAGAGATAATAATACGCTATATATATATTAGAATAGCGCACTTTATAGATAAGCCTACTAAATTTTAGTACTCTTAGTCTTAGAGTAGTTCTAATTAGATAATAAGTAGAGAGTTTATAATACTCTAGAAAGCTAGTAGGAAACTAGAACTTATCTTAACGTCTAAGTTTATATAGTATAAGTCTACTAGTAATAAATCTAGACTTAGACGCGTTATAATAGTTAGTAAAGATTATTAGTATATAGTAAAGGCTAGGAGTACTAATAGAAGGATAAAACTCTTTATTAGTACTCTTAGCACTTTTTCTAATATTAAGTAACTAGCCTTATATTTAACTTAAGATACTTACTCTACTATCTTAGCTATAATAGGTAGTATTACTAAGCTCTTCTTTATTAAGGGTCTAGAATATATAGAGATTACTAAAGCTTAAATTCTAAAATAAGAAGGTAGCGTCTACTTAGATTATAATTAGGGTATAGATACGTAGTAGGCCTTACTTCTTTCTTACTAATATTATATTTATTATATTTTAAGTACTAGCTAAAAAAGTAGTATCTACTAGCTTATATTATTATATCTATATTATAGTAAGCTTAAGTTACTCTAGTACTTTTATAAAAAGCTGCTATAGACGCTCCTCTTTACTAATAAGTATAAGGTTATTAGTTTCCTATATATAGTCTTTATTAATAGGTTTAGTGTCTATAAGAATATATATTACTCTATAACTAGTATATATATTTAATTTACTTTCCTTAATAAAGCTAAACGTAAACGTTAAATTAATATCTTTCCTCTTATACTAGGACTATTTAGAGCTAATTAGAAAGAGGTTATTAAATTACTAGTATACTTAATAGAGCTTAAGGCTAAAACTAAACTAATACTTAATAATAAGACTTTGTTTATTATATACGCACTATATCTCTACTACCTTAGTAATATACTATAGTAGAACGTAAATTCTAGTTATAAGAGCTAAAATGCATAATATTTCTATTAATATTGCCTTATCTCCTCTAATAATTAAGGAAACTTAAGCTACGATACTATCTTTAATAGCTACTACTATTTTAAGATAATCTAATACTAGAGTAAAGCTAACTGCAAGGCTATATATAAGAAAGATAAGATTTTCTAAGAGCTTAAATTAGTAAAGAAGTAAATACTACTCTAAATTATTACTCTTACTCTTAACCTCTTCTATATACATCTACCTAACGCTATCTACTCTAAGTAGAAGAAGATAGCGCGTTAACTAATTATTCTTATATTCTTAGATCTACTTAAGAATCCTTTTTATAACTAATTTACTACAGTATTTATAGCCTTACTTACTTTACTTAACTAGCTATAAAACTAGAATATTAAAACCTACTATAGCTTATATTTTATTTAAGAGTATAAGTACGTATTAATAATAATTCCTCTAGTCTTATAGAAGTAGCTACTTTATATTTACGTAAAGCCTAGATTCTTATTTATAATTAATAGGCTTCTAAAGTTACGTAGAGACTAGAGTAGGTTTATAAGAATTAATTTTATTATATATTACTTTAATATAATCGCGAAGTTAAATATAGTATTCTTTAGTTAATAGCTATATTAGTATAATTATACTTACGTTTACTATCTTATAGTTAAATCTTAAGAGCGATATTAGGACTTTCTAATAATAGCTATCGCTGCCGCTTCTAAGACTATTAATATAGCTTACTACGTACTTAGTAACTCTATATCTTACTTAACTACTACTCTTTCTTAAAACTTACCTATTAATTTAGAAGCATTACCTAAACTGTAGTTTAGAGATAAAGAAGATTTATTAGATCTATAGATAGAATAGAAAGATATAGAGAAAGAAAAAGAGCGTATAAGGACGCTTATTAGGAAGCGTACTACTCTAAACGTATATATAATTCTACACTTCTACGACGCTATTACTTAATATACTTTAATCTATAATATTATTATACTATAGAGTAAGGACTATTATTAGTAAGTTATATTTTCTATCTTCTTCTCTAGATATAGGCTTATAGCTTCTCTTATAAGTTAAGAGATTAGCCTAGTAATAATAACTAAATAATTTAAGCTTATACTAATAGTTCGTAGTATATTTAAGGACTAAGTTTATAATACTAACTTTAGGAAGGTAGTGTAATTATTACTTAAGATAGAGTACTACTAGTAGATAATTATATTTATTCTTAATAGCGTATATAAGGTGTTACATCTATAGCTAATAGCTATATTTAAGAATATCTTTATAAAATATCCTACTCTCTTTAGTTATCTAACCTCTATAAATCCTAACTTTAAAGAGTTTACTATTAAACTTAACTCTTAGGCTATTATCTTAGATATTAATTATATCTACGCTAAAGCGTAGGGTCGTATTATTCTAATAAGTAAGTAGATTCTAGAAGATGCTTTTCTAGGCTATAGATACTACTATTACCTTAACTTTAAATATATCTTTATTTAAGAACTTTTAGACGCCTATAGAAGAGAGTATAGTAAACTAACTCTTATTTAACTTTAGTATTAGGCACTTTAATAGGCTTATTAGTTTAAGTTCTCTACTTTATATATCTATTATTTATATATTATTTAAGTATAGCTTAAGTGCTAACTAAGAATAGTATTATAAAAAAACTGCTTATATTCTATATTAACAACTTCGTTAAGGTATCTAAAGATAAAGCTAAGAAAATAGCTAGGATCTTTACGCATCGCCTTTACAATAAACATTACCTATTTATTATTATTAATATAGTAGATAGGAAGTTTAATATAGAGAGCGTTATGCAGATACTTTTAGCTAGTAATAATAATTAAGATAATATTCTTAAACATCATACCTTTTATATACTACTAGAGAAGAAGATATATAGTCTACTTACTATTAAAGTAGAGAAGCTTTAGGTTATCTTAAGTCTTAAGGAAAATAAGTTTTAGTTTATAGATAAGAATATTTACTTTATATAATGTCTTAGAGGGGGTTAGTATATATCTACTAGCTATAGAGTTTAAATATAATACTTATACTAGTCCTAACACCTATCTCTCTAATTATATGCTTATAATAAATATTATCTTACTTATATAATAATACGCTTATTTAATAGTATATAACTTTAACTTTATTCTTTTAGTAACTATATTTTAAGGGCTACTATAGTATAGACTTTATATAATAATTCTTTATTACTATAGAGGAAAGAGCACTATAAAACTATACTTATATTCTTACTAGTAGTTAACTATTACAAAGTTCTAAAGTTCTATTTTCCTATATTACAGTTAATATAAAGAATTTTATTTACTTATACTTATAGCCTTTTATTCTCTTTTTTAAGTTTCTACTACTTTTATTCTAGCTATTATTTTAGTAACTGTAATATTAGTAGAGATAGATTATAGTAGTGCTTAATAGAGAGAGTAACCTTATCTAAAGCGTAGTTACTTTATATTTAAATTGTAGAGTTATAAAATATAAGGCGTATTAATTATTATCTCTAAGGTTGTATACTATAGTTATTCTTAACTATTAAACCTATATATATATAAATATTTCGCTATTAAAGTTATATAGAAGAGAAATATTTATATTTATACTAAAGCGCGTTATTAGCTGTAGTTATAATAGGTTTAGTTATACTTTTATTTACCTATCTACCTCTAGTAAATTTAGTATACTAACTCTATTACTGCGCTAAATAAATTTATTTATATTTCTTTACTTATATCTTCTATATATAAAAATTTATATAGGCAAGTACTATAGGTAGGTATTTAATATTACTATAAGGTAAGAGAAACGCGTATTGCGTTAAAGTAGGGCTAGGTAATATAATATGCTGTTTAGTAGAGTAGGCGTAAAGGTAAGCTCTCTTAGTATTTACAGCTATAACGAAAACTTTACTATTAGTATTCTATATACTATCTTTACTTATACACTAATTATACTTCTATAGTTATATATTAATATTAGTATAGCCTTTTATATCTATTTAGTTTCTTATAGCTATAAGGAATTCTAATTAGTTAATGTGCTAAATATATATTTAGTTCCTTCTTATATATATTATTATACTAGAGAGAAGATGCTTTTACCTTATTATTTCTGTATAATTAAGGCGCTACTAATATTAGAATTTATTGTAACTAGTTATAGTCTACGCGTTAACTATACTAGTTCTTCTTTACATTTATTTATAAAACTTTGTTAATTTAGTAGCACTAGGAAGGGTAAGCTAATATTATTTAGTATTCTAGTAGCTAAGAAATAGCTAAGTAAATGTTAGTTCTTACTACTAACTCTTATCTCTTTTCTTTATATTTTAGATATCTATAAATATATTTTATATATATAAAACTTATTTAATACGCTAAGTTAGCGCGCTATAAGAGTAAATATTCTAGTAAGCTAGTATAAAAATACTGTAATTAAGATACTAAACTAGTTAATATAGCTTTAAGATATACGAAAATTAGAGGACTTAGTAGAGATAAGTTATATTTACTTTATTATAATAGGTCTAATAAGTATAGGTAGTAGAAATATTTACTTACTAAGGCTAGTAAGCGTCTAGGTTTATATTGTTAAAATATCCTAAGTCTACGCCTTAAAAATGTTATTTAAATGTTAATAAAGATAGTCTTTAATATTATAGTGTCTAGCAGTATCTTAAGTAGCATAACTCTTCTCTAAATTTCTAAGAAAGATAATAGTAGTAGAATATTAGGCTATACTTTTAGTTCTCTATTAGCTCTTTAAGTATTATCTTTTTTTTATCTAGTAAATATTATCTATTATTACTTAGCTTCTTTAACTTTTAGCTAAACTACCTCTTATACTTAAATCTTATTAATACTAGTATATTATAAAGAAGTCTAAGCTAGCTGCTAATATAGATAGTCTATACTTATATCCTAACTTTCTATAGTATATCTTAGTACTATACGCTACTAAAGTCTAGCTTACTTAAGGTTTTAACTATTTAAGCTCTTATCTAATAGTTTATTATCTTAAAGTATCTAGATATATAACTTCTCTTCTATAACTACTTACTCTACGCTATCTAAAAGTATATTAATATAATATAGATATAAAGTTAAAGTAAAGTCTTAAACTATTATAAGTATTATCTACTATCTGTATAGCTAAAGTCTATTACTATCTTACCTAGCGACTATAACTAATATCTATCTATAGCCTTAGTATTAACTAATATATAAAGTATTTAAGGCGTAAAGCGTAGTATATTTAAAGTATAAAAGAGAGTAGTTAGGTATAGAGTAGAGTAATATATAACTTAGGCATAAATAATATTAGTAGGATGTGTTATTAGTGCGTGTAGGTAAAGTGTTTTAATTAATACTAATAAAGTTAGTACTAGATTTAAGGCCTAAGTCTTAGCTAAATAAATCTACTTACTAGTATATAGTATTAAAGTTAATATTATAGTTAGAGTAGAGTGTAAAAGAGATAGAGCTAAGGGACTAATATAAGTCTTATATACTAGAGAAGGCCTAAGCTTAGTAGTAGGTAGTAGGCGATATAAGGTAAATATAAATAGTAAGGACTTTCTTTACGTTTCTCTTTATTAGTAGAAGACTACGATAGTATAGGCTAGAGCGTTATTTATAATTATCTTATATAAGAAGTTATTAGCTGTCTCTATAAACGTATATACGTTAAAGTTAAGTAAGGTTAAGGTAATTAAGTAGAGTAGAGTATAAGAAAGATAGAGGAGAGAGGCTAGTAGAAGCTTTATATACTTATAGGCCTATACGTAGGCTACTAGTAGCTAATATAAAGTAAAGGTAAATCTAAATCTATTAAAAGTAAAGTAACTATTACTATTACTATTTACTATCTATTTTAGGTAAGAGATAGTTTACTAGAGGTAGATTGTAGGCGCTAAGTAAGTATAAGGCCTTTACCTTTAAGTAGTACTTATATTAGGTATAGGTAATAAGTTATTAGAGCTGTATCTAAGCTATATAAGTAGAATAATAAGGTTTTAAGAGCCTTAGGATAGTAAGTAATATAAGTTAGTAGTACTATTAAAGCTTTAGAAGCTGTAGATATTATACTAATATTACTATATAATATAGAGTAGGTCTTTATTATACTATAATAGTCTCTTATAATAATAATAGCGATAGAGAAAGAGATAGCGTTAAGTAGAGGTTAAAGGTTAAAGGTTAAAAGTAAATATAAGGTAGAAGTAGAGGTGCTCTATACCCTAGCTAAGTATAATTCTAAGCTAGCTTACTAATAGCTATACGTACTACCTAGGTAATATTAAACTACTTATAGTACTACTATAAAGTAATAGATAGCTTAAATCTAGAGAGTACTTAAGTAGAAATATAGATATATAAGTCTCTGTAGAAGAGTAGCTTTAAGTATATAAGAACTAATAGATATACTAATAAAGCTATATAGGCAGCGATTAAATTATAGAAGTTATTTAATACTAAGAATAGTATGTATTAAGAGGTTTTAAGCTACTAAAGTATATTACGATAGTAACGTATACGTTAGTCTTAAAGATCTAATAGTATAAGTCTTAATAACGTATAAAGCTATTTTTAGAGTAGTAGTAATATTTCTACTAACGTATCTTTTTCTAGTTTACTAACTAAATTAGAGTAGGTTAATAGCACTAACGCTAATAGTTTATTACTAACTTACTTATATTATTTTAACTACTTTAACTACTTTATTAGTGTATGCTCTATCTTCGCACTTATTAGAAAAGTATATACTAAGGATATTATGCTTAGTAGTCTAGATAGCGCTTTATAGTAAGTAATTAGCTAAATAAAGCGCGCTCTTTATAGTAGCTAAGTAAATAGTTTTTACTTATAAGAATATCCTTTCTACTTAGTCTTATAAAAAGACTACTTACTAATAAGATAGTTAGTACTATTAAGAGAGCTTTTCTATATTAGCTAGTATTACTGCTATTACGTAACTTCTATAACTTAACTTCTTTAATAACTTTTCTTATAGCTTTTTATACTTAGTATACTTTTCTTATCTTATATACGTAGCGTATATATCTACCTATATTCTATTAGCTCTAATATAAAGATATATAGCTAGATAGAAGGATCTATTAGTAAGACGTAGTATAATACTATACGTTTTACTTATAGTATAGTTAGGCTATAATGCTAAGTAGAGTTATGTAATAATCTAAAAGGTATAAAGAAGAATTAGCTCTTTTATTATACTAAGGTAAAGAGTGTAGAACGCTAATATAACAGCTAAGACTAGACACTATATATTTATTATATAAAGATAATAGCGTAGAAGTTTTACGTCTATAGCTAAGGTAGAGAATAATTATTTCTAACTAGCGTATTTTAGTACTTTTATAGCTAGAAGAATACTTACTTATCTAATTTTACTAGCTCTACCTAAACTACCTATACTTATAAACCTAAGCTATAAGAAATTTATAACCTAGTATTTATAATATAACTTAAATAAGAGGTATAAAAGAATATTTTATTATCTTAAGAAGGGTAATATCTATTATATATAATATAAATTACGTATAAAACGCTTATAACATTTTATAGCTATAATATTAAGTTTATTATCTATTAATATTTTATAATATATTTATATCTTAATATTATATCCTAAGCATAGTAGGCGTAATAGTATTCTAGAAATATATCCTTTATAATAAATATTTATATAAATATCTTACTTATAGTATAGCTACTAGGATATATATTAATTATAAAAGCTGTTTATAGTAGTATTTTATAATATTATATTAAATATATATCGCTATTAATACTATAACTAAAGTATACTTAATTATATTACTATTATTATACATTCTAATATAGAATATTTCTAGAATATTTCTATAGATTACATTATATCCTATATAAAAATAGTAACACTATACTTTATAAGCTATCTTAGCCCTCCTTCCTAGCGCCTTATAGATACCTCTAGCCTTAACTACACTATAAGGACCTTACTATAGAGCTATAGGTAATAGCCGTAGTTCGCGAATATCTTCTAATAAAGCTTAGAAGCGATAGCTATAAAGGAGGGATGTACTTACTACTCGCCTTAGGAGTTAGATTCTAACGTCGTACTACTAGGTTTGTAATAGTAAAGATGTTAGTTAAGTCTATTAACTTAAAGCCTTATTGTATATATAGATGAAAATAGTAGCGTCTACTTATATTCGGCTCGCTACCTAGGTGTCCTTTCTAATCTATCGTTCGTTTCAATTCTTAGTATACTCAAACGCACCTAACCTCTATTTCTGTCTAAACATCTATAGTCTTAGCACTAAACGCTACCTACTAGGAAACCTAACCTAATAAAATAATAATAGTAGAACTAGCTATATATTTAAAGTATTAAGAACCTATTTAAAGGGCTTCTATCTAGTTATATATAGACCTATACCTTACTACTATATTATTTATTTACTTATAAGGTAGTATATACTCTCCTACCTTCTATAGAAATAAATCTATTACTTTTATTATACTTAAATATTCTTCTCCTTTCTAATCTTTTAATAGGTTATAAGCTTAGATTGTTTTCCTTTATATACCTAATATAAGAATATTTACTATTACTAACTAATTATAACTAAGTAAATAAATAGTATATCTTACTTCCTTAATACTACTAACCTTTCTAAACTTCTTTTAAATCTTATCTACTTAAAAGAGTAAGATAACTTTATATAATAGAAGTAAAATCTTTATATAGTAGCTCTCTCTAAGAGAGTTCTTAATATTATTAAAGGCTAAGAAGCTATTTTACTACTACTATAAGAGAAAGACTATTTCTTTAAGTCTCTTACTTCTACTTCTACTCTACTACCTCTAGTTAAGAACTTAATACTAAGTAAGTTTAAAGAAGAAGTAAGTAGCTTAACTTTATACTCTATAGCTTTAACTAGTTTCTATCTAATAGCTATATAGTATAAGCTCTTTACTAAGCCTAACTTAAAGATAATACTCTAAGTATATAAGATTAAATATCTAAAGAAAGATAATAGTACTATCTATAGAGAAAAGAGTAACTTTATTACTCTCTTAGTTATATAAGATAGTAAGTCTATAGCTACCTAGCAGCTACCTACTATAATAATAAGGCTAGTACTAACTATAAAGAATACTAGTAAATTACTCTTTAACTATATTACCTACTTTTACCTAAAGTTTAAATAATATAAGTATAATAGCGTAAAAGTCTAACGTATAATAGTAATCCTTATCTACTACTATAATACTACTATCTATAGTAACTTTAAGACCTTTACTATACTAAGCGCTATCTAAGTATACTTATACTAGTAATATAAGATAGTAGATACTTATATTAAAGTAATAGTATAAGATAAGCTTAATAAGTTACGTCTCTAAGACTACTCTAGTATATAAGACTACCTTAATAAGCTAGAAATATATTAATAAGATATCTATAACGTTAGTAGAGAAGCGTACTTAGACTACTAAATAATCTCTAAGATTAAGCGTAGCCTTACTAAGCTAGCCTATAGGCCTTTTAAAGACTAATATAACTACTTCTTAGACTTTCTTAGTTTCTTAACTTCTTCTTTTAACTAGTTTACCTTATAATTATTAACGTTTAAGTCTAAGCTAAGTAAGTATAACTACTTATTATATAATACTATAGTATCTATATCTATACCTACACTTATACCTATACCTATAGCTAAAGTAAATAATACTACTACTTTAATAGCTAGACTACTTTACGTAAAGATATACTTTACTAAAGGCTACTATATATAGTAAACTTACCTAATAAATAAGTACTAGACTACGTATCCTAAACTAAAGCTAAAGTAAGATAACTAAAATATAAATAATAATAACTAGAGTAGTAACTAAGGTAATATAAACGTGCTAAGTAGTACTTAAAGCTTTATTACTATATTAACTAGAAATAGCTTTATAAACCCTTTAATTAACTTACTTTACTATATAATTACTCTAGACTAGCTTAACGTACTTAATAATAGTAATAGTAATAAAGATAACTATAAACTCTTAGAGAGCTATAATAGCACTATTAACTCTTAAGACGCATAAATTTATATAGTTAACACCTTAATAAATACACCTTAGAAAGTTATAGCCTATCTTAAGAGATACTAAGCTAGCTTTTTTATAATAGCTAAGAAGTAAGGTCTATCTATATAAAAGAAATATAAGAAGTAGGAGCTAAAGACTATACTTATAGAAGATAATATAGGTAGCTCTAAGGCAGCTAGTAAGAGTAGTCTAGATATTAAATTAAGTAATATAAGTAATAATACTGTACTTACACCTAGCCTAGCTCTAAAGCTTAAGTACTATAGTAATCTAGTAGAAGTTCCTATTCTATAATTTTAAGCTACTTCTATTATATAGTTACTATTATAGTAAGCTTAATAGGCTACCTCTACGCCCCTACTTACTACTTTAGTAACCTCTAATTATATATATAGTATACTTTTTACTTTTAGTATACCTCTTACTATTAGCTACGTTCTTACTCTATACGTTTATTAAGGCACTCTAGCTAGCGCCTAGGCCTAGTAGAGAATTAAAAACTTACTTAGCCTATAGCTTATAATTAATATATAAAGCTATATTAATAAACTCTAAGTTATCTACCTTAATACGCTTAACTTATATATAGCGTATTATACTATCCTATATACTATTAACTATATTAATATAGTTTAAGATAACTCCTAATATATATATACTTTTACTAACTACCTTATTAATATTAAGTAGGTAGAGAGACGTATAGTATATACTATACTATAAGTAGAAGAGAATAAAGAAGATAATAGTAGTCTTCTTAAGCGCTATCTAGTTATAGTACTTATAGTCTTAAGTAATACATCCTATAACTCTACTATTATATACGTAAGCTAGTATAATAATAATAAGTAGATCTTAGACTTAGGCGCTAATACTTATCTTATAACCTAAGCTTATTAGTTTAATAAAATCCTTTCTACTATAGAAGAAGCTAATAGCCTATCTACTATAATCCTAATCTAAGAGTAAAGTATTATTAATATAGTTCTTTCTAAGTTAAATACTACTATTAAGCTTATTAATACCCTCTTTACTATTATAGCTAAAGTTAATATCCTATCTCTATTAAAGCTAAGTAAAGTAAAAATATAAAGCTACTAGAATAGAGATAAGATTATAATATATAACCTTAGAAATAACTCTTTACTTATAATCGCTATTAAGTAGAATAGCTTATATTACTTATATAGTATTACTAAAGCTAGTATATAAGCTAATATTACCTTAAAAGTATACTATAGTAATACCTTAGTACTTAATATTATATAAAAGATAGTTATCTATACCTACTACTATATAAGTTATCTATTATTCTCTAAAATTTATAAGCTTATAAGATATACTAAAGGCCTTAAGTTCTTTAATAAAGACGTTACTAAGCTACTAGAGGTAATCTACTTAGTATATACTATTACTAAACTTATTATCTATACTCTAAGAGCGCCTATAATATATTAGTTTACTAAGCTAAGTAAGATACTTATCTATAATATCTAGGGCCTATATAATAGCCCTATTAGATAAGATAGTACTAAGTACTTTCTATTCCTATCTAATATAGTAATTAGTTAGATATTAGTTATACGTATACTAAGTATACACTAAGCGTTTTAAGTCTTTAAAGTTACCTATAAGGTAATCTAGTAAGTAAACAGCGCTACTATACTATACATTTAAATAAATAATATTTTTAATACCTATAAGTTTTATAACTACTATAAAAAGTATAGTATAAGCTATAAATTCTCTACCCTATATAGACTATATTAAGTAAGTAAGCTAGAGTAGAGCTATTATACTATATAAGACTACTTATTAGCTATATAGTAAGACTATATACTACTAAGTAAACTTAAAGACTAGTTTAAAAACTATAGTAAAAGTTAGTTTAGTAATAGACTACTAGAATCTTTATAAGTTAAGCTTACTTACTACTCTATATAGATTAAGAACTAATTACTAGTAGCTTTACTTAAGCAGCACGTTACCTTATAGCGTACTAAGTATAGTACTAACTCTAACTTTAGCTAAGAGTAAGTTTAAGGTAGCTTAGTATACGCTATTACCTTACTTAAGAAATATATAAGATCTAAGCTACTAGAGCTATAGAGTAAGATTAGCTACTTTATAAGTATAAAGAATAAGACTATATACTAGGTATATAACCTTAATACTAGTTATATTAAGCGTAAATAGGCTACTATTATTAATAATAGATATAAGGATAAAGAAGAACTTAGCGCCTCTACTAAGATAGAAGCTAATAAAGTACTACCTATAGTAGATAAAGATAATAAAGAGCTACCTATAGTAAATAAGTAGGATAATAATTATAATAATAACTATAATAACCTCTATTCTAACCTATAAAACGAAGTATATATCTTAATTACTAATAACTCTTTTACTATACACGAATCTAAACCTTACTAACCTATATACGTATTAATACCTACTTAATATACTAACTTAGATAATAATAAAACTAAAAATAAAGATATATCTCCTACTAACTAGCCTATTAGATCTAAGTTCTTCTAGATAGAGAAGATTATATAACTACTAATTATACTTATAATATTATTATTTATATTAGATAATAACTCTAACCTCTTTTCTCTACTTAATACTAATAATAAAGACTCTAACTTTAAGGATATTAAAGGTAATAATATAGCCTAATAATTATAGCTAAGATATATAAGCTCTATAAAAGTCTTACTATAAACTATATATAAGTAGCGTACGTCTCTATAAAGCCTCTCTCTTTATAAGTATAAGACTATTAAGTATATTAATATTAGCTTAGATAGTAACTAAAGCACACTAATACTTTTACCTAAAACTATAACCTAAAGTACTAGCTCTAGTAATAAGCCTATAGATTTTACTCTATACCTAGATTATAATAAGCTTTACTCTACTTATATAAAGATATCTCTAAGTAAACTTTATAACTATCTTTAGTTATATAGCGTACTAAATAAAGATATCCTAATATTTAAAGCTAATAAAGTAAAGTAGCTTACTACTCTATAACTTTCTATTATTAGTATAGCGTATATAGCGTACTACGCCTATACTAAGTAGCGCCTATAAGCCTAGTTTAGAAACGCTAGCCTATTATATAAACTCTTATTTACTAGAAAAGAACCTAATATATCTATAAATAATAAAGCTTATATCTAAAGCTTTGCCTATAAGCTTAGTACTAATAATACTAACTAGATTAATAATAAACGCAGCTTAGGCCCTATATAGTAACTCTAACTAAAAGTAACTAAGATTAAACTATATAAACTAAAGTACTAGTAGCTAAGAGTAATAAAAGTATCTCTAAATAACCTAAAGTATAGCCTATATTTTACTAGTAGCTACGCCTATAACTCTACCTCTCTAAAGGTTTTTAATTTCTTAAATTACTATAACGCTTATATTAAGTATTAACGCACTTATAAGCTAATTACTATAAAATACTCTAGATAGTATAATAAAAAGATTTAAGATTCTTAGACCTATATCTTAGTACTACTAAAGAAAGCTAGGTTACTTTAGATAGTAAAGGCTCTAATAGTATAAAAAACCTTTTACTTTCTAGTATATATATAGATAGCTCCTACTAACTAATATTACGATTATATTAAAGCTAGTAAGTAATATAATAGTAATAAGCTATATAAGCGATACGTCTTCTACTATATTACTAACTATCTCTAGTATATATATAATAAGCTAGATAGTAGTTAAATCTAGTATCTTATACTTAGTATACGTAAACCTCTTAATAAAGTACTTAACTCTTATAGAAAGTATATATAGTAGAATTATATATACTTTAGTAAAGCTCTTAAGTATAAAAGTTTTCTTTATACCTTATACATTAATAAGTAGAATAAGCTATTAGTAGTTAATATTTATCTTTACTATATTAAATATATTAATAACTATACTAAGATTAGAGCTAAAATACTAAGAGTCTAAATATCTAAAGAATACTACTAAGTTTACTTTAACTTAGCTACCTATACCTACTTTTCTTATTATAGCCCTAAAAATACTAATTACCTTACTATTATAATAGTAGAAATATCTATACTACCTAAGCCTCTAGTACTCTAAGGCACTTTCTCTATTAGCCTAAAAGACTTAGAATATAAGTTAGATAGTAATAAAAGTAGTAGTAATATTATAACTTTCTCTAATATAAATAAAGAAATAAATACTACTTTCTAAAAAGTAGAATAATAAAAGGAAAACTCCCTCTTTATTAATATACTTAAGGATAACTAGCCTACTATATATAACTTTACTACTACTCCCTTACTATATACTTTTAAAGAAGCTATAAGTAGTCTAGAATATAAAGAATAGCTTATAGCCTTTATAGCTAAAATTAATAGTATACTCTAAGTAAAAGTATAGTATATAGTCTACTTTAGTAATATTCCTAAAAGCTTCTATATCTTTAATAGATAATAAGTTATAAAGTATAAACTAAAACCTAATAGCTCTATTAGTTAGTATAAAGTCTAGTATATTATCTATAGCTTTATATAACGCCTTAGCTTTAACTATAATAAGACTTTTTTAGTAGTTATTAAGTACTCTTTATTCTTACTTATCTTTACTATTATTATATAATTATTTTAGTAGTGTAATATTATAGATATTATAACTACCTTCTTCTATAGTAAGATTAATAATATAGTCTTTATCTACGCCCTTAAAAGGTTTAAGCACTTATACCTAGTAAGATATATCTTACGTCTCTTTAAGGTATTATATAGTCTTAAGTAGTCTTTATATATTTAGTATATAAAGCTACGTAATTACTTTATCTCCTTTAGCTAGTATATCTCTAACTATAATTTATACTTATTCTACTAGCTTAGCGTAGGAGTTATTACTATATATATTAATAACTTTCTTATTACTATAAAAGATAAAAGCCTTATAACTAATATTAAGAATAGCTTATTCTATAAGTTTAAAATAGTTAACCTTAGCCTATATATAGAGTACCTTAAAATATAAGTTAAGATTAGTAGTAGCTACGTATACCTCTACTAAGCTAGCTATATTAGTTAACTACTCTATAAGTTTAACTTTAATAACTTACGTCTAGTTAAGATACCTATAGAGCCTAGAACTATACTATATAAAGAGACCTAGCTTAAAGCTACTAATACCTTTAAGCTATACTATTAAGAACTTATTAGGAGCTTTAACTACCTCTCTATATATACTTAGTATAATATTAGCTTTACTTTTAGTATTATCTCCTACTTTATAGCTAACCTAAATAAAAGCTACCTTTATACTATATATTAAATATATATATACTTTAAAGCTTACTTTAAACTTAGCCTAGTCTATACTACTAATATAGAGGACTAGACTATCTAAAGGTAGGCTAATACTAACTTTACTAACTACTTTAATACTAAGCTTTTAGTTAGTAGATAAGTATTTACTTTTAATAGGTTACTAATTAGCTAGAGCTCTAGACGCTAGAAATCTATTACTATATCTATATATAAAGCTAAGTATATAGCTATCTTAGAAGCTTCTAAAGAAGCTATCTAGTTATATAAAGTTATAAAAGAGCTTAGTATTATAGAACTACCTCTAATTAAAATCTATATTAATAATAAGGTAGCGCTTATACTTACTTAGAACTCTAAGTACTATAAACGCTTAAAGTATATTAATATCTAGTATTACTTTATCTATAAAAAAGTCTATAATAAAGAATTAGAAACTATTAAAGTAACTAGTAAAGATAATAAAGTAGATCTACTTATAAAACTATTACTATAACCTACGCTAGAGAAAGAGCTTATTAAACTTAGCGCTTAAAGAGCGTATTACTTAAATAAGAGAGTATTTAAAGGGCTTCTATCTAGTTATATATAGACTTATACTTTACTACTATATTATTTATTTACTTATAAAGTAGTATATACTCTCCTACCTTCTATAGAAACGAATCTATTACTTTTATCACACTTAAATGTTCTTCTCCCCTCTAATCTTTCAACAGAACCCCCCCGACGCCGATATTGTCTGTCCCGAAACCCACCTTGCGTCCTCGCTCGCCAGCCACGCCACAATCCGAGCAACATCGTCTACCGTGCCGACACGATGTTCAACCGCAGTTGTCTTGAGCTGCGTCTCGACAATGTCCTTGGGCACGTCGTCGAGCATTTCTGATTCGGTGGGACCCGGAGCAACGGCATTTACGGTGTGCCCTGCACCGCCGAGTTCCTGGGCTAAGCTTCGCGTTATACCTTCGATTGCTGCCTTGGAGCCCGCATACAGGGCCATCTGTGGTGGACCAATCTTCGAACCCACGGACGACATCATGATGATTCTTCCTGGAGCTCGTAGGTGAGGCACAACGGCTTTGGTCATGAGAAGCGGTGCGCGAACGTTGACGTCGAAGATCTTGGCGTAGTCTTCTGGTGTCGTTTCTGTGATTGGCCTACCAAGGAGAACGCCAGCATTATTGACGAGAATATCAATATTGTCGCCGAAGGCTTTCAGGGTGGCTGCCACGATCTTCTCAGGTGCATCGACTGTGGCGAGGTCGGCCTGGACGATGGTTGCAGCGCTGCCATTGTTTAGAGACTTAATGTCTGATGCGACCTTCTCAGCAAGTTCGCCACTTCTGGGCGATGTGTAGACAAGCGTGACCTGGTAAGAAATGAGCCTATGTCGTTGAGATGACTGGTCTTCGGTGGGCTTACTTTGGCTCCTCTGCGTGCGAGCTCTAACGCCAAGCCAGCTCCAATGCCTCGCGAAGCGCCAGTGACTATAGCTACCTTCCCTTGAAGGGTAAGCGCCGCCGAATGTGACTGAGATGCCATGTTGAGTATGAGAAGTGATCTCATCAAACTCTGGGACGTGTGACAAAACGTTTTGTTCTAGAAGTCGTTGCATGCAACTCAGATTTATATGCGAAGTTGGCGCGGACTTTAGGAATAATGTTCCATGCCTAGAAGTTTCGTTTCCGCATGTCAACGTTCGTCATTGCTACAATTAGATGCGAGTGGGGGATTCTTGCACGTCATTGTGCTTCAGGGTCCGATGAGCACTAAGATCGCCGAAGGGCATCGGCTGCTCCGCCGTAACGACGTGAAGAACTCATCGACAACTGAATGTGTGTGGATTTAATGCCTGAAATACTATTGCGACGTGATCGAAATGGCCTCCTTCACACAATGATAACTCGGATACACACAAAATGCTTGCTCAAAGAACGAAAGAAATTAAATGCCATTCTGGGCCTTCCATCCAAATGATCTCCAGCGATGAACGGGCTCCTTCAAGACGTGCGATCGGGACATGAGGGTTCTAGAGAAGGTATAGTGTCGTAGAAACGTGGTTGGTGCATTGTTGGTGTCGCTCGGTGCGATGGGTATAGGTTTCGGTCCTTCTTGCTCCGTCCATTGACCTGCGGCCCAGATCTCCTCTTGTGTCTACAGATTCATTTCTTGATGAACCGTCGGATGAATGTAGTCTTTTTCGCGTTCGCATCGACCTTTTTGGGGTATGCCTTCGATGTCTCGAAGTGGATGTACCAGCAGAACAGACCCATCAACGAGAGACCAAAAATGACCAGGAAAAGCGTTATGACCGGTCGGCCATCTGCTTCGACTGA
>Ga0210040_10004440_pt1 | contig 18327 bp, 15 predicted proteins | sample CryGeyCG12114_NA_FD_185462 | JGI IMG/M metagenome (GOLD analysis project Ga0210040, IMG submission 185462) | Groundwater microbial communities from aquifer - Crystal Geyser CG19_WC_8/21/14_NA (SPAdes) (version 2) | ecosystem: Environmental > Aquatic > Deep subsurface > Groundwater | place: USA...
GCCTACTTTCGATATCGAGCCGGCTGCGCTGGAGACGGGTCCTGGCCTAATGGCTTGGCTGACGCTGAACGAGCTGGCTGGGTAGTACTGGCTGGCAACTCCTGTTTATCTATCCTCTCGTGATGCATTATTACTCTTCGATTCTGTGCGTGGCGGGTGGCTGCTTGCTGGCTACAACTGCTACGGCCCAGCGCCGCGACGTCCGCAGCCTGACGTTGCTGCCCGAAGCGCAGGTGGAGCTGGCGTTGAAAGGCAACGATTATTTGCTGGCTGGTTTCAACCTGATTACCAACCCTGACGGTGGCAGCACGTTTGCCGCTGGGCAGTTTCGGTTGGGCTACGAGCATTTCTGGAACGAGCGTTGGAGCGCCGGGGCCACCCTCCGCGTGCTGGGCGGCAGCAACTACAGCTACGGCGACTTCCTCGGCCTCGACGGCAACGTTACGCCGGGAGTATTGGTACGGCACAGCGGCAAAATCGGGGCTTTCAACTTTGGGCAACGGCTGGCCTTAGAGTACGCTACCACGTTTGACGCGGTGGGCAGCAACAACGAAAGCCGCGCTCTTACCCGTTTGCGCCTCGATTTGGATCGGGTGTTTCCGCTGGGCGAGAAGCTGGCAATCCGGCCGCGCATTGCCTACGAAGTGGTAACGTATCTGCGCCTACAGCGCGACGAAAACCAACTAAAAGAACGGGTAGTTGACTTTGGCAACTTGCGGGCGGAAGTAGGCGTGCGGGTTTCGCCGCGCATCGATTTCACTCCTTGGGTAGCTTCGCAAACTCGCTACTTCAAAGGCTTGCCGTCCCTGGATATAAACGGCAATGTAATTCGGAGCGGCCGGGCCAATTTCGTCACTCCTTTGGCAGGGCTGGATGTGCGCCTGACGCTACTTGGAAAGAAGAGTAATTCGGACCGCCAGCAACTGCCTACTCAGCATTAAAGGGCTGTAATGTCATTATGTCTTGTGTCTTGTCGAGTGATTTTGTTGGCTCAAGTACATTAAAAGTACTTTTCGATTGATAATTGAGCGAGTTGAGAAAAGTATATATTTGAGATAAAGACAAAATGTCGGCATTTGCTTCGTGAAAATGAGTTGGTACAGAATTTATAGAATGAGAGTGTGCCCGCAAGGGAAACATCAACCTCTGACTTTAAATAGTATCTACTACCATGGCAACTTTGCTTTATAACAACCGTCCCGCTCTTCGCCCAAACCGCGCCTTCAACTCGTTGCTAAACGAAATGCTGCGCGACACTCTGCCCGCTTCTACTGAACCTGCCAAATCGTTTGTGCCCGCCGCCGACGTGCTGGAAACAACCCAAGGTTTTGAGCTGCACCTAGCTGTGCCGGGAGTAGTGAAAGAAGACGTGAAAATCGACTTTCAGGAAGGGCAATTGATAATTAGCGGTGAGCGGAAGGCACCGGCTGCCGACGAAAATCCCCCCAAGTTTCGCCGCCTCGAAACCGGCTTCGGTAGCTTCTCCCGCAGCTTCCGCCTCCCCGATACCGTTGACGTAACGGCCATCGACGCTACCCTCGCCGATGGTATCCTGCGGGTGGTGCTGCCTTTCGACAGCAAAAAAGTGACGAAACATCACATCGAAGTGCGCTAAGCATTTAAAAGCTGTAAAAAAGGCATCCTAGCGGGTGCCTTTTTTCTTGGCTTACGTGTTGTGTGGTATGGTTTCTGGTTGATAGTTGTTGATCTGCTGAAACATCGAACTTCTACTACTGCTTAATAGCAAGCAGCGGTAAACTTCTTTCCTGATGCAACCCGATACCATGCGGCGCGCATCTTTCGTTAGCTGCCTTAGATGAAAGCTATATTCATTTGCTTTTCATCCTGGTTTTGTAAATTAGAGTCACATCTTTTCTTCTTTTCATCATCCTATTACCCATGCAAGCAAAACAAATGATGCTCGGTCTGCTCGGCTCCGCTATTCTTGGCGGTGGTGTGGCAGTGGGTGGGTACAAGCTGCTGGAGCCGGAGCGTACCAACGCACCCCAAACGGTGGCTGCTGACCCCAACGTTCGTTACACGAGTGAGCTGCGCAGCAGCAACTACGTGGTGCCTGAAGGCCTCAACTTCACGGCGGCCGCCGCTTCCGTAACGCCCGCCGTAGTGCACGTAACCACCGAATACGCCCCTAAACCCAGCCAGAACGGTGCCGCGCAGATGGACCCTTTCCTGCGTCAGTTCTTCGGCGACGAGTTTGAGCAATACCACGGGCGCGGTCAGGGCCGGGGCGTGCAGCAGGGCTCTGGCTCGGGTGTCATCATTGCTGCCAACGGCTACATCGTTACCAACAACCACGTAATCGACAAAGCCGATAAGATTACGGTGATTATGGATGACAAGCGCAAGTTTGAGGCCGAGCTAGTGGGCACTGACCCTACTACCGACTTGGCGCTGCTGAAGGTGAAAGCCGATAACCTGCCGTTTATTCGCTATGGCAACTCCGACCAGGTGCGGGTAGGAGAGTGGGTGCTGGCTGTAGGCAACCCGTTCAACCTGAACTCCACGGTTACGGCTGGTATTATCTCGGCGAAGGGCCGCAACATCGGTATCCTGCGCGACCAGAACGCGCGCAACCAGAACATGGGTATCGAGTCGTTTTTGCAGACGGATGCTGTGGTAAACCCCGGTAACTCGGGCGGCGCGCTGGTGAACCTCAACGGTGACCTGATTGGTATCAACTCAGCCATTGCTTCGCAAACCGGCTCGTTCGTAGGCTACTCGTTTGCCGTGCCCAGCTCCATTGTGAGCAAGGTCATCGACGACCTGCTCAAGTATAAGGTGGTGCAGCGGGCATTGCTGGGCGTAAGCATCCAGGAAGTGGATGCCACCTTGGCCTCCGAGAAGAAACTGTCGTCGCTCAACGGAGTGTATGTACAGGGCCTGACGGAAGGTAGCTCGGCTTCGGAAGCAGGCATCAAAGCGGGCGACATCATCACCGAAATCAACGGTACCAAAGTGAATACGTCGTCGCAGCTGCAGGAGCAGGTAGCCCGCTTCCGCCCCGGCGACAAGATCAAGGTTACCTACCTGCGCGGCAACGACGCCCGCACTACCACTGCAACGCTGCGCAATGCTACCGGCACCACCGATATCATTCGGGAGGAAGTCAGCAAGGCCATCAAGTATGAAGGCGCTACGCTCCAGCCTGTAACCAAGCAGGAACTGAGCAAGCTGGGTCTGGATGGCGGCGCAAAAATCAGTGGCATCAGCAAATCTAATTTCCGCGAAACTGGCATTGCTGACGGCTTCATTATCACACGCATCGACAAGAACCGGGTGACCAAGCCGCAGGATGTAGAGAAGTTTCTTGAAGCCGCAAAGGCTAGCCAAGGGGCTCTAGTAGAAGGGGTATACCCTGATGGGCGTAAGGCTTATTACCCCATTGGGCAGGCTGACTAAGAAACTGGTCTTCACTCATAAAAAAGCCTACGCTACATAAGCGGAGGCTTTTTTTGTGGCTATTCAGAAGGTGAGATTTAGGAATAAAGCCATTCCATGGCAGTGCCTTCATCACCGAACAGCCGCATCAGATACGACCGTTCGGGCGCCAGCCCATAGGTGAGGTATTGCATCTGTACGGGGTCAGCGGCATAGACGGCCATGCGGGCCGGTGAGCAGAGCACGCTGATGCGCAGCACTTCTGGGGCGAAGCGGCTGGCGGCCAGCGGGTAAAAGGTAGTAGTGGTCCAGCGCCCCAGTTCCGGGCTGATCTGATCCCGCCGACGCACATCGAGCAGCCAGCGTGCGGTGGCATGTTGCTCGGCTACGGCCAAAATAGCCGTAAAATCGGCCTGTAGTTGAAGCAGCGATGCATCATCGGGCCACCGTACTACTAGCACACGCAGGTCGGAGCGGTACTGAATGCTACAAGTTATATGTGACATTACGGCGTCCATGTCGGATGGGAATAGGAAGCATGCAGGAATGATAGTGAACAGAGAAGCCCAGTGGGCACCAGCAGATCGGCTTAGAAACAAAAGCCCAAAAAATGTCAAGCACAAATTCAATCCGGAGCCACACGAAAATATGAATTTATCTGGCAAGAGCATTGCAGAGCCAAACAAAAGACCTTCTGAGTCAAGGGCAAGCACTTGTGCTAAGTTTGCGGCCACGGTGCTATTGAGAGCCCAAACTGGAATGTACTTCAGGAAATAGGAGCGGCCAGCCAACAATGTGCGTCTCCCTCCTGATCAAAAAGCTGAAACTGATAAGGAAACATAGTTTCCTGAAATCTGGCTAACAGATCAGCCATTTCAGTTTCAGTCTGTAACCGATACTTGGAGCCAGGCGGCACCATATACGCCATGCGTAGCGGCCTGTCGAAGCGTGATGCCAGCGTAGGATAAAAGGAGTCGTTTACCCAGCGCCCCGCTTCGGCGCTTATTTCTAAAGCCCGCGTATCCAACAGCCACCGGACGGCCTTGCGCTGCTCGGCTTCATCGGCCAAGGCGCGGTAACCGACCTGTAATTCTTCCAGCGTGACAGGCCGGCTCCAACGAGCAATGAGCACCTCCAGATCGGGCCGGTAAGTGAGACGAAGGTGGTCGGCAACTACGGTATTGTGCGGCGTCATAAAGGCGAATCAAGCAGGGCTGAATAGAATAAACACGCCTTTCGATGGCCGGCACAGATCAGGTAAGAAGATGTGCCACCAATAACTTGGAAATCGGAGAAGGGTGCTAAAAAGGTATTACGCTTCCTTTTCAAAAAGCCATGCCATAGCCGAAGCCTCGTCTAAGAAAGAACGAAGGCAGTAAGGCTGACTCATATTTTGAGAACGAGAAATAGTAGCATAGACATCGGGCTGGCTGGCAATGACGCTTTGCCGGTTCGGCGACGTTAGATATACGACGCGCAGGGTAGCGGGTAGTAGGCTGGCAGCCTCGGGAAGAAACTCGTCGGCCACCCAGCGGGAATGAGCATTGTTAACAGCTAATCGACGCCGTACGTCCACAAACCAGTGGGTGGCTTGCTGCAGTAAGGCTAGTTCTAGCGCTGCCTGATGCCCAGCCCGCAATTCAGGCAACGAAGCATCGCGCAGCCAGCGTAGCACAACCATGCGTAAGTCAGGGCGGTAAGTCAGATTCAGGTATTCTAGCACTTCATTACAAGCAACAGCAGATACGGGGAGCAAAACATCGGGCTTCATAATGCAAAAATAATGATATTGTATAAATACAAACAAGCCTGTCAATAAACAAAGCTAGGGCCTTGATTTTGCCTGTAATTAATTATTTATAATGTAAAAATTATATAAAAATCTAGTTTTGGATGGCTGTTTCGCACAGCAAGGCGGGAAGCAGGGTGGGCGGGCAGACGCAGACGTAATTCAGACAGGATCTTACCTTTACAATTCCTAACCTTCCGTATTGCTACAGCCATGAAACAAGCCCTCGAAGAAGCCACCGCAACCGGTACTGATGTACAGACCCACGATCCGCATGGTATTCGGCAGGTACTGCACGAATTAGGCGTACAGGCTGAAAACGCAGCCTGGAGTACCGGCCTGCAGTGGGGCGACACTGGCAACAAGGATTCAAAGGTTATCTGTTCGCCAGCCGATGGTCACCTTATTGGAGCAGTGGCCTTCGCCACCGCCGAAGATTACAACCGGGTAGTGGAAACTGCGCAGGCAGCGTTCAGAGTCTGGCGCACTGTGCCGGCTCCCAAACGGGGCGAGATAGTACGACAGATTGGTAACAAGCTGCGCGAGTACAAGGAACCGTTGGGCAAGCTGGTGAGCTACGAAATGGGTAAAATTCTGCAGGAAGGCCTTGGCGAAGTGCAGGAGATGATTGATATCTGTGACTTTGCAGTGGGCCTCTCGCGGCAGCTACACGGTTTCACCATGCACTCGGAGCGGCCGGCGCACCGGATGTACGAGCAGTACCACCCGCTGGGCGTTGTCGGCATCATTTCAGCTTTTAATTTTCCGGTGGCTGTCTGGAGCTGGAATGCCATGCTGGCTGCTGTGTGCGGCGACGTCTGCATCTGGAAGCCGTCCGAGAAAACGCCCCTCACGGGAGTAGCCGTGCAACATATTCTGGCCGACGTGCTCCGTGAAAACGACTTGCCCGAAGGCATTTTTAATCTGCTTATCGGGGGGGGCGAAATTGGTGCCCTGATGGCAGCTGATACGCGTGTACCGTTGGTTTCGGCTACGGGCAGCACCCGCATGGGTAAGAAAGTGGGCGAAGTGGTAGGAGGCCGGCTGGGCCGTGCATTATTGGAGCTGGGCGGCAACAACGCCATCATCCTCACCGAACACGCCGATCTGGATATTGCCATCCGGGCCATCGTGTTTGGGGCTGTGGGCACTGCGGGACAGCGCTGCACCACCACCCGCCGGGTCATCATCCACGACAGTATTTTCGAAGACGTGAAGGCACGCCTGCTGAAAATCTACCCTAATCTGCCCATCGGCCACCCGTTGCAGGAGGGCACGCTTGTGGGTCCGCTCATTGACAAAGACGCCGTGGCTGCCTTCACGAAGGCACTGGAAAGCGTGCAGGCCGAGGGTGGCAAGCTGCTCGTTGGAGGTGAGGTGTTGGCAGGGACAAGTTACGAGAGCGGCACGTATGTGCAGCCTGCGCTGGTGGAAGCTGAAAACCATTACCACATGGTACAGGAAGAAACCTTTGCGCCAATTCTGTACCTGATTAAGTATAGCGGGGGCGTAGAGGAAGCCATTGAACTACAGAACGGCGTGCGGCAAGGGCTGTCGTCAGCCATCTTCTCGCTGAACATGCGCGAAACCGAAACCTACCTCAGCCACACCGGCTCCGACTGCGGCATTGCCAACGTGAACATCGGCACGAGTGGGGCAGAAATCGGCGGCGCGTTTGGGGGGGAGAAGGAAACAGGCGGGGGCCGGGAGTCGGGCTCCGATGCTTGGCGTGTGTACATGCGCCGCCAAACCAATACTATCAACTACAGCACCCAGTTGCCGCTGGCGCAGGGTATCAAGTTCGATGTTTAGCTGCCTGAAAATTGATTTTCTAATAAAAAGCGAGAGCTGCACTTGTTGATACAAATGCAGCTCTCGCTTTTCTGATGCCAGGAGTACTACTCGGCTGCTATTTACGAAAATCGCCTCGTGAGAAGTACTTTTCAATGAAGCAGTACATCATGATAAAGAAATAGCGGCTTCCCATTTCTTTGATCTTAAGATTGGACTCGCCATGCTTGCGGTTGGTCCAGGAGTTAGGGATTACGGCGTAGCTGTAGCCCCGCACAATAGCCTTGAGCGGTAACTCCAACGTTAGGTTGAAATGAGGAGAAAGGAAAGGCTTCAAGCCTTCCATCGTTTCACGCCGGTATAGCTTAAAGGCATTTGTGCAGTCATTATACTTCAGGCGGAACAGAGTTTTGACGATGCCATTGGCTAGCCGGTTTATATACTTTTTGTGGATAGGATACTGTACCACTTTCCCGCCTTTAATCCAGCGGCTGCCGAATACACAATCGTAGCCTTCGTGTAGCTTGCGGTAATAGCGCACCAAATCGGCTGGTGAGTCGGAGAGGTCAGCCATCATGACGGCCACACAATCGCCCGTAAACCGCTCTAGACCATAGCGCACAGCATAACCGAAGCCATTGGGACCAGTGTTGGTGTAGTACACGAGAGTAGGAATACGCAGCGACAATTCTTTCAGGCAGGCCAAAGTGCCATCTTTAGAATTGTCGTTGGTCACTACAATTTCGTGGTCTATATGCTCACGTACGAGCTCATCATAGAGAGTGGTCAGGGTTTCGCCGATGCTACCTTCTTCGTTGTAGGCCGGAATAACTACACTTAGCTTCATGCCAGCTGCCGCAGACGCAATTCGTTGAAAATCTGAGTTAGCGTACTAGTCAGGTCGTACTTGAATTGCCAGCTAGGATAATGCTGCTGAAAGCGGCTTACGTCGCTAACGTACCAGATATGGTCGCCCACGCGGTTCTGGTCGGAATAGGAGTAGCTCATCTTGTTGCCCGTAATAGTTTCGCAGAGCACAATGGCTTCCTGCATCGAGCAATTAGAAAAGCGGCTACCTCCAGCATTATACACTTGGCCACCAGTGCGGGGCTGCTGATAGAAATGCCAAAACATGTTCACTAGGTCGTAAGAGTGGATATTGTCGCGGACCTGTTTGCCTTTGTAGCCAAGAACCGTGTAGTGCTGGCCTGTAATGGCACACTTCATCAAGTAAGATAGAAACCCATGCAGTTGGGCCCCCGAGTGTCGGGGTCCGGTAAGGCAACCTCCGCGGAAAATAGCAGTTTTCATATTGAAATAGCGACCATATTCCTGTACTAGCACATCGGCGGCTACTTTAGAAGTGCCAAACAACGAATGGGTGGTATGGTCGATGCTCATATGCTCATCAATACCGCGCTTGAAATACGGATGCATATGGTCGACTTCCCAGCGCGTTTCCAGCTCAACCAGAGGCAAAAAGTTCGGGTTGTCGCCGTAGACTTTGTTGGTTGATGTAAACACGAAAACGGCTTCTGGCGCGTATTTCCTGGTCAGCTCTAGCATGTTGAGGGTGCCGGTGGCATTCACCGCAAAGTCGGTGAGAGGTTCACGAGCAGCCCAATCGTGGCTGGGCTGTGCAGCCGTATGAACGATCAGAGCCAGATCAGTACCGTACTCACGAAAAATGGTTTCCAGAGCTGATAAGTCGCGGATATCTGCGGGGTAATGGCGGTAGTTGGCAAACTGTTCCTGCAAGCGTACCTGGTTCCAGACGGTAGAGGCCTGCTCACCAAAGAAGTACTGCCGCATATCATTGTCGATACCAACAACAAGGTCGAACTTATTGGCGAAAAAGTTTACAGCCTCGCTGCCTATAAGGCCGCCTGACCCAGTAATAAGCGCAATTCTCATAGATAACAGGTTAGGTCAGAAGGGGCTTGAGTTGTTGTTCATTTTCGCGTAGCCATTGATATACATCGGTTACAATTTGCTCGACGGTACGTTTAGGCTGCCAACCAGTAAGCGCAGTCACCCGTGTGTTATCCGTCAGGTAAAGCTGAATATCGGCCTGGCGATTTTCAGCTTGTGAGCTAATAGAAACCGTATTGCCTGTTACGCGCTGACAGACCGCCGTAAGCTCTTGCAACGACACACTAATGCTGTAACCGCCTCCTACGTTCATGGTGTGGCCGTTGACTTGGTCGAGGTGCTGAAGCTGATAATCAACCAACTCGAATAAATCATCAACGTGCAGAATATCACGCACTTGTTTGCCTGTGCCGCCGAAGCCGAAATAGCCTAGCGGCTGTTGCCAGAAATGCCGGGCCACCCACAATACTATCACTCCCTGATCTACTTTACCCATTTGCCACGGACCCGTCAGCACGCCACATCGATTGATAACCGTGCGCAAGTTGTAAAAATGATGATACTCTTGGATCAAGTATTCAGAACATAGTTTAGTGGCACCATACAACGAGCGGTAACCTTCTAGTGGAAAATCCTCCGCTATTCCACGAGCTGAAATGCCTGCAATAGGTTGCTCGGGACTTATTTCAAACCGAGTTTCGGCTTCGTAGGTAGTGATTTTGTCGATCTGGTTGATAGGATAAATGCGACTGGTCGACAGAAAAATAAAGGCTGCATTATGACGGCGGGCATAATTGAGGCAATTGACCGTGCCACCTAAGTTTGTGTTGATGAGGTAATCGGGCGCTGAAGTCAGACCCGCTAATACCGATGGCTCGGCGGAGGCTTCAATAAGCGCATCAACGGCAGGCAACACATTAAGGTCTTCCGAACTGCGGATGTCGCCATGAATAAACTCAATGCCAGCTTGTTTGAGTCGGGGTAGATTTAGCTCAGATCCACGCCGCTTAAGATTGTCGAAAGCAAGGATGTGGCAGTCGGGATAGGCGCGCTTAAACTGTAAGGCCAACGCTGAACCAACAAAGCCAGCACCCCCGGTTATCAAGAGAGACTTGTGTTGCATGAAGTGAGAATAATGCGCAAAGCTATGCACAAGCTTGAAAATGAAAGGGTTATTCTAACAAGTGTTGTGATTTCAATTCAGAGAAGAGCGGCCACAAGCAAGGTTTCATGGCTATAGGACTACACCCATAGCCCCTGAGGTATCCTCACCAGCTAACCGCATCAACTTGCTCCTGATTGGTAGAGCAAGTTATACCTGATGTGTAATTAAAATCCAGCAACAGACATTTACATGTAACCTGAATTTCTAAAACAACTCGTCGAAGCCTGCTATTCAGGCTTGTTTTTCAGGCAATGTGAAAGCCAAACAGGCTTGCCCAGTATGCCAGGTGGGCCTGTTTGGCTTTTAGCCAGCGCTGCTCAGCTGAGTAGCCTGCTTCAACCTGATCCAACTTTCCAGTACAGGTGCAACCTCCTTCTGGCATAAGCTGTCTTTCACTCGCTTAGCTGTCCTGCCCTGGCGGCTTTGCTCGGAAAGTTGGATATTTACGATTATCCTTTCTTTAAACCGTTGCCGCTGCCCGACGCTATGGAAGCTTTTGCGTATACCGACATCAATGCCCCGCTGGTTGAGCGGTGCCGCCTGGGCGACCGACGGGCGCAAGCCGAAATCTACAAGCGCTACGCCAAAGCCATGTTCAATGCCTCCTTGCGCATTACCGGCGACTATGCCGAGGCCGAAGACGTATTGCAGGAGTCGTTTCTGAGCGCTTTCCGGGAACTACACAGCTACAAAGGGGATTCATCGTTTGGCAGCTGGCTGAAACGGATTGTCATCAACAAAAGCATTAATTGCCTGCGTAACCGGCGCCTGCAACTAGTGCCTCTGGGAGAGCAGCACGATGCGGCTGGCCCCGATGCTGCCGACCACTTTCCCGATACGGAAGCGGTGCAGTGGCGGGCCGATGTGGTGCGACGCTGCGTACAAGACCTGCCCGACGGTTACCGTGTGGTGCTGACCTTGTATCTGCTCGAAGGCTACGACCACGCGGAAATTGCCGGTATTCTGGGTATCACCGAGTCCACCTCGAAGTCGCAGTACAGCAGAGCTCGCAAGAAGTTGCTGGAACTGGCTTGTCAGCGTGGGCTCACTTCTTAAGTCATTCAACAATAAACTGCCCTCTACTTGCCGTGTGCCGCCCACCCCAACCATGACGGGGCGCGACGGGTAGAAGTACAATACGTGCCTAGTACCACCTGCCTTATGAACGACAAAGAAACCGGTCTGGAGAATTTTATCGAGCGGCACCGCGCCGATTTCGATGCGTTCGAGCCGCGCCCGGATTTGTGGGACGATATCGAGCAAAAGCTGGCCGCACCCACGGCTGGCGTGGCTGCACCTGTCTTAGAAGAAACAACGGATGCCAAGCCGCTACGCATCGTAAAGCTGTATCCGGAAACACAAGAACAGGAAATACGCCCTGTCGCCCAGGCAATGACCACTACCGCCGATGCTCGCTTTAAGTGGCTGCCAAGCTCTGGCATGGCGGCGGCAGTTGCGCTGTTGGTAATGGCCGGCGTTGGGGCCATATGGAGCAATGAGCACCGCGCCTCAAACTGGACCCAGACCGAAGGAACTGCACCACTGGTGCTGGCCGCCCCAGAAATGGCAGTTGAAGAGGCTGGGGCGAGCTTATATTTTGGAGCCTCGCCGGTAGCCAACACCCCAGAGTCGGCGGCGCAGCAGCTAACCACGGCTTTGCAGCGGATGGAAACCTACTATGCCACCCAGATTGCTGAGCGCAAAGGTGTGCTCCGGCAACTGGAGGCCCAAACCACGGCAGCCAGCGCCCCACCCGCCGATTGGCAGCGTGAGCTGGCCAGCCTGGATTCCACCTACCGGCAGCTGAAAGCGGAGCTGTACCGCAACCCTGAGCCGGATGTAGTGCTGGACGCCATGAACCGCAACCTGCAAATCCGCCTCGATATTCTCAACCAGCAAACCCGCTCCCGCGAGCAGGTGCAGGAGTACCACGCGCAGCCGCTGATGATTGCTGATACCCACCCCATGCCATGAGCTATTTCCGCCGCACCCTTCTGTGGACCAGCCGCGTGCTGGCGGTAAGCTGCACGCTGGCCGCCACCATCACCGCGTCAGCCCAGACAGCAATACCCACTACTCCAACTGGTTCTGGTACCGCAGCCGGAGCGCAGTATTATCAGCCGGCTGGCACAGAAACACCTGCGTTTTGGCCGCAAGGCGGAAGCCCAGAGCCTATACACAACCCGCAGTGCCCGCAGGCCGAGCCGGCTTACTCGCAGCAAACAGGCCAAGAGCCGCAGGAAGCAGACGTGTCTACGCCGGCGGCCGAAAAAACTCGCAAGCTGAGCCGCACGTTTCCGGTTTCGAACGGGAAGGCGTTTGCCCTGGATACGCGCTATGGCCGAGTGCTGGTGAACGTGTGGAGCCGGCCGGAAATCCGCACCGACGTTGATATCATCACGCGGGCAGATACCAATGAGAAAGCGCAGCAGCTTCAGGATATGATTCAGGTAGAGCTACTGGAAACTGACCCGGCTACCGGAAGCGTATCGGCCCGCTCGAAGTTTGGGGCCATGCCGCATGGGTGCCGGAGCCGTACCAAACTCTACGAAGTGAATTATACGGTGTGGCTGCCCCGCAACACGCCGGTTCGCATCTACAACACGTTTGGAGAAGTCAGCATCCTCGGCGACCTGACAGGCCCCACGGAGCTAGCCGTGGAATACGGCACGCTCCGTACCGGCCGCCTCGACAACAACAAGAACCTGTTACGCATCGGTAACGGCCAGGCTTCCGTACCCTACGTCCGCCAGGCTGGCATCGACGCTTCCTATTCGCGTCTGCGCCTCGACGCCGGCCAGACCGTAGACCTGCGCAACAATTACTCGGATATCAACATCGGGGTGGTGCAGGACCTGACCGTGCACAGCAAGTACGGCGACGTAGCGCTGGGCACCGTCCGTAACCTGCGCGGCACGTCGGGTTACTCCACCTTCAGCATCGACAAGCTGGGCAACCAACTGGACATGACGGTGCAGTATTGCCCTAATTTCGAAGTGCGTAATACGGGCCGCAACTTCCGGGCCATCAACCTGGACGGAGGCTATAGCACGATCCTGCTGAATTTTGCTGATGAGGCCGGCTTTGACTTCGACGTAAACACCCAGCACGGCAAACTGCTGGTAGACAAAAAGCTGGTCCGCGTGGCTTCCGAAGAAAGCAGTCCGGTTTCCAGTGACATGCAAGGCAGCTTTGGGGTGGCCAAAGCCCGGCCTGCTTCCAGCAACGTCAATATTCGGGTGCGCTACGGCAACGTGCGTTTCAACCGTTAAACAGGCTACTTTCGTTTTTAAAAGGCCCGGATTGAACCTGAGTGCACTGCCTCTGCACGTAGGTTCAATCCGGGCTTCTTTATGCTGGGAAAACAAATTCGTGCGGACTCTGCGCCGGATACCGTTCTTTGTAGTTGTTCTGCTTTGCAACTGCTCATGCGTTTTTTGCTTTTCCTGCTACTGGTGGCTTTGTGTACGGGGGCCGCTATGGCGCAAACTTCTACCACTATGTCTGCTACGCCATCTGCCACTGCCTCGTCTATGCGCACATATGCGCTGCGGTTGAAGCCGGGCGAGGATTTGCGGCAGCAGCTTAGCGCCTTTACAACCCAGTACCACCTCAAAGCAGGGGCCATGGTGACGTGTGTGGGCAGCCTCACGCAGGTTACGTTGCGGCTCGCCAACCAGGAAAGTCCGACGGTGTACCAGGGTCACTTCGAAATTGTATCCCTGGTCGGTACGCTTTCCGTCAACGGCAGCCACCTGCACCTGGCCGTTTCCGATTCCACCGGGCGCACCATTGGCGGGCATCTGCTCGACGGCAACCTCGTGTACACCACTGCCGAACTGGTAGTAGGCGTGCTGGAAGAGTTGGATTTCCGGCGTGAGCCCGACGCTACTTTCGGCTACCAGGAACTGACGGTTTACCCGTTGGTACCCACGCCCAAACACCGAAAATAAACTTGCTGCCGGCTGCGTAACCTGTCGGCCGATTGCCTCCTCCACTTTATTGCTGCGCCAACCGAAGCTGCTATTTCAGAAGGCCGCATCCGTGTGTATTATTGTAAGAGCATCCATCCAACGGTGCAGGAGATTTTTGAGAGCTTACTGTATTCTATAGAACATTAATTGCTTGTTTATGAATGAGTTTGGTAAATTAAGTCGCCGGGCCGCACTATTCTTTTATCCGGTTTTATTAGCTGTTTATTTGATTTTTCCGGCTCGGGCTCAGCAACCTGCGCAACTGGTAACGCAGATGCAGGCGCAGTTTCCGGGCGAAAAAGCAGTATACCTGGATTATCGTACCGAGGTGACGCTGGAGCTGCAAGGCGACTCAGTGGTGGTGCTGGCCCGGCACCATGAAGATATGCTGCATCTGGATGCGCAGTCGGGGATATACGCTAACGACCGGGTGTTCAACTCACATTTCAGCCGCTTGCAAAAGCTGGAAGCCCGCACCCTGGTACCGGCCGGCAACAGCTACAAGACGGTGAAAGTGACAGATTTCAAAGAGAAGTTCGAGGTGCAGTCGGGTATTTTCTACGATGACACGCGCGCCACTACGTTCAGCTTCCCGGCCGTGTCGGCGGGGGCACGCACCGTAACCGACTACACCGTGCGCCACCCCGACCCGCGCTTCCTGCTGCCGTTCTACTTCGGTGCCCACGTGCCCATGCGCCACGCCGAACTGATCGTTACGGCCCCGCGCAGCATCAAGGTCAGTCATAAGCTGTTCCACGTCGAAAACACGCCAATCAGCTTCACCAAGCAGGAAAAAGGTAGTCTGGTAACCTACCGCTGGACGGCCGAAAACCTGCCCAGCCCGCCCCGCGACGACAACGGCCCCGAAGCAGCGTACTACTTGCCGCACCTCGTGTATTTTGTGGAAGAAGTGCCCTCGGCCGCTGGCCAGGCGCGCAAGATGCTGGCCCGTGTGCCCGAGCTGTACGCTATGTATTCCAGCTTTGTGCACAACCTCAATCCCAAGGAAAGCTCCGCTTTGCGCCACGTAGTCGATTCGTTGGTGGTGGGTGCCAAAACCGAGCAGGAGCGCGTGCAGCGCATCTACTATTGGGTGCAGGACAACATCCGCTATGTAGCCTTCGAGAACGGCATGGGTGGCTTTATTCCGCGCGATGCCGGCCAGGTATATGCTAAGCGTTACGGCGACTGCAAAGACATGGCCAACCTCACCCATGAAATGCTGCGCATGACCGGCGTGAAGTCGTATCTCACTTGGATTGGCACCCGCGACCTGCCCTATCGTTATTCTGAGCTGGCCACCCCCGGTGTTGATAACCACATGATTACCACCTACGAGGCCAGCCCTGGCCAGTACGTGTTCCTAGATGCCACCAACAAATACATGCCCTACGGTCTGCCTTCGTCCTTTATTCAAGGGAAGGAAGCCTTGCTGGCTATTGATGGCAAAACGTGCAAGGTGGTGGACGTGCCGGTGATGAGCAAAGACCGGAGCCCGGCGGCCGATGTGTCGGTGCTGACGCTGGACGACAAGGGTGGGCTGCGGGGCAAGGGCAGCTTACAACTCAGCGGCTACGCGAAAGTACGGCAGAGCTACGCCCTCGATGGCCTCAACCAGCAGGAAGAAACCAAGTACGTGAAGGCGCTGCTGGAACGCGGTAACAACAAGTTCTTTGTTGATAAATACAGCGTTAGCCACCTTGATACTCACGACCAGCCCCTGACGATAGCCTACGAGTACCGCCTTCAGGATTACGTGCAGAAGCTCGACGACGAAATCTATGTGAACCTGAACCTGGAGCAGCCCCTTGCCCACGACAAGATTGATGCCGCCAAGCGTCGGCTGCCCCGCGTAAACGAGTACGCCCGTCAGAACCGCACCCACACCGAACTGGAAATTCCAGCCGGCTACGACGTGGAATATCTGCCGGCTACAACCGAAGTGCAGGACCCGCTGTTCGGCTTCCGCATCAAGTACGAGCGGCAAGGCAACAAAATCGTGCAAGACAAGGAGTTGTACATTAACTACCTGATGCTTCAGCCCCAGCAGTTCAACCAGTGGAATTCCGGCATCGAGAAACTGAATGCCGCCTACCGCGAAACCGTCATCTTCAAGAAGAAGCGGGTGTAGATTGCGTTACACCTTTCTATCAACCTGCACCAGTTTTACCGTTGGCGGCAGTTTAGCCGAAATTATTGGCCAAGACTGCCTTCGGGGTTTTCAATTACTAGCTTCCTTCTCACTATAAACATGAAATTTCTATTCACTATTCGCCTTACCGTGGCGGCGCTGTTGCTTACGGCCGCTACGCCGCTGCTGGCCCAAACGGTGCCCGATAACCTGCAATACGCTACCTATACCTGGGAAGCCAAGCGCACTAAGCGCCTATCAGTTTCAGATGAGGAAATGAAGCAGCCGGCCCTGCTGCTGCGCGATTTTACGGCCCACGAGTACCTATATAGTGCGCAGGACAAGGCCCTGAAGTTATATTCGACGGAGCACCGCATTGTGCGGGTAAATACCTCCGATGGTATCGAGCGGTTCAACAAGATTTATATTCCGCAGGATGGCGGCCAGTTGTTGTACCTGAAAGCCCGCACCATCAGCCCTCGCGGGGAAATAGTGGAAGTCAATGAGGGCAGCATCAAGGAACTGAAAGACGAAGATGGCCGGCGGGGCTACAAGATTTTTGCGGTGGAAGGCGTCGAGAAAGGCTCGGAAATCGAGTATGTATTTCTGCGCGAGCGGGCGCCTAAGTTCTTTGGCCGTGACTATCTGCAAAGTGATATGCCCGCCCGCGACGTGACGTTCGAGTTGATTTCGCCGGAGGCTCTCACCTTTGATGCGCGTGTGTACCACGGCCCGGCCGCCACGCCCGATACAGTAATGGCGGGCAAGCGCCATATCCGGCTGAAGCTGGCGCAGGTGCCTGCCGCCCGCGAAGAGGATTTTGCGGAAGTTGGTGCCGAACGGATGCGGGTGGAATACAAGCTGGCCTACAACGCCCAGCGCGGCCGAACCCGCCTTTTCACTTGGAACGATGCCAGTCAGTATCTATACGAGAGCGTCTACAAGCTGGGCAAAGAAGAGGCGAAAGCCGCGGATAAGTTGCTGAAAACCGCTAAAATTCCAGCTGGTGACCAGGAAACCCGCGTGCGGGCGTTGGAGCAATACCTCAAAACCAATTTCAATACGCAGGAAGACGGTGGCTACAACTTGGCACAGATAGCAGCCACTCACAACGCCTCCGATATAGGCATGACTCGCCTGTTTGGAGCACTGCTGCGGCGCCTCAACATCGAGCATGAGCTAGTCGTAACTTCCGACCGGTCTGATGTGGTATTCGACGAGTCGTTTGATTCCTGGAACTACCTCGATAACTACATTCTTTACTTCCCCGAAACCAAGCAGTTGCTGGCGCCTGCTCGTCCTGATTTCCGCTACGGCATGGTGCCTTCGGGCTGGACGGCCAATAAGGGCCTGTTCGTGCGAACTGTGAAGCTGGGCTCTACCGAATCGGCCGTAGGCACAGTGCGCGACATTCCGACGCTGAGTGCCGAGCAAAGCCCGTCCGACCTCGACATCAAGGTGAAGTTCGCGCCTGACCTCGACAAAGCAGTGGTAGCTATGCATCAGGTGTTGGGCGGTTACCACGCGCAGGCTATTCAACCCTACTACTCCCTGATTCCGGAGGAGAAGCGCACGGAAATCTTGCAGTCGTTGGTGAAAAGTAGCGTGCCCGATGCTACTTTCCAAAGCGTAAAAGTCACAAATGGCGAGGCTGGTCTGAGCCCCCTTACCAAGCCGTTTCTGGTGGATGCCAACGTGGAATCGGCGGCGCTGCTCAACAGAGCCGGGCAGCGGTATCTGTTCAAGATCGGCGACTTACTAGGCCCGCAATCGGAGTTGTACCAGGTGGAGGCACGGCAATACGACGTGGAAAACGACTTCAACCGCCGCTACAACCGCGTAATTACGCTGGAGTTGCCGGCTGGCTACCAAGTCCGGAACCTGCAAGACCTGAACGCCGACGTGAAAGCCGGCCCCGACGCCCAGGACCCGCTCTATTATTTCAACTCGAAATATGATGTGCAGGGCCAGACCGTGAAGGTGACTATCACAGAAGCCTATCGCCAGATTCGGTGGCCCAAGAAAGACTTCGAAGCCTTCCGCAACGTGGTGAATGCTGCTGCCAACTTCAACAAAGTAGTGCTGGTCTTGGAAAGGAAGAAAAGCTGACAGACTGTAGCGTGAAGCCGTTGTTTCGCGTATCGGTGATGACTACCATGCTGTAGTAATAATTTCGTTCAACGGTACGCGAAGCAGGAGCTTCGTG
>Ga0210040_10004441_pt1 | contig 18325 bp, 21 predicted proteins | sample CryGeyCG12114_NA_FD_185462 | JGI IMG/M metagenome (GOLD analysis project Ga0210040, IMG submission 185462) | Groundwater microbial communities from aquifer - Crystal Geyser CG19_WC_8/21/14_NA (SPAdes) (version 2) | ecosystem: Environmental > Aquatic > Deep subsurface > Groundwater | place: USA...
GGGGGCGAGCCGCTCCAGCGCCGCGGCGATGCGTGCCAGCCCGTCGCGCTGCCATTGCTCTTGGTCATCCATCGCAGTGCGCCCTATAGGCCGGCGCCATGAGCGGCAAGCAGACCCCGACGGTCCCGGCAGACGCGGCCGGCATCGCCCGCGCCGTGGAAGTGCTGCGCGCGGGCGGCCTCGTGGCGATCCCGACCGAGACGGTCTACGGCCTCGCCGCGCGCGCCGACAGCGAGGCGGCGGTGGCGCGCATTTTCGAGGCGAAGGGGCGCCCCGGTTTCAACCCGCTGATCGTGCATGTGACCGGAGTCGAGCAGGCCGCAGCGCTCGCCGAGATGTCGCCCGAGACGCGACACTACGCGTCCCAGCACTGGCCCGGCCCGGTCACCCTGGTGCTGCCCCGGCGCGCGGATGCCGCGCTGGCGCCGGCCGTCACGGCGGGGCTCGATACGGTGGCCGTCCGCGTGCCGCGCCACCTTGTCGCCCAGGCGGTGCTCGCCGGGCTCGGCGTGCCGCTGGCCGCGCCTTCCGCCAACCGCAGCGGCTTCGTCAGCCCCACCACGGCGGCCCATGTGCTCGAAACGCTCGACGGCCGCATCGACCTGGTGCTCGACGGCGGGCCGAGCGATGCCGGCATCGAATCCACCATTCTTAAATTGCGGGCCGATGGCCGATGGGAGCAGTTGCGCCCCGGCCCGGAAGACACGGCGAACTGGCATGACAGCCACTTCGTGCAAGGCGCACCCCTGCCGGGCGAGGCGATCGAAGCGCCCGGCCAGCTCGCCAGCCATTATTCGCCCGGCAAGCCCGTCCGCCTCGCCGCGCTGGTGGCCGCCGAAGACGAGTTCCTCATCGGCTTCGGCGTGGTGGAAGGGGATGTGACGCTCTCGGCCGGCGCAGACCTGGCCGAGGCCGCCCGGCGCCTTTACGCCTGCCTGCACCAAGCGGCGCTGTCCCGCCTGCCCCGCATCGCAATCGCCCCGGTGCCCGAGCAAGGCCTCGGCATCGCCATCAACGACCGCCTCCGCCGCGCCGCCGCCTGAGCCGGAGCGATCGGCCCGCCCTTACCGCGGCGATCCGAGTATTCGTCCAGCGGCCGGAACACGCCCCGTGAGAATGGGCCGTCGCATGGAAGCCAGGAACAAGACATTGCTCATCAAGAGCGTCTCGCCCGCGCAAGCTCCGGCCGCCACCGTGTTCCTCGTTTCCCAAGGGCACGACAAGAACGACCGGGTACACACCGGCATCGTCATCGCCGGCAACGCGGCCAAGCCCGGCAACGTCTTCAGCACGATCGAAGGCAACACCCATGATGAGGGGTCGCGCGGAGGGTTCGAGGTCTGCGAACGCTTCCGCTCGTGGAGCAAGGTTGGCGTGGTGCTCCTCGAGCCCCATCGCGGCCTGATCGCCTGATCTACACGGCAAGGCGCGCGCTAGTCGCGCTCCGGCTCGTAGGGGATGGTCGGCAGCAGCGCGTCCATCTCGGCGCGGATGGAATCGCGGGTGCGGCAGGCATCCGATTCACCGTCTCGGCACTCCTCGTCGGCCTCGCGCCAATCGCGTTCGAGGCGGGCGAGGCGCTCCTCGCGGCGGCGGATCTCACGGCCGCGGTTCTCGTCGGCCTCGGACTGGCTGGTGGTGGCGAGGTCCACCGCCTTGCCCGCCACCCGCACCGGCGCGGTGACCACGTCGAAGGCGGTCTTGGCAAGGCAGCCGCCGAGCGCCGGGGTGAGCAGCAGGACCAGGGGCAGGTAGCGGCGCATCATGCGGATCCTCTTAGCACATGCCCGGTTATCGCAAGGCCGTTACCAAGCGATGAATGCGCGCGCCGTGCTCCGCCGCCGGCTCGCCCGCTTCAGGCCGCCTGTTCGCCCCGCTCGCACACCAGCCGGCCCGAGCCCATGCTGTCGAGCGTGCAGCGCGCCGCGCCGCGCACCGTGATGTTGCCCGAACCCATGATCGAGGCGCTCACCTCGCCGTCGGAGGCGAACACCGCATCGCCCGAGCCGGCGATCGAGACGTCCGCCCGGTCCACCGTCAGCCCGGCCAAATCGGCATCGCCGCTGCCGGCGACGCTGAGGTCGAGCCCGAGCCCGCGATCAGCACCTGCGCCGACCCGGCCAGCCGCTCGCTGACCATCGTGCCCGATCCCGCCACGCTCAGCTTGCGCGGCGGCGCGGGCAGCGTCACGCGGATGGTGGCCGCCTCGTCCGAGCTTCCCCACAAATCGGCCTCGCGCGTGATGCCCAGCGCGCCGTCCGCCAGCACGAAGCGTAAGCGCTCGGCCCGCTCGGCGCTGCCGTCCACGGTGACGGCGAAGCGCTCGCCTTCGCTGATCAGCACGCGGTCGGGGCCGAGCAGCGTCACTTCCTCGGGCGCCGCGCCGCTGGTGTCGAGCTCGGCCAGCCGCACGCCCTCGCTGTCGTTGAAGCGGATCTCCGCATTCGAGGAGCAGGCGCCCGCCGCCACCGCCATCATCACCAAGGGCGCGATGTTCCGCGCCAGCCTGCCAAACCGCATCCTGCCCATGAGCAGCCCTCCTGTGTTAACGCCGTAATACAGCAGGCACAGAGCGCCGGGCAATCACGCCGGTCGATCGGAATCGCGCATTCGCCGAGCGGCGGGACGATGCGCGCGGACAGCAAAAGGGCCGCCCCGCGACATGCGAGGCGGCCCCTTCGAGCACCGCAAGAGCCGTGTTCAGGCGTCTTCGGCGGTGTCGTAATATTGCGGTGCATGCTCCTTGAGCACGCCCAGGATCTTCTGCAGCGCGGCCAGCTCGTCGAGCTTCTCCATCGCCGCCAGCTCGCGCGCGAGGCGGCTGGAGGCAGCCTCGAAGATCTGGCGTTCGGAATAGCTCTGCTCGGGCTGGTCCTCGGGGCGGAACAAATCGCGCGTCACCTCGGCAATCGAGACGAGGTCGCCCGAATTGATCTTGGCCTCGTATTCCTGCGCGCGGCGCGACCACATGGTGCGCTTGACGCGGGGCTTGCCCTTGAGCGTCTCCATGGCCTCCTTGAGGGTCTTGTCGCTCGACAGCTTGCGCATGCCGATCGCCTCCACCTTGTTGACCGGAACGCGCAGCGTCATCTTCTCCTTCTCGAAGCGCAGCACGTAGAGGTCGAGCTTCATCCCGGCGATTTCCTCGCTCTGGAGCTCGACGACCCGACCGACACCATGCTTCGGGTAGACGACATAATCACCGACATCGAATGCGGGCGCATTGGCAGCCATTCACTGTCCTTCCTTATGGGGCGACCCCGGTAAACATGCGACATGGCTTCATGGCCGCTCGGCCCGCCGGCGGCTTTTTACGAAGCATGATCGCTAGGTGGGAGTTCCTGCCTTCCTGTCCAGCCGCCGCATACGAACAAGCAGCCGTCGCCGATGCACATAGCAGCTTTTGCGCACGTTTGCCACCCCCGCGGGAGGCGGCGAGCCTCACCGCCCAAGCCCGCCGCCAAGCGGGCCTGGTGCGGGCGGGAATGGCAGCCGGGAATGCTAGGGCCGGCGGCCGGGCCGGCGGTAGGTCTAGTCGCCCTCGCCGGGATCGGGCGTGAAGTACTTGTCGAACTTGCTTTCCTCGCCCTTGTGCTCCTCGGCGTCCTCGGGCGGGTCCTTCTTCTCGGTGATGTTGGGCCACTCGGCGGAGAACTTGGTGTTCAGCTCCAGCCAGCGCTCGGTGCCCTCCTCGGTATCGGGCAGGATGGCTTCGGCCGGACACTCGGGCTCGCACACCCCGCAATCGATGCACTCGGATGGGTTGATGACGAGCATGTTCTCGCCCTCGTAGAAGCAGTCCACCGGGCAGACCTCGACGCAGTCGGTGTACTTGCACTTGATGCAGGCTTCGGTGACGACGTAGGTCATGGGTGCTTCCTTCCTCGCCCGGTAAGCGGCTCCCGGGGCCGCGGCGTCATAGCTTGGCGCCTGCTATGGCCTGTGGGGGCGCATCGTCAAGCGGACGATGTTCAAGCGCACGATAGCAGGCTTGTGCCTCGGCCGCCGGCCCGCGCCGCTCGGGCAGTTCGCAGATCTCGATCACCGCCACGCGGGCGGCCAGCGGCAGGGTGAGCACGTCGCCCACGGCCACGCGCCGGTCCTGCCGCACCAGCCGCTCGCCGTTGAGCCGGATATGCCCCTGCGCGATCCACCCTTGCGCCAGGCCGCGCGTCTTGGAGAAGCGCAGGCGGTGGAGCAGGGTGTCGATGCGCATGCCGCTCGCTGCGATCCGGCCGGTCAGCCCAGCAGGTCGGCGAGGCCCGCAAAGGCGCCACCGCCCTGCGGCGGGGTGCGCGCCGCATCGCCGCGCTGCTCGCCCTTGCGCGCGCCGCCGCTCCGCTCGCGGTCGCCGTCGCGCTGCGCGCTCGGCGGCTGCCCATCCTTGCGCGGCGGGCGCCAGCTCCACAAGCGCTGCGGCAGCGGGCCGTACATGCCCTCGGCCAGCGCCGGCTGCGGGCCGGCACGAAAGCCCGCATCGCGCATCAGCGCCACGAAATTGTCCGGTGCCAGCCCCATCGAGGTGGCAAGCGCGGTATCCACGCTGAACCCGCGCCGCTGCTGCCCCGCGGGCCCACTCGCCACCCGCGCGCGCGAGTCATGCGTGGCGCGAAACAGCTTCTCGGCCATGTCGACGCGGATCGCCTGGCGCCCTGCCCGGCGATAGCCCGCGGGCAAGGCGCGCGCGCCCTCGATCACCGCCTCCATGCCGGGGTTGAGCGTGCGCGGGTCGGCGCCGATCGCCGCCAGCAGCCGGCGCGGCGCGGGCTTGAGCAGCGCCGGCGCGAATACGTCGAGCGCGCCGATCGTCACTCCCAGCCGCCGCAGCAGCGGGCGCTTGTCCTTGGGCACGACCGCCAGCCCGGCGGCGTCACGCTCCACCGTGCCGCCGCGCGCGATCAGCGTCAGCAGCAGCGCGCGCACCTCGCTCCCGGCGGCCAGGTCCTCGCTCGCCGCCTCGATCGCCCGCAGCGGGGCCAGCGGGGCGAGCTGCGCCTCCAGCCAGCGCTCCAGCGCCTCGGCCAGCGCCCCGCGCGAACTCCGCTCCAGCCCCGCCAGGTCGCGCGACAGCGCAAGCCGCGGCCGCGTCACCGCCTTGCCGCGCTCGAGCGTCGCCATCACCTGGCTCGCGCGCCGGATAGCGCCGTCCTCCACGCGCAGCTCACCCAGTTCCTGCGTCACCAATGTCTGCGCGCGCTGGGCCAAGAGCTCGGGCAGATGCTTCTCCGCCGCGGCCAGCATCAGCCGCCGCTCCTCGCTGTCGGCGCTGGCATCCAGCACGAAGCGGAAGCCTTCCAGATGGCCGATATGCTGGCCCTCCACCAGCACGCGGCCATCCTCCTCCAGCGCCACCTTCAGCAATCCGGCATCCTTCCCCATCGCCTTCATCAGCACCGCCGTGCGCCGGTTGACGAAGCGCTCAGTCAGCTTCTGGTGCAGTGCATCGCTAAGCCGCGCCTCGGTCGCCCGCGCGCGCGCCGCCATCTCGTCGCGCGCCAGCACCCAATCGGGTCGCTGGCAGATGTAGGCCCAGCTCCGCACCGCCGCCAGCCGCCCCTGCAGCGTGTCGATATCGCCCTGCGGCTTGTCGAGATCGGCGATGCGCGCCGCCACGAAGTCCGCGCCCAGGTGCCCGTCCTTGAGGTCGCGCCACAGCCGGGCGACGAAGCGCGCGTGCTGGTCGGCCCCCTGCTGGCGAAAGTCCGGCAGCTGGCACGCTTCCCAGAAGCGCCGCACGCGGCCGGGCGTGCTCACCTCACCGGCGATCTCGCCATCCTCCGCCAGCCGCTTGAGCACCGACAGGTCGATCGCCTCGGGCGCGGGCGCCAGCTGCGGCTCGTGCGGGGGCGCCTCCAGATCGTCGATCAGCATGGCCAGCGAGCCGAATCGCGGCTGCGGCTCGCGCCAGAACAGTTTCGTCAGCGGCGCGAAACGGTGCTGCTCGATGGCGTAGACTTCCTCCTCGGCGAACTCCAAGGGCTCGCCCCGCTGGCCGCCCGCGAGCGTGCCGAAGCTGCCATCCTGCTGGTGGCGCCCGGCGCGCCCGGCGATCTGCGCCATCTCCGCGGGCACCAGCCGCCGCTGGCGCACCCCGTCGAACTTGGAGAGCCCGGCGAAGGCCACATGGTTGACGTTGAGGTTGAGCCCCATGCCGATGGCGTCGGTGGCCACGATGTAGTCCACCTCGCCATTTTGGAACAATTGCACCTGGGCATTGCGCGTTTGCGGTGAAAGCGCGCCCATCACCACCGCCGCCCCGCCGCGGAACCGCCGCAGCAGTTCGGCCATCTGGTAGACCTGCTCCACCGAGAAGGCGACCACCGCCGAACGCGGCGGCAAGCGCGAGAGCTTGGCCGCGCCCACATGCGTGAGGGTGGAGAAACGCGGCCGGCTCTCCACCTCGATGCCCGGCACCAGCGCCTTGGCGATCGGCTCGAGCGTGGCCGCGCCCAGCAGCATGGTCTCCTCGCGCCCGCGCGCATTGAGCAGCCGGTCGGTGAAGATGTGCCCGCGCTCGCGATCGGCCGCCAGCTGCGCCTCGTCGAGCGCCACGAAGGCGCGGTTGCCGCCGTCGCGCGGCATGGCCTCGGCCGTGCACAGCAGATAGCGCGCATTGGGCGGCTCGATCCGCTCCTCGCCGGTGATCAGCGCCACCTGGCCCGCGCCCTTGATGGTGCAGACCTTGTCATACACTTCGCGCGCCAGCAGCCGCAGCGGGAAGCCGATCGCGCCGCTCGAATGGCCGCACATCCGCTCGATCGCCAGGTGCGTCTTGCCGGTGTTCGTAGGGCCAAGCACCGCGCGCACGCGGCCATCCGCATGGGTGTTGGCCGCATGATCGCTCGAGCGTGTGGCGGGTGGGCGGAAGTCCACGATGTGAGCTATGTGGCGTGGCTGGCGAGCGGGTGCAACCGCGCATGCCTCACGCTCGGTTCGCCGCGCCGGGGACTCCGCTCGTCGCCCTTAACCCGATATTAGCTTTAATCCCCCATTCGTCCCTGACTAGGACAGCTTTGGGGGCCGGTCGCGCGCGACGCAGGCCCGAGGGAGGCAGGCGCTTGCTCAGGCGGGCCACAAGCGAAGCAATGGACCACGGCGGCGCCCGCGTTGATGACGCGGGTCACGAGATGCGTCGCGGTGCGCACCTGGCGCGCGCGCAGGTGCTGGCCCGCGCGGCGCCCGCCATCGCTCTCGTTCCCCCGCAGCCCCGCACGCCCGCGGTTCCGCCCCGGTCGCAGTCCGGGCGGGAGCGCTTCGCCGGCTGGATCGATTCGCTCGACCTCGCACCCGATCTCGGCCACCGGATCGGCTCGGCGCGCTGGCTGCGCGGCCTCGCCACGCTCATCGGCCTCATCACCGTGGCCCTGGCCGCCTTCCCGGGCTTCGGCCCGGTGATCGCCGCGCCCACGATGCGCCTGGACGATGCGGCGCGCGACGAGTTCCGCTCCAACATGATCATGCCGCTCGCCCTGGGTGCGGATAGCGGCCGGCGGATGGGCGCCACCCACGCCGTGACCCCGCTCGCCGCCGCCCCCGAGCGCCCCCAGGTGGACCTCGTCGCCACGCTTTCCGCCGGCGACGGCTTCGAGCGGATGCTGCGCCGCGCCGGCGTGAGCGAGATCGAGGCGGGCGCCATCAGCAAGATGGTGGCCGGCACCGTCTCCCTCGCCGACATCGAGGCCGGCACGCAGGTGGACATCACGCTCGGCCGCCGCGCCGCCGCCCAGGCGTCGCGCCCGGTGGAAGCGCTGTCCTTCCGCGCCCGCTTCGACCTCCAGCTCGCCGTCGCGCGGCAAGGCGGCCGGCTGGTGCTCGATCCCCGGCCGATCCGCGTCGATGCCACGCCGCTGCGCATCCGCGGCACCGTGGGAGAGAGCCTCTACCGCTCGGCCCGCGCCGCCGGCGCCCCGGCCGGCGCGGTGCAGCAATACCTGCGCACCATCGCCGCCGACCTCGACAGCCTGGCCGCGGGCGACGAGTTCGACCTGGTCGTCGATTACAAGCGCGCCGCCACCGGCGAGAGCGAGACCGGCCAATTGCTCTACGCAGCGGTGCTTCGCGAGGGGAAGCCGCGGCGCCAGATGCTGCGCTGGGGCCGCGATGGCCGCTTTTTCGACGCCGCGGGCGTGGGCGAGCTGCGCGAAGGGCTCATCGCGCCGGTGCCGGGCAGCATAGGCTCGCGCTTCGGCATGCGCCGCCACCCCATCCTCGGCTTCCGCCGCATGCATTCGGGCCTCGACTACCGCGCCGCGCACGGCACGCCCATCTATGCCGTCACCGATGGCCGGGTGCAGTTCGCCGGGCGCAACGGGGGCTATGGCAATTTCGTCAAGCTCAGCCATGCCGGGGGCCTGGGCACCGGCTATGCGCATATGAGCCGCATCGCCGTGCGCACCGGCGCCGAGGTGCGGCGCGGCCAGGTGATCGGCTATGTCGGCTCCACCGGCCTCTCCACCGGGCCGCATCTGCATTACGAGATGTATCGCGGCGGCGCCAAGATCGACCCTGCCAGCGTCAGCTACGTCACCCGCGCGCTGCTCTCGGGCCGCGAACTCGCGAGCTTCAAGGAACGGCTGGCGACGCTGCTGCGGGTCGAGCCGGGCGCCGCCCTCACCAGCCTGGCACCCGAGCCGGCCGAGACCGCCGAGCCCTCGCGCGAGATCGACCGCCTCCACGCCAGGCACCCCGCCGGCTGAGCCAGGCACCCATCGCCCGCGCGCGCGATTGCGGGTAATGCTCCGCTGATGCCCCGACCCGATCCCACGACTCTCGCCCCATGCGCGAAAACCCAGCCTGCCCTGCGCCGGAGCTGCGTTGCGCACGTTAACGGGGGCAACACGGCAATTACCAAGCTCGCATCCCGGAAAGGACCTCCGCTGAACTTCCCCCGCTCCCCCGCTCGGATTGCCGCTCCTGCCCGCTCGTGGCACATTCCGGCTCACCGATGACCCGCGCCTACCCCGCCACCCGCCTGCGCCGCCCGCGCGCCTCAGCCTGGAGCCGTGCGCTGCACCGCGAGACCGTGCTGACCCCGGCGGACCTCATCTGGCCGCTCTTCGTCACCGAGGGGAGCGGCGTGGAGGAACCCATCATCGCGCTGCCGGGCGTCGCGCGCTGGTCGCTGGACGGCATCGCCGCGCGCGCGAGGGAAGCCGTGGCGCTGGGCATCCCCTGCATCGCGCTGTTCCCCAACACGCCGCCCGGGCTCCGCAGCGAGACCGGCGCCGAGGCGACCAACCCCGACAACCTGATGTGCCGCGCCATCAAGGCCGTGCGCGACGCCTGCGGCAGCGACGTCGGCGTGCTCACCGACGTCGCGCTCGACCCCTACACCACCCACGGCCAGGACGGGCTGGTCGACGCCGCGGGCTATGTCGCCAATGATGTAACCGTGGAGGTGCTGGTCGAGCAGGCGCTGGTCCAGGCCGCCGCCGGCGCCGACATCGTCGCGCCGTCGGACATGATGGACGGCCGCGTCGGCGCCATCCGCAGCGCGCTCGAGACGGCCGGGCAGCACAACGTCCAGATCATGGCCTACGCCGCCAAGTACGCCAGCGCCTATTACGGCCCCTTCCGCGAGGCGGTCGGCTCGTCAGGGCGCCTCATCGGCGACAAGAAGGGCTACCAGATGGACCCGGCCAACGCCGAGGAGGCCTTGCGCGAGGTCGAGCTCGACCTTGCCGAGGGTGCGGACAGCGTCATGGTCAAGCCCGGCCTTGCCTACCTCGACATCATCTGGCGCGTACGCGAGCGCTTCGGCGTGCCCGTCTTCGCCTACCAGGTGAGCGGCGAATACGCGCTGATCGAGGCGGGCGCCGCGGCCGGCATCGCCCCGCGCGAGACCTTGCTGATGGAGCAGCTCACGGCCTTGAAGCGCGCCGGCTGCACGGGCGTACTCACCTACCACGCCCCGATCGCCGCCCGGCTGCTGGGCGCCTGAAGATGACCGGCCGCGCCTTTTGCCTCGACACGCCGCGCCTCACGCTGCGCGACTGGCGCGAGGAGGATTGGCCCGTGTTCTTCCGCCACACCAACACGCCCGCGGTGATGCGCTGGCTCGGCGGCGCAATGGACGAGGGCCGCATGGCGATCCAGCGCGCCCGCATCGAGGCCACCCACCAGCGCCACGGCCATTGCTTCTGGGTGCTCGAGCGCCAGGCGGACGGCGGTCATCTATCGGGCGAACTGCTCGGCTTCTGCGGCCTCAAGCGCGCCGATACGCCCGGCTCGCCGGTGGAAGGCGAGATGGAAGTGGGCTGGCGGCTGCGCGAGGATGCCTGGGGCCGCGGCTATGCCAAGGAAGCCGCCGAGGCCACGCTGCGCACCGGCTTCGAGCACTTCGCCGCGGATCGGATCATCGCCCTTACCGTGACGGAGAACCAGGCCAGCTGGGGGCTGATGCGCCGGCTGGGCATGCGCCGCCACGAGGAGCTCGACCACGAGGAGCTGCACCAGCCCGCCGGCCGGCGCCACACCATCGTCCACGCGATCGAGCGCGCGCAATGGCAGGCAGCGCAGGCTGCGGCCCATGGATGATGTCGTGCTGGAGACCGCCCGGCTCATCCTTCGCCCCCCGCGCGAGGGCGATGCCGAGGCGCAGTTCCGCCTGCTCAACACGCCGGCGGTCATGGCACGGCTCGGCGGGGTCAAGCCGCTCGAACACGTCACCAGCCGCCACGCCATGGCGCGCGAGAGCTTCGCCAGCGAAGGCTTCGGCTCCATGATGATGATCGAGAAGGCGAGCGGCGAGCTCGTCGGCCATTGCGGGTTGAAGCGGGTCAACAACGCGCTGGCGCCCAATATCGGCGATCACGAGATCGGCTGGCTGGTTCGCGAGGATCGCTGGCGGCAGGGCCTGGCGCACGAAGCCATGCGCGCGGTGCTCGACTGGGCGTTCGGCCCCATCGGCGCGCCGCACGTCGTGGCGCTCACCAGCCAGGCCAATGTCGCGAGCTGGCGACTGATGGAGAAGCTGGGCATGGAGCGCCGCCCCGAGCAAGACTTTGCCGACCCCGCCTACCCGCCGCAAGACAATCCCACCATCCAGTACCGCCTCACCGCCGAGCGCTGGAACAGCAAGCCATGAACGCACCCGACGATCCGCAGGCGCGCTTCCCCTGGGCCACCATCCTGCCCTTCGAAGGCAAGGTGCCCGCCATCCACGCCAGCGCCTTCGTGGCGCCCGGCGCGCGGATCATCGGCGACGTCACGCTCGGCCCGCAATCCAGCGTGTGGTACAATTGCGTGCTGCGCGCCGACATCCACGCCATCGTCATCGGCGCGCGCTCCAACGTGCAGGACGGCAGCGTCTTCCACGTCGAAGGCCCGCGGCCCGATACCGAAGGCTGCCCCTCGGTCGTGGGCGAGGATTGCGTCATCGGCCACATGGCGGTGGTCCACGGCGCGGTGCTGGAAGACCGCGCCTTCGTCGGCATGGGCGCGGTGGCGATGGATGCCTGCCGCGTGGGCACCGGCGCCATGCTCGGCGCGGGCGCGCTGCTCAGCCCCGGCAAGGCGATCCCCGCACGCCAGATCTGGGTCGGGCGGCCGGCGAAATTCCTCAAGGAACAGAGCGAGGCGCAGGTCGAGAAGATCCGCTTCCAGACCGAGCGCTATTGCCGCCTCGCCGAGCGCCACCTCGCCGAACTGCGCGCCCGCTGGCAGCTCTGAAGGCAGGGCGCCAGGCCCGGCAGCAGAGCGTCTGGTCCGCCATTGCGCCGCGGGTGAGCGAAGGCGCGCAGGCCCCCGCTCACCCGCGAGCCGCAAATCAGGCGTTCACCCCGCCATCCACGGTGATCGTGGTGCCGGTGATCTGCCGTGCCGCCGGGCTCGCCAGGAAGGCCACCGCCGCGGCGATGTCCTCGGGCGTGCCGTAGCGGCCCGTCGCGGTGAAGCTGCGGATCACGTCCGCCTGCGCGCCGTCGGCCGGGTTCATGTCGGTGTCGATCGGCCCTGGCTGCACCAGGTTCACGGTGATGTCCGAAGGGCCGAGCTCGCGCGCAAGCCCGCGAGTGAAAGCCAGCAGCGCCGACTTGGTCATCGAATAGACTGTCACTCCGCCGAACGGCACCCGCTCGGCCAGGCACGAGCCGATCGAGACGATGCGGCCCCCTGCTCCCAAATGCGGGATCGCCGCCTGTGAGGCGAGCACCACCGCGCGCACGTTGACGTTGAGCAGCGCGTCGATGTCAGCCAGGCTGGTATCCGCCAGCAGCCCGCCGGAGCCCGCGATGCCGGCATTGTTGACCAGGATGTCCAGCCCGCCGAGCGCCGCCGCCGCCTCGTCCACCGAGCGCTTCACCGCCGCCGGGTCCGCGCTGTCGGCCTGGATCGCCAGCGCGCGCCGGCCCTGTGCTTCGATCGCCCTGACCACGTCTGCCGCAGCATCGGCCGATCGCTCATAGGTGATCGCCACGTCCGCGCCCTTCGCGGCCAGCCCCCGGGCGATGCCCGCGCCGATCCCGCGCGATCCACCCGTCACCAGCGCCCGGCGCCCTGCCAAATCACTCATCGTTCGCTCCCCTTCTGTAATGATCGATACAGAAGGAGCTTAGGACGTTGCCCGAGCCTGTCAAAACATTTATGTATCGATCGATGCAGAAAGCAGAACCGCCCTGTCCCACCAAGGCGCCCCGCGGCCGCCCGCGCTCCTTTGATCGCGAGACCGCGCTGGCCGAGGCCACGCGCCTGTTCTGGCGCAAGGGCTACGAGGCGACCTCCATCGCCGATCTCACCGGCGCCATCGGCATCGGCGCGCCCAGCCTCTACGCTGCCTTCGGCTCGAAGGAGGCGCTCTACCAGGAGGCGCTGGCGCACTATGCGCGGGCCTATGGCGCGCTCGTCTGGGACCGTTTCCTCTCGGCCGACTCGGCGCGGGAGGCTTTGGCCGCGCTGCTGGAGGATTCCGCCGCCGCGCTCACCGGCACCCGCGGCGACATCCTCAAAGGGTGCCCCAGAGGCTGCATGGTGACGCTTTCCTCGGTCGCCGGCGACCAGCAGGCCGCGCTGGCCGAGACCCTGCGCGCCGCCCGCGGCCTAACCCTCGAGCGGCTCGAGGCGCGGCTCGAGCGGGCCGTGGCCGAGGGCGAGCTCCCGCCGTCCACGGATATTCACGCGCTCGCCCGCTACATCCAGACCGTCCAGAGCGGAATGTCGATCCTCGCCCGCGACGCTGCCGGCGCCGAGGAGCTGGCAGCGGTGGCCGAACTCGCGATGCGCGCCTACGACGCCGCCGCGCCGCTGCGAGCGGAAGGCAAGCCCTAGAGCGCGCCCGGCTGCAGGTCCGCGGGCGGCTGCTCGAAGGCGCGCGAGGGATCGCCCATCAGCTCGCGCTGGGGCGGCAGCGAGGTGCCGGCATTGCGCTCGATCGCCGGCGAGCCCGCCGCGCCGGGTGCCGTCACCCGCCAGATGATGCCGGCCGTATCGTCGCTCACCAGCAACGCGCCGGTACGGTCCCATTCCACCCAGGTCGGGCGGCCATAGGTCTTGCCGCCCTCCGCCAGGAAGCTGCCGAGCACCGTGCGCGGCTTGCCTACGGGCTTGCCGCGATCGTCGAAGCGCACGAACACAACGTCGTAGCCCCCCGGAGGCGAGCGGTTCCACGAGCCGTGCCGCGCCACGAAGGCGCCCGCGCCGAAGCCCGGCCCCATGCGCGTGCCTTCCCGGCTGAACACCAGGCCCAGCGCGGCGACGTGCGGCCCCAGCGCATATTCGGGCGTGCGGGTGTATTCGGTGAGGAAGTTGGGCATCGGGGCTTCCACCCGCTCGTCCACGATCTCGTCGTAATAGACCCAGGGCCAGCCGTAATTCACGCCCACCGGCACGTTGGTGAGGTAGTCTGGCACCAGATCGCTGCCGAGCATGTCGCGCTCGTTCACCGTGGTCCACAGCTCGCCGGACCAGGGGTTCCAGGCGAGCCCGTTGGGATTGCGCAGTCCCCCGCCGAAGATGCGGCTGTTGCCGGTCTCCAGGTTCAGCTCGTGGATCGCGGCGCGCCCTTGCTCCACCTCCATGCCGCGCTCGGCGATGTTGGAGGCCGACCCGACCGCCACGTAGAGCCGCGTCGCATCCTCGTTGAGGATGATGTTGCGCATCCAGTGGTTGCCCGCGGGCGGCAGGTCCATCAGCTTGGTCGGCCGGCCGGGGAGCGTCGTGGCGCCCAGCGCATAGTCGAAGCGCAGCACGGCATTGTGATTGGCCACGTACAGCTGCCCGTCGGCCCAGGCGATGCCCGAGGGCGAGGCGAGATCGTCGCGCAGCACCGTGCGGCTCTCGGCCACGCCGTCGCCATCGGCATCGCGCAGCAGCATCAGCTGGTCGGGCGAAGGCACCCCGGCGCCGGCCTGCTCGAACAGCAGGCCCATTATGAAGCCCCTGATCCCGCCCCCGCCGCGCGGCCCCGGCGGCGCGTTGGTCAGCGTCACGAGCACGTCGCCATTGGGCAGGGCATGCATGATGCGCGGGTGCTCCAGCCCTTCTGCGAAGCGGTTGACCGCAAGGCCCTCCGCGGCCTCGGGCTCGGCGCCTTCCGGCCAGCCGATCGGTTCCGCGATCGCCACCGTCGGCAGCCGTTGCGGCCTGGGCTCGGCGAGCACCGGATCGGTCCCGGTCACATCCTCCAGCGGCAGGCCCGCCTGGGCCGGCCGGGTGATCCACCACAGCACCGCGGCCGCCAGCACGAGGAGGACGACGAGGGCGATGAGGATTTTCTTCACGAGCGACATGCCTCGTGAAATACGCGCAGCCCGGCTTCCCGGCAATCGCTTTGCCCGCTAGAGCGCGGCCCCATGTTCGATTTCCGCCCCGATCCCGCGCTCGGCAAGCCCGCGCTCTACCGCGAACTGGTGGGGGCCGCCGAGGCACTCACGCAAGGCGAGCCCGATGCGGTGGCGAACATGGCCAACGTTGCCGCCCTGCTCTGGCAGGTCCTGCCCGATTGCAACTGGACCGGCTTCTACCGGATGGTGGCGGGCGAACTGGTGCTCGGGCCTTTCATGGGCCGCCCCGCCTGCCTGCGCATCGCGCTCGGCCAAGGCGTATGCGGCACGGCGGCAGCGACGGCCAAGAGCCAGCTGGTCGCGGACGTCCACGCCTTTCCCGGCCACATCGCCTGCGATGCGCAGAGCCGTTCGGAGCTGGTGGTGCCGGTGTTGCGCGATGGGCAGGTGATCGCGGTGATCGATTGCGACAGCCCGCACCTCGCCCGGTTCGATGCCGAGGACCAGGCGGGCCTGGAAGAGTTCGCCCGCGCCATCGCCGACCGGATCTGACCGGCGGGACTCTCGAGGCGATCGGGTTCGGCCTCGCCCCTCAGGAAGTACGGGAGGCCTGAACGACCGTTCGTCCTGAGGAGGACCTGAAGCCGCAGGCTGAAGGCCCGTCTCGGAGGGCCTTAAATCCCGCGCCCCGTCAGCCGCTCGCATACCAGGTCGAGCTGGTCGAGCGTGCGGTACTTCACCGTCAGCGTGCCCGAGCGCGGATCGGAATCGCTGGCGATCTTCACCGAGAGGCCGAGGAACTCCTCCAGTTGGCGCTCCACCGCCGCAATGTCCGCCGCCGCCTCCGGGTCGCGCGGCTCGCGGGCGCGGCGCTGGGGCCCGCGCGGATTGGACGGCTTGCGCGCCAGCTTCTCCACCTCGCGCACGCTGAGCGCCTTTTCCACCGCCAGCCGGGCGATCGCGCTCGCCGATTCGTGCCCCACCAGCGCCCGCGCATGGCCCATGTCGAGCCGCCCGGCCTCAAGGTGGTCCAGCACCTCCTCGGGCAGCACCAGTAGCCGCGAGAGATTGGCCACATGGCTGCGCGACTTGTCGACCAGCGTGGCGATCTCGCCGTGCGTCATCCCCTCCTGCTCGCCCAGGCGATGATAGGCGCGCGCCTCTTCCACCGGGTTGAGATCTTCGCGTTGGAGGTTCTCGATCAGCGCCAGCGCGGTGACCTCGCGATCGTCCAAATCGCGAATTAATGCTGGAATTTCATGCAATTGCGCGCGTTGGGCGGCCCGCCACCGGCGTTCCCCCGCAACCAGCTGATAACCGCCGGAAGCAAGCGGTCGCACGATGACCGGCTGGATGACACCGCGCGCCGCGATGGAGGCTGCAAGCTCGTCGAGCGCCGCTTCGTCGAAGCGCCGCCGCGGCTGGTCAGGATGGGGCGCGATCGCGGCCACCGGCAGCGAGGCCAGGCCCGAGAGCGGCTGGTCTGCGGGAGCGGGTTCCGGAGTCTCCTTTTCCGCGCCGCGTGTTCCACGTGGATCAAGCCGAGCCACCGGCTCCTCGTGCCGGACATCCCCCATCAGCGCGCCCAGCCCCCGCCCCAGCTTGCGCCGGGCCGCCGGCCGTGCCGCATCTACCGAACTGTCCTGCTCGCTCATGCCGCTTTCCTCTCGTGCTTCAGGCGGCCGGTGAGTTCGCGCGCCAGCTCGACATAGGCCCGGCTGCCCATGCAGCCCTGGTCATAGACCAGCGCCGGCAGCCCGTGGCTGGGCGCCTCCGACAGCCGGACATTGCGCGGGATCACCGCCTCGAACACCAAGGCACCAAGGCATTCGCGCACGTCCTCCGCCACCTGATCGGTCAGCCGGTTGCGCCGGTCGAACATGGTCAGCACGATGCCGACGATGCCCAAATCGGGGTTGAAGCGCTGCTGCACCATCTCCACCGTGTTCAGCAACTGGCTGAGCCCCTCCAGCGCGAAGAACTCGCATTGCAGCGGCACCAGCAGGGTATCGGCCGCGCACAAGGCGTTGAGCGTCAACAGTCCAAGCGACGGCGGGCAATCGACGAAGCAGATGTCGTGCCCGTCATAACCCGCCAGCGCGTTCCGCATAAGCGCGGTGCGGTCATCCTTGCCGACCAGCTCCACCTCGGCCCCGCTGAGGTCCACCGTCGCGGGAATGACATCGAGATTGGCGACATTGCTGGAGACGATGCACTCCTCGATCGGCGCATTGTCCACAAGCAGGTCGTAGCTGGTCATCTCGCGCTGCGCGGCATCGATGCCGACGCCGGTGGAAGCATTGCCCTGCGGATCGAGGTCGATCAGCAGCGTGCGCCACCCTGCGGCGGCCATGGCGGTGGCGACGTTGATGGCGGTGGTCGTCTTACCCACCCCGCCCTTCTGATTGGCGATTGCGATCGTGATCATGCGGCCGGCGGGCTCCCATGGCCCACAAGGATCCCCGCCTGTGCATCGGTCAAAGAGTGTTCCACGTGAAACATCGCCTGCACGCCTGCTCCTTGCTCATCCAACTCTTTCTGCGCCGAACGCCCTTTCGGCAACAGCCATATGGTGTCGCGTGTGGAAAAACGCGCGGATAAGTTGAGCAGTTTGCCCAGCGGTGCGAAGGCGCGCGCGGAAATCACCGCTGCGGCGAACTGCGGGACATCCTCGAGACGATCGGCAATCGCTTGGCAATGCGGCAGATCGAGTGCCGCGGCGACTCTGCCAAGCCATTCGGCCCGCCGTTTGCGCGACTCGACCAGCCCCACCTCGATATCGGGCCGGGCAATCGCGATCAGGAGCCCCGGCGGACCGGCACCGGTGCCTAGATCGAGCCATGGGGTTGTTTCACGTGGAACATGCCCCAGCATTTGCAGGCTATCGGCGATGTGGCGCTGCCAAACTTGGTTCAGACTCGCAGTGGAAACGAGGTTCTGTCGGCGGTTCTCCTCCACCAACAGCGCCACATAGCGCTCGAGCCGCACCATGCCTGCCGCGTCGACCAGCGTCTCGCAGAATGCCCGCGCCTCTTCCTCGTTGACGATCATGCCGCCTCGGCTCCCTGTCGCCGTGCATGGACGAGCAGCGCCGCCAGCGCTGCAGGCGTGATCCCGCGCACCCGCCCGGCAGCCGCGAGAGTATCGGGCCGAGCAAGCGTAAGTCGCTCTACCATCTCGTTGGAGAGCCCCGGCACCCGTTCATAAGCGAAATCCGACGGCAGAGGCACGGCCTCACTGGCCCGAAGGTCGCGCAATTCGGAGTCGTGCCGGGCCACATAGGGCGCATAGCGGGCATCCTCGGCCAATTCGGCAGCGAGATCCGCATCGCTGGCGACGCCTTGCGGCAGCCAAGGCGCGAGTTCTTCAGCCGTCATATCGCCGGACCGCAGCCACTCGGCCAGGGTGCGCGTCCCTTCCCTCACCGGCGCAAGCTGCTGGCCGGACGCCCGCTGCTCAAGCGCCTCCTGCCCTGCCAACCGCGCTTCCTCGCGTCGGAGAAACCAGGCGAGTCGGTCCTCACCCACACAGCCTGCAGCGACGCCCAGGCCGGTGAGCCGTGTGGTGGCGTTGTTAGCCCGAAGGCGCAGGCGGTATTCGGCGCGGGC
>Ga0210040_10004442_pt1 | contig 18325 bp, 3 predicted proteins | sample CryGeyCG12114_NA_FD_185462 | JGI IMG/M metagenome (GOLD analysis project Ga0210040, IMG submission 185462) | Groundwater microbial communities from aquifer - Crystal Geyser CG19_WC_8/21/14_NA (SPAdes) (version 2) | ecosystem: Environmental > Aquatic > Deep subsurface > Groundwater | place: USA...
ACACCAGTCAGCACGATGAAGCTGACATTGTCGCAGCTACCGTCAAACTGCCACCACGAGCAGCGGCGACGCAGCCCGACCGCGACAATTATGACTACGCCAACATTGGCAAAGTTGGAAGACGAACACGCCTTGCCTTGGCGCCTCGAAAGATGAATATAGCTTGGAAGAGATATCCGGTATATTCTCGTCCCCGAGCAAACCTTCCCCAGCGAAGGCACAGAACAAGGGAGTCATCGCGGACTCGGTGGAGAGGGTGAACGATGGAGAAACTCCTCGAGCCGCGGGTATGTCAACGAGCAAGAAGAGCACGAGTGATGCCGTTAGTGAATCCAAACGGCTGATTATATTGATAGCAGGCCCTACAACACCGGCTGTAGCAATATCTTCACGATGCTCTACTCGAGGTCCTCATATCCATTGCCACGGTCGGCTTCACCACGAAAGCCAGGAATCACAGGTACAGCGCGGCGAAGTGGCGCAGATGTGCTTGCTGAGAGGCAGCTACAGCAAGAAGTGAAAGGTGCTTCTGAGCACGCGAACGATACATAACATGCGGAAGGCGTGTATCTTTCGCTGTTATCGAGTCCTACAACTCCTAGTCTAGCACAAAGCGGTCGTGCATAGGGATGGGCGTTGGGCGTTAGCTGCCTGTCAACTGAAGCTCAGGAAGACCGAGGCAGTCCGGTAGGAAAGTCAGCACAAGAGTTGCGGCTACAGAAGGTAAGGCAGAATAAGGCGGAGAAGCACAAGCCGCCCGCTGAGCAGAATAAAGCGCCGCCTCAAGAGCAAGCAAAGGACAACTCGATTCTTGCGTCAGAGGGAGCACCGCCAAATATGGCGCCTCCAGATCAGAGCCATTCTTCGACAAAGATATCACTACCCTTCGCCGATACGCCTGTGATCTCGAGGAACAAAGCTATGGGGGAAGGCATGTTCGGAAAAGGAGAACGGAGGAGTAGCTTAGACAACCCGCTATTAGAGCATGAATTCCTATCAAACATTTTCTCGCACGATGAACCAGGCCCCTTTCTCTTAGATATCAAGCGTGCCATAGAAGTCCCGGTTAGCTGCACCAGCTAGAGACGCCAGCCCAGCACCAGCTTTCGGTCCAAGCTGGGCAAGCTTCTGCGGACTGCCTCCGTTGACAATAACATATGCTTCAAAAGCAGGAAAATCATCAACTTTGCCAGTCAATTGGATGGACTTCCCGGGACGGTCGATGCTGAGCACCCCTTCGAGATCAATTTTTGGAGCGCCAGGCACGAGAGGATCGGCCGCACGGAATTTATACCCGATCACCGCGTTGTCGGCCGAACCACTGCGTACTACGAATACTCCCTCAATTTCAGCTGTTTTGGTCGCTTTGACCTTTCCGTCGTCACAGTCGACTGCAGTCGATTGTCCGCAGTAACTCTCCTGGGAGAAACCGAAGCTGGCGTATGCCGGCATGCTTGGATCCATTGTAATCTCAGCCTGGGAGTGCATTCGTGCTGAAGCTGTTCTCGTACTGTCGAAGCCCCGTTGGTCGGTCGCGTAGCAGCTGCCAAAGATAGGAACCCAGTTTGGTACATACGGTACCTCTACCACGGTTTTGCCTGGATTTTTGGCCCACGATCTAGTTACTCCAGCAGCGTTCAACGGGATGAAAGCGTTGATCCAGAAAATAATTTCGACTTTTTCCGACAGCGGTTGCGTCGCTGATCCACCAGCAAGGCAGCACTGCACGTCGCCGGGACCAGGACATTGCCCGGTGACGAAAGTTCCTGAACACTTTCCTCCAGGGTTGTTGAGGCACTTCCCCGACTTCGTCTTGTCTTTACTTGCGCAATCCTTGCTTAAGCAGCATTTGATATTAGGATCGGCGTCATTCTTGCAGTAGCCGACCACATTGAATTTTCCTGTTGATTCTCTGTCAGCTATGCCTTGCTTGAACCAAATGTGTGCGCTTACCCTCGGTGCATTGGCTATCATATTGGCAAGTGCCTTTGAGGTCGTTGTAGGTGCAGTCATCGCCTATTTTTGCAAGCGTGAAGGGAATGGCAAGAACGGACAGGAGTAAGGTGGCCTTCATATTAATCTTTTGCGGTACTCGTTCGTAGAATTGGGGTTTGATGGCGACCTCGTATCCGTAAGGCGCACAAAGAGGCTCTTTCGTCGAAGCGCGAAGAAGTGCTAGAACTACATACCGGCTTTAAAGATGAAAACGACAATCAAAGCTAGATCGTAATTAGCTAAAAGCGGGGTGAGATTATACGCAGCCTAGAAGAACGACGAAGAATTGCGTTAAATCACGCTAGGAATGGTGCAACGTGGCCTAACTGGATCACTGACTACGCCACTGCGCGCTGTTACTTTTCCTGCAGGACAGGCCACGCTTGCAGACGAGCGACATTCTCAGCTGCCAAGGCCGGTTGAAACAGGTCAAGGCTGATATTGCGGGGTAGTAGCTGAAGTGACGTGCCGCGAGAGCAACGTGGCCGGTGCTACGGCTCAGATTACGGCTAAAAAGTGCTTGAAGCCTAAACACATTGCTCTCGCACCGCGCGCGGTGCTGTAACTGAGCAACGAGTATTAGCTACTTACTCGCCCTTCTCTCTTTATACACAGTTAACTAGCTATATACTACCTAATACCTATAACTCTTACGACGATACTATACGGTACCTTAATCTTAAAGCATTCGCCTCGCTATTAAATAGAATACTCCGTTTAAACTATTAGACCTTTGTTTTTATAGGTTCTAAGATCGATCGATTGTAGTGCGTATCTAGCTCCCGGCTCGCGAGCGGCGAAATCGAATCCTAAGAGCGAAACGACAACTAGTATATATTACGAGATTATATCTAAGAGTAGAGTAAAGACACTAATATCGTTGATAAAGCTTAGTAAACTAAGAGCTTAAATTCTATTCGTTAATCTAATCTTAATCCGTATAGTTAGCTTACTCTATACTAACTAATTATTTAACGTATTATCATTAACGATAATAACTAAACAACCACTTAACCGTTATTTATAAGGTATATATTGTTGTACGCAGCTTATTAAGGCGAAAAATTTAATATTAATCTCGATAGAAGAAGACGATATCTTACCCTATGCGCAACGCTGTTTGTAGTAGGGGTAGCAGCAGCCAATAAGCGAACTGTGCGGATCAAGATTGGATTAACGAGTAGCTGCGTTCTGGCCGATCTGGTTCGGCAATCAAAAGCAGGCTTAATCCCGCAATCCTTGCAGGTAGGTAGCTTCCTGCCACATGCCAAGCATGGCATCCCAAGTACGGACTTACGCTCAACGGATCCTCTCTACTCACGAGGTCCCTGCAAGCATCAGCATTGGTATTGTTCGTGATGCCGTGGTATCACTGGTATCACAAGGCCCACACCGCACTTTCCAGCTAGTCGGATCAGGATTGCTGGGCTGTACGCTTCTAAGCCAAGCTCCCCATGTCCACAAAGCTTATCTAGAAGTGATTCGACGTCGTGACTGTTTCAACGGGAAGATAAACCTGTTACTTGTATGGCGGCGGTACTGGCAGCTTCTCCTTCTCTATCTCCGGTTCTGGCATTGGTTTGTCTAATCTTGCACGGGTAAGAAGAGTAAGGGAAAGCGAAGGAAAAAGAAGAAGAGTAGGGAAAAATGAAGGAGAAGGAAGGAAAAAGAGACGCAAGGAGGAGGAGGATAGAAAAACTCAACAAGAAGGGTCTACGGCCTATCAAAAAGGTCTTCGACGAGAAGTGCTTGGAAGTCGAAACAGTTATGCTGCCTGGTACTATTAACACTATTATTCAGAGTATTATTCGGTCCTCCTGAAGACAACCCAATCCAGAATTCTCGATATCTGTAGGGTAGAGGAATTCTTAACAAGCTTTCCGAATGGCTGCGAGCATCAACGGCACCCACCATCTGCTCGTTCTTTGCAGATGACAGTAAATGCAGAGACGGTTAGAAGTTATTTGCATTGCTGCAACTGTGCGTTGGAGCGCGACAACGTTAGCAGCGGCTTCCGCCAGCCGCCTCTGACGAGCTCAGAGTTCACTCTTGCAGGTGTCCTGAGCATTGCAGGCATCTTTCTGATTGCCTAATAGCACTACCCTGTTCTGCGTCTTAATACAGTGTTGGTGGGGGCTATGTCGTGATGTGGCTACACTGAACCAGATCTACTAGCCTAATCACCCAAACAGCTTCGAAACAGCCACGACAATCACGTCCCCGACGCTACATAGACCGCGTTGGCGACTGCTACGGCGTGCTAGGGCTAGAAGCCTCTTCAGATACGGCGCGCACGAGGCCAAGCTACGGTGTGAATGAGGACTGCCACCTAGCCGCTCGAGGCCACCGCAACGATTACGCTGCGCAACCGTTCTGTGATACATCGACAGTCAAACAGTGCGGCAGGCTGCGCACCTTATCCGCCCGCTGCGAGCAGGTCACGTTGCCCCTAGCTTCCTCGGCATGGACTTGCAAAAAGTGAACGTTAACAACTTCGGCTAGCATCATCTGCTGCGTGTGCCTACTAGCAGCAAGGGGTTAAAAAGGTATGGGGTGCTTCAAGGACCGACCTTAAGATGAAGAAGGCCCTCATGCTATATGCTATAGAGAAGATGGTTAGGTGGTACTGTTGTACTTCTTTCGCCTACTATACAGTGGTCCACGTGGTAGCAGTCAGCTCGGATATGCTCTAGGGAGTGTCCACTACGTTCGTTGGCGTATCTAGAAGCACGCTGAATACCATAGCTAGACACCCCACGTGGACGAGAAAGAGATATGCCAGAGGATGATGTTCAAGGACATATCAGCAGCAACAACCCCAAGCTGTTCCAGAAGTTGTGTGGACTCCTACTGTCTAGCTCAGATATGCCGCTGAGCTTCCATGGGCAGCGCGCCCTACATCATCTGGGTCGAGATGGGGCAGGACCAAGCTGTCAGCATAGGCACTACACTCCACCCCTAAGAGTTCCTGCACAGCCTGCATTGACGCATGTGCAGAGTGCGCCCTGCGCAGGATAATCGGCGAGGTCTCATTCCGAGCCACGCACATCAACTGCATACCCGCCACTATCGAATGTGCAAAACATGCAGCTGACTGTTGGAAAGGGTCTTCCCTAATCCGCCGGCCATGAATTGACTGTAGGAGACTGCTGTCAACCAACACAGCTCTAAAAGCGATCCCCTAGCAAAGTGCCTGCTGAGGAGAGGCCGTCCTGTATCGGCTGTTTCGGAGTTTCGAGGCGGTTTAAGCGGTTTACTGTCGCGGCTTAAGTGCGACCGAGGCGCTACTTTTTCGTCCTCTTCTTTCTTTATATCTTCGTTATAATCGCGATTTCTACTAATATAACGACGGTGGTGTGTCCGAGATAGCATACAGTGCTCAGCGTGCTCTTTATACTAGCAAGGATTCTGTCTCACGCTAGTAATAACCTTCTCTCTTCCATCACTACGGTAGTGTTGCTGAGAGTATAGAGGACGAGAAGATAGCTTCTCGGTAGGGGCGCTCGTGAAGCTGCCGAGGACGTTATAAAGAATGACGTCCTCGAGCGGATAGCTGCTTATAGTCGCAGTGCGGTTGATCTAACTAAGGAGACGATTGCGAATAAAGACCGTGCTAGAGACCTTTAGGCTAAGATATCGTCTTTTATAAAAGTAATTAGACTCGGAAACACCTTAGTAAACTATATCGTCCCTATCGGTCCTTATAGAACTAAATATTTACTAGCTAATTATTCCTTCTTACTTAGTAGCCTTAGTATAATTAGGAGTTATTATTTATTCTATTAATATCTAATACCTACTAGCCTCTTAAGAGAGGTAAGATAGTACGTATACGAACTAAATATTTAGTTCTTCGAGGACTAACGAGGACGAAGAGGTTTACTAAGATATTTATCGGCTTATTACTTTTATAAAAGACGATATACGGCCGATAATATCTTTACGGATTAGACGTCGAATACTCTATACCTTAAAACTCCTTAGTCTCTTTATATAAAAGATAACCTAAGCCGTAAATACTATATTAAAGATAGATAAAGAGAATAGGTATAGCTTATCTTTAACCTCGGATTTAAGTCTAGGTACTATTATATCGCCTATAGGCTCTTTATACTAATATTTAAGGCTCTATAGTTATCTAGATTTAGAAAACTACGCTAGGGCTCTATACTTTGTTTTAAGTACTAGAAGATTACGAACGACTTGCTTTAAGGCGTTTATAGTAGATGTAGTACCGCTAATATCGGTTCTAGCAATAGCTACGAAGCTAGTTAGAAATAACTATATAACGGTACGAAAGCCTAAGGAGGAGCGCCGTCTCTAAGCGCGGTATAGGGCGTACTTATAGATTTAGGCGTATAGTAGTAAAGGATCGCTACGAGTATAATACTAATAGAGATTTTCTAATACCTAGTACGGCTAAAGAGGTTATAGTACTTAATAAAAAGAGTTAGATAACGACGTAAGCGGTCCTAGCGATAACGCTTACGATATACCTAAGTATAACTATAAGTATAAAGCGATAAAGCTTACCTTATCGAGCTTTAGTAACTATAAGCTAACGATATAACTCGAGTAACGTTATTTAAGCTAAAGAAAGCCGATACTATTAAGATCGAAGCTCTACTACTTTTTTATAGATACGTAGGATCCTAGGATAAAGGTTAGCTTTAAGATTAATATCGCGTATACTACTAATAAATAATTATATTAAGGGTAAAAGGGAGGTTTATATCTTTAGTTCTCGTATTAGGTATAAGTTTAAGAACCGAGAGATATTATAGTACTAGTAGGATAAAAGAGAGATTCGGTAGGAGGCGCGAGAGGTATATATACGTTAGTAGATAAGGACCGAAGAATAAGCGTAATAGTAATAAAAAACCAACTATCTAGCGGAATATACTATAGTATAAATAGCGATATTAAGGTAGTAATTTCGCCGTCTAAGATAATTACCGAATAGAGCTTAAGTTTATAGCGTACCGAGGTTACTATCGAAGTAGAGCTCGAGGACGAAGTTACGAAGAATATACCGAGAGGTAAAACGTAAACGACTACTAAGATAATAAAAGTAACGTTATACGATAATAGCTCGCTAACGAAGGTATTAAAAGTAAGATCTACTACGAAGAAGAATAACTTAAAAAGAACTATATTATCGAGTAGCTCTCTAACTCCGCTTAGAAATAAGAAATAGAGAATAGGATTAGCCTACTAATAACCGACGAGTACTACTATAAAAGGGTAACAATAGATAATAAAGCCTCGCCTTATACCTATTAACTCTATTTTAATAATACGCACTATTATCTCGTTTAACGAAAATAAAGTAGTAAATAAGAAGCGATAATCGTAACTAGAAACTACTTCTACTAGCGACTTTAGCGTAGCTGCTACCGTAGTAGAGATAGTACTAGGAGAGACTTAATAAGAACTATAGCGAGCTAGCCTCTCGAGGTAGTTACTTTCGCTAGAATAGTTTTAGGGGAGGAAACCTTTAAGCTTAATATAATAAGCCTACTAGATTAGTTAAAGGAGAAAGAGGTTAGCTTAAAGCTATAGTAGTAACGAAGGTACTTATAGTTTATAGTTTAAGGGGTATCTTATTGCTTTTAAGAGTTAGTATATATAACTTATACGTTCTATAGATTAAGAGACGATAGCCGCTATTTACTACTACTAAAATACTTTTACTTTATATACTTTGCGATTCTACTATAAGTAACTAACGTATACTATATAAGAACTAAGATAAAAGGTAATAAAGGAAAATTAGTATCCTAGAGAAAAGTTTAAATATAAGATAGAATCTTTTATAAAAAGCTTACTTACTCTATTAGCTATATTACCTAAAGTAGTATAATATAAGAAGTTAACTCTTATTAAATAGCGTTATATATCTAGTTTTTACGTATTATTTAAATCTTTTATAACTTTATAAGTAACTATTTATTTAGATTTAAATACTATACGCTACTTAACTATTACTAAATCTACTAAATAAAGAAAGCTAGACTCTCTTAGCTCTTTTATTTATATAGTTATAAGAGTAAGTTTAAATTTAAGCTTTCTTAAATTACTAGCTAATAAATAAAGATAATTAAGTACGATTTAAGTCTTAAAATATTTATAGTTTATTCTTATAGCTATATAAGTTTTAAGGTTTAAGTTCGAGTACTTAAAGAGTTACTAGAAAGTTAATTATTCTTTATAATTCTACTTAAAGCTTTTTAAGAGTACCTTTAAGAATTTTTATAACTTTTTAATATATTTATTAAGCCTCTTAATAAGAGCTCGTAAACCTACTTTTATAACTTATTCTACTTACTAAAGTAGAATAAGCTAGAGAGGTAACTAAGCTTATCTTTTTTTACTTAAGTAAAGAGAGTTCTCTAATCTTAAGCCTACTTAATAAGAGCTTATAAGTTATTTATATTAAGTAAATTACTTACTTAACTCTTTAACTCTTTATAATATTACTATAAAGATTATAATATAAAGATACTAGTAATTTAAAATTATATAACTATAATTTAGAAAAGCTCTTTTTTTTTATAATTAATATAATAATTAATATAATAATCTTTATAATAAAATAAGTTATTAAAGATATGTATACTAAATTAAATTTCGTTAACGCGATTTAGAAATAATTATAATTATTTCTTTTTACGAAACTTATTTATTACCTACCTTTCTTTTTTTAAGCGCGTACTAGTTAAAGATAGTACCTTACTAGATTTAAGCCTTATATTTAAAGGTAAAAAAGGTAGTATAATAGTATAACGATTCTTTTAATTTTATTATTACGTTTACCGTTTCGTAAGTAACGATAATAGAATTAGTCTCTTTATTAAAGTAAAAGAAAGTAGTTATAATCGATTTTTAACTTTATTATTAGCCTATTTTTAGCTTTACTTAACGCTTTCTTTTTTACTTTACTTACTCTTTTTACTCTCTTTACTCTTTTTATCTTTCTTACTAGTATTACTAGTATTACTCTTCTTACTCTTTTTACTCTCTTTACTTTTCTTATTAGTATTACTAGTATTACTTATATTAACTAGTATACTCGTATTATTTAATATAATTATATTACTCGTATTACTCGCGTTACTCGTATTACTTAATTTATTTAGCTTCTTTAGCTCTTTATTCTCTTTACTCTCTTTACTTTACTTTATTTTATTTTAAACTCTCTCTTTAGTATTATTTAATATTTAATTTTTTACTCTTTTATTTTCGTTTTTCTTCTTTTTCTTATTATTATTAGCGTTATTATTATAAACCTTTATAGCGTTTTTAAGCTCTTTTTCTTATTATACTTTTTATTTTTATATAATACTAGTATTAAATCGAGTTAAATATTAAAATATTATTAAGTTTAAGATTATTTAAGGCTTTAAAGAATATTATTAATATATAATAATATCTCTTATATTATTAAATAATCGTTTAATACTTATATTAGTAGCTAGAATTATAAAGTAATTTCGCGCTACTTATAATAAGATAAATTATACTTATTTTACTTATTTTTAATACTTAAGAATTAAATATAAATAGTTCTTATTATTTATAATATTATTAAAATTAATATTAAAGGCTAATTATTATTAGTAAGAACTTATACTTAAAGAGTAAATATATACTATTAATATAATATAAGTACTTTTTAAGCTTTAATTAAATAGAACTCTTTACTCTTATTCGCTTTACTAATTTAAATAAAATACTATTATAGTTATTAGCTTTTCTTTTTTATAATTAGTTAGCTAATTAAGATCGTTATTAAGCGATTAAATAGCGAGTTAAAGCGAAAAGTAAGAATATAAAGAGCTCTTTTATAAAGTACTTTATTATTATTAATAATAATTCTTAATTAAATAAAAACTATTAAAAGCCTATAATAATACTATTAATAGATAAATTTACCTTTATATATATATCTTTTATTACTTATTAGTAAATATCTTTTTAATTTATATTAATATTTATAATAATACTTATAACTATTTAGTATATATTTATAAATCTTTTATTTTATTTATCTTATTAATTTATAACTTAAAGTTAAATAGCTTTAGCTTTATTTATAATAATAGAATTATCGTAATACTATAAATATACTCTTACTTTTCTTATATATCGCTATAATACTTTCTTAACTTCTTTAATATTATATAATAAAGTATATATATTTATCTCTTTTAAAATACTTTAGTACTTATAAGTTTTAAATTAATATTTTTAAAATATATAAATAACTTAATATAAATAGTAAATATTTTATTAATTATTAAAGAACCTTAAGTTCTATTAATAATATTAGTTAACTAGTAAAATAAGTAAAGAATTTTAATTAAGAAATTAATATACTTTTACTCTTTACTTAAGAACTTATAAATTTTATTATTAAGATATATATTAGCGTAGTTTTATAAGTTCTTTTAAAGCTTTTAAGCGCGTAGTATTATATAATATATCGAACTTTAGCGTATCTTAATATTTTAAATTAGTATAAGATAGCGCTTATAAGTTTAAATATTATAAAACTTATTATAGTATTATATATTAAAATTAATCTTAATTACTATTTAGTAAAGCTATTTATAGTTAGATCCTATAAATCTCTAATATAGAATTAGTATAATATTTACCTTTTTTAATATTTATAGCGCTCTTATTTCGTTAAATAAAGCTTACTAGTTAATAATTATATTATTACTATTATTTATTATTCTTATATATTTATTATTCTTTAAGTTAATCTTTAGCTTCTTTAGTAGCTTCTTATAAGCGAGTTAAATAATATAAGTAAGATAAGATAATCGTATAATAAGTATATTAAAAGTAGTTATAATAAGCGTTTTAAGCGTATTATTTAACTTTTAAAGTAGGATTTTATAATTTAAAGTACTATATATAGTTATTATTATTATTATATAATTAAGATTAAGGTTATATACTTTTAAGATTTTTACTATTATACTTATAAGATAATAGCTATTATATATACTTTTAATATACTAAAAACTAAGTAAAATCTTATAATAATTTTATTAAGAGTTAATAAAGTATTTTATAATTATTAAAAACGATTTATAATTTAAATTTATATAGTAATTAAGTATAATATATATTTTTATATTCTTTAAGAGATATTTTAATATATATTATAAGCCTTACTTTATATAGTTAATAAGATACTTAACTATATATTAAAAGCGAATTAAAACGATATTTAATATATTCTTAGCCTTTAATATAAGCTTGATTAATTAAATTAACTAGAGATAATTAAGGTATTAAAATAAAAAGTAAAAAGTAGTAATTATATAAATAGCTTATTCTTAAAAGAAAAAGATTAAAAATATATTTATATTAAGAGTTAAGAGCTATAATTATATTAGTATAATTATCTTTATAATAGTTAAGTACTTAGCGATATAAGCTTAATTTATAAGCGGGAAGTAATATAATAAATTAAACTTAAGCTACTTTTTATTATAACTAGTTTATTTTTTTATCTATTTATATTTTTAGCTACTAAAGTATCGCTTAAAGTAGCTTATACTTTTGTTTTTAAGAGCTAAATACTTAAAAACTTCGTTATAAATCTTATATTAAATAAAAGGTTAATTATTATTCGCTTAAGTAAGGTAATAGTATTAAGATTAATAGAATACTATACGTTTATTTATATTTTAGCTAATCGCTTAATCTTTAAAATTAGTACTTCTAGTATTATTTATTATTTTATTATTTCTTATATATAGTCGCTATTTTAATTATTATATAATAAAGATAATATTTTATTATACTTTAAACTTATTTATAGTAATTTTCTTTAGCGTTACCTTTTTATAAAGCTAATTCTTAACTTAAATATATTAAAAATACTTTAAAATATATACTTATTATATATTAAGCTTTATATTTATATTTACTTTATTAAATATTAAGTTATTTAAGTTAATTTCTAATATAATAACTTAAAATATTCTTAATATTTTTAAAGTTAATAGAGATTCTTAGTACGAGGTACTAGCGTATACGCTAGTAGTAGTAGGGTAAAGGCGCTATAAATATAGTTTTAAAAGGATAATAAGAGATTTAAGTAAAGATATTTTAAGATATATAACTTAAAAGTAAGAATATATCTTATTAATTTAAGCGAATAAAAATAAATAATCTATTTATAAGTAGTAGAATAGCGTATTAGAAGATAAAGAAACGAAAAGTAATATAATTATAAGATTAAGAAATTATAATAATTAATATAATAATTATTATTATAATTAAAAAGAGTTTTTAATTTTATTTATATTTTTAAAAAGGTAATATCGTCTTTATAATTTTATTTTATATATATATTACTTACTTATTAAGCGATAATAGTATTCTACTTATAAATAAAATTACTTAACGAGAACTATAATCTTAATTTACTAAGATACTTATTTATAAAGTTCTTTAGTCTTAATACGAACTCGAGTTAAAGCTAATAAATAGTAGCTTTATTATAAAAACTCTTTATAAATAGCTAAAGCTATTAGGTATAAAATAAGATACTATACTTATATTTTTTAAAAATACTATTTTATAATTAATAATAAATAATTTCTATATTATTTAGTTACTTAAGCTTTCTTTCTAAGTTTAAGATCTTTAAAGTATTAAATAAGCTTTTTACTTATAACTTATATATACTTTATTTAATTTAAAGATTAAAGCTCTTATTTATTTTATATTAATACTACTTTTTAAGTAACTTAATATACCTTTAATTTAAGCTTTAATAGCTTAAAGCTATTCTTTTTATACTATTTTAAATTTTATATTACTTAATAGCTTAATTCTTTAATATATTACTACTAGTTTATAAGTTTAAGTAATATTATTTACTTATTTTAAATTATATTTTATTTTATTTATATTACTTATTACTTATTTTTAATAAAGAATTTAGTTATTATTTATTTATTATACTATTATTTTACTTATAAAGCTAAATACTTTTACTATATAAGTCTTTTTATTATAAATATATATTAGCTATATTATAATTATTAGTATAATAAGTAAAAATAGCTTATTATTTTTAATATTATCTTATTTTAAATTTCGCTTAAGTCGTATTAAACTAAAAGATATATCTTTACTTTTATAATAATATATAAGTTCTATTAAATTAAGTAAGTATAACTTCGCTTATAAAGTACTTAATATATATTAAGTAAATATAATATTAATTTATAACTTTAATATAAGAAGTATCTTCTTAATATTATAATTTTAAGCTTTAAATCTAGATTATAATATATTATAACTAAAGGTATTTATTTTTAAACTTATATATATCGTTTTATTATCTCTTTAAGTAGCTTCTTATAAGATATATTAAGAATATTACTAAACCTTTAATCTTATATATTCGCGATTATATCTTTAATCTTATTTTATAAAAATAATATATCGTTATTTATTTTAATTTTAACTTTATTTAGTTCTTATTAGTATTATTACTTTACTTTTACTCTTAATACGCCTTCTTATTATTATTAAGCTTATAAAGTTAATTTTAAAGCGGTTAAATCTATTATAACTACGCCTTAATAGTCGTTATTATAAACTTTAAATAATACTAGTTAAGTAAAGTTAAAATAGTAAGTTAATTATTTAGTAAAGAATTATTAATAGCGCTAAAAACGTAATTAGTTTAAGTTATAATTTCTATTAACGAGATATTAAATATATAATTATTCTTTAATTTTTATTCTTCTTTTTATCTTAAGCTTTTTAATTATCTTTTAAGAAATATTAATAGTTTTACTTTAATAAATAAAATTATTCTTTTATATTATTATCTTTTAAGTTATACTAATATTTAGCTAATTCTTTTTTCGCTTAAAAGTAGCTATAAAAGAGTTAATTATAATTCTTATCTTACGTACGCGTAACTTCTAAGTATATAAGTTAATTAAATACTCTTTAGCTTTCTTTTAAGTCTTACTAGTACTATTATTAACTTTATAATTATATTTTTTTAGTATAATCGCTTATTTAAGATAATTATAATAATTAGTATAAAGCTTAATATAAGAAGATAAAGAGTATAAATAACTTATAAAATTCTTAAAAATACTAGCTTTAAATCGTTTTTAAAGTCTATTTTTAGCTTTATCTTAATTTAAAATACTATAATTAATAAAGTATTAAAACAATTATTTTTAATTAAAGTATAAAGCGAATTATATATATCTTAAGTTAAGCTTTAATATACTATTTTAAATATTTATAAAATATTATTTATTCTCTAATAACGCTAAAGGCGACGTAGTTCTTAAGATAATATACTTACTTATAATACTATTAATAGTATATTATTAATATATATACTAATATAATTAGCGAATAAGATAAGTATTTATATATCTTTTTAATAATACTAACGATTAAGAAAAAAAAGAAGTAGTAGTAATATAAGTAAAAGAAGAGAATAATATTAAAAGTAAAAATAAGAGTAAGTAATAATATAAATAAAAAATTAATTTATTATTTATTAATACTATTATTATAAGAATATAATAACTATAACATTAGTAATAGTATATAAAAAACTTAGTAAGATAAGAGTAAGAATATTATTATCGCTAATATTAATAAATAAAAGAAATTAATTAATAACGCGTTATTAATATCTTTATCTTATTATCTCTTTTTACTAGTAAGTTCTATTCTTAATTTCTTTATTACTTATACTAAGTAGTATTCGCTAGTAGATCTTTTAAAGCTAATTAACTAGTATAACTACTACTAATTAGCTTTAATAATCTATTAAGTAAGAGTAAAAAAGAGATTATACTTAATATTAATAAGCTTTTATTTATAAATAAGTCTTAAGAGCTTAATAGCCTTAATTTTAAATACTAAGTTCTTTACTAAGTCTACTTAGATTTATATTTATATTATAGTGATAGAACGTAATATTAAGTATAATAATATAGCGATAATCTTCGTTTTTAAACGAAGAAATTATATAAGACTAAGGTATTAAGTAAAATAATATATTTAGAACTAATATAATAGTAAAAAAACCTATAAAGAAGCTTATAATAAAGAAGTTTACTTTAAAGAAGCTTATTATAAAGAGGCTTATTATAAAGAAGACTATTATATAAAAGAGTATTATAAGAAAGACTTTATAGTAAGATAATAAGTAGTAAGTATCTTTAAGTCTAGTTTAATATATTAATATTCGCTAGTAAAGATTAAGAAGAATATAAAGATAGTATAATAAAGAGCGAGAACTAATTTATATAATAAAACTACGAGAAAATCAATAATACTAAGTATAGTAATATATTTAAAACGTTAATATAAACTAAAGAGTAAGTTATTAAATTTATTATTATAGTATAAAAACTAATATTTATATAGTTATAGCTCTTTATAAGATATAAAAGTACTAGTATAATACTAACTTATTAATTTCGTTTACGCCTTTTATACGCGTAGTATAAGAAGAAATAAAGCGAATAATATAAAAATATTTTAGCGATAGTACTTAATTCTAGTATAATACTACTTTTATTTTATAAAAAGCGTTAAAGGCCTATTTTATTAGTATATTTAAAGGTATATTAAGTTTTTTATAAATAAAAGAATTATACTAATTATTATAATAATTAAACTTTAATTTATATATACTTTATACTAAGCGAGTTATAGTTAAAGCTAAAGATATATAACTTACGCGTTAACTTTATAAAAAGAGAGCTTAATTAAATAAATACTAAGCGTTATATTAAGTAGTTATATTAATAATAAAAAGTAATATATTAAAAGTTATATTATAAATATATAATTAAAGATATAAAGTACTTTAAAATTATATAATATATATTACTTTACTACGATTTCTACTTATATATATAATCATAAACGCTTAAACTATTTTATATAATATAGAAATTTATTTAATAAAGTTTAATATTAAATAAATTTTCTAATTTTATATATTTACTAATAGGTCTTTAGAATTAAATACTAACTACGTTATTTTATTATATAAAGAGATACTACCTCTTTATTTAATTTCTAGACTTACTACTTTTATTTAGTAATATTCGCGCTTATATCTAGTTTTAAAAGGCGTATATAGTATTAATAAAGTAATTTAGTAGCTTATTATTTAGTAATACTATTATTATAAGTATTATTATACTAATTAAGATTAACTAATTATAAATAATTAGAATTTTCGCTATATACTTAATAATACGTACTCGTATATTTCGCGTAAAGTAGTTATATAAAGTTAGTATATTAAGCTTAGTATTTAAATAAGCGCTATATAAAAGCCTATAAGCTTATATTTAGTAAATTAAAAGAATAAGTTAAAGGTATCTATACCTAACTCTTTTTACCTAAGTAAAGAGAGGTTCTTAATCTTAAGCTTATTTTATTTTTATTCTATTAAGAGGCCTAATATTTATCTTTTATTATCGCTTATTAAAATCTATACTACTAGTAGTAGAAGCTATAATATATATTAATTTTAGTTAATATACTTTATTAATCTAAGTAGTAAAGCCTAGTTTAAATAAAACTTAAAAGCCTAATAATAATATATATACTATACTTAAATTAGTTTTAGAATCGAAAATCGAGTTTTTATATAGTTACTTAAGCGTATATAATATTTAAGCTAAATTTATAAAATATTAATAAAGTTATAAAAGATCTAAATAGTACGTAAAAACTAAAGAGTATATAAAAACTAAGTATATAACGTTAAGATATAACTACTAGTTTATTATCTTTTTAAGAAATAGTATAGCTCTATTCGATTTAGCTAACTTAGTTTAAATAGCTATCCTTATACTTAAATACGCGGAGTAATACTTATATATATACGCGACGATATAGTACGTTAGGAGCGCGATATAGCTAGTAGAGCTACGTAAAAGAACGCTTACGCTTTCTTTTTATTTTCTAGTAAAGGATACTTACTAACTCGAGCTACGGTTAAGAAGATACTTAAGGGTACGGTTTTAGTTAGTAGAAATCTAATATATATTATCTTTAGCGATATCGTCTTAGTTATATATTAGTTATACGCCGACTAGTATACCTTAATCGTATATAGTAACGTTTTTCTAGCTTAAGAATAAATTAAGAAAGAGGCTCGTTAATAGTAATATAAATATAAATACTAATATTCGTATCTTACTAGAATTAATCGCTATTTATAATATATATACGTTATTTAATAGTTATCTTTCTTATTATATTAGGAGTACTTTTCCTTAATACTATCGAGCTAGTAGCTTATTAAAGGTTATCTTATACTAGTATAACGAAGGAGGCGCGGATACTATTATCTATTAAGAGCGCCTAAGAAGACTTAGAAGGTACCGTAACTCTATTTACTTAAGTAAACGCGTAAGTTATAATATAAGATATATTAAGTCTTAAAAGAGGATTAATTACTTAAACGTTTAGTATTAAGAGAGTAAAAGAGAGATTAAGAGATTACGCGAACAAGACGCGAGTTTAGAGGTAGATATAAATAGATAAGAGAAAAGAAGAGGATAAAGTATAAAGAGAAGAAGAGAGTACTTTCTAGAGAAAATAATAACGGTATAATTAGCCGCGTTTACTCTTACTTACTAACTAATAAATAATCTAATACGACTTAAAGTCTCTCTCGTATTCTATAATAAGTAATAGGTAAATAAAGAGTTAAGTAATACGGTAAGCGGTATAGTAAGCGAGGAGAGGAATAGTATAGTAGGCGATAGAGTAAGTAACGAAGTAGATAGTACCGTAAGCGAAGTATTTAATAAGAAGATTAGTTCGAAGAAATAAACGCCTTTATAGTAAGATACGACGTAGCTAATAGGTTAGCGTAGTAACGTTAACGAGTTAGCGCTACTTAGTATTAAAGGGACTATCTCTTTTAACGCGTTCTCTTTCGGAGAAAGAAGGATTAAATAGTATATGATAAATATATAAGTTAAGATTTAAATATTAGTTTTCTATTTATAATAGCCTCTTTAGTTATTATCTTTTATAAAAGTAATTCGTCGATAAATATTTTAGTAAACCTCTTTATCCGCGTCGATTCTTAAAGAACTAAATATTTAGATTTATTACGTACTACTATATCTCTCTAAGAAGAGTAGTAAGTATTAGATTATAATAAAATAATAGTAATTTTCTAACTATACGAAGGCTTATTAAATAAGAGAGAATAATTAGCTAATAAATATTTAGTTCTTTAAGAACTAGTAAGAACGATATAGTTTACTAAGCTATTTTT
>Ga0210040_10004443_pt1 | contig 18325 bp, 10 predicted proteins | sample CryGeyCG12114_NA_FD_185462 | JGI IMG/M metagenome (GOLD analysis project Ga0210040, IMG submission 185462) | Groundwater microbial communities from aquifer - Crystal Geyser CG19_WC_8/21/14_NA (SPAdes) (version 2) | ecosystem: Environmental > Aquatic > Deep subsurface > Groundwater | place: USA...
AAATAATTAGTAGCAGCCCATTAGGTAACTACTTGACTTGGCGACTACCTAAAAAAGCATAGAGATGGATGGGTATTACAGAGAGAAAAACATTTTAACTTCGTTACATAAAGAAACAGTAGGAGTCACTTTCTTTAATGAAATACGCTGGAGACTCAAGTGACCATATGTCACTAAAGACCTAAATTTAACTTAACACAAAAGACGCGTAGGATTTCTTAAGTGTGACCGTTATTTCCTTGACAGTGTTGTTGTTGTTTCATTCCATTCTTCCAACACAGACTAGCTTTAAGAGTCCTAGAATATTAATTAGCGTAATCAAGTGAAAAGCAGCGGCATCCTGTAGCCGCATTTTTGTGCTGCCAGAAGATGCCAGCTGTTTGTGACATGGGGGAAAAAAGTGGTGGTCTACTTTTAGAAAGTGAATATGCATTATGCAGTTTTAGGCGTCACATATTCCTTTATCTGCATAAATATCACCATCACAGTAGAACCAAATTTTTTAGGTAACTAACTAACTAACTAACTAAAACGTTTTTAAGAATTTATGAATGATGATATTCTTATTGGTTGACTGTATACAGCACAGACAGCGCTGCAAGCTAGCTAGTGCAATAGAAAAACATTTTCATCCCCGCAATTTATCACAGAGAACAAGATTAAATCATCTATTCTTGGTTTCACCTGTTCCAAACTCTCCATTTCCCTTCTGCCCTGTATTTAACAAAGGATAAAAAAGAGCCGCAGTCCCACACTCTTAGAAAGTTGCCATAAGTAGAAAGGAAAACACATGTGAGAGGTAAAACTCGTGTGGTCACAATTTGTCAAACTGTGAGTTACTAATCCCTCAAGCGGAGCTGACATGAGAGCAAGTGAGAAACAGAGATAGCCAATAACTGCAGTGGGACCAAACTTGCGTCCGTAGCACGAGGCATTTTCTATTTCACACCATTGTAATAACTTCTTTTTGTGTAGATAAAACGATTTGGACTATAGGAAACTAACTAACTAACTAACTAACTATAACATCCATATCAGTAGTTGCACGTTTTCGTTTTGTGTAGAAACACAAGGTAAAGTAAGTAGAGAAAAGACTGTGAAGGTGAATCGAAAAAGCAAGAAAGAACGGGGCGAATTTTTCGGTTAAGTGAAGTGACCCATGTGCATTGTATACATAGTATGCAATGTTGTAGTAAGTAACAAACTAACTAACTAAACATAGGTAGTAAGCGTAAGCATGTGAGAGCACCATTCCCAACCAATCCGTCCATAAATCTAGCAAATTGCTTGATTTTGAGCTAAGTTTAGTGGAAACTAGTTCGTGCAAGAAGGGCAGGGGTGGGAAAAGCAATAAAAAAATCACGCAAGATCAAAATTCTTTTTTTTTTCTTTGCTATGTATATACGGCTTACTACTTACTACTACACTGGTCACGACAAGAGTTTTTAGCCTACAACCCAGGTACTTGTATTCACCATTACACGGGGGGATATGGGGGAACGGGCAACTTGCGTGAACGAACGGTACAACAAGCTGTAAGTTTTAGTTCCTATGTTGGAACAACTAACTAACTAACTAACTGAACGAACAAATGGCACATGTGTATACACACATGTAGATATGTATGTGAGCACCTTTAGCCTAGGAAAAAAACTAGTTTGAAAAGAAACTCAAGTTGTACTACATGATGATTTTTGTGAGTCATTCATGAGTAAGAAACTAACCATAATATTGGTATATAGCTGGAGGAAACAAGAAGCGGAAAAGATTTTTTCAGCCGCATAAAAGAAAACCATATCAGAGAAGGAACCTATTTATACGTTATGATGAGAATTTTAAGATTTCCTCCCTTGTTCTTTGTTCATGAGAAAAGAATGGGTGCACCAAAGGAGAGAACCAAAGGATAACATTGATCTCAAAAGGAGAATCGAAGGAAGGAAGTAGAAAGAGCAGAGCATGCTAGGAATGCTAATCAGGAGGGAATGAGCAACTTTACAAGAGAGAATTTCAAGATCCAAATCAAACGAGGAAATACAAAAGTTGGTTCTGCTAAAATACACACATTTAGGATACTTATTGGGGGGAGTAGAGTGAATACGTTTGGTTTCAAATGCGCTCTTTTTCGGTTTACATATGAGTTCAACCTGGATATCTATGTGGGTGAAAAAACGTACCAACTATAGTTTTTTTGAATGCTGTACAAACAATAAAGGGGAGCATGGATAGAATTTTTAACAGCAACTGTGTTTATACACGGTAATCTTAACAAATGAGAGGATTTCTCCCTTTCCTCTGCTTAACTATTTATTGCAGGACGGTTTGGTTACAGTGTGCAACCAAATGGTGTTTAGTATTTAACTTTGTGACTTGCTATGAATTTATGACTAAATCACATGCAACACGCTCTCGTTAAATTATTGATGATGACACTATACAGATAGTATGGCAGAGGGTAATAAAGATATCAATGGTGCAAAATTGTGATGTTTTAATCTCATTGACGGGAAAAAATGGTGTGACAATTCCCTGTGTTGTTGACGACATTTATTTTGTGTAGTTTCCCATCCATCATTGCTGCATAAATGCATTAGTTTTTGGAATTTCTCAAGTTGCTTTACCATGATTTGGAGCTATGCTTTGTGAATATATTAGACACTACATTTTACTACATCCTTGAGCTCCAGATGTCCGTCAATTTGGGAAACTAGACCGTTCCGTTTTCTGCTCTTGTGAATTGTGGAATGGCCTGGCCAGGACGACGCAAATGTGACAAAGACGCAAAAAGCATGCTAAACAAGTCTGTGCATTCCCAGTTGTTATTACTTACTCACTGACTATATAATCGTGGAGAAGTGTAGTAGTTGTGGATAGAGACACGCATGCTATAGAAATTTGTAGGAATACAAGAAAAGCCATGAGAGCGTCGGCTTTTCTGTGATGCCTGTGTTTTATGCCATCGTCATTTCCACCTGGTAGTATAGCATGTTCTATCTATGCTTTGTAAAGAAAATTTGCACGAAATTCATATACGTGTATACTCATACAGAGTTTTCCTTGAGAATTCAGAAGCAGGAGCTAGAAGATCACTTTGTGTAAAGTTGTATTATGTATCTGAAAAAGAATTGACAGTCCGTTCAGAGACCCAAAGTAGTCGTAGGGTTGTTTTTGCTCCTTATAGCGTCAAACATGACTTCATTTCCAAGTACAATGTGATAATAGGAAAAAAAGAAGCCATCAACTTGCTTTGAAACTGACAACGCCTGAAAGTGAACCTTTTTCGTGACTGGAATACGTCCCCAGAGGAGTTTCAAAAACTTATCTCACATAAGAATTTCGGCAACGTTCACTTTAGCTCTTTACTTTCTCCACACTTCATATTCCCTGTGTGGAGTGAGGAAAACAAAGGAGCAGAGTGAGGCTTTCTCCAAGTCAGTCGGCTCTCAGTCAGTTCAGTAGTAGTGAATACATTATTATAGATAGATAAACAGGAATTGTGTATGTATACATCATAGGGTGCATATTATGTATGTCTGTATTGTGATGTTATTACGGGAAAGATGAGTGGGATAGTTGTGTGCATGACTTTCGCAAAATGAAAGGTAAACAGAAGCACGTTCTTGGGCGGATTTTGTTCAGGTGATAGATAATTTAACTGTTTTCCTACTGAGTATGTATTTTATCATAGCTATTTGGGAAGTGTACATTATATGGAAACAGTATATATCCAAGTTTTAGGAGTGGTGTAGACAGAGATGGCTTATTTTGTGGCTCAAGTAGGGATATAAACAGTTCTTGTTGTTCTTGCTACTTAAAACTTATTCTATGCGCTGGCTGCGGGACCCGGAATTCTGTAACGTTGGTACACATAATATACAAGGTCTAGAAGGGAATAATCCGGAGGAAAATACGTGAGGATACGTACGTAATATATGTACAACGCTCCCACACATGCATGCATGCCTACACTCATTTGATTTTCCATTCCAAAAGATCTGTGTGTAGACTAACCTAGGCATTCCAGGCAATCAATCGCTCCGTTTTGTACCCGGCTATTTCACTTAGAGCATAAGAAAGAGCCCATTTATTCGTGCCCGCGTTTGGAAAACGTACCACTGTGAGTTTGTTGTTGTGCTCACTTGGCGTTAGTATTCACTTTGTGCATTGAGTTACTGCATGGCTCCTTCCGCCTTCCTTGACACGGGCCATTCATAACGTCCCATAACATAAGATTGGGGAACCTTTGGCACTTGAGCATAAATGATGCATACTACTGTGAGTGAGCCAAGTGCATCAAGGCACTGCTTTTACCAATAGGTGTACACATGTGCTAGTCAGTTATGACTGTAGCAAGTGGTGAGGGCAAATGTCAAGGAAGAAATAAACGACTATGATAAAAGAGTTGCAGTGTTTAGCTTGTCCCATTTTTCAAGCTTTCCTCTTAACTCCGAATATGATACAACTACTATGAATTTCGTTGTAGACCCGCACTTGGTATAGCGCAGGTTTATTCCAGTTGTTGTAGGACGCTTTTGTGAATCTGTGACTGACATGAATAGTTGAGATTTGGGTGCCGATAATTTTATCGATAGGAAAGTGACATAGTGTGATCACTTTTTGGTTGAAAAATGTGTCAGTACAGTACGTCACAGTAATTTCATCCGAAGAAACTTTGTTTTAGTTAGTTAGTTAGTTAGGATTATATGTATGTCAGCGAATGCTTTGATGGGAAATTAATGATGGGAATGAATTCATCATACGGGGCTAAAGATTGAAACTAGTATTATATATGGGTTTGTAACAAATGGAAAACTTACCACTATCGGTGAGTACAACGAGAAGGAAGATCCATCTAAAAGTTTTGAGCACCTCCATCACTTTCACTATGTGGTCACATCGTCTCTTCACATCTATTGGAGGTAGTAGTGGTTCAAAGTGAAACATTTTGGTACACATTTTTTACGGAGAAAGTTTTTCTTGTATTGTTTCGGAAATTAAATTATAGATGTAGGAAAAAGACGGTTTGCGTCTGTTGCTGTTATTATTGTTTTCTTCTGTTTCTTTTTTGCTGCTAAAACAATACAAAAAGGAAAGACAAACACGAATAAGAAAATAAGACTGAGCACACGCACAGAGATTTTTTTCTCTCTTTTCAAATCTGTGGGGGATGAGAGTTTGTTGTGTTCAAAATTGCGCTAAAATATCAGTTAACAACAAGGAGAGCAGCTTTTAGGATAGGGATACAATGGGAGCCACGCATTATTTTGTGGTGAATAACTAGCGTACTGCAATTTGCCACCATTTGTATCAGTATAGAACAGCTCAGTTCTAAATCCTCATTTTGTTTCACAAAAAGCGTATATATTTTCACTCCACAGTGGATTACATTAGTTTTCCTCAATGTTGTCTTTAAAGTGGAGTGTGTATAGTAGTTATGTAACATGGGCTATACATGATAGTCAGTCACTACTCGTCTTCCAGAAGGATTTGTCTCTAGAATGTGTCTATTTTTTGCAGCCTTTTTAATCTCCCTTTGACAACAAATGTGTTGGACACGAAATTTGAACAGCTTACAAGTGTATGTCTTTTTTCAACTCATCCAGGGTGTAATGCTCACAGGCAGACAGTCGGAAACTTAAATCCGGTATTGACTAAAACACAAAGTAATATCAATGGGCTATCCACTCATTGTGTGTAATGCTGAAAGAATTGTGAACCCTTTTTATTACAATAGTTGAACAGCAGCTGTGACATATAAACTGTATTACTCACTCACTCGTTTCCTTCAGTACTTTTAGCAGTTTTTACACACAAAAACGACACTAGTGAGCTGCATGACCATACAAGTAAATGTATTTGTGAATGTGTGTAGAGTGTGGAGCACAGTACACAAGGATTGGAAACTGTGTGACACTTTACTCGGAGCAAAATACGGAATTCTCAGCCCCTATAAACAGTGAGTGTAGTGTGCAACTAAAACCACTTTCAATGAGATGAATGGGTGCAAAAAAAGAGAGATCCTCCTTAGTAAATGAATTTGGCTCACACAACTCCAAAGTTGGGAGAAAAATGCGAACACCGCATCACATTAGTACAAGACTGCGTATATTTTTTTCCTAAGTGTACCCAACTATAGCACTTGCAATCATAATACAAAAAAAATACACGTACAATGGTGAATATACTTTCTGCTGGAAATGACCGGGAGCACGTAACCAAAAAATGTGTGTCTAATTTTCACATGAATGATGGACCCGTAGCAAAAAAAATCGCAGACGGAAAAAATTCCTACCGGCTACAACACTGATAACAATAGTGTATCACGAGCCAAACTTGCACCACCATAGATCATGGATAGAATTTCTGTAGAATTGTCATTGTGGTTTCATTAATACAGCATGACATGAGAATTTCTATATTCCGATATCTGGAATTCACGAAAGTTCCACAGACTAACTAACTAACTAACTGGTGGTCGGTCACACAAAACTGTGGTACAACTATGAGCACTGGGAACCAGTAGCTAACTAACTGCAGTCAGGTTCTGCTGCAGCCGTCATTATATGAGAGCAGAGGTGGTCCATGTGATATCCCCAGATCGGGTATCCTGTGTGTGAAGAAGTTGGCAAAAGCCACCAAAAACGAGGAAGGAAGGAAGGAAAAGAGTTGAGTTAATGTGTGTCGTGTCTTCTTTGCAGCAGCAGTCCTTTTTGCCCCCAATGTAGCAGTCGTGTGCACACAGATGCTGTTTTGGGATATAATAAAAATGGTGGTAGTTGGTAGTATTCCTTTTAGGTGTTCACTCACTCACTCACTAACTGAACTTACCGACTTCATGCATGCAGCACTGTTTAGTTAGTTATAGTTTTAGTGTAGTTAGTATAGAGCTTTGAATTCTACCCGTCTAACGGAACTTAGGACCAGAAGATAGAGGTAAGAAATGAATCACTTTCTCTTGGAAATACATACAATGTGTATGACGGCATATGCAAATCAGATTGGAAAAAGAACACTTTTTTTGGATACTTGTTGTCTGTGAGACGCTCCAAGTGGAACTAGTCTTTGTGTGTGAGTTTTCACATTGTACTGGCTGGCGAGCAGGGAAGATCGATCCGCAGTGACGCACTAAATCAACACAGCTATGGCACAAGAATGATAAGTTAGTAGTAGAAGTAGTAGTAAGTAAGTAAGTAATCGCAACCGACTTGTTCTTTCCCTTTCACAGGTTTTTCAGTCACTTTCTATGCATTAAATGGTATGATAAGGTGGTGCTATTTAGTTAAATGGTTAGTTTCAGGGTGGTAAAAATGTATGCCTTGAGTTTAGATTCTAGAGCCATAGGGTGGGCATGTTTCACATTGTTCGAATATTGTGTGAAACCTGTTATTATTAGTGAGTGTGAAAGATTATCGTGAAAATGGAAAGATTGAGCTATTTTTTTCAAGGGGATAATAATACAGTCGTTAGTGTGGTAAGCTAACTAACATGCAAAGAAAATCCAAGCTAGATACTTTTGAAGTGGGATAAATTCGTAGCTTATTATTTGATGCTGGTTGTTTAATGTTTGTTGTATTGAATGAGTTAAGTTTACTATTGAGAGAGAGAAAATTTAGTTTTCAGTTTCACTTTTGTTTGCATGTTGCTGTGCAGAGGAAGTGCAGTTTGCATCTTTTGCGGCTTCCGTTCTCAGTTTATTGTGTGCAGAGAGTGCGTGCTGTAAAATCAAATGGGAAATTCAAAACAAGTATGGTGCTTTTGATTGTAGAGATTTTCAACATAATATCACGTACTGTGCAATACTACTTTGTGTAGAACTACTGATACACCTTGACTTAGCCCGAAACAGTGTTAATACAGGTGCATATGATAAATTTGTAACGCATTGATTGACTTTACACTTTATTCAGTCAGTTTTATTCAATGATGAATGAAATTTTCTTTTTTAATTTTCTTGAAAGGTCATTTGCAACAAATTGGTTGAAAGTGATGGCAGTTAGTGTTTTACTATCAGGAGTGAACGGAAAAGAATAAACCAGAGCAGGTGGACTTGAAAAAATCGCACGCACAAAGGTGAGCACTTTACGTTTTGCAAAGATTATTTGTCCTTTTTTGTATTCTCTTATTTGATATGTCTTACAACTTCTAAATATTAAATTTGAAATTTATAAACTAGTAACTAATGAAAGAGTTATTCACGGTGTTGTAATTTCTCCCCCCCCCCTTTCTTCCGTAGAGTGGGGTAAAAGGGGCTTGACATATTATACTCACTTCAGTATGTTGCATAATTCAAAATTTTAAGTTTATTTACTTACTAATTTATTAACAATTAAAACTTTCATTTCCCCCCATGGAGAAGGGGTTGATGGGTGGAAAGTCATATTATGTTAGAAGTAACCTTGTGAAACTATTATTAGACGCACCGAATTTCATAAATATCTTTCAAATAGTTTATGAGATATATATGTGACAGATATTCCAAACAGTCAACCTGCCAGACAGACAGACAGAGTGACAAAAATTGCATAATTATAAAGTAGTGAGTGAAACGACACTACTTAATAACACAGTATAGCTGTCAGAATTTTGACTGAGAGTGAGTGTTAAAATTTCGTCCATCTTTTCCGCCAATTCCAGTTGTTTGCCCTAAATTGTCAGTGAACATTGTCGCTTGTCTTCGCACTGAAGCCAAAAGAGAAAAGACTGGACAAAGGGATGAGGGTATGACAAAAACAGATGCGTTCATCTTGTAGTCTAAATGAGATGTTCAGTCAAAATATCCATTTTCTTTCTTCTTATACTTAGAACGTAAACGAGCTATACATGTGAAAGAGTTGTACGCTTGAGCTTTGATGCATTCATATAATACACAAAACGTAAAAGGCTCAGTTTCTCAAAATCAAATCATTCTCGCATTCTGGTCTTCAGACTAAAAAGAAGTATTAATGTTGAGATTCGTATCAACATTCCTTGAGCCGTCGACAGAAAGAGAGACTGCTGTAATCCTTTGGTTCATGCGATGAAAGAGCTCCTTTTTATTTCCGCTACAAGGAAATATTCAAGCAGAAAAATTGTGCACACTCACGACACATGAATTTATTTACTTACTGCAATATTTATCCAGAATAATGGCAAACGCCCGGTCCTGTGTTGAAATAAATGGAGCTCAAAACCTAGGGAGCACGCTTGACTTATTTGACCACATAAAAGTATTCATGAGCCTACGTCGATAACAAGAAAAGTGCTCTGATCATGAAAAATGGAGGTGGACGCAACCTGTACAAGGAAAAAGTAACACTACCCACTTAAAGTATTTGGCTCAATTTATATTACCAAAGCATGGGGATAGGACAAAGAAAAGTGAGTTGGTGCTATTCTCAGTATTATATTTATAGACACAGTCCGAAATTGTATTGTGTAAAGAATTTCTTTTTGCAACCTTTAGGATAGCAAATCAACTGTTTATTCAAGAATGAAAGATTTTTCCAAAAAAACATTATATTCCAATAGGATTATTTATAACTTCAAAATGTGCATGACATTTGATCCATTATAAATTTCGTAAACTGTTTAATGATTCCATAAGCATGTGTACGAAGTCTGGGAATGAAAGGGCGAAAGGAGCCCAAAGTGAAGTCAATTTTTTTTGTTTACGTATTATACTTACACTTGACATGGTTATTGAAAGTTTGATGAAAAGTTCTCGTGAAGCAATTTCTATTCTTTGTCTTGCACTTCTCCAGTCAACGGACGTAAATGTTATGAGCAAGTTATACGATCCTTACTGTGTTTACCGTTCCTCCTTACTGGGCTCCACTAGATTCTTTGGTGAGTAACTTACACATGAGATTCGCTGTCTGCTCATGTATTTTGTGGTGTTTCTTCTCCCACCATTATTTGCTCAAAATGAAATTTGAAGCGAAAGGAGTAGGTAGGCATATTAATCAAGTTAGACAGGAGCCGATAACTACCGAATATTTAAGTGAACGCACTCACACTACTCATCGTACCATGGAACATGACATGGTACACAAATTATTTGTATACTTTAATAATAATGTGCAGCGTACCAAAAATTAAACAGTAGATACTCTAAACACGAAGTGCATGCACTGTTTATTTGCTTTTCCATTTGCCTGGCATCTACAACATAAAATGCAAATAATTTCTAAACTAAATACATTCTACGTATACACACATTAAAGCTACAATGGAAAAAAGACAGAGCATGATAGGCCCTTAGGCCTAATACGTGATGATAGTGCATTGTTTTCAGCATGTTGCAAGATTAACTTTCCCTACAGGTTTCGTGTGGAAATATTATTTAATATTCATACAAAGAAGAATATACATTTTAAGTGCACTGGCATTAAGTCGCATACACGTATTTGTATCACCACAAGAGCCAATTATTTACTGGACCAAGATGCTTCAAACAGTTTGTCACCAGTTGAGTGTTGTATACATTACATAGTTCATCCTAGAGAACTTGCTAGAGAAAATGGAGATTGGGATGACAATATACAACTTGTGCATAGATTTTATAATCCAGACAGTTTGCACAAATGGTGTCTAGTCATATTATAGAGATGAAGGAGAGAAAGAGGTGATTTATGGGATGCAGACACTCTCCATTATATTAGTAAACGTGTTGTTAGTTATTAAAACCCGTCTATTGGACTCGATGTTTGTAGTACTAGTAATTAAGTGAGTGAGAGCACTAACTAATGAATGGAATGTGAAATGTTGGACGAGGAATGGAAATCATATGGATAATTATTAATGGACAATATTTGAATGTTTATATGTATTGCAAAATTTATGTTGTCTAAGTTCATGTTCATTATTCAAAAGTCACTAATCACTGGATTTACAAAACAATATACCGACTGAGAGCAATTGAAGTGAAAATCTTTCGCCTTTTTTTGCCTTTTTGACTTTTTTTAGAAGACTTCTCTTAGCTGTACTTACTTTTTATTGGTTTTTGTTTTCTAACTAAAAGTATAAATTTCTGCTTAAGAGTAAATAGGCAAAAAAATCATTTGTTGGAAGCTGCTCAAAACTGTCAACAAGGTTGCTAATTACTAAAAGTGCAGACGATAACTTAGTTACGGAGATCTTTTAATTGGCAGACTACTTCACATTGCAAACTAGTAATGTATCTGTTGAGTTTTTAAAGGGTTATACCATTTTTCAATTGATTCTCAATCTCAATTGCAAGTAGATCACCTGAACGGTTTACAAATATAATATACCGGAATACTTCATTACCCCGATGCTTATCAGTACTCTTAAGAATTTGACAACGTTTGTTCATTTGAGTTTCATGTAGGTGGGACTCCAGGCGGTCTAATATTGTCTAAAATTAAGCAAACTAATTAGTATTGGTTTCGCAAGAGGATCTTAGAAATTATAGACGCCATGTGTATGTTTAATAACTTTTGTGTTGTTTTGAAGTCATGCATGTTATTTTTTGTGAATTGGGGGATGTAGTGTGTTATATTTCATGCAGAATCAACCGTTGAGGTGAAATCATTGTATGCATATAGATTGATTTTGTACGGATTTTCTTTGTGTTAAGTTGGTAGAAGTTGAAATTTTACTTATTGATGATTCGGTATTGAAAAAGTCAAGAGCTCAATAATCTGCTAATATATTGGAATAGTTTCTTGTAAGAAATAATTTTACAGGGGTTGAGGATCACATCGTTTGATTAGATTTAAGTGTAAGTTTGTAAGAAATATGTGACTGAATGTACATATATAAATGTAAATTGTATGTTTTTTAAGTAGATACTAGAAAATATTATGATTTTTTAGCACAAACTGATCTAGTAAGTATAACTTAGTTATACTCTCAGGTAGTATGACCATTAAAATACAAGGATCTATTGTAAGATTGTTTTCAAATAAGTCAACAAGCAACTGGAATACGTGGTTTAAATCTACTCATTATAAATACAAGAAAAATAGGATGCAAATGTAGATACAATAATTTTACCTCATCATCCAATGTAAAAGATGCATGCATCAAGACGTGCATAATATGATGTTTTGAATTGTGATAATAATGGAACTGGAGAAAATGAAGAAATCCTTTCTCACAAATTGAAAGGCTAATGTAAAAATGTGTCGAAAGGTGTGCATTCATATTCGGCACGCACACACACATCTTATTTCCTTATCCAGGCACAGGAATAAAAAAAACAAATCTTGCGTCCTCTTTCTTTGAATATGAGCTGGGAATCAGAGTTCTCAACAAGATTTGGAAAGACAGGTGATGAGAATGACATGTTTTCTTTTTTAATGGTAAAAACTAGGTTCCTCTCTCTCCGTACATGCATGCTTGCATTCTGACTGACTTACAAGGAGCATGAATTATGACTTTTGGTATCATATGAGTAGTAGCTTGTGCAAATAGTTGTGACACAAATCCAGCTCAGAGATACAAAAATAACTTTACTAAAAACACTCCTCTTCGTATGTAGGCGTAAAAACTTAATTAAAAAATTCCTTGCAAACATAAAATGCAATTAAACTACATATTTTTTTCTATGGAAAATATTTGTACACTGCAAACTTCCGTCTGGTAATTTCAGAAGGGTTTCTACTCAGATTTGAAAATATTTTTTACAGCACATATTGCTCAAGCAGCTTGCTCTCCTTAGTCCACTTTTTGGGTTTTAAGGTTCATTTCTAAGGAACAGATAGATACATGCTTGTCTGCCATTGAAAATGTTGTACATGTAAAAAAAAGGGTTCTGTTTGAACTCATGATTTGTGAATCCAGTTTTTCATTCACTCACAAAGCTCATATATCACAAAATGTAAGTCGCTTGCTTGCTGTCAATACACCAAACATTTGTTATTACTTACGTATGACTTAAGTCTGAGTTGAAAGACGCTAGCTTGTTTCATTCACTATAAGTTACTACTTACCACATTATCTACTAGAATTTGACTGACTAAAGTTTGCATACTCTTTATTATACTTCCCAGTACTAATTACGAAGCTCAATGCAACGACGTTGACAAGAGCTGCTGCTGCTTGCGACCTGCTGCCTGTCTGGAAAATATCAAAGAAAACCAACTTCTTATCGGGTTTAGAATCTTCACTCTCCAGACAGCTTTGGTACGAAATGAGTAACCCTCGTTGAATCGGGCACGAGTTCAAAGTTAAACAATGTTTTCTATAATCAATTATTTTTCTTCTGTTCATACCTACACTACTTTTGCTTTTTTTGCATCAAAGAAATTTGATTGATAATCAAAAAAGTAGTTAGTTTGAATTCAAGAGTAGTTATTAATTTATCAAATTACTTATTTGCTTTGATGTTGTGATCTGGAATAAAATTTCAACATCAGTTCAAGTAGTACTGAAAAGATTGACATTTATTGTGACTGAAATTATTTTTATTAAAATAATATTTTATCAAAATAAAAGCGTGAATCAATATTCTTTAATATTCTAATTATTCTAATTAATTAATATTCTAATTAATATGCATAAAAATTGCTTAAATTTTGGGACAGGAATAGTAGAGTCTTCAAATAACTGTCAGCATTAAACGATGATGGTTTTGTTGATTCATGTAATTATAACTAGATACTTGGTCATGGGAAGCACATTATTTTTTAACTTTTAATAAATGTACTCTAATCCCTGACATGGCGATGATAGTTCAAGTTTAGAATATTTAAATATTTTCAACAGTGTTCAAATAATGAACTGCAGTATAAAAAGTAAACAAATGAGTTTGGCAGGCATCAAAATTTGGAACTGATCGCAGTATATTATTGAATAGCATTAACAGTGTAGCACACATGTCCCATAACTTTTGTAGCACTCGCTCAGATTTTGGCAAGGGTATCCCAAAGATTGGAGAAAGTGCTACCTAAATGAGGTAAGTGTTTGCAAAGGTGATAATTTTTGGAAACTGAAAGAGAATCTTTAATCACCTTCGCTTAATTTCAATTAGAACAGATTAAGGGGCCGAGAGAAAGTGCTAAAGTGAAATTAATGCGTGACCCGCCTTGCAAATTAAGGATAAAAGAAACTAACTATTTAGAACTGCAAAAGCTTTTTGGTAGGACCTATTTTATGAAAGCTCTGGTATTGAAAGAAAAAGAAAAAACTAGGTTCAAGTTTCACACCTTTTTTGGCTATTTAAACCTTGAGTAAGCTTGCCGTACACTTTTGAGTGTATCTCTCCATTTTGTACTGTGAAACCAGACGTAGACTGAAAAGCAATAAACGACAGCAAGTGGACATAAAAAAGTAGTAGTTTGCGTATTGCAAACGTTGTAGCCTTTCTTTTAATCTAACTTGTTTGACATGTCTTACAGCCTCTAAAGACAAAATTGATAAAACATTTTTAAATGCGCATGCGTAGAATTTATTTATGTTTTCCATTTTATTTATCATGTCTCACACCCTCTAAATATATAAAAAATTAATTAAGAAAGACCGACAAGATCTATGGATGGGATTTTATAGTGGCCGGAAAAGTATTAAACAAGATTTATTTCTTAACAATGATAGTTACATTAGTACTTTCATGAATGAAAACCCCAAATATGGCCCGAAGTGTAGAATAGCAAAAGAATATAATATAAAACAAAGTAAGAATAGTACATCAAATTCTAAATTTCAAACTTTTCTTAAGCTTCTTAAGCAAAAAAATAAATATCTGTTCCGAATTTCCGATCCCTACATATTTTAGCTAAAGCCTCCAGAGAATATTATTAATCTTACATAAAAACGTTCAAAACTTTGTTTATAATGCATAGGAATTAACTACTATATTAACTACTTGGAAACTTAAAATAATACCTTACAATTAACTGTAACTTCTGAAAGATTTTGTCTCTCAAGATAATAGCTAAACAATCATAACGCTATTCCGTCCGTCTGCATGGATTTTCACAATTAAAATATAGCAATGCTATTTCGAAGTTATTTGGCGATATTTTTTTTCTGTATTTACCGTGCAAACAAAATTTCAAATATTATAATGTAACCTAAATAGCTCACTGCTATTACGATTGTTCCTTTTTATCGGGGATAGCTGAATGACATGGGGCAAATTTTTTTAAATTTTAAATGAACCATAATTGTCTTAAAAATTTATGAATCCATGAACCGATGTTCATGAAAATCTAATCACCGCTGAATAGCTCATCTACATGTAAGCAAAATTTAGTGGTCGTAGCTTCAAAGTTTCGACCCAAAACATTGGATCGTTGGACATAGGTTTTTGGTCACGATGCATATATAAAAAGCGTAGCCAAGGCTTTCCGTCCTAAAAACGGCGTAAGAAAAAACCAGCAAGTCTATATCTGGAACAAATTCTGATGGCCCGACTGAATAGTCCAAACACAGCTTATTCGTCCAATGCGCAGATTATTCTCGCACTCTTTTATTCTTGTACATAAGCTAAATAATAAATGTTAACAACATTGCGCAAAATTATAAACCCAATTATCTTGGCGAGACAGACAGTTAACCTGACACGCGGACGGACAAAATGACGGACAGTTCATTCTTATAAAGTAGCTTTGCTTCGCATAATATTTCCAAAAACTAGAACTATTTCCATCCCAAAGCAGCATTGCTCTCCCAACTTTTTTAAAATGTCCTTTTTCACCATAAGGAACTAATCTAAGAAAACACCTATGGGAGGCACAAGTTTTTAAACGTACTATCTAACGAAAGTGATTACGTATTGCTCGCTAAACTTTTCCAGTCTCCAGTTTTGCATCACACAATAATAATAATTAAATAAAGATAGTAAGAGAAACCACATTAGCGAATTCACAAGAGTGTTCCAAAGTTTCATGCACGTGATAATACATAGAGCACACAAATATATTTACTTGGGATAATATATCCTAGTGCATATAATAAATATGTACATGGATCAAGATGTTAGAGCAAGTTTCCGTTCTCCCTTGACTCCATTTGAAGGAGCTTCAGCTCACCATGTAAATTCCTTATGTAATGTTCCCAGAGCGGATTTTTTTTGCCCCACTCCTTCTATTTACACATTACACGGTACTGGAAAGGAATACGACATGCTCTGTACACAATTCCCACTGTTCTCTAACGATAACTTTTAACACAATTTCGTCTGCCGACTCACTTTTTTTCTTTCACCATTTGGGACTTTTGCCATCGTAGGGCTTCAGGATACGCAGAAATCACAAACTTAAACAAGCACACATTGGAGTAAAGCAGCAGATACGGTTTAGTAAAAAGTTATCCCGACAACTTGTTCGCAACTGCAAAAAAACATGTATGGCATGTTTTATTTGCACATTTGATTGAGTGAGGCCATACATGAACATATATAACATTCATCATAATCAATGAGGGTCACTTTACGTATACAAAGCATGTGGGTAACTAACCACCCATATCTTTTGAATGTATTGCATACAGATTCATTTCAAATGGTGGTGCCAATATAACAATGGATACGACAAGAAGTAAGAGATGTATTTCCAAGTTTCAACTGTATTTTCAAATGTGGATTCGAATCCAATCGGCTGCTCAATCAGTATGCAGATTGCTGATGCAGAATCAAATAGATGAAGAGGCCAAATGGAATAGTTACTTGAGTGAGTGAGTGAAAGAGAGAGACGAGGTGACTGTTTTGGTCTATAGAGCTCACTTGTCATTCCATCTATTTCACATTCCTTTCCCTCCAATGGATCCCCAGTTTTGGGGTGAAAAAAAGAAGAAGAGTAATTTGATTTCCTAATTTCCTCAAGTACAAACTGCGTCGAATTTCAAGAACTTCATTTGCACTGTTACAAACCATGTGTATATGCAAGAGAAGAGAAACTTGCAGATACAGTGTTAGAGTTAAAATGTGGCTAGTATTTTTGTACAGTTTTTCGGATATACATGTCTTTTTGTAAAGCATACACATAGAGTGGTTTGTTCTCGTGCTTTTGGGTACTAAAAAAGCTCAACTGAAATCACTTTGACAGAACAATTTTCTTTGAGCATATAAGGGGGAAAGCAAATGTGCAGCTATATATTGAGAGAGTTGCGAAAAAATAACAACAACTTCTTTCCAAGAGGAACGATCATATAAGCAAATGTTGTGATGCTATCTAGGGTTTTGTGTAACGTAAATAAATGGCTTACTTCAACTGTTCACTTGTTATCTGTGACTGTGGGAGCAATTTTAAGTACAGTGAAAATGATTTTTGCAAAAAAAAAACTCTTATGGTGTGACTGCATGCAATAGTTTGGTTCCTCATTTCACACATGCATTACATAGAATGAACAACGGCATACAACCGAAGTGAGAATAAAAAGTGTGTCAGTATTTTTTATAATTTGGAACTTTTTTTCCCTAGTCATGTTTGCACATGAAAACGAGGTTGTGACTAAATATTTTATACAGGGCTTTGGTAAACGTGACACATCAATGATTGATTACATAGTCACACAGTCTTGTGATAGTTTGTTGATATTCCCGGTTACACCTTTTTTATGTGTCGAACAATGCGCTCTTATTTTATGTGCTCACCGACCATGTCGAAGTTAGAAGAAATACTTCTACATAAATAGTAGTGTATGTGGAAAGTTTGTGTTTATACATTGTTTCATTCCTGATCTGTTCTTGTGCCTCCACATAACAAAACAAAGGAGACACTCCCATGAAAAAGTGGTTTACATTATGTGACGTTCAATGAATCCCATTACTCAAGGGCTGCTAAGAAAAGTCATCTTGATAACAATCCTACACGAGTAACAATGAATTGTTCAAATAGACACCTCAAACTACCCATTTCCTTTTCCACCCAAGAAATTAATGAGGCGAAGGAATGAAGAGACACCAAAAATAAGAATGTGTTGATTGTCCAGTACATCATAAAAAATGCATGGAGCACAAAATACTGTAACTTGTTTGTTTTACTTCTCCTGTGTTGGGCGTTTTTATTGTATTGTACACCTGTGTGTAGTATACAGCAAAGATAGTTGACTTATAAATACCATGCATAAACTATTTATGGGAAGATAGCTGATAAGTTGAAAGTTAGCGAGGCATTGAAGTAAACATTATGACTCAATGATTTTGAATTCAGTTGAATGGATTTGTGCTAGTCTCAAATTAGATAAATTTTCAAAGATTTGTGTTTGTCCAGCTTGAGGTTCTCTCTAGATTCCCATGTTAGTGTTTTGTTTTAGAAGGTCTGTAAGTTCCTGTCTTTTAGGGAGATGATAAAAACAACATGCGGATGAGTTTTGCATAAAATTATTATTTGCGAGGGCTGAGAAGTTAGCTTTTATTCTGAAGTAAACAAATTGGTTGAAA
>Ga0210040_10004444_pt1 | contig 18323 bp, 17 predicted proteins | sample CryGeyCG12114_NA_FD_185462 | JGI IMG/M metagenome (GOLD analysis project Ga0210040, IMG submission 185462) | Groundwater microbial communities from aquifer - Crystal Geyser CG19_WC_8/21/14_NA (SPAdes) (version 2) | ecosystem: Environmental > Aquatic > Deep subsurface > Groundwater | place: USA...
CGAGGGGGGGCGGGCCGCGCACCGGCGCCGGGGACGGCTGCGGCGCAGCGGCATCGCCGTGGTCGCCGCGTCCGGGCTGGTGCTCGGGGCCGCTCCCGTGGCGGGGGCGGAGCCCGGGGGCTCGACGGTGGCCGCGGGCACCGCCGCGGCCGTCGGGGACGTCGCCCCCGTCGTGTGGGAGCCCTGCCCCGTCGAGCCCGAGGAGGAGTGGCCCGAGGAGGAGTGGCCCGAGGAGGAGCTGCCGCAGGAAGACCTGCCCGAGGAGCCGGCGGCCCCGCAGCTCGACTGCGCCACCTACGCCGTGCCGCTGGACCACGACGAGCCGGGCGGGCCGACCGTGGACCTGGCCCTCTCGCGCTGGCCCGCGGGCGACCCGGAGCGCCGGATCGGGACGCTCTTCGTCAACCCCGGCGGGCCGGGCGGGTCGGGGGTGGACCTGGTGCAGGTCGCCGACCTGCTCTACCAGCCCGAGGTCCTCGAGCGCTTCGACGTCGTGGGCTTCGACCCCCGCGGCGTCGCCCGCAGCACGCCGCTCACGTGCTTCGCCGACCTCGCGGAGGCCTACGACACCCTCGCCGAGGTGCCGGCCTTCCCGCTGACCGCCCGCGACGAGGTCGTCACGACGCAGGCGTTCCGCCGGTACACGAGCGCCTGCGAGCAGGACCGCCAGCCGCTGCTCGACGCCATGTCGACCGCGAACGTGGCGCGCGACCTCGACGTCCTGCGCGCCGCCGTGGGTGACGAGGCCCTGACGTACGCGGGCTACTCCTACGGCAGCCAGCTCGGCACGACCTACGCGAACCTCTTCCCGGACCACGTGCGGGCGCTCGTGGTGGACGGCGTCCTCGACCCCGTGGCGTGGACGACCGGCGCCAGCGCCCGCGAGGCCCGGACGCAGCCCTTCTCGACGCGCATCGGCAGCGCCCGGGGAGCCAGCGACACGCTGGGGGCCTTCGCGGCGGAGTGCACGGCCGCCGGGCCGCAGGCCTGCCTGCTCGCGGACGGCGACCCGCTGGCGCGCTACGCGGCGGTCGCGGAGGGGCTGCGGGAGGAGCCCCTCGAGGTGGTCGTCGAGGACCCCGAGCTCGAGGAGTCCTTCGTCGTGGTCCTCACCTACCAGGACTTCGTCAGCACCACGCTGGGCGTCCTCTACGACGCGGCCGCGTGGCCGCTGCTCGACCTCGTCGTCGTCGCGGTCGAGGAGCTGCAGGCGGCGAGCGCCGCGGCGCAGGCGCCGGCCGCCTCGGCGGCGGCGGCGCAGGTCGGGGCGCGCGCCGAGGCTGCGGCGGCGGCCCGGGCGGGTGCGGCCTGGCAGTCCCTGCGGGCGCAGGCGCCGGGGGTCGAGGAGGCCGAGCCGGAGGAGCCCGGGGACGAGCCGGCCGAGGAGGGACCCGTCCAGGTCCTCGAGGGCTTCGACGGCGTCGCGTGCCTGGACAGCGACAACCCCGTGCGGCAGCGCGCCTGGTCCTCCGCCGGGGCCGCGGCCGACCGCGAGGCCCCGTACTTCGGCCGGCTGTGGACGTGGGCGTCGATCGCCTGCGCCACCTGGCCGGGCGAGGACGAGGACCGCTACGTCGGCCCCTGGGACGCGCAGACCTCCGCGCCCGTGCTCGTGATCGGCAACCGCTTCGACCCGGCCACGCCGTACGCGGGCGCCGAGGTGGTCGCCGACCTGCTCCCGAGCTCCCGCCTGCTCACGCTCGAGGGCTGGGGGCACACGTCCATCGGCCTGAGCGGGTGCGTGGACGACGCCGTCACCGGCTACCTCGTGGACGGCGAGGTCCCGGCCGAGGGGGCGACCTGCCAGGCCGACCGCCGTCCCTTCGACCTCGTCGAGGAGGAGCTGGAGGCGCCGGCCGTGCCGGCGGCGGCCGCCCGCGAGGAGGTCCTGGAGGAGGCGCTGCGCCCCGTCCTCGACGCGGGCTGAGCCCAGGCCCCGGGCCGGCCCGGCGCAGCTGGACCCGGCGCACGGGAGCCCGCCACCTCCGAGGAGGTGGCGGGCTCCCGTCCCGGCGCCGCCTGGGAGCCCCCGCCCGGCGGCCGTGGCATCGTGCGACCTCCCGACGAGGCGAGGAGGGCCGTCCGGTGAGGATCGTCGCCGTGCACGAGGACGTCGTGCCCATCAGCTCCGCGATGCGCAACGCGTGGATCGACTTCAGCACCATGGACTGCTCGGTGGTCGCCGTCGTCAGCGACGTCGTCCGGGACGGCGAGCCCGTCGTCGGGTACGGCTTCACGTCCAACGGCCGCTACAGCGCGGGGGAGATCCTGCGCCGCCGCGTCGTCCCGCGGCTCCTGGCCGCGCCCCCGGAGGACCTCCTGGACGAGGCCGGCGGCCTGGACCCGACGCGCGCGTGGCCCGTGATGATGGCCAACGAGAAGCCCGGCGGGCACGGGGAGCGGTCGTCGGCGGTCGGCGCGGTCGACATGGCCCTGTTCGACCTCGCCGCGAAGCTCGCCGAGCAGCCCCTGTACCGCTACCTCTCCGAGCGCCACGGCGACGGCGAGCCCGACGAGGACGTCTTCGTCTACGCCGCCGGGGGCTACTACGCGCCCGGCAAGGGGCTGCGCGAGCTGCAGGAGGAGATGAGGGGGTTCCTGGACCTCGGCTACCGCGTCGTGAAGATGAAGATCGGCGGCGCGGACCTGGCCGAGGACCTCGCCCGCGTCGAGGCGGTCCTGGAGGTGCTGGACGGGGACGGCTCCCGGCTGGCCGTGGACGTCAACGGGCGCTTCGACCTCGCCACCGCGCTGGAGTACGGGCGGGCCCTCGAGCCCTACGGCCTCTTCTGGTACGAGGAGGTGGGCGACCCGCTGGACTACCAGCTGAACGCCGTCCTCGCGGAGGCCTACCCGGGGGCGCTGGCGACCGGGGAGAACCTCTTCTCCTCCCAGGACGCGCGCAACCTGCTGCGCCACGGCGGCCTGCGCCCGGACCGCGACTACCTGCAGTTCGACCCGGCCCTGAGCTACGGGCTGACGGAGTACCTGCGCACGCTGCGGGTGCTGGACCAGCACGGGTGGTCACCCCGCCGGTGCGTGCCGCACGGCGGCCACCAGTTCTCCCTGCACGTGGCGGCCGCGCTGCACCTGGGCGGGAACGAGTCCTACCCGGGCGAGTTCCAGCCCACCGGCGGCTTCGCCGACGGCGCCGTGGTGCGCGACGGGCGCGTCGGCCCCACCGAGTCCCCGGGCATCGGCTTCGAGGAGAAGAGCGCCCTGCACCGCGTGCTGCGGGCCCTGCACGACTGAGCGCGCGGCGGCGAGGGCTCAGCGCCGGGGGCTGCGCCGTCGGCGGCGCAGCAGCACCCGCGCGCGCAGGGCCACCACGGCGAGGGCGAGCGCGCCGAGGAGCCCGAGCCCGACGACGCCCAGGGCGGGCAGCGCCGAGCCGTCCTCGGCGTCCTCCGGCTCCTCCAGGGCGGAGCGCACGGCGTCGCCCACCTCCCCGTCGGCCGTCGGGGTGGGCGTCGCGGTCGGGGTGGGCGTCGGCGCGGGCGGCGCGGCGAGGACCTGGTCGTGCACCAGCTCCGCGGCCTCGGCGAGGTAGGGGTCGGCGGCGGCGGTCGGCGAGCGCCCGTCCTCGGTCTCGCTGAGGACGACGAGGGCGGTCTCGCGCCCCTCCTCGAGCAGGTAGGCGCCGGCGTGGCTGACCTCGGAGGTGTCGCCGGTCTTGCTGGCCAGCGGCACACCGGGCAGGGCGGGGGCGAACTTGGTGTCGAGCTGCTGGTCCCGCATCCAGCCCAGCAGCAGGTCGCGGGAGCCGGGGCTGAGCACCTCGCCCTCGTAGACGGCGCGGTAGAGCTCGACCGTGCTGGCGGTGTCCAGGTCGTTGCTCTCGCTCTTGGGCCCCGAGGAGAAGAAGAGCCGGCCCATGTGCGTGGGCTGCAGGCCGAAGTCGTCGACGAGGCGGGCCACCTCGTCCAGGCCCACCGTCTCGGCGAGCACGTTGCTCGCCGTGTTGTCGCTGACGGTGATGGCCAGCTCGCACAGCTCGGCCACCGTCGCGTCGTAGGGGGAGGAGTAGCCGGCGAGGACCCCGGTGCCGGGGACGTCGTCGTCGCTGGTCACGGTCACGACCTGGTCGAGGGCCACGTCGCCGCGGTCGACCGCGCGCAGCACGGCGGTCACGAGCGCCACCTTCACCAGGCTCGCCGAGGAGTACGGCTCGCTCGAGCCGACGACGACCGCCCCGTCGGTGAGCGTCGCGCCGTCGAGCGACCGCACGCCGATCGACAGGCGCACGTCGTCCGCGGCGGCCTCGTCGACGAGGGCCTGCAGGGGCGCCACGTCGAGCCGGCCGGCCGCGGGCGGCGCCGTCGCGGTGGAGGAGGAGGTCGTCCCCGACGGCGTCGGGGACGACGCGACCGCCGCCTGGGGCGCCGCGACGACGGCGGCGAGCCCGAGCGCGAGCGCGGGACCCAGGGCGGCAGCGAGGACGTCGCTGAGCGGGCGCACCGGGGAATGATGCCCCGGCCGAGCACCGGTGAGGCGCAGGCGAGGCGGGTCCGCGCCTACCCGCGGTCGGCGTCCCGGCGCTCCAGCACGGGACGCAGGGCCTCGAGCAGCGCCCGCCCGTCCGGCGCGCTGACGACGGGGACCTCGCCCTCGGCGTCGACGCGGGGCGAGCTCGCCCGGCCGACCTGGCGGACGGCCACCGCCTCGACCGAGGCCGGGTGCCGGCGCGCGAGGTCGCGGTAGATCTCCGGGTCGTGCTCGCCGTCGTCGCCGACGAGCACCCAGCGGACGTCCGGCAGCTCGCGCACGAGGCGCTCCAACGTCTCGGTCTTGTGCGCCCGGCCGTCGCGGAACCAGCGCTCCTGGCTCACGCCCCAGTCGGTCATCAGCACGGGCCCGGCGGGGAAGCCCTGGCGGCGCAGGAAGCGCACGACCGGCCCGTTGAGGTTCCAGGCGCCGTTGGAGAGGTACACGACGGGCGCGTGCGGCACGTCGCGGACCAGCTCGCGCAGCAGCTCCGCCACCCCGGGCACGGGGTGCCGCTGGGCCGCGGAGCGGGCGACCGTCCGCCACGCCGCGAGCAGCGGGGTGCTGAGCCCGGTGATCCAGACGGTGTCGTCGACGTCGCACACGACGCCGCGCACCGGGCCGGGCGGGACCGCGTGCACGACGCCCCGGAGCGCAGCCCGGCCCGGGACGCGCAGGTGGACGGGGGACTCGCCGACCGGCAGGTCGACGTCGACGACGGCGTCGAGCACGCCGGAGTCGTCGCTGAGCACCGTCGCCACCGCGCCGCCGAGGGAGGCCTCCACCACCTGGTCGGGGAGCTCGAGGGTGAGGAAGCGCCGCCACCCGGGCACCCCCACCCGCTCGGACGGCTCGGCCCCCCGCGGGGCGAGCAGCACCCGGCCGAGCACCCGGGCGCCCCCCGGCCCCGCGTAGCCGGGGTAGGAGAGCAACGCCGGCGTCCACCCCAGCCGGCGCGCCCCGGCGGCGACGACGTCCCGCACCGCGGTCAGCCCGGCGTAGACGAGGCGGACGCCCCGCGGCGCGTCGGCGGGGGCGTGGCCCTCCCCGCGCCCCCGCCTGCGCCCGGGGGCGTCCGCCCGCGGGGGGTCCGCGGCGGCGCGGTCGTCGGCGGGGCGCTCGTCGCCGGAGGCGGGAGGGGGCTGGCTCACGCGGGCCAGCGTGCCGCACCCGCGGGCCGCGCGCCGGGGCGCGCGCCCCGGCCGAGGAGGCGGGGCGCCTCGGCGCCGGGCGGCGCGCTATCGTCCCGACCAGGTCACGAGCGCCAGCGCGAACCCCCGGGTGGCTGGCCGGCAACCCTCTCTCGCGGTGGGGTGCCCCGGGTGATGACCGGGATGCCGCGCGGACCACCGGAGCGCCAGCCACCGGGCCCCGCGGCGTCAAGCGCGGGAGACGACCGTCTCGCCGTGCCCCGTCCGAGGACGGCGCCGCGCGTCGTCCTCCTGCGCAGGGAGTCCCATGACGACCACCACCACGAGCACCTCGTCCTCCGCCGTCCCCGTCGCCGGCCCGCCCTTCCGCGCCGAGCACGTCGGCAGCCTGCTGCGCCCCGCGGCGGTCGTCCGCGCGCGCGAGCAGCGGGCCGCCGGTGAGATCGGTGCCGAGGAGCTGCGGGCGGTCGAGGACGAGGCGGTGCGCTCCGCCGTCCGCCGCCAGGGCGACGTCGGCCTGCAGGTGGCCACCGACGGCGAGGTCCGCCGCCACTCCTGGCACGAGGACTTCATCTTCGCGCTGGACGGCGTCGAGGAGGACGGCGTCCAGGAGTTCCCCTTCACCGGGCCCGACGGCCAGGTGGTGCCGTGGCCGGGCATCGGTCGCCGCGTCACCGGGCCGGTGCGCCTGGGGGAGACCGTCTTCGCCGACGCCCTGGCCTCGCTGCAGAGCGCCGTGGCGGACGCCGGGACCGGCGCGACGCCCAAGCTCACGATCCCGTCGCCGAACCAGGTGCACAACGCCTTCACGCCCATCACCTGGGAGGGCGCCTACCCCGACGAGCAGCAGCTCCAGGACGACATCGCCGCGGCCTACCGCGAGCAGATCGCCCGCGTGCACGCCACCGGCCTGCGCTACCTGCAGCTCGACGACGTGTCGCTGACCTTCTTCGGGGACCCGGGGCACCGCGAGCGGGTCGGGCTGTCCGACGCCGACGTGCCGGGCGCCGTCGCCGGCTTCATCCGCCAGTTCAACGCCGCGCTCGCCGGGCGGCCTCGCGACCTCACCGTCGCCACGCACCTGTGCCGCGGCAACTTCCGCTCGGCCTGGGCGATGACCGGCGGGTACGACGTCGTCGCGGAGCAGCTGTTCAACGACCTCGACGTCGACGCCTACTTCCTCGAGTTCGACGACGAGCGCTCGGGCTCCCTCGACGTCCTGCGCCACCTGCCGCCGGGCAAGACGGTCGTGCTGGGCCTGGTGACGTCCAAGACCCCCGAGCTGGAGGACCCCGACGCCCTGCGCCGGCGGATCGACGAGGCGGCGCGCCACGCCCCGCTGGAGCAGCTGGCGCTCTCCCCGCAGTGCGGCTTCTCCTCCACCCACGACGGCAACGCCCTCACCGAGGACGAGCAGTGGGCCAAGCTGGAGCACGTCGTGGAGGTCGCCCGCAGCGTCTGGGGCTGACGGGAGCGCCCTGCGGGCCTCCCCCGGAGGGCGCCCCACCCGGACGGCGGGTCGACGGAACACCTGGTGCCGGCAGGGCCTTGCCCCTGGTGAGCGGGCGCTCTGCCCGCGCGCCGCACCGAACGTCAGGAACACGCCGTGCTCTCCGCTCTGTCGTCCATGCTCGACCCCTCCACCGCCGCCGCCGCCGTGCGGACGCTCGACCTGCACGGCGGCGCCGCCGCCCACCGCGCCTCGAGCCCCCGCGGCCACCGGCGCGCGCCGGCCCGCGCGGCCGGGACGTCCGCGGTCCGACCGCCGCGCAGCAGCCGCTCCGAGCGGCGCTGACGAGCCCACCCCCCGAGCCGGCCGCGACCGGCTGAGGGGACCCCGCGCACCGACGCCCGCCCCGGGACCCGACGGTCCCGGGGCGGACTGCTGCCCGGCGGCGCGGGGCCGGACCGCGTCGTCGAGCGGTCGGGCCCCGGCGGTCGGCTCAAGGGGCCGCGGGGCGTGCCGATGGATCGGTGTGCCACGGGGACGGCGCGAGCTGACGCGCGAGGGGGCCGGGCTGCTGGCGTACGCGGCCCTGGCCTCGCTGCTGTGCCTCCTCCGCGTCGTCCTGCCGTCGGGGCTGGCGCGGGACGGCGCCTTCCTCGCGGCGACCCTGGTGAGCGCTGCCGCCGTGGTCCTGGGGATCCGCCGCCACCGACCGGTGCGCCCGATCGGCTGGTGGCTGCTGGGGGCCGGCCTGGTGTCGTGGGGCAGCGGGGACGTGGTCCACGGCGCGTGCGCCCTCCTCGGCTGGCACCCCTCGCCGTCGCCCGCCGACGCGGCGTACCTGGCGGCCTACCCGCTCGTGGCGGCCGGCCTCGCCCTCCACCTGCGCGAGCGCGCGCGGGGGACGCGGGGCGGGACGCTGATCGACATCGCCGTGGTCGTCAGCGGCCTGACCCTGCTGGCCTGGGTGGGCGTCGTCGAGCCCGTGCTCGCGGTCACCTCCGCCCAGCACCTCGCGCGCGTCGTCGACGTCGCCTACCCGCTGGGCGACGTGCTCCTGCTGGGCCTGCTCGTCCCGCACCTGGCGCTGCCCGGGGGCCGCAGCGCCTCGGGGCACCTGCTGGGCGCCTCGCTCGCGACCATGCTCGTGGCGGACGCCACCTTCGTGCACGTCGAGGTGGTCCAGGGGCTCGACGGGACCGCCGTCGGCGTCCTGTACCTGGTGTCGTACCTGCTGCTGGGGGCCGCCGCGCTGCACCCGACCATGCGCGAGGCGGGGGCGGCGCCGGTCGAGGCGACGCCCGCGGTCCGCCCGCTCACCCGGTCGCGGACCGCGGCGCTCGTGGCGGCGGTCCTCGTGGCCCCCGGGCTCCTCGCCGTCCAGCTGCTGCTCGGGAACGGCGTCTCGGCGTGGCCGGTCGTCCTCGCCACGGTCGTCATGGTGCTGCTCGTCGTCGCGCGGATGGAGGCCGCCGTGCGCGCCGTCGCGGGGGCCGCCCGCGAGCGGGAGGTGCTCCAGGCGCGTGTGGCCCACGAGGCGGCGCACGACCCGCTCACCGGCCTGCCCAACCGGGCGCGCGCCCTCGCCCTCCTCGAGGTGGCCGTGCACGCCGAGCTGCGCGGCCGCCGCCAGGACGGCCGGGCGGCGGGGCTCCTGCTGGTGGACCTCGACCGCTTCACGCAGGTCAACGACCGCTACGGCCCGCGCACGGGCGACGCCGTCCTGCAGGGCGCCGCCGACCGCCTGCGGGCGCTGGTGCGCCTCGACGACCTCGTCGGCCGCCTCGGCGCCGACGAGTTCGTCGTCGTCCTCGGGCGCCGCACCGAGGAGGAGCTGCGGGAGACGGCGGACCTCGTCGTCGTGGCCCTGGCCGCGCCCTTGGTCGCCGCCGGCCACGAGGTGGTCGTCGGCGCGAGCGCGGGCGCGACCCTCGTGGGCCGGGACGGCGCGAGCGCCGCGGCCCTGCTGGGCGACGCCGGGGTGGCGCTCGCCCGGGCCAAGGAGGGCGGCCGCGGCCGCGCCGTCGTCGTCGACGCCGCGCTCCGGCGCGAGGTCGACGAGCGGACGCGGCTGGAGGCCGCGCTGCGGGAGGGGCTCGCCGCCGGGGAGCTCGTGCTGCGGTACCAGCCCGTCCACGAGCTCGCGACGGGCGCCGTCGCCGGCTACGAGGCGCTCGTGCGCTGGGAGCGGCCGGGGCACGGCCTCGTGCCGCCGGACGCCTTCGTGCCCGTGGCCGAGCGCTCCGACCTCGTCTGCGACCTCGACCGCTGGGTGCTCGTCGAGGCGACCCGACAGATGGCGGCGTGGACGGCCGCCGACCCCGCCCGCTTCGCCGGGCGCACGGTCGCCGTCAACGTCTCGGGCCGCCACCTCGCGCGGCGCGCCGTCGTCGACTCCGTGCTCGAGGGGCTGCAGCGCTCCGGGCTCTCCCCGGCCCAGCTCGTCGTCGAGATCACCGAGACGGTGCTCGTGGACGCCTCGACGGCGGGCGAGCACCTGGGCGCCCTGCGGGACCTGGGCGTGCGCGTCAGCATCGACGACTTCGGCACCGGCTACACCTCCGTGGCCCAGCTGCAGCACCTGCCGGCCGACACCCTCAAGATCGACCGCTCCTTCGTCGCGCGCGGCGGCGCGGGCGGGCGCGACCTGCTGTCGCTGATGGTCCACGCCGGGCACGCGGCCGGCCTGGCCGTCGTGGCCGAGGGCGTCGAGGAGGTCGCCCAGATGGCCGACCTCCGCGCGCTGGGCTGCGACCTCGTGCAGGGGTACCTGCTCGGCCGTCCCGTGCCGGCGGAGCTCGTGCTCGCGCAGGAGCCCGCGGCGCGGGCCGTGCTGGCCCTGCCCCAGCAGGGCGTGCACCGCGCCGAGGGCGCCCCCGCCCGCCGGGTCACCCGCGCCCGCTGACCCCGCGCCCGCTGATCCCGCGTCCGGGGGGTCGGGCGCCGTCCTCCTGCAGGCGCAGGGCGAGCCGGGGGCACATCCGCACGGCCCGTCGCGCGTCGGGGACCGCACCGGGGGGCACGGGGAGACCGGCCTCGCGCGACCACCGCGGCCGCGGCCCGCCGTCCCCGGTCGGCAGGGGGTAGCCCCACGGGTCGAGGTCGAGCACGCCCGGCAGCAGCTCCGCGCACAGCCCGCGCCCCTCGCACGCCGTCCAGTCCACGTGCAGGTGCGCCGCCCCGGCCCGGGACGCGACGCCGCTCACGGACGACCGCCCTCGGTGCAGGAGCCGTGCAGGTGCGCGGGGACGTCGTCGGGCACCGCCGAGAGCGCGCTGGCGACCGTGCGGGCCGCGCCGTCGGGGTGCCCGCAGGCGCCCCGCCCGTCGACGAGCCCGACGGCGCGGTGCAGCGCCGCGAGACCGCCGTCGCGCAGCCGGCCGGCCGCGAGGTCCTCGACGAGGTCGGCGAGGGCGGGAAGCCCCCGCCAGCACGGGCCGCACTGGCCGGCGGAGGAGTCCGCGAGGTGGCGCACCGCGGTGGCGGTCGTCGCCAGCACGCACGTGCCGCGGGGGGCGACGAGCAGCACGCCCGCGCCGGGGGAGGCGCCCACGGGGGCGAGCCCCTCGGGCGAGAGCGTGCGGTCCAGGCAGGCGGCGGCGGGCAGCCAGGTGCCGGCGCAGCCGCCGACGAGCACGGCGCCGGCCCGCCCCGGCAGCCCCGGGTCCACGGCGGCGAGCGCGTCGGAGACGGTCGCGCCCGGGCGGAGCTCTCGCGCCGTCGGCGGCAGGTCGGGGGCGCAGACCGTCACCAGCGGCCCCGGCTGCGCCAGGCCGCGCACGGCGAGGGCCAGCCGGGCCAGGGTCTCGACGTTCTGGACGAGCACGGGCGCGCCCCCGGCGAGGGGGACCCCGTCGGGTCGGGGCCGCGGTCGCGGCAGGGCCGGGCCCCCCTCGACGGCACGGGCGACGGCGGTCTCCTGCCCCGAGACGTAGGCCCGCGGCACGGTCACGAGCCGCACCGGGAGCGGGTCGGCGCCGTCGCGCTCCCGGGCCGCCGCGGCCACCGCCTCGAGCGCCGGCCCGTGGTGGCCGTGGACGAGGAGCCGGTCGGCGTCGACCGCCCGCCCGGCGAGCTGGAGCCCCTCGAGCACCAGGTGGGGGTGGGTCCGCAGCAGCGCGGCGTCCTTGGTGCTCCAGGGCTCGCCCTCGGCCGCGTTCGCGACGGCGACGGCGCGCCGCCCCCGCCGGCGGGAGGCGGCGGCCACGGCCTCGAGCTTGGCGGCGGTCGGGCGCCAGGCCCCGCCGCACCCGCGCAGGCCCGCGGCCCGCGCGGCGGCGAGCACGGCCTCGGCCGGTGCCGCCGGCGCCGGCCCGAACCGGTGCAGGTGCGCGGGGAGGTCGGCGGGGCGGGTGCGGCCCCGCGGGTCGAGCAGGGCTGCCGGCGGCGCAGGGGCGGGGCGGGAGGCGGTGGGGGTGGTCATCGGGGGGCTCCGACCGGGCTGGTGGGGCGGGCGGCGGGCTGCGTCGTCCGGGACGGGGGGAGTGCGGCGGCGCGCTCGGCGCGCGCCCGCAGCCGGACGGCGAGCGCCGCGGTCAGCAGCACCACGCAGGCGGCGTCGACGGCGAGCATCCAGGGAGCGGTGCCGTCGGTGCCCGCGGCGAGGCCGTGGACGAGGGCGAGCGGCCAGGCGGCGTAGGCGAGCAGGTGGACGGCCCGCCACGCGCGCAGGCCCAGGCGCACCCGCAGCAGCGAGGTGACGACGACGGCCAGGAGGAGGTCGAGGGCCAGGGCGCCGAGGCCCACGGCCACCGGCGCGTACCCGGAGGCCAGCGGCACGACGGCCGCGAGGGGACCGACGTCGACGTAGGGGTCGACGACCACGAGCGCGACGTGCGTCGCGAGCAGCACGACCGCCAGCAGGGCCGCGTTGCGGTGCAGCAGCTGGACGGCGAAGCGGGGGACGCCGGCGGCGCGCAGGCCGCTGGCGGTCGCGAGGCCCAGCGCCGTGACGGCGGTCAGCAGCACGAGGAGCACCGCGCCGGTCGCGCGGGCCAGCACCCACCCGGGTGCGGAGGTCAGGAGGTCCACGAGGTGCTCCTCACGCGGCCGCGGCGGACGGGGCCCCGAGGCTCTCGGTGGCGTCCGCGGTCTCCGGCGGCCAGCCCCCGAGCAGCTCGACGCGGCCCGCGGGGTCGACGAGGCGTGCCGGCAGGTGCTGGGCGGCGAGCCGGGCGGCGCCGCGCTCGCCCCGCACGAGCGCGGCGGTGCTCGCGGTGCCCGCCTCGACGCACGTGGGGGCGGCGACGGACGCCGTCTCCCACGGCGTCCTGACCGGGAGCCCGCTGCGGGGGTCCAGCAGGTGGTGGTGGCGCCGGGTGCCGGTGGTCCAGGTGCGCGAGCGGGTGCTCGAGGTGGCGAGCGCGCTGCCCGCGGGCAGGCGCACCTCGGTCGCCGGGCCGGGGCGGCCGGGACCGGCGTCCTGCACGCGCACGCGCCAGCCGCCGTCGGGTCCTCCTCCCGCGGTGGCGATGTCACCGCCGAGGGCGACGAGGACGCCGACGCCGAGCGCCGCGGTGACGTCGGCCGCGGCGAGGTCGGCCGCGCGCTCCTTGGCCGTGCCGCCCAGGTCGGCGCAGGCGCCCTCGGGCAGGGTGAGCAGGAGCCCGTCGAGGCGGACCTCGCGCCAGTCCGGTCGAGGGGCGCGGGCGCCCACGCGCACGGGCACGCCGGCGCTGGTGCCGACGAGGGTCCAGTCGCGGTCGTAGCCGAGGGCGCGCAGGTCGTCCCCGAGGAGGGGGTCGAGGTCGCCGTCGGTGCGGCGCGCGGCGTCCAGCGCGGTCGCGACGAGGTCGGCGAGCAGGGGCGAGACCTCCACCGGTCGGCCGGCGGCCTGGGCGCGCGCGAGCTCGCTGGTGGGCGTGAAGCGGCTGCAGGCCGCCTCGACCGCGGCCAGGCGCGCCCGCACGAGGGAGGCCGCGCGGTCGGGAGCGTCCGGGTCGGCGCGCACGTCCTCCTCGCGCAGGACGACGCGGGCGGTCGTGGACCAGACCGACCACTGGCGCACGGCGGGCGTGACGGGCAGCCGCTCGACGAGGGGGGCCATCACGACCCTCCCGAGGTGGCCCCGGGGCCGCCGCCCGCGCCGCCACCAGGAGCGAGCGAGGTCCCCGGTGAGCGGCTCGACGAGGTGCTCGAGGAGCCGCTGGACGAGGTGCTCGAGGAGCCGTCCGCGCTCGCCGTGGCCGTGCTCTGCGGCGAGCTGCTCGCCGCCGTCGTGGTGGAGGCGGTCGTGCCGGTGGTGGTGGTCGCGGCCACCGCGGCGCCGGCGCCCCCGACGACCACCGCGGCGACCAGCCCCCCGGTGGCCCGGCGGGCCCAGCGGCGCCCGCGGGCGACGGGCGCGCCGTCCCCTGCGCGCCCGCCGCGCGGCTGCTCGTCCGGCGCCCGACCCGTCCCTCGTGGTGCGTCCACGGCGCTCCCTCCTCCCCGCCCGCGCTCTGCGGCGGTTCGAGGGCGAGCCTGGACCGGCGTCCCCGGCGCCCCCCGTGGTGCGGCTGTGGCAGGGCTGTGAGGGCGTCGGCCGGTGGCTCGCCTCCCGGGGCGCCGGAGGGCGCGGGCCCCCGGCGGGACGACGCCTCCCGCCGACGGCGGGCGCAGGCGGTGCGCCCTCCGGCGCGCCGCGCGCAGCGGCCCGCGGCGGCGCACCAGGATGCGCGCGTGCTCACCGACCTGACCGAGGCCGAGCTGTGGGACCACCGCAGCACCCAGACCGACCCCGAGGGGCTGGAGGCCTTCTGGGCCCGGACGCTCACCGAGGCCCGCGCGGCCGGCGGCGAGGTGCGCACGACGCCCGTCGAGACGTGCCTGCGCGCGGTCGAGGTCCACGACGTGGTCTTCCCCGGCTTCGCCGGCGAGCCGGTGCGCGCGTGGCTGCGCCTGCCGGCGCCGGCGCTGCGCGGCACCGGGCGCCTGCCGGTCGTCGTGGAGTACGTGGGCTACGGCGGGGGACGGGGCGCGCCGGAGGAGTCGCTGCTGTGGGCGAGCGCCGGCTTCGCGCACCTGCACATGGACACCCGCGGCCAGGGCTCCGGCTGGAGCCGCGGCGCCACGCCCGACAGCGGCCCGGCCGGTCCCCAGGTGCCCGGCGTGATGACGCGCGGCATCGCCAGCCCCGAGACCTACTACTACCGGCGGCTGTTCACCGACGCGGCCCGCGCCGTGGACGCCGCGCGGACGCTGGAGGCCGTCGACCCCGAGCGCGTCGCCGTGGTCGGCACCAGCCAGGGCGGCGGCGCGGCCATCGCCGCCGCGGCGCTGGTCCCCGACGTCGCGGCCCTGGCCGCGAAGGTGCCCTTCCTCTGCGACTTCCCGCGCGCGATCACCATCACCGACGACGCCCCCTTCTCCGAGGTGGCCCGCTACCTGGCCACCCACCGCGACCAGGTCGACGCCGTGCTGGACGTGCTCGCCCACTTCGACGGCGTCAACCTGGCCCGGCGGGGCCGTGCGCCGGCGCGCTTCTCGGCGGCGCTGATGGACTCGATCGTGCCGCCGTCCACGGTCTTCGGGGCCTTCCACGCCTACGGCGGGCCGAAGGAGATGGCCGTCTGGCCGTTCAACGGCCACGAGGGCGGCGGCGTCGACGACGACGTCGCCATGGTCGCCTTCGTGCGCGAGCACCTGGGGGTCCCGGCGGCGTAGCGGCCCCGCGCCCGGCAGGTCAGGTCGTGCTGCGCCCGAGGTAGGTGGTGGAGCCGGGGTCGGGCACGGGGATCTCGGTGAAGCCCAGGCGGTCGTAGAAGCCGCGGGCGCGGGTGTTCTCGGCGGCGACGCCCAGGTGGACGGCCGGGGCCCCGGCGCGCGCCGCGGCCGCGAAGAAGGTCTCCAGCAGCGCGCGGCCGTGCCCCGAGCCCCGGTGGGCGGGCAGCAGGTCGACGTGCAGGTGCGCGGGGAAGTCCGCCAGGTCGGGCAGGAGCATCCGCTCCGGGGAGTGGAGCAGGGCGGCCACGTGCTCGTCCGGCGTGCGCGGCGGGGACGGCGGGACGGGGTGGCGCCCGGCCAGGCGGGGGAGCCACGCGTCGCGGTAGGCGCGGACGAAGCCAGCCGTGTCGGCGGTGCCGACGACGTAGCCCACCGCGCGGGTCCCGTCGTCGAGGACGAAGGCCAGGTCGGGCTCGAGGTGGACGTAGGGGCCGGCGAACACGTCGGCCACGAGGTCGCCGTCCTCGTACGTCCCGCGGGCGTCGCCGCCGGCGGCCGCGGTGCGCAGGCAGACGTCGTAGACGGCCGCCAGGTCGCCCTCGCGGCAGGGGCGCACGACGGGCGCCGCCGGGGTCGGTGACGAGCCGGCCACTCCGGCGCGTCCTACACCGGTCCGCCGACGGTCGCCAGCAGCAGGGGGACCTCCTGGCCCGGCCACGTCCCGGTGAGCGTGGACGTCGCCGAGCTCCCCGAGCTGCCCGCGCCCGCAGCCGGCACGCGCAGGAGGGTGACCTCGACGCCCGCGGCGATCCGCGTCGTCGTCCCCTCGTGGCGGACCACGGGCGCGGAGAGGTCGAGGGACCCGCCGGCCGAGGCGGACCCGCTGCCGCGCACGTGCGTGGTGAGGACCTCCTGGACCAGCCCCGCGTCGGTGGCCGCGAAGAGGTCGGCCTCGCGGCCGCCCGTGCGGACCGCCGTCACCAGCGCGGTCAGGTAGACGGGGTCGTGGCAGGCGTCGTAGACCCAGCGGTCGCCGAGCGTCGTGTGCGTCATCGTGGTGACCAGCGAGTCCTCGGCGGACGGGCGCGGGGCGCCCCGGTAGGTCAGCGGCACCTGCAGGACCTGCCCGTCGGCCGTGCCCAGCAGGTGCGTCTCGACGCCGACCTCGCCGTCGGGGTCGTCGAAGCGGTAGGACCCCAGCCGGGTCAGGGTCGAGGTGTCCGCGCCGCCGAGCCACGGCTGGTCCGGCACCCAGGCCTGCAGCAGCTCGAGCTTGGACGGCGTGATCGTCGCCTGGTGGTGGACGGCCATGCCGGGAGTCTGGCAGGTGGGCCCGTCTCCGCGGGGGCCGGCGACGGCCCCGAGGTGCGCCTCAGCGCACCCAGCCGGGCAGGGGCAGCGGGTTGTCGGCAGCAGGTCGTCGGCGGCTGGCTCGCTCGTCGGCAGAGGACGCTCTCTCGCCAGAGCACTGGACGCTCATCGGGCGCCCAGAGCGAGCACGCCGAGCGTCGAACGCCACAGACGCGCACCGAGCTCTGCGTCGTCGCGGTCGTCGCCGCCACGCAGGAGCCCCCGGCCGCTGTCGGTGCGGGCGCTCTCGCCGGGCAGCAGGACACGGTGGCCGGCGCGCTCGCCGACGAGCACGGTGGTCTCTCGTCCGTGCTCGCCGCGGCGGGCGGCGATCTGCTCGGCGAAGTGCACCGACGGCCACACCTGGTCGTCGCCACCGGCGGCCAGCAGCACGTCCCCGTCGATGTGCTCGACGGGGATGGCCGCCGCCCGGACCTGCGGTCCGGGTGCGGCGGCGAGGCTGGTCTCGTACCAGCCGCGGACGGCCACGGAGCCACCGGCTCCGCGCTCGTCGTCGCGTGCCTGCCAGTCGTCGACCAGCGGCAGGAACGGCAGGGGCTGTCCGTCGCGGGTCCAGCTGGATCGCCAGGGTCGCTCGCGGCCGTCCCGGCCGGGGCCGGTGTTCGCCCACACGTGCGAGGTGGGTGCTACGGCGACGACCGAGCGGACGCGCTGGTCGGCAGCGGCGATCAGCAGCGCCGCTTCCGCGCCCTTGGAGGCGCCCCATACGGCGAGGTGGTCGCTGCGCTGCGCGAGCTCGTCGAGGACGGGGGTGAAGGTCTCCAGCGGCACCTCGCACAGCCCCGGCGGCTGGCCCGGGCCGGCGAAGTACGCCATCGCGGCGGCGACGGCGCCGTGGGACGCCAGGAGCCGCGCGCGGCTCGCCTCGAGTCGACCAGAGGAACCGGAGAGGACGAGCACCGCGCACGGCGGCTCACCGCTGACCGGCTCGACCAGCAGGCCCGGCGAGCCGGGCAGGCACCTCTCCACGACGACATCCTGATCAGACCTGCGGCTGCCTGTGCGCTCGAGCGCCGGCCGCAGTCAGGTGCCCGACGCGATCCGCTCGGCCGCTCCGCAGGGATCGCTGGCCGGCCAGGGTCCCGCTGACGATCGGTGGTCCAGGGGGGCGTCGGCTGCTGGCGACGGGCAGCACCGGATCGTCGGGTCGGCCTCGACGTGTCCCACCTGTGTCGTCGGGGCGGAGTCCGCTGAGCACCATGGGTCGTGTGCTCGCCCGTAGCGGTTGCCGCACCTAGCCTCGGCTTCCATGGAGCTCTGGTGGTTGGTCGGCGCCCCGTTCCTCGTGGGCTTCGGTGCGACGTGGTGCGCACTGAGGATCTACCTCGAGCGGCAGCGAGCGAGGACGACAGGCGCCCACTGAGCCATCGGCCATCGGCCATCGGCGCAGATCGGCCCGTCCGAGCTCACAGGTCCAGGTGGAGGCGCAGCGCCTCGTCCACCTCGGCCAAGAGCTTGCCGTCGAGGTGGCCCAGCGCGGCGCCGACCCGTCGGACGGCGACCGAGCGCACCTGCTCGGCCTGCGCCTTGGAGTCACGCCCGAGGCCGGTGCGCTCGGCGGCCAGGAGGACCTGGAAGGACCACACGCGCGCGGTGCTGCTCGTCAGCGGCACCACCGTGATGACACCCCGTCCTGAGCGCGCTGCTGCAGCGTTGGCATGGTCGTTGCTGACGACGACGGCGGGGCGGCGCTTGTTGGCCTCGCTGCCGAGGGCCGGGTCGAGGTCGACCAGGCGTACCTCACCGCGCAGCATCGTCGAGCCCGTCCGCCGTGCTCGCATCCCACCAGTCCCGCTCGCCAGAGGCGTCCCACTCCACGTACGCCTCGGTGTAGGCCTTCTGCAGGTCCCGTCGGCGCAGCTGACGCACCGCCTGCTGCACCGCCGCGGACCGCGAGGGCAGTCCTGCGGTGCGCACGTACTCGTCGAGGGTGGCGATGTCGTCCTCGGTCAGACTCACGCTGAGCCTCACACCGCGACGTACTGCTCTGCCACCGCTCGACGTCGGCCATCAGCGCCCTTCACCAAGGCCATGCACCCGTCCGCCGTCTGGCACGCGCCGACGTCGTCGGCGCCGACCGCGTCGTTCCGCAGGCCATCGGCGGTCTCAGGGGGTCGTCGCAACGGTGGGCGACTGCGGGTCTGACAGTAGGCGGTTCATCCGCTCGGCGGGGGTGTCCCAGCCGAGGGTCATCCGGGGCCGGCCGTTGAGCTCGGCGGCGACCG
>Ga0210040_10004445_pt1 | contig 18321 bp, 17 predicted proteins | sample CryGeyCG12114_NA_FD_185462 | JGI IMG/M metagenome (GOLD analysis project Ga0210040, IMG submission 185462) | Groundwater microbial communities from aquifer - Crystal Geyser CG19_WC_8/21/14_NA (SPAdes) (version 2) | ecosystem: Environmental > Aquatic > Deep subsurface > Groundwater | place: USA...
GAAACAGGATCAGCAAGAGCTGGTCCATTTGCGAGGAAAAACCAGGCTCGTACGCACCGTCCTTCACGATCCGGGCGCGCAAATCCCGGCCGCAAGTCTGTCGGTAGAGCGCCATGAAGGCATGCACATGCCAGCGAAGCAGATCGTTGGCCGGCCGGCCGCGCCGCGGCGTAAGCTGCGCAACCACCTGTAACGCCGCTTGCCGGACATCTCCGCTCCGGAAGTTCGACGCAAGGGGGTCTCGCTGGCTCGCCAACTCGAGCGCACGCATGTTAATCACCAGCTCGAAACCGAGATTCACGCGCTTGCGCTTTGGACGCCGCCGTGACCGTGGGTTCAGTGCCCGCACCGCTGCCCTCAGAGAGTCGTTCAGGGTCAGCGAGCTCTGCTGCAGCTTGAACGCAGTGGCGAAACTTTGTTGCAGAAAGGCAAAGCGACGCTGAAATTCGACAGTCAGCCGAGCTTCTCTTTGCTCCGGCGTCTCCACGACTGCTGCGGCGCGCAAAAGGGTCATCGTGGTTACCTCCTGCCACCATCTAGGACCTGCCACGAGAGACCGCCATCGGCCTGCTCTCCAGCTCTTAAATCCCTGTTCGCCCAGTCAGGGAAAGCGCAGCAAAAACTGCGGTAATCCGCGGGTTACTGCCGCACCAACCGTCAAGACTCCGGCCGAACCGTCAACCTTCCCTGTATCTACCCTGCAAAACAGGGATCCGCACGTGAGACCGGTTCGCTCAGGACTGCAAGCCGCACCATTTGATTTATGGCGCTTCAAAACGCACACAATCCGGCCCTGCCATTCCCGCAAGCCGTGCATCGCAGCTGGCAGCTTGGACCAGTTCACGGCGACAAACACGATGTCCCTGGCCGCCGCCTCCTCGCGCGTTCCGGCGGTGATCGCTGGCCCGAGCGCCGCCATTGTCGCGGCAAGGCTGTCCGGGCCCCGGCTATTGGAGAGTGTCGCGCCCAGGCCCGCGCCGATGATACCGATGGAGTTCATGCAGAATACCTTGCTGGGAGGGTAGGGGAGGATCAGGCGGACTGGCCGCCATCGACGTTCAGCGTGGCGCCGGTGATGTAGCCCGCATCCGGTCTCGCCAGGAACGCTACGGCAGCCGCGATGTCCTCCGGCTGGCCGTAGCGGCCGAGCGCCGCCAATCCCTTCAGCGTTTCGGCAAGGGGGCCATCCTGCGGGTTCATGTCGGTGTTGATGGCACCGGGCTGGACGATGTTGACGGTGATATTACGCGCCCCGAGATCGCGCGCCCAGCCGCGTGTATATGCCGCCACGGCCGCCTTGCTCGCAACGTAGTCGGCGGCGCCGGCAAACGGCACGTGCACAGCACCAGTCGTGCCGATCGAGACGATGCGTCCGCCGTCGCTCATCAGCGGCACTGCAGCCCGCACGGCTGTGGCGACACCCCTGACATTGATGTCGAACTGCCGGTCGAAGCTCGCGATGTCTGCGGCCACATCACCGACCATCCCGGTGACGAACACGCCTGCCGAATTGACCAGGATGTCGAGCCGCCCAAACGCGGCATGGGCTTGCGCGACCAGCGCGGCAACCTTCTCAGGAATGGCCTGATCAGCCCGGATCGCTAGCGCACGAACGCCGGTCGCCTCCACTTCCGTGACAAGCCGCTCCGCAGCATCGTGCGAGGACGCGTAGCTGAAAACCACGTTTGCACCGTCGTTCGCCAGCCGTCGGACGATCGCGGCACCGATACCGCGCGATCCGCCGGTGACCAGCGCGACCTTGCCAGCAAGAGGTTGAGAGTGGGACACAAGCATTGCTCCTTCGTTGTTTGATGGAGCGCATGTACGCCTGCGCTATCGGCGAGATTAGCCGACAATGGCTTGCTTTTGCTTCAATGATTCGTTGAAGGTCACGCATGGAAACACTCGCTAACCTCGAGGCCTTCATACGCAGCGCAGAAGCAGGCAGCTTCTCGGAAGCTGCCCGGCGCCTGTCGCTCACGCCGGCGGCGGTCAGCCGCAATGTCGCGATGCTGGAGCGTAACCTGGGCGTGCGGCTATTTCACCGTTCAACCCGGCGATTGACACTGACCGAGGCGGGAGACAGCCTGCGCCTGTCGATTGCCGACAAGCTTGAAGGGATCCAGGCCGCGATTGCAGCTGCGGCGACATCTGATGGGGAGCCGTCCGGTACGCTGAAGGTAAGCCTGCCACCAACGCTTGGCATCATGCACATCCTGCCGCTGCTGCCCGGTTTTCGGGAGCGCTACCCACGCGTTCAGCCGGAATGGCATTTCGAGAACCGCCCGGTCGACCTCATCGCGGAAGGCTACGACGTCGCAATCGGGGGCGGCTTTGACCTGACGCCAGGCCTGGTCGCCCGGACGCTTGCGCCGGCGCATATCGTGGCCGTCGCTTCGCCTGGCTTCATGAAAGGTCTGGTTCCGCCCGCCGATCCGGCCGGTCTGCAAGCATTTGACGGCATCGTGATGCGATCGCTCCGCTCCAGCCGAATCCGCCACTGGACGCTGCGGAATGCCTCGGGCCAGGAAATGGCGGAAGCGGTGATGGAGACCATCGTCGTCAACGATCCTGCAGCCATGCGAGAGGCCGCGGTGCTCGGGATGGGCGTGGCGATGCTCGCCGTGCCCGACGTGCTACCTGACCTGCAATGCGGGCGCCTTGTTCGCCTGTGCCCGCACTGGTACGCGGATGCTGGCGCCATCTCGCTGTACTTTGCATCCCGCCTTCATCTTCCGGCCAAGACCCGCGTCTTCATAGACTGGATCAGCGCCGCCTTTGCCGAGCGGCAATTGGCAGCCCAACTTGCCGGAAGCCTCGCCTAAACTGATGGCTTCCTGCAATCCGACGGGAATTGTGGGCGGACTCCCTGTCTATTGCGACGAGTTACCCTCTGTAGCCCCCTGACGTTTAAAGAAGGTGCCGGCTGGACCTCGAAGCAGACACTCAGCACAATTTGCCCTCTTGCGCCCTGGTGGTGCATGTTCCGCCCAGATGGCAGCATCTGATGCCGGCCCGGCCCGGCAGCGAGATCGCCTCCCCCGTAACCTTTGTGGATCTGGCGCCCACCGTGCTGGCGATCGCCGCGTGAGCCAGCCTGCGCAGATGACGGGCAAGCCGTTCCTGGCGCCGAAGGCGGAGCCGCAACGCTACGGGCCGCCATGTGCCGGCGATCTGGCGGATTGACGCTCTGCTCGATGGCATTCGCAATCCGCGGGCGGCTAGGTATCCTTCAGCGACCTGATGATTATCTCGCGCAGATAATCGCGCAACGTCTCCGGAATGTCCGGCGAGATATACAGCCATCGGGTCCAGGCCGGCATGGGCATGATCTTCACCAGAGCAAATTGCGGATGCGCCTTCTGCACGGATCGGGTGCTGTACGTGATGCACCCGCCCCGTGCGGCGACGAAGAGCCGCCCTTCGGAGAACAGCGCCCGCGCCACGATGTTGGTCGGCTTGATCCCTCCTTCGGCGAGCGCCTCCAGGATCAACCGCTCATCCAACGTGCCTGATGGCGGCAGGACAAACGGCACGGTCGACATGTCCGTGCCATGCGGCAAGTCAGCCGCAAAGTCGGGCGCGGCATAGAGGCCGCCGGGATCCCGGCCTATGATCTCCCCTTCCATCTCCACCTGCTCGGGCGTGGCGAACACGGCAAAGTCGATCCGCCCCGCCGCAACATCCTTGACGACCTGTCGCCTCGGCCGATCGGCGACCAGCTCCAGCACGTAGTTGGGAAACCTGGCATAAAGCTGCGGCAGGTTGGGCTGGATGTAATTGGATAGGATGTGCTGCCCGATGTAGGACCGCACCGCTCGCAGCGGCGGTGCCGTGCCGGACTGGCGGGCCGAACCCAGCAACTGCCCCGATCGCATGAAGTGCAGGGCCTGATCCCGGAAATCCTCCCCCGCTGGCAGGAGGCGGGCGCCATAGCCCGGCCGTCGCTCCAGCAGCTTGAAACCGAGTTGCTGCTCCAAGGAACGGATCAGGCGCGACAAGGCTGGCTGAGAGACGCCCAGATGGCGGGCCGCTTCGCTGAAGCTGCCGCTGGAACACAGCGCCAGGAAGGCTTCGACCTGTCGGATCGTGAAGGGAAACATAGAACGGCAATGTTATGACTGCATAACATGCATGTTTCTACCCCCCCTGCGGCGCCCCCGGCTACAATGGGCGGACGAGCAGAAGACTCGGCTATATGAGGGTAGAGAGATGCGGGTATGTTTTGGCGGTCTGTCGTCTGCCGCGCTGTGTGCAGGTCTGGCCATAGGCGGCACGCCCGGCATGGTCCAGGCGCAGGAACAGTCGGCAAGCGAAGTCACTCCTGACACCACCGAGATCGTCGTCACTGCGCAGGGCCGCGAGCAGCGCCTGCAGGATGTTCCCATCTCCGCATCGGTTATCAATGGCGCCACGCTGCAACGGGCAAACTTGCGCAATCTGGAGGAGCTGACTGCTCGCCTGCCTGCAGTTAAGCTCACCTCCGGTCCGGCTTCCGACCTGCTGAATGTGCGCGGCGTCGGCTCCGGGCTGAACGGCGGATTTGAACAATCAGTCGCCACTTTCGTGGACGGAGTCTATCGGGGCCGCTCCCGTTCCAGCCGAGCCGCGCTGTTCGACGTCGAGCGGGTCGAGGTCCTGAAGGGACCGCAGACGACCTTCTTCGGCAACAACGCAATCGCCGGCGCGCTGAACATCGCGACACGGCGCGCGCAGATCGGGGGCGATCTTTCCTACAACGCCTCCGCACTCTACGCGCCGACCGACGGTGAGTATGCGGTGGAGGCGGGGGTCAGCGCGCCTCTGGGCAGCAATGCAGGCCTGCGTGTCGCAGCCAAGGCGTTCGGCATGGATGGCTATGTCGAAAACACTTACCTGGACGAAGATGGCCCGCGCCAGCGCGACTTCGTGGCCCGCGGCTCCCTGGCGTGGGAGCCGATGGCGGAATGGCGCAGCGACCTTCGAATCGATTACGGCCGCTTCCGCGACACCAACTCCTTTCCTGCCGAGATCGTCGGCTGCCCGGTGGAGTCTCCGCCATACCCGACAGCCCGCGGCTTGTGCCAGCGCTACCTCGCCGCAGCAGGCGAGGATGCGGATGGCGAACTCGATTACCGCAGCTCCGGCGGGCCCAGCAGCTTCTCGCTGGACTTCTTCGAAGCGGCGTGGACCAACGCCTTCGACGTCGGCGATCACACGCTGACGGCGATCACGTCCTATTACGATCACGATGCGGAGGCGCTGACCTCGCTGGCGCCCTTCCCCTTCCGCGGATTGGGCGATGAGCCGTCCCTGTTCAGCACCTATGCGCCGGAAAGCTACCATTCCTTGAGCCAGGAACTGCGCGTGCAATCCCCTGCGGGTCAGCCGCTGGAGTATGTCGCGGGCGCCTACTTCTCCAGTGCAGAGCTGGATGCCAGCCAGGTCACAGGCTACAATCACACTCCGTTCGGAGCCAATGCACCCGGCTATACCACGGCGGACACCCCGATCTCCGCCCGCTATCTGCATCATCAGCGCGACCGTACGCTCTCCATCTTTGCTTCTTTCACCGGCAACATATCGGATGCGCTGCGGCTGAATGGCGGCCTGCGTTATTCGGTGGTGCGCAAGCGCGCCGAACGCGACGGGCAGATTGGCGTCAGCGGCGCGGGGCCGGACCTTACCTTCACCACCCTGCCAATAGAGGCCCAGCTCCTGCTGCAGCGCTCCGTCGGTGTGCGGGTGGGCGATTTTGCCATCAACCAGCGAACCGACAAGCAGCTGATGCCCTCAGTCAGCCTGCAATACGATCTGACCGGCGATGTGATGACCTATGCGTCCTACACCCGCGGCTTTAAAGCGGGCGGCTTTTCCATCTCGCAGCAGGGCGACATATTCGGTCCGGAGACGGTGGACGCATACGAGGTCGGGCTGAAGGGCAGCCTGTTCGACCGGCGCATCACCTTCAGCGTTGCCGGCTTCCTCAGCGACTATGCCGATCTACAGGAAGCCACCAACACGGTTACGCCCAGCGGCGCTACGCAGACCGTCGTCGCCAATGTGGCGCAGGCCCGCTCCCAGGGCGTCGAGTTCAGCACCACCGCACGGGTCAACGATGCGATCAGCCTGTCCGCCGACGTTGCCTACCTCGATGCCCACTACAGCAACTATCCCGGCGCGCCCTGCACCATATTGCAGACTCTGTCGGCGTCGCCCTGCACGCAGGACCTGTCGGGTGCGCGGCGGGCCTACTCGCCGGAGTTCAGTGGCAGCGTCGGCGCCAGCGTCACGGTGCCGGTGGGCAACCTCGAAATTCGCGCAGACCCCTCAGTGTACTTCTCCAGCCGCTACTTCCAGCAGGCGTCCGCCGATCCGCTGACGGAGCAGGAAGGGTTCGCCAAGCTGGATCTTCGGCTCGGGGTCGGGCCGTTCGATCGCCGGTGGGAAGTGGCGCTGATCGGAAAGAACCTGACGGACAAGGCGACCGGAAGCTTCCGCAACAACGTCCCCACCACGCCCGGCACGATCTATGTCCTACCCGACCGGCCGTTCTCAGTGGCGCTGCAAGTCAGCATCCGCAACTGAGGACCCCACTTCCATGATCCACCATTTCGAGACCATCACATGACAGGCGGCAGCTACTCGCGCAGGACCATTCTTGGCGGCTCGGCCGGGCTGATCGGGGCAGAGTTGGTGGCGAGGCAAGTGCGCGCGCAGCCGGTCACGGATAGCGGGGCGCGGAGCCGCCCCAACATCCTGTTCATCATGGCGGACGATCTCGGCTATGCCGATCTGTCCTGTTACGGCCGGCGGGAGTTCGAAACGCCGGCGCTCGATGCGCTGGCGGCGGGCGGCATCCGGCTGCTGGATGCCTATGCCAACTCCCCGGTCTGCTCGGCCACGCGCACCGCGCTGATCACCGGGCGCTACCAATATCGGCTGCCCGTCGGCCTGGAAGAGCCGTTGGGGGTGCGCAATGTCGGCCTACCGCCCGAACATCCGACCCTGCCCTCTCTGCTTCAGGCCGCTGGATATGGCACCAGTCTGCTGGGCAAATGGCACCTGGGCGCGCTGCCCGACTACGGTCCGATGAAGAGCGGGTACGACCACTTCTGGGGCTTTCGCGGTGGCGGGGTTGATTACTTCACCCACAAATATCTGGGCAAGCCGGACCTGTGGGATGGTGACCAGCCGATCGAGGTGCAGGGCTACCTCACCGACCTTCTGGCACAGCGCACGATCGAGACGATCGCAGACCATGCGCGCACGCAGACCCCGTTCTTCATCTCGCTCCATTTCAATGCGCCGCATTGGCCATGGGAAGGGCCGGAGGACGAGGCGGAGGCCACCCGGCTGGACGAAAGCGGCAAGCCGACTGCCCTGTTCCACTATGACGGTGGATCACAGCGCACCTACGCGCAGATGGTCACGCACATGGACATGCAGATCGGCCGGATCCTGGCCGTGCTGGACGAGCTGGGCCTGGCAGAGGACACGCTGGTGGTGTTCACCAGCGACAATGGCGGTGAACGCTTCTCCGACACCTGGCCGTTCACCGGCCGCAAGACCGAACTGCTGGAAGGTGGGCTGCGGATTCCCGCCATCGTGCGCTGGCCGGGCCGCCTGCCGGCCGGGCAGACGAGCACGCAAACCGCCATGTCGATGGACTGGTTGCCCACCCTGCTGGCCGCCGCCGGCCTCGCGCCTGCACCCGACCATCCGGCTGACGGCATCGACCTGCTGCCCCATCTGGCGAACCCGCAATCCGTGCAGGACCGCACCCTGTTCTGGCGCTACCGCCGCCTCGACCAGCAGGCGTGCCGACAGGGCGAATGGAAGTACCTGAAGATCCTCGACAACACGTTTCTGTTCAACGTGGTGGAGGATCCCATGGAACGCGCCAACCACAAGGAGCGGGAGCCGGAAATGTTCGCGCGGCTCAGCGCAGCCTATGCCGATTGGAATGCCACCATGCTGCCGCTCGACCCGCAGGCGAACAGCCACGGCTTTTCCGGAGCCGACCTGGCCGACCATTTCGGCGTCGAGTGAAGCGTAGGACAGCGCGACGCCGCCCAGCGGCTACCATCGGCGGCCCTCATCCGTAATGAGGCAATTCGCGCCATGGCACCGACATCGCGGAAGCCGGCACCCGGATCTTGGGGCCAGGCCGCTGCGCATCGGCGGGCAAGATGCCGAAATAGGTGCGCGTGTAGTCAGCATCGGCCCAGGTGGTCTGCACATCCAACGACAGGAAGGGATCGGGCGTGCGGAAAGGCGGCATAGCTGGCGCTGCGGTGAGCAGCAGGCCATCATGCGCCTGCGACACATCGTGCGGCGCGATCAGCTCCAACTGCACCGCCCCTTGCCCCAGCGCGTTGCCACCAAAGCGGTAGCCGGTGAAGGCGCCGGCCCCCACCGCCATGTCGATCTCCGGCAGCAGGCCGACTGGCCATCCACATCGTTACGGTCCAGCCGCGGGCCGCGCAGCGTCTAACGTCAGGCGCTCTTGCCCCTGCGATCGCCGATGCCACCGGGCCCGGTTGCGAGACACGCCGCTCACCCCTGCACGCCTGAAGGCGGCTACCGGTGTTGCTGGCCGATCATATGGAATCCGAAAGTTGGGCGGCGAGCGCGTCGAGGAAGAGGTGCACCTTGCGCGGAACGAGCCGCCGTGTCGCCAAGACCGCCCAGATGCCCTGGTCGGGAACCACACCATCGGAAAGGGCAATCTCTACCAACCGCCCTTGGACCAGCTCATCGCGCACGTTCCACCTTGAAAGCTGCGCGATGCCCAGACCTTCGACAGCGGCCTCGTGTAGCGCCTCCATGCTGTCGGCGGCAAAGCGGCCCGCCACGGCCTGACGGATGGTCCGGCCATTCCGGTCGAACGTCCAGTGGCGTCCGGCGGGAACGGCGAGGCACTCGTGCACCCGCAGTTCGGCAAGCCTGGTTGGTGCGGCATGCTGCGCCAAGTAGGCAGGTGCCGCATAAAGCCCTCTGGGATTGGCGGAAAGTCGACGCGCGACCAGCGTGCTGTCCCGCAACTCGCCGAAGCGGATCGCGACATCCACGCCCTGTGCTGCAATGTCCACCACTGCGTCGCTCAGCAGCAGTTCCACCCTGACACGCGGATGCTCTGCAAGAAACCGCCCCAGCATCGGAGTCAGGACCTTGCGACCAAACGGGACCGATGCTGCCACCCGCAACAGTCCGCCGGCTTCCTCGTCGCCGCCGGCGACGGCGGCGCGCCCGTCCTCTGCATGCGCGAGAATGGCCTCCGCATGGGGCAGGAACGCCTCCCCCTCAGGTGTCAGCGAGAGGGACCGCGTCGTCCGGTGAACCAGCCTTACACCGACCTCCGCCTCCAGCGCCGCCAGTCGGCGGGAGGCAGCGACCGGTGTAAGGCCGAGGCGGCGGCCCGCCGCCGACAGGCTGCCCTGCTGTACGGCTTCGATGAGGACGGCGAGGTCGGCGAGGTCCAGCATATCTTTTGCATGATAAGCCAGCCTGTCATTCTCCGCTACTTATGCTTCGTAGCAACAAGGTCCAAATGGGCTCGGTTCGCTGGGCAAGTAGGAGGTCCGCATGAGAACCATCACCGACGCCGCAGAATTGGAACCGGGCCCCTGGATCCGGTCGGGTCTCAACTTCGCGATGGCAGCCGCTGCCGGCATTGCCGTCGCCAACATCTACTATAACCAGCCTATGCTCGGGATCATGGAACGGGATCTTCCGGGTCCCATCACCAGCTTGGTGCCGACTGTGACGCAGCTTGGCTATGCCGCCGGACTGTTCCTGCTTGTTCCGCTGGGTGACCTGATCGAACGGAAGCGCCTGATCGTCCTGCAGTTCGCCGCCCTTGCTATCGCGCTGGCGATCGCGGCAATCGCGCCGGGCGCGGCGATGGTGATCCTTGCCTCGTTGCTCGTGGGCGTTCTCTCGACCGTCGCCCAGCAGATCGTACCCCTTGCCGCACACCTGGCGACGCCCGAGCGGCGAGGCGCCACTGTCGGGACGGTCATGGCCGGCCTGCTGTGCGGCATCCTGCTGAGCCGGACCCTGGCCGGCTTTGTTGCCACCCATGCCGGCTGGCGCGAGATGTTCTGGCTCGGGGTGCCGTTGGCGGTCGGCGCCGGTGCCCTCATGGCGGCGGCGCTGCCGAGGAGCACGCCGGACACGAAGCATACCTACAAATCGCTGCTCCGTTCGCTCGGCGGGCTCTGGTCCGAGTTCGGCGCACTGCGGAGAGCGGCGGTGACGCAGGCACTCCTGTTCGCCGGCTTCAGTGCGTTCTGGACTATCCTCGCCTTGCGGCTGCAGGATCCGCAATATTCGCTCGGCGCCGATGTCGCCGGCCTGTTCGGCATCGTGGGTGCCGTCGGCATCCTGGCCGCGCCCATCGCCGGGCGCATCGCCGATCGCCGTGGACCTCGTCTGGTCATTCTGCTCGGCGCGGTCCTCACGCTGGCCGCCTGGGCCGTCTTCGGCGCGTTTGGCACCATCGCGGGGCTGGTCATCGGCGTGATCCTGCTCGACTTCGGCGTGCAGAGTGCGCTCGTCTCGAACCAGCATATCATCTACGCCCTGCGCCCTGAAGCACGTGCCAGGCTCAACACGATCTTCATGGGAGCCATGTTCCTCGGCGGTGCCGCTGGCTCTGCTGGCGCGACTTTCGCCTGGAGCAGCGGCGGCTGGGCTGCGGTGGTGCTCGTTGGCTTGGCGTTCTCGGCTGTCGGCCTGCTGATCCAGCTCGCTGGCCGCAAGCAGGCGGGCTGAGCCATGCGCATAATGATCGCTGATCGGTCGATGGCTGGCCTGTTCGCAGCAGCCCTGCTGCGCAAGTCGGGGCATGAGGTTCAAGTGTACGAGCGTTCTCGAACCGGCCTTCAGGGGCGTGGGGCGGGTCTGGTTGCGCAGCGGAAGGTGTTCGACCTTCTACGCATGATCGGCCGGGACGAGATTGCGCGATCCGGATCGATATGGCGCGGGAGCGTATCACACTCGACCATGATGGTGGGGTGTCCTCTGTCGACGCCACGCCGCAGATGCAGGTCTCCTGGGACCACCTCTACAGCGCAGCACGCATGCAGATCCCGGACGGCGCCTATCATCTCGGGCGGGGTGTCATTGCAGCAGGTCAGGACAGCAATAGTGCATGGACCCAAATGGAAAACGGCGAACGCCTGTGCGCGGACCTCGTGATCGGCGCGGACGGTGTCGGCTCGGCCGTCCGGTGTTCGATGCTGCCGGATGTGCGCGGCCCGAATTATGCGGGATATGTCGCCTGGCGGGCGCTCGTCCCCGAACGGCTGCTTCCCGCCACATCATCAACGGTGCTGTCCGACTGCTTCGCCTTCTATCACATGCCGGGAGGTCAGGCGCTCGGCCACACGGTGTCCAGCGTCGATGGCCAGCTGGAGCCAGGCAAGCAACGCTACAACGGCATATGGTATCGCAGATCACCCGATCTCGACGCTATCCTCACCGGCCAGGACGATCGGGTGCATCGATACTCCCTGCCGCCTTCGCGGCGTCAGGTCCGACAAGGCCCGCGAGCTGGTGGCAGCAGCCCGTGACCTGCTGCCCCCGCCTTCCGCAAGCGTCTTCGCGGCAGAGCCGCAGCCTTTTGTCCAGGCGATCTTCGACATGGCGAAGCCGCGGATGGTCGACCGGCGGCTTGCCCTGATCGGTGATGCAGCGTTCGTGGCGACCGCATACGGCGATCGGCGTCGCCAAGGCAGCCGGTGACGCGATTGCCCTTGCCCGCGCGATAGATGCAGGCTGGACAGACGAGGCGAGAACGATCTTCGAAAGCGAGCGCCTGGCAACCGGCAGCGCCATCGTCGATGACGGGCGGCGGCTCGGTGCCTCGCTCGGCCCCGATCGGAAGCGGAGGGCCGCTTGACGCCTCGCCCGGCTTGTCGAGGTCTGCCGCGCCCTTGTCACCGTCCGGACATGTCCGTCAGCTTGCCTGACGTCGAAGTTTCGGCCGTGCGGTAACTCCCGTCGTGCCGCTTGCGACAGGGCGCCGGGCCCCCGCGGCTGAACGGCGAGGGCGGGGCTAGCGGACGGCGCTCTCGACAGTCTCGAGCAGTGAGTCCGGATCGACCGGCTTGGTCAGGAAGGCGCGAGCACCGCTCCCCGACATCTGTTCGCGCGCGGTAGAGGTGGGGAAGGCTGTCATGACGATAAGGGGATGGGCACAGCCGCGCCTGTTCAGCTCCAGCTGCAGTTCCCGCCCGTCGACGCCTGCCATGTGCAGGTCGGTGACGATGCAGGCGAATTCGTTTAGTTGCTGACTCATCAGCAGCGCACCACCATCCGCGAACTGGATACCGGTCATCCCGGCCGATCGCAGCAGGCTGACGATACTGCCGCGAACTCCGGGGTCGTCATCGACGACCGCGACGAGCTTTGAATGGGACAAGACATACTCCGAACCCGAGCTGGTAGGCCCGTTATCCGACTGGAGTGCACCGTTCAGCCTGGCGACGCCATCAAACTCAGATATCAAACCTGTGAATTGTCTCGTCGCGCAGTCCGAGCTGCTCCGCCATGCGGACCAGATCGGCCAGCAATTAAGCTGCCATCTTCCGCATCACGTTGCCACGGTGGATCTTGACTGTAATCTCGCTGAGCTCGAGCCTTGCGGCGGCCTACTTGTTCATCAGCCCTGTGACGACCAGGCCCATGACCTCTCGCTCACGCTGGGTAAGCCGTCCGTATGCGGCCCTCAATTCGGCCCCGCCGACGGACACGCCCGGCGTTCGCGATCAGTGTTCAGCGATGGTAATCGCTCCGAGCAGCTGTTCGTCGTCAAAGGGCTTCGAGAGAAAATCGATCACACCGGCTCGCATGACCAGTCGGACTCCCAGATGGGGAAGCCGCTGGAATTGAAGCTGATTGGCGATGCGATGGTTCACCTCGTCCGACACGGTGGGCATCGGGTAGCCGCCCGCCGCGGCTTCTCGCCCGGTCAGATCTCTTGCCATCATCATGTACGTTTGCCGAACCTCGCTCCGTTTGATGATGGCAACAGAGCGGAATTGCCTGCCGCAGCCATCATACGGAGGTTTGCGTGCGGCCCGCAAATCACCAGCTGAAACCTGCGTATGATGGCGCCGCCGCTGTCGTGCAGCTACCTAGCATTCCGGCGGAACAGTATTGCAAGGAAACACGACAATGACCTGCACGCACATGCGGACGATCCACGAGGTGACGCCCAGCGCCAGAGGTTGTGAGGAATGCCTGCGGATCGGCAGCGAATGGCTGCACCTGCGGCTGTGCCGGGAATGCGGTCACGTCGGGTGCTGCGATGACTCACCGCACCGGCATGCGCGCGCCCACTTCAACGCGACACGGCACCCGATTATCGAAGGCTATGATCCGCCAGAGGGCTGGGGATGGTGCTTCGTCGACGACATCGAGGTGGATCTGCCAGACCAGACACCCCCGGCCGGACCGATCCCGCGCTTCTACTGACCGCGGATTGTGCAGCCATCATGCGCGGCCACTGGCTGCAACGTGAACCTTTGGGAAGAGGAGACTCGAGGCCGCCTCCCCGTACTTGCGGCGGCCAGATCAGCTGCGCACGAAAGCCAGCAGATCCATTGATCACCTCCGCGCGCGTGGTCAGCATGCCATGTGGGAAGCCCTCGTACACCTTCAGCGTGGCGTTCTGGAGCAGCTTGGCCTGGAGGAGCGACGCGTCCTTGTAGGGCACGATCTGGTCGTCATCCCCCTGCAGCACCAAGGTCGGCACGTTGATCGCCTTCAGGTCCTCTGTCTCGTGGGTCTCGGAGAAGGCCTTGATCCCTTCGTAATGAGCATTGGCGCCGCCCATCATGCCCTGCCGCCACCAGTTGCGGATCACCCCTTCGGACAGTGGGGCACCGTCACGGTTGAAGCCGTAGAAGGGACCGGATGCTACATCGAGGAAGAAGTGCGCGCGATTGGCCGCCGGGGCAGCGCGGAAGCCGTCGAACACCTCGATCGGTGTGCCGTCCGGGTTCGCGTCCGTCTTGACCATCAGCGGCGGCACCGCGCTGAGCAGCACCGCCTTGGCGACCCGGCCCTGTGGCTGACCGAACCTGGCAACATACCCCGCGACCTCGCCGCCACCGGTGGAATGGCCGATGTGAACGGCGTTCCTGAGGTCCAGGTGCTCGGCCACTGCTGAGGCGTCCGCCGCGTAATGGCCCATGTCATGCCCGGTCGCCACCTGCGACGAACGGCCATGCCCCCGCTCGACTGCAGACGAACCTCGAGCAGGACCTTGGCGGGTATGAACACCGGATGCTCTCGCTCGTCTCAAGGCTCCGAGACACCGGGACGTACGATTATTATAACAGGCGAAACGGATTGACGAAGCTAGTAGCCGAATTGGCAAAACAATTAGGGACGAAGGAGCGCGACTCTCACAAGGAGCTTGCTCGACGCCTCGCCGTAGTTCAACTCCTCCCTTATCGGTCGACCTCGGGCGTGCCCAAAAACCTTTTAGGAGACGCCCTTGCTCGCGTTCGACTGGCAAGGGCGGCTGCCGCAGAAGCGCTTAAAAGCAAGCTCGTCGTCGTGCCTCGCTCGGCCAAGAACTGGCGATTTGAGCACGGCGTGCGGGAAACGAATCTTTTCACATTTTCATGGACCTTTGCTGGCAGGTGGAGAGTGCCGACGATGTATCCTCACTCGCGCAGGCGTCAGTCCCTGCCTGATCGATTGCCGCGTTGTTCCGGCAGCCTGAGCACGCCTTGTCGTTGAACGCCCGTTCCAGAGGTCGACCTGCCGGTTCCTGACCCTACAAGGGTGACATCGACGCTTAGAGGTTCTGATGTCCGATCGCCTGAAGGTCCTGCTCCAGTACATGCTGCCCAAGCAGCGGCTGACCACGTTTGCCGGTCGCGTCGCCGGAGCGCAGGGGGGCTCGATGACAACGCGGCTGATTCGCTGGTTCGTTGGCAAGTACGCCGTCGACATGAGCGAAGCGGTCGATGCTGACATCGGCAGTTACAAGAGCTTCAACGACTTCTTCACCCGTCCTCTCAAGGCCGGCTTGCGCCCGGTGGCGGCCGCCGATTTTGTCTGTCCGGTCGATGGCGCGATCAGCCAGTTCGGACCCATCGATGACCATCACATGCTGCAAGCAAAGGGGCATCGGTTCACCACGACGGAGTTGGTCGGCGGCGATGACGCGCTGGCCGCCCGGTTTCGCCACGGCAGCTTCGCCAACCTGTACCTGTCCCCCCAGGATTACCACCGCCTGCACATGCCGTGCGACGGCAAGCTCACCCGCATGATCTACGTACCGGGGAAGCTGTTCTCGGTGAACCCTGTCACCGCGCGCGGCGTGCCGAAGCTGTTTGCGCGCAACGAGCGCGTGGTTTGCGTCTTCGAGTCAGCCGACCATGGCCCTTTCGCAATGGTCCTGGTCGGCGCGACCATCGTCGGAAGCATGGCAACCGTGTGGCACGGCGTGGTCAATCCGAAGCGCACCAACAAGACGTCCGAATGGACCTATACCGACCAGGAAATCGTGTTGAAGAAGGGCGAGGAGATGGGCCGCTTCCTTCTCGGCTCGACGATCGTGATGCTGTTCAGGCAGGGGGCCATCGCCTTCAACGAGGAATGGGCGCCGGGGCGCAAAGTGCGCCTGGGCGAACGGATGGGTGAGCGCGCAGCTGGAACGAATGAAAATCCACTCACGCTCAAATCCACCGAGTGAACAATGTTTCTAGTTAAATGGACCTGATCCGACTTCGCTTTGAGGCAGATTCTTGCCAGTTTTTGGCGACAAATTCTGCACAGCCTTGTCGCAGCGCTCAAGTCATGACAATCTTTACCCGTGGTGAGCGGGGCAACCCACCTCACCCACCTGGCATTCGGCGTACCAGATCGAGAAAAGACAGGGAGGATCAGCCATGGTTTCGATTACGCGTCGCGAGGGCTTGGGCTTGGCTCTGGGCGGGGGCGCCAGCCTCCTGATCGGCGGACAGGCGTTGGCGCAGGCGTCACCCTCGTCGCAACTCATCACGCGCGCCATCCCCAAGACGGGCGAGCAGCTGCCCGTGATCGGTCTGGGCAGTTCGGCAACCTTTTCCCAGGTCGCGCGGTCGGAGGAAACGACCGCGCTGCGCGAGGTGCTGACCACCATGGTCGCCAATGGCGGCACCGTGTTCGATACAGCGCCCAGCTACGGCGCTTCGGAGGAGGTGGCCGGGCGCATCGCGCAGGACACCGCGATCGCTGACCGGCTGTTCTGGGCCACCAAGGTCAACGTCGCGCGAGATGGCGGCCCAGCCGATCCTGCTGCAGCCAGGGCGCAGATAGAGCAGTCCTTCGCCCGTATCGGCAAGCCGAAGATCGACCTTATCCAGGTGCACAATGTCGGCGACCCGCCGGCCCAGCTTGCGATCCTGAAGGAACTGAAGGCCGCCGGCCGGGTCCGCTACATCGGCATAACCTCCACGTCCGAAGATCAGTACCCGACCTTGATCTCGATCATGCAGAACGAGCCGATCGATTTCATCGGCGTGGATTACGCTGTCGACAATCGGGAGGCGGAAACCGCCATCCTGCCGCTCGCGCAAGAGCGCCAGATCGGGGTCTTCGTCTACGCCCCGTTCGGACGGACGCGCCTGTTCCGCCGCGTCGGTGACCAGCCGCTGCCCGACTGGGCGGGTGAGATCGACGCGACAACATGGGCGCAGGTCTTCCTGAAATGGATTGTCGGTCATCCCGCGGTGACCGTCGTCACGCCGGCTACCAGCCAGCCCAGGAACATGCTGGACAATCTGGGCGGCGGGATCGGCCGCGTGCCCGACGAGGCGCTGCGGCAGCGCATGACAGCCTTCATCGACGCCCTTCCACAAGCGTCATAGAACCACGTATCCGGGGGGAAGAACGATGGCTGGGGGTGGATTTGTGCAGCGCCAACTGGCGCGCGTCGCGAAGGTCGAGCCGCGCGAGACGAAGGCGGTGTTTGCCGCCTTCTTCCTGTTCTTCTTTGTCCTGGGCAGCTACTTCGCGGTGCGACCCGCGCGCGAGACCATCGGCACGCTGCTCGGCCGCGACACCGTTGCCGATCTGTGGCTCTACACGGCCATCTTCTCGATCGCGATCATCCCTGTCTATGGCTGGCTGATTGCACGTGTGAGGCGCAGCGTGCTGTTGCCTTGCCTCTATGGCTCCGTCTCGCTGATGCTCATCGGCCTCGGCCTCGCGCTGGGAGACGGCGCGATCGACGGCGATGTCGGCGCGTTCTTCTATGTATGGATCAGCGTCCTCAACCTGATGCTGGTATCGGTGTTCTGGAGCTTCCTGCTGGAGATCTTTTCCAGCGAGCAGAGCCGTCGCCTGTTCGGCTTCATTGCCGCCGGGGGCACTTTCGGAGCTCTCGTCGGACCGCTGATCACCGCCCTGTTTGCCGATACGCTGGGCCTGCCGGGGCTGCTCTATCTGGCGGCAGCCGGTTTCGCCTGCGCGATCGGCTGCCAGCTCGTGCTGCTCTCGGCCAGCAATCCGGAAGCGCAAGCCGTGGCGGGGGCCGAGGTCCGTACCGATCGGGCTCTGGGCGGCAACCCGTTCTCGGGCATCACGAAGGTCTTGTCGTCGCCCTATCTCATGGGGATCGCGACCTTCGTCTGCTTGCTGTCGGTGGCGAACACCGTCCTCTACTTCGAACAGCTTCGGCTGGTGGAGGAGACCTTCCCCGATCCCGACCGTCGAACCCAGGTGTTCGCCAGCATCGATGTCGTGGTGCAATTGCTGACGGTGATGACGCAGCTGTTTCTGACCGGGCGTATCGCCACCCGTTTCGGCGTGAAGGCGCTTCTGTCGCTGCTGCCGGTAATCATGGTGGCGGGGTTCCTGGCGCTCGCGGCCTTCCAGGTGTTCGCGGTGCTGGCGGTTGTCTTCGTGTTGCGGCGCTGGGGTGAGTACGCCCTGGTGCGGCCGGGCAGGGAGATGCTGTTTTCCAAGCTGGATACGGAGACGAAGTACAAGGCCAAGACGTTCATCGACGTTCCTGTCTACCGCTTCGCCGATTATGTCGGGGCGCAGGCAAAGACCGGTATCGACGCTGTCACCGCCTCCCCGGTCGTGAGCGTTCTGGCGGGTGCGGGTCTGGCGGCGTTGTGGGCTTTGAACGGCCTGTGGCTCGGCCGACGGTATGACGCCGCGGCGCCGGAGCCCGGGCCGCTCCAGCCTGCGCCGGAGCAGCCCTGACGGGATCGTCACGGGCACCTTCCTGCCGGGGAAAGGAAGCGCGCGCCGCTCGTTTGCACGACAGGGAGGCCGAACCAGATGACGCGCACCAGGATGACCATCGCATTGGCGGGCGCCGCC
>Ga0210040_10004446_pt1 | contig 18318 bp, 31 predicted proteins | sample CryGeyCG12114_NA_FD_185462 | JGI IMG/M metagenome (GOLD analysis project Ga0210040, IMG submission 185462) | Groundwater microbial communities from aquifer - Crystal Geyser CG19_WC_8/21/14_NA (SPAdes) (version 2) | ecosystem: Environmental > Aquatic > Deep subsurface > Groundwater | place: USA...
CGACCGAGGCATCGAGCACCAGCGCCGGGACGTCGCCGGCCGCGTACGCGACCACTGGCACCCCGCCGATCACGTACTCGACTCGGCCAGCCACCCGGCGCAGCTCGAGGTACGCGTCGATCGCCGAGCACGCGACGCCGACCTTGCCGGTCACCCGGTCGGCGTCGATGTCGTCGTTGCCGAGCCTGAGCTGCGTGAGCGCCCCCGCCGCGATCTCGGGCCACGCCTCGTGCCACGAGCCAAGGACGACGCCGGCCGGCGGCTGAGCGTCTGCGGGCACCTCGATCTCGGCGGGGGTCTCGCTCACGCCTGCTCGCTCCTGTCGTCGTCGGCCGCCGGCGACGCGTCGCCTCGAGCTGAGGGCGACGCGTAGCCGGGCGACTCGCCCCCGTGCCAGTCCTCGCCCGACCAGTGCGCGCGCTTGCCGGTCGTGCCGACGAGCACGTACTCGCCCTCGAGCCACGGCGCCGGCTCGGTGACGCGAGCGACGTCGCGCAGCTCGGTCACGTTCTTGGGGCGCTCACCGGCCGGCACCTCGGGCTCGTACGAGCCCGGGGTGCCGGCCGTGACGACGAACGAGCGGTCACCCGTCGCCCGACGAGCCCCACCCGAGAGCGCCGGCGCGACGTACCCGCGCAGGATCTCGGGCGGGTAGCTCTCGTCGTACAGGCTCACGGCACGACCGGGGGACGGACGATGACGGCGCCGTTGCCGGCCGTGGCGCGGTCGGCCTGCGTCGGCTCGGTGCTCGGCCGGTAGAACGCGATCTCGCTCGCGACCGCGATCTGCTGCCCCAGCACGCTCGGCTCGTTCGCCTGCATCATCGGGTACGCGTACTCGTACACCTCGAGACCGGCCGAGTTGCCGACCACCATCTCGGGCCCGGTGATGCCCGGGGTCACGATGACGTTGAGCCCGGCGGGCCCGACGTTGACGCTCGGCTGCCCACCCGCGGCCGACATCGCGCCCATCGCGTTCACCGCGGCGCCGATCGACGGGAAGAGCGGCCGGTCGGCCCGGTCGCGCAGCCGGCCGAGGCGCTGCCACGCGGCGGGCCCGATCGCGAGCCACGTCGGCAGCTCGCCGGTCTTCGTGTAGACCAGCGCCGCGGCCTCCCACAGCGCGTCGTAGATCAGACCGGCCTCACTCTCGTCGCCGGTCGGCGCCTCGTCGGTGAGGTCGACGGTCGACGCCGAGGTGAGGATCTCGGCGACGGCGAGCGCCTCGGTCTTGATCGAGCGCCGCTTCGTGAACTGGTTGAGGATCGTCTGCAACGCGCCGATCGGCAGGCTGAGCAGCTTCTGCGAGACGTTGAGGTACTCGCCGACGGTCTCGCTGTCCACCGAGTCGAGCTTGATGTCGAACGCGCGCGAGACGAGTTCGCTCTTCTCCTTGCCCTGCGGCGCCGGCGCCTGCCCGTACGCGGCGTTCCCGGGGGTGACCACCGGATCGACGATGCGCGGGCGCTGGAACCCGAGCGGGGTGTCGAGCGGCATGACGCCGAGCGCGGTGAGGAACGGCCGGCCGGCCGGGGTCGGGTCGATGACGGGCCCGACGATCGGCTTGATGACCAGCGCGCCGAGCCCGCCGGCCACCGCGACGGTGTTCGCGGGGTTGGCGCCCATGTGCTGCGCCGCGCGGTGCATCTCGGTCTCGTACCGCTGCCGGCTCTCGGCGACGTCGAGGTGCAGCATGTCGTGCAGCGCCTCGCCGGCTGAGCGGTACTGCAACGGCACCTGCGTGCCCGAGACGCCGTTCGTCGCGAGCGCCTGCCGGGCGCGCTCGCTGATGTTCGTGTCGAACGAGAGGCGCTCGGCCTGCCCGTCGAGGAACGTGATGCGCTCCCGGGCCCGGGTGATCGTGTCGTTGTCCTGCTCGCTGAGGTCGCGGCCGGCCTGGAACGCGGCAGTCGTCACGCCCTCGATGAGCGTGACGCACGCGTCGCGCTCCTGCACCGTCTTCTCGAGCAGCGCCTTCACGCCCCCGCCGGTCGCGACCATGCGCATCGTCGCGGTGCCGTGCTTCGCGCGCCGGCGCTCGAGCCCCTCAGCGACGAACGCGGCGGGGTCGGCCTCGGCAAGCTGCCGCAGGTTCTTGGTACGGGTGTCGATCACGAGGGGTCCTCCACGGGGTGACATCGGGGTCACGCACCCGCGGGGTGTCCGTCGGTGACGGGGGTGTCGCTCGGCGTTGCCCGGGAGAGTAGACGATCGCCGAGCGACCCGTCGCGCTCGCCGGCGCGAACGACGGGTCGCGGCCGCGCGGCACGACGCGTCGTTCGAGGTCCTGCACGACGCGACGAGCCCGCACCCCCGGGCGGGTGCGGGCTCGTCTACGTCCCCTGGGAGAGACGACGCGCAGCGGCGCGCCTCGATGCTACGGGCAGCCCCCGTCAGTCGGTCGCGACGTGCACCGCGTAGCCGTCTCGGAACTCGGCGAGCGCCCGCACACGGCGCTGCCTCTTGACGTCCGAGAGCGTGCCGCTCGCCTGCCCGTAGCGCCACCCGGTCAGCTCGGCCAGCTCGAGCGAGGTGAGCCCGCCGTGCTTGCGCACGAGCTGCACGGTGCGGGTGCGCTTGTCCACCTCGGGCGCCGGCTCGACCTCGACCGGCGCCGCGGTGGCCGGCTGCGCGTCACCGGGCTCAACGTCGAGCACGCGAGCCTCGTCGAGCACCTCGGGCGCGAGCATGATCTTCCGATCGTCGGCGACGAGGCTCTTACTCACCCCGAGCGCGTCGGCGATCTTGCGCACCGAGAGGTTGTCGCGCTCGGTCATGCCGGCCACCAGCTCACGCCGAGCCTCGACCGGGATGCTCACCCGGGCGACGTCGCCGAACAGCCACGCCGTGTAGGCAGCGAACGAGTCGAACCCGAGCGCCTCGTCGTCGTGCTCGCGCCACGCGTTGACGAGATCCTCGACCAGCGAGGCGACGTTGACTCGGATGCGCTCTGCGCGAGCGGCAGCCCGGTCACGGGTCGAGTAGAGCGCCGCGTGCATGGCCGGCTCGATGCTCACGCCGGCCGGCATCGCGTCACCGCCCCACGTCGCGTCGTGCACCAGCGCGAGCCCGCTCATCGCCGAGTCGCGATCATGATGATCGCCGAGGCGACGATCGCGCCGATGAGCAGACCAGCGACGAACGCGGCGCCCATCACCGCACCGCCCGAGCGAGCGCGCGGCCGAGGTCGCGAGCGGTGTCGATGAGGTGGTCGGCAGCGAACGAGAGCGCCACCGCTGCGACGCACAGCTCGCCGATCATCGGGCGAGCCGGTACTCGTCGGCGAGCGCGCGGTTTACGGCAGCAGCAGCGCGGCCGGGGGTGCCATGCTCGTCGATGAGGTCACGAGCGGCGCCGGGCTGCACGAGCACGATGAGCGTGCCGTCGTCGTCGCCGAGCAGCTCGTCGGCGTCGTCGATCGACGCGAACGCCTCGAGCCGCGGCACGTACAGCGCCGGGCCCGAGACGACGCCGGCGACGTCGAGCACGACGGCGCCGAGCAGCCGGGTCGCGGCTGCGGCGATGTCCTTCGCGGTGATGCGGGGAGCGGTCATGCGGTCATCATCGGCAGGAAACCGTGACAACTCAAGACAAACCGCGACACAATCTCACCCGATCGGGTGCCGATCGGGTGCCGATCGGGTCCGGGTGTCCAGAACTGGACACCCGGCGAGGGGGGACGTCGGGCAGCCACGGGGGGAGCTGCCCGACGCGAGCGTGACGCTACCCGCCGGCGTGGTCAGTGCACGCGACGATGAGCGCGAGCACGACGACCCCCTCGAGCAGCACGGCCACGAGCGCGGCCAGCCACGCCCGGCGGCTCACGAGGTGGGCGCCGGGTGCCCGTGCTCGGCGAGGTAGTCGACCTGCGCCGGGCTCAGCTCGCGCCCGTAGGTGCGCAGCAGTAGCAGCCCCTCGACGTACTGGTCGGCGCGCTGCTGCGTGCGCTGCTGCTCGGCCTCGAGGATCGCCGCGCGCTCGCGCAGCGCGATGACGCGCGTGTCCGTGTACTGCGGATCGTCGGTGGCAGCGACCGAGAACAGGTGCACGGCCTCGCGGGTGACGAGCTGGCCGGGCTGCTCGGTGCCGAACTGCGGGCGCAGCGTGCGAAACGTGAGGCTCATGCCGTCGTGCGTGGTCGTGAGCAGCTCGACCGAGCGGTCGAGGGTGTCCCGGTAGAGCTGCCACGTCATCACCGCGCCCCCCTCAGCGGTCGAGTCGCGCAGCTCCACCCCGTAGCCCATGCGGTCGGGCATCGAGTCCGAGTGCGTGAACGTGAGCCCCACGCGCCGCGGCGCTGCCTTCGCCCGCTCGAGCGCGGTCGCCGAGAACTGCTCGTCGTACTCGAGGATGAACGGGGCGCCGGTCGAGCGATTCTGCCGCACCTCGGTCACGTGGGTCGGCTTGAGGTACGGCACGATGAGCGCCTCGACGACCCCCTTCACCCGGTCGATGTCGAACGAGGCGCTCGGGATCGAGCGCACCTGCGCGTCGAGGTCGGGCAGCCCGGGCAGCGGTGGCAGGGTCGGCAGGCTCATCGTCATCGGTCGGTCTCCCCCTCGTCGCCCGGGCGCTGCCCGGGCTGGTCGTCGCTGTCCCACACCTTGCCGTCATCCCACCGAACGACGCTCATGCCGTACTCGAGCGCGTGCGCCTCGCCCTCGTGCCCACGTTGCAGCTCGCACCGGCCGTACCGCTGAGGGCTCGACTCGCGCCGCAGCCGCGCCGAGCACCGGTTGCCCGGCCGGCTCGGCGACCACGGCAGCCCGCTCACTGAGTCACCGCTGAGCCGGCGGTCGAGTTCGCGAGCGCGGCGCCGGCGCGTTGCTGCGCAGTGAGCGGCGGCAGCCCCTCGAGCGCGCGCCACTCGTCGGCAGTGAGCGCGCCGGCGTCGTGCATCGTCTTGTACGCGGTCGCCCGGTCGGCGAGCGGGGGCTGCACGTAGTCGCCGGCGTTGAGCTGCACCTTGCGCCCGCGGGGGAGGGCCCACGCGCTCAGCGCCTCGGTGATCTTGCGGCTCAGCGGGCGCAGCATCCCCCGCCAGTGGAAGTCGAACAGCGAGGTCGCGTTCGAGTACGTGAGCCCCTCGGGGTTGGGGAGACCGATGAGGAACGGCGGCACGCCGAACGCTGCCGCGATGCGCTGCTCGTCGAACACGCGCAGGTCAAGCAGCGCCATATCGCGGGGCGAGATCGTGAGCGTCTCGAGCTTGAGCCCGTTGCCGAGGATCGCCGGCGCGCCGCGACGGTTCCGAGCCGCGATGAGCCACTCGTTCCGAGCGACGTCGATCTGCCGCTGCGTGAGCCGGTTGTCGCTCGTGAGCGTCCCCCACGGGATGCCGCCACCGTCGGCGATGTCGGCGCCGTAGCGCTCGAGCGCCGCGGCCGAGCGCAGGTTGCCGGCCACGGCCTCGAGCGGGCTGAGCCCGGTCGGCCACCCCGCCGCGGTCATGTAGCGGACGTGCGTGAGATCGAACGGGTACGCGCGCTCGCCGTTGATGACGTACTCGCGGGTCGCGCCGTCGCTCGAGAACTGGCAGCTCACCCGGTCGGGGTCGACGACCATGAACGACGTCGGCAGCAGCGTCTCGAAGTCCCACCCGGTCGCGTGCACGTACAGGTCGCCGCGGGTGAGGATCGAGAGCACGGCCTGCACCATGAACTCGCCCCACCCGGCGTAGAGCCGCGGGTCGGGGTTCTCCGTCCACCCGTACTCGTCGGGGTCGATCGGGCGCCCCTTCTCGGTGATCGACACCGGCATCGAGCCCAGCGCGTTCGCGTTGAGCGCCGCGCACGAGAACACGGTGCTCACCCGACCCCCGAGCCGGGTCGCGCCCCCCATGCCGCCGGTCGTCCACCCGGGCTGCCAGCTCGAGGGGAGACCGGCCCACGTCATCGGGGCGAACGTCGCCCGCGGCAGCGCGGCCTCGAGCGCCTCACCATCGACGACGATCGGCTCGGCGCCCGGCGTCTCGCCGAGAGTCGTGGGGGGCGAGTCGGGCCCCACGGTGTTCGCGGGCCCGTTCGAGGGCTCGGCGAGGCTCGGATCGCGCGGAAACGCCCTCTTGAGGGTGCCCGAGCGCCGGTCGACGATGACGAACGCGTCGCGTCCAGCTCGAGGCGACGGCTCAGTCATGCCCACGACCGGCCGTCGCGGCGGTGCTCGCCCTCGTGGCCGGCGACCAGCTCGCACCGCTTGCCCTCGAACGTGGGACCGGGCGAGGTGCAGTCGCCGCGCACGAGGCGCTCAGCGTCGGGGGAGAGCTCCACCCCGGCGAGATCGGCCGGGATCGAGCCGATGAGCCCCTCGGGGGGCCCGATCTGCACCCCGTCGGCGTCCCACCGGTAGGCGGGCTGCCCGGTCGTCTCACTGCTCTCGTGCGGGCCCGGGTGGTCGGCCGAGAGCACGCACGCGTGCACGCCGGCACCGACCGTGAGGTTTGCGAGGCAGTGCGACGTCACCGGCGCCGGCTCGAGCCGATCGACCACCTCGACGAGCGGCGCGGGCTCGATCGGGGTCGCGATCGGCCGCTGAGAGCCCGAAACGGCCCCGATCGACCCCTCGATCGCCCCACCGCTGCCGGCGTGCTGCGAGCGGATCTGCAACGGCCCCTCAAGCAGCTCGAGCAGGTCGTCGACCAGCTCGCTCACGTCGACCGACGGGCGCTGCCACTCGTCGTCGGCGTTGCACGCGACCGCGGCGTTCGCCCACATGAGCGCTTCCTGCAACGCGGTGAGCGCGCACGCGGCCTCTCGGCCGGCCGGTAGAGCCTGATTCCACAGCTCAGCGAGCAGAATCGCTCCCGCGCGGTTCACCTCGAACGCGGGCCCGGTCGCCGGCGTCGCCGGGTGGTAGCCGAGGCGCCGACGCACCTCGTTCGGCTCGAGCATCCCCACGCGCTCCCCCTCACCCGCGGTCGCGATGCGCCCGCTGCACTGCCCATGCGATGCACCGCACGAGGCTCGTCGACTCTTTCCCGGTGAGCAGTATCGCCGCACCGGCCGTTCCCGGGCGAACACGAGCGGTGTTCACGGCGCTCACGGTGTCAGCGCCCCCGTCGTGCGCGACCTGCAACGTGCGCACCAGCTCGCGCAGCAGCGGCAGACCGGAGCGCGTCTCGGCCGCGCCCGCCGGCTCGATCGGCACCTCGACCCCCTCGAGTTCGGCGTCGTCGATCATGCTCGCGCCGACCAGCAGGATCGCGTCATCGACGGCCTCTGAGGTGTCCTGCGCCCAATCCACGGCCTCCCGGCGGGTGCCGAACCGGTACCCACCGACCACGACGCGCCCGTCGGGGGTGAGCGCGGCAGCGGCAGCCGCGGCACCGTCGCCGAGGTCGTCCTCGACAGCGACGACGAGCAGCCCGTCGGGTGCCGGCTGCGCGAGTCCGTCGAGGCATCGCTGCCACGACCGGGCATCGACGAGCGGCTCATCCTTGCTCGGCTTCTCGATCTTGACGACGTTCGGCCACCGGTTGAGCCACTGAGCGTCGAACGACGAGATCGGGTCGGGTTCCTCGGGGTCGACGCTCTCACCGCGCAGCACCTTGACCAGCGCCGAGCGCACGAGCCGCTCGCGGCCGGCCGACCAGTGCGGGGAGGCAGCGCGCCACGTGGCCGGCTGATCCCGCGGCGCGGCGCCGAGCGGTGACCACTCGAGCAGCAGCCTGCTCTCGGGGGCGAACAGCTCGAGCAGCGCCGAGGCACGACGCTCGAGCACGAGCCCGGTCGCCTTGCGGTGCGCGGTCGAGAACAGACCGAGCTGGTAGCTGATCTGCTCGACGAGCGTCGGCTCGATCGCCTCGTCGACCGTGATCGCCGGGACGTCCCATGCCTCGTCGACCAGCGCCTCGCCCGGCGAGAGCCCGTACGCGGCGTTCTTGGCTCGGATCACCCACCGCGAGCCGGTCATGAACGGCCCGGTCGAGATCCCCGGGTTGAGGTTGTTGCGCGCGGCCTCGAGCCCGTTGCGCTCAGCCCACGACCACGCCGGCAGCAGCACCTCGCGCACGATGCCTAGCTCGCGCCCGGTGTGTAGAACGAGCTGGTCGCCCCACCGCTCGGGCGCCTTGAGGATGCGCCAGCCGGCGAGCGCACGGATGCCGACGCTCTTCCCGCACTGCCGAGCGGTCGACTCGATGAACTCGGGCCACACGAGCATCCCGTCGGCGTCGTGCTCAAGCAGCCGGTAGACGGCGAGCCGCTGCCACCATCGCAGCCGGCCACCGTTCGTCATGCGAGCGTGCGCCTCGAGCGCCTCGGGCCCGTACGTGCCCACCGCGCGGGGGTGGGGGAGCGTCATGAGCCGCGGCCACGACCCCTCGGCCGGCACCTTGCGCAGCTTGTCCAGCCACGGCGCAGCGTCCCAACACGGGTCGTCGGGCCCGGGCACGATCACGACGTCGGGGTCGATGCGCTGCACCCCGTCATCGCCCACCGTGACGAACTCGGCCGGGTAGGTGTCGAGCGGGTCGGGGCGAGTGTCCTCGAGCCCGAGGTTCATGTTGGGTGTCGTCGGGGTCGAGCCGCTGACCTGCGCGTTTGCCTGCGAGCGCGCCGAGAGAGAGAGATTCTTCAATCCGGGGTCAAGAGCCGAGGACCCCTCTGAAAGAACCGGGTCGTCACCGTGGGTCACTACGCGGGCAGCGAGCGCGCGAGCGAGGTTGAGCGCGGCGAGTTCCTCATCGGTGAGCCGGCCCGAGTCCGAGTCCGAGTGCGGCTTGCACTCGGCGCGCAGGTTGCCGGGACGGTCACACCCGCCGCGGGTGCGAGCGAGCACGTGCCCTGCGACGGTGGCCCCCTTGCCGCACACCTCGGTCACGCCGTCACGGCCGGCGATCCCGCTGCCCGGGCTCGGGTACTGGCAGCGGTGCCCGTCACGGTCGAGCGTCACCGATCGGATACGGCGCCACCGGGCGGGGTCGGCCGTGAGCGAGCTGGTCGCCGGCGGGTGCGGGATGCCGCACCCGCAGCCGTGCACGAGCCCGTCGTCGGCGACGCCGAGCAGCTCGGCGAGACGACTGAGGTCGATGCTCGTGGTCACGCTCGTTCTCCTGCCGGGGTCGGTGCGGGGGTGGGGGTGCAGTCGTGCTCGACGTGCACCGCGACGAACGGGTTGCTCCCGGCGGGCTCGCCCCTGATCTTGCCCGGGCTGCGCGGGTAGACCTCGCCCCGCACCCACCGTCGCGAGTAGGTGCGTCGGCCGGCCAGCACGGCGCGCAGCTCATCGAGGGCACTGAGCGGGTCGGGGTCGAGCTTGACGTCGAACCCGCTCTCGGTAAGTACCTCGATGATCGCCGGGCTCTTGTGCCGGCACACGGTCACGTTCTCCCCCCTTACAGGGGGGGGAGAACCGTGAGTGCCCGGCGCGTGAGTGCCGTGACCGATTCCGTGACTGCCCTTGACCTGCGCGTTCACCGATTCCGACCCCCTGCACCGTGAGTGCCCGTGAGTGCGTTCGTGACTGATCTGGACGTTTCCACCCGTGTATGACCAGCCGAGCCGTTGACCTGCACGTTCCCGAGCGTGCGTGACACCCGTGAGTGCCCGTGCGTGCCCCCGTGACTGCGTGCGTGCGTGGTCCCGCACGGGCAGCCGGCAATGACGGCTCGGGCGCCCAGCACGCCGAGCCCGGCGGTGACGAGAGCACCGAGCGCGGCGCCGAGCAGGCACTCGCTCACCGGGTGAACCTCGGGCAGCTCGACCAGCACGAGCCGTCGGGCTCGGTGCCGTCGCAGCACAGCACGCCGGCCGGGGGTCGGCACGAGCTGCACGCCCACGCCTCAGCCTCGGTCGAGTGCAGGCACACGCCCGGCCGCTCGTCGAGGTGGTCAGCGAGCGGGTGTGGGCACCACGGGCACGGGTCGAGCTGGTCGATCACCTCACCGACGACGGCGCCCTCGACCACCTCAGCGTCATCGGCGTCGGGCACGTCGTCGCCCCACCTCGGGCCCGCCGGCGCCCGGGTCGCCCACGAGATCCCCCGAGCGAGCGCCGCGCGCCGGTCACCAGGCAGCAGCTCGCTCACCGTCGGCGCTGCCCGCGACGTCGGTCGTCGCCGAGCCCGAGCTGCTTGAGCCGCGCCTCGAGCGCGGCGCCCTCGAGGCGCTCAGCACGGCGCTCGGCCTGCCGTCGCTCGCCGGCGGGCACGACGGGCTCGACCCCCTCGCCGCGGCGGGCAGCAGCTCGACGCGCTCGCCGAGCCGGCGTGCTCACCACGACGTCGACCAGCACGCGACGCCGATGCCGGCCACCAGCAGCAGCCCGAACACGACCAGCGGCCACCACGGGTCGCAGGTCGTGGGCAGCCCCTCGAACGGGTCGTCGCTCATCGCGACCGCACCCCCCGCCGCGGTGTCACGACGTAGGCAGTGCCCGGCTCGCAGCCGTCGTCGGCGAACACCTCGATCGGCAGCTCGCGGCGCACGATCATCGACCGCACCCGGTCGAACTCGACCGGGGCGACCACCAGCCGCACGCGGAACGTAACGACGGCCTCGATCGCGTCGGCGAGCGCCTCGGGGATCGGCCGGGCCCGGGTGCGCTCGGCAGCGTGGCGGGCAGCGTGCCCGTCTTGCGCCGAGCGTCGTGCATGGTCGAGGGCGACCATCGTCACCCCGTCGAGCGGCTCGCTCACCCCGCACGTCGGGCACGTCCACAGCTCGCGCGTCGTGCTCATCGCTTCCCCCCGTCGTCGGCCCTCGAGTGTGCCCGGCGCCCGACGTGGGCATCGACGACTAGCCCGCCGGCGAGGGTGAGCCCCACGCCGGCGGCGAACGCGTCGCTCCCGTACCGCACGCCGAGGATGAACAGCAACAGGCAGACGACGGCGAGCGCCGTCACCTCGGCGAGCAGCCTCACCTCTCGTCGACCTCGAGGTGCGCGTCGAGAGCGTCCAGGCACGACGAGTGCTCGCACGTCCCCCCGTCGCACCACTCCTGCTCGTCCCACGCCGGCGGGGTGTCCAGCGAGGGGACGTCGGCGAGGTGCGCGTCGATGATCGCGTGCTGCTCGAGGTGGCCGGCGAGGTACGCGTCGAACGCCTCGAGGTCGACGTCGGCCTCGGCCCGGATCGTCGTGAGGGCGAACCCGCGGTCGCTGGTCTGCGAGAGCGGGTCGACGATGAGCACGTACTCGACCGGGATCTCGGCCTGCCACCCGCAGCCGCGCACGCTGCACTCGACGACCGCGTTCGCGTAGACCGAGCGCGGCGCGCTCATCGTTCGAGCCGTTCGGCGATCCACGCGTCGGCAGCCGCGGCGACGGCGACCTCGTTCGCAGGGAGGTGGTACACGTCGCCGACGAGGTGCGTGCGGTGCCGAGGTAGCGCCGGCCGCTCGCACCGCCTCGAGTCGTCGCCGGCGGGCCCGATGCACACCGGGCAGCGCAGCTCGCCGTCGCTGGTCTGATCTTCTTCCTCGATCACCGTCGTCCCCCTGCCTTGCGCTTGCCTGACGTCGGCCGGTCGGGCATCGGCGTCCCCGGCGGCACGCATCGCAGCCCCTTGATCTCGAGGCAGCCCGAGACGATCCGGCCTGGGTGTCGCTGCGCCCACCGCTGCGCCGGCTCGTCGACCGGCTGCGCCCACCAGTGCGGGCCCGGCGTGCCGGCCGAGCGGTCGACGATGCGCCACACGCCGGCCGGCGGCACCGGCTCGTCGGTGTGCGGCAGCACGATCACCCGCACGTTGCGCGCCGGCTTCCATCCCTCGGGCACCAGCAGGTCGGTCCGGCCGCTCACGAGTGCACCTTGCACGGGTCGGACGGCAAGCACGCGGTGCACGCGAGGATCTCGTCGGCGCGCAGCAGCGCAGCGTCGCGCTCAGCGATGAGCGTGCGCACGAGGTCGTCGGCGAGCCCCCCGGCCGTCCTCATGCGCTCGATGTCGGCGCGCAACCCCCGCTCGGTGGTCTGCGCCGTCTTGAGCACGGTGCGCAGCTCGTCGCGCTCGTGCTCGGTCGCGTCGAGCGCTTCCTCGAGCCCGGTGATGCGGTCGAGCAGCTCGTGCCCGTAGATCGAGACCACCTCGTTGACCAGCTCGGCCGCGGCCTGCTGGGGCAGTTCGATCGAGGTGCGGTCAACACTGTCGTCCATGACGAGGCGAGCTGAGGCGCCGGGCTCGCTGTAGAGCGCGATCTCGCTCCCGCGGTGCGCCCACACCCACCGGCTCACGACTGCACCCGCCACGGGATGCCGGCCGCGAGGAAGGTGAGCGCCGTGCAGCCGGTACGCACCGCCTCGGCGTGCGTGGCGAACGCGCCGACCGCGGTCTCTTGCCCCCAGCTCTTCGCGTCCACGGTGTGCGCCGCGTAGATCACGGCCAGCCACGGCCGGGTGGGGTCGGTGTTACCGCGGTGCACCCGCAGTCGGCGCGCCGGCTGCTCGGTTTCGGGCTGCTCCACGATGCCGACGCTCATCGCGACTGCACCTCGGTCTCGGCGACGTCAGGCCCGGCGTCGGTGGTCAGCACCTCATCGAGTGGGATCTGCCCGTCGACCTGCTCGACGGCCGGCAGCGAGCGCCCCGCGCCCCACCGGTCGCGCTGCGGCGCGGTTTGCTTGTTCTCGTTCTCGGTCACTGCTCTCGGTCCCCCAGGGGTGTCGGTGACATCGTGTTCGGGTGGTACCGGGTGGCACCGCTGCCACCCTCACCCCCGGCCCGGCCGGGGGTCGTGTAGGCGAGACCTCGACGCACGAGCTGGTCGAGCGAGCGACGTGCCCGCTCGACCTGAGCCCGGTTCGGCTTCTCGGTCTCGTTCTGCCGCTGCGCGAGCGAGATCGCGGTGACGGTCTGCTGCACGGCGAGCAGCTCGAGCACGTCGACCCGCTGCTGCACGCTCGAGCGCCCGTGCTCGTGGTCGTGCGCGATCCACGCCGGGCCCCACACCTCGCGCGGCTGCTTGAGGTGGGTCGCCCGCACCAGCGGGTCACCAGCCTCACCGGTGAGCAGCAGCACCGAGCCGGCGCCCGCGGTGAGCCACGCTGACCCGTAGACGTCGGCGAGCGCGGTCGGCGCCTTGCCGTCCGCGGTGCGCTTGACGAGGTGGTGCAGCTCGAGCACCTCGACGCCGGCGGTGATCGCGAGCTGCCGGGCCCGGTTGTACGAGGCGCCGACCTCATCGTCGGTGAGCTTGATCGCCGCATCCTTGAGCGAGTCGACGATGAGGGTGTCGGCCTTCGCGCTCGCGCACAGCTCGGCGAGCAGCTCGGGGCGCTTCGCGACGTCGGCCGGCGGCGGTCCCCAGCCGAGCACGAGCCGGTCGCTGAGATCGGCGATCTCGTCACGGTCGAACGCGCGCAGCAGCGAGCGCGCGATCTGCTGCGGCCGGTCGCCGCACAGGTAGAGCACCCGCTCGCCCTCGCGCACCGGGAGGTCGAGCACCGTCTCGTCGAGCCCGAGCCGGCCGCGCACGAGCTGCCCGGCGAGCGTCGTCTTCCCCAGCCCGGGCGACGCCGCGATCATGAGCGCCTCGCCTTGCATCCAGAGCACCTGCTCGCCCTCGCCCCACACGGCCGGCGGGTTGGGCGGCATCTCGAGCAGCCACGTCCCCGGCCGCAGGTAGCCAGCCGCGACGTCGATCGGCTCGGGTCGAGGGGTTGTCGTCGTGCTCGAGGTGTCGCCCCCATCTCGAGGCGACACCTCGAGGATCTGCGCGGTGATGTCCACCAGCGCGGCGCCCTCGGCCGGTCGAGACGGCTCGCCGGCGTCCCGCGGGGTCTGCTTGCCCGCTCGGAACCCGCTCGAGATCGTCTTCGCCGACTCGCGGACGCCGAGCCCGATCTCGCGGGCAACCGCGCTCAGCTCAGCGCGCCCCTCGTCCTCGTCGATGTACCCGCCGGCGATCGCTCGGCCGACCTTGAGCGCGGCGATGTTGAGCTGCTCGTTCCTCTCACCCTGCACCGCCTCGCGCACCCGCTGCACCTCGCCGTCGAGGATCGCGCGCCCGTAGTTCGGCCGGTCCCCCCTCGGCGCGGTCGGCACGGTGGCCGGCTGCTCGAGCTGCTCACGACGCTCGCGCCACTGCGTGAGGTAGTCGACCCCTTGTTCAGCGCTCACCGCCCACCGTCCACGGCGGTCACTCGTCGTCCTCGTTGCTTGCCAGCAGCCGTTCGGCATCTTCGTCGCGGGCTTGTTCGATGCCGCTGACAGCGCAGGCGGCAGTGCAGTAGTCAGCGTCTACCCCGCCCCGCCTAGACCCATGACCGGACCAATTGACTTTGATCCAGTTGGCCAGGTCGTCAGAGTCGTTCTCGGCCAGCGCCTGGCACCAGTCGCACCGCGTCACCGCGCTCACCGCTCACCGTCCAGGGCGGCGCGGAGGTCAGCGGCAGCATCAGCTAGCGCCTGGCTGCGACCATCGGCTTGTGTTCCGGCGGGGTGGAAGCTCCGCGGGGTGACCTCGGACTCCCACCGCTCAGCCAACGCGAGCAGGACTGGCCGCAGCGTCTCCGTGTCAGCGGACGGCCGGGCGGCGAGGACGCCGTCAACGGCCAGCACGTCCTCGATGTGGTCGCGGATCGCGTCGGTACCCTCTGTGGTCAAGGCCAGGCGCACCACATCGGTCAACGCAGTGCGCAAGGCTCGGACCCGCTCGTCGTCCTGCTGCGCCTCGGCCGGGGGTTCGGCGCGACCCTCCGCAACGCGACCGGGACAGAACGGGCAGTCGGTGTCGCCGCAGCCCTCGCCACCGCATGGAGCGGTGACCACCCACGCGGCCGGGGGCTCGGACCGTCGTTGCTCGGCATGCCGCTGCGCGACGTTCAGTACGCCCGGCGCACCGCGACCACCACACTCGCCCGCACACGTTCCATCGCAGCAGTCAGGGCACTGCGGGGGCTCGGACGGCGCGGAGGGGCGGAACCCACGACACAGGCAGCGCTTCCCGAAGGCCCGGTCGGCGTAGCAGTAGCGACGGCCACTGGCGAGGTGCCTGCTTGCGCTGTGACCGCACTCAGGGGTTGCGCACACCTCCCCGTCGCGTCCCGGCTGCGGGGCGGTCACCGGGTCACCCCTCGAGCGCTGACTCGGCCTCGAGCGACTCGCGCTCGTCGCGCCGGCCGGTCTCGTACGCTTGCTCGAGCGCCATGAGCAGCACGTCGAGACGACGCACCACCCCCGCCGAGTTGAGCCTGAGCATGAGCCGAGAGCACTCGGCCACCGTCGGTCGCGCCACGCGTCCCCCGCATCGTCATCGCCCCCCGACGCTGAGGGGCTGCACCCATGCGTACCGCACGCCGTCGATGACGCTCGGGGGGGCGACCACGTACCCGCCGCGCCCCCGGTAGTCGATGCCCGGCGCGATCTTCGCCCCGTTGCCGTCGCCGGTCGCCGCGATGTACCGGTGCACCCCGCCGGCGCGCACAGTAGTCGCGACCCCCAATACAGCCGGCCACGCGCTCGCGCGTCCCATGAGCGCCCACGAGAGCGCGCCGGCGGGCCCGTCTTGATCCACGACGTCGACCGAGTGGCCGGTCGCGATGCCGACGTTCGCGGTCGGGTGCGCCTCCCACCAGTCGCCGACGAGGGCGAGGTCGTCGCTCGCCGTGGTGCAGCCGTGTGCGTGCGTCCCCCCGCAGCAGCGCTCGCCCCCGAGCGGGATCTTCGTGTTCGGCCGCAGCGGCAGCACGCGCAGCCTCAGCCGGCGCGCGTAGTCGAGCGCCGAGAGCCGCAGCGCGTCGGGGCGCTCGAGCCACCGCTCGAGTTGCGTGACCTCGGCGTCGAGCTGGTCGCCGTACCACCGGGCGAGGTCGTCGTTCCCGTCCTCGATCGCCCGCACGTAGTCGGCCGTCGTCACCACGCTCACGGGCGCACCTCGGTCGGTCCGCTCGGCGTCATGATCTCGTCGAGCATCGACCGGCGCCCCTCGGCGTACCCGCTCGCGTGCACGTCGTCGTGCCCAGCAGCCGCAGCCTCGAGCCCGGCAGCGTAGCCGGCTGCTCGAGCCTCGGCGAACGCCTGCGCCACCGCCTCAACGGTGCCGCCGCGCTCGTACGCGCTGAGCAGGTCGAGCACGGTCGTTCGGTCTTCGTCGGTGATCGTCGTCGTCACCGTCAGTCGTGCGTCCATCGTTCCCCCAGGGTGTGCGCTACGTTGCGCGGCGAGCCCGGCGCTCGTCGCAACGGTGGTTCGTTGGGGAGCGGTCCCCGGCGCAGCGTGCGCCGGGCTCAGCCCCCTCGTGCGGTCACGCGATCATGTGCGGCCCCCCGTGGTCTCTCAGCAGCGAGCACCGCACGCCGTTCTCGACCTCGCGGCAGCGGGTCGCCCGGGACGTCGCGAACCGGTCGGTCGCGTGCTCGCCGGGGTCGTCGTCGATGATCTCCTGCGCCACGCCGTCGGGGGTGCGCTCGAGGGCGCTGCTCACCCCGCGGGCGAACTCGGTCTCGGCATGGCGCTCCCAGCCGGCGCCGTAGTTGTTCACCGTGTTCGGCGACCACGCGACCGCACGAGCGGCCTCGGTGGCGCCGGGCCCGAGGATCGCGACGCCGAGAGCGATCCAGAGCGCGCCGTGCCGCTCGGCGAGGACGCCGTACCCGACCAGCAGCGCCACCGCCGGCACGATCACCGGGTAGAGCGCCCGGCGCACCGGCTCGGTGTCGCCGAGCAGCCACTCGACGGCGCGCTGCACGGCGCCCTTGCGGGTCGTCTCGGTCACGGGCTCAGCCTCTCATCGGGGTGGTGTCGGGGGGGTGCGTCCATCGGGTCGGGTGTCGGGCCCGCGGTCGCTGCGCCGGCGACCGTACTCACGAGCGTCCAGCTCGACCGCGGCTCGCGTGACGATCGGCTGCTCGCCGGTCACGGCTCGGACGCTCGCCCGCCACCCGTGCGTGTTCTCGGCGCTGCGACGCTCGCCTTCCCGGTGGCCGGCTGAGCGCAGCACGCTCGGCGGTTCCTCGAGTTCGATGCCGGCCGCGGCAGCTTGCGCGACCGCTCGGTGCATCCAACGGGCGCACGCGAGCACGTCGTCGCGCAGCTCGTCGAGCTGCTCGAACAGCTCTTCGGCAACGGGCATCCTCGGCCGTGTCGTGACGATCTTGATGACTCCCCCGATCGCGATGATGATGCCGGCGATGCCAGTGCACACGGCGCCGATCTGCGCCGGGTCGAGGTTCACCGGTACCCGCGCTTCCAGTAGTCGAGCGCCGCGCCCCCGTGCGCGATGAGCCCGAACAGTGCGAGCGCGCCGAGCTGCGGCGGGGTGAGCGGGTAGGTGAGCACGATCGTGATGAGCACCGCGGCGAGGTAGACGCCGTGCGCCACCGCGGCGACGACGTGCGCGCTCGCTCTCGTGTGCCCGGTGATGACGGCCAGCAGCACCCACGCGCCAATGACTGCCATGCACCACCCGAGCGGGTGTTCGATCGCTGCGACGACGCTGCGCGCCTCGACGTCGGGGCGCCGGTAGACCGCGACGGTCGCGTACCCGATCCCGAGCGTGAGCGTGCCGACCCCCATGAGCAGCGAGGCGAGCACGACGTGCCGAGGGACCGGCAGCCGCATCCCGGGAGGCGCCTTGCGGGTGTGCGGTTGATGCGTCATGCGGGGTTCCCCCCCGGCGTCACGGTGCTCACTCGACGAGTGTCGCCGACCGCGCACCGTGATCGCCGGGGGAGACCTGTCACACGACTACCCGCGGGCCCACGGCGGGGTGTCGTCGGGCAGCTCGGTCGCGGCCGGCGCCTGCTGCTCGGTCTCAGCGGGCGCCGGCGGTGTGTTGCCGGTCATCGCCCGCACGGCGAGGTTGATCTCGTCCTCGCTCGCCGGCCACAGCTCGTACGGGACGTTCTTGCCCTGCCGCTTGACGCCGGGCTCGCCGTACCACCGGCCGACGAACGTGCGCTTGGCCTTGCGCCGGAACTGCGAGTACACGACCTTACCGAAGATCATCGCGTCCTCGAACACGTCGCCGACGGTACCGTCGTCGTTGATGATCGTGATGTCGGCCCGGATGACGTCGGCCGAGCCGTTCTCGGTCTGCACGCCTTCCTCGGTGCCGAGCACCTTGAGCACCAGCAGGTCGCCGACGTGCTCGTCGTTCTTGAACAGGTCGCCGGCGGTGGGGGTCTCGAACATCGGTGCGCTCATGCTGGTCATTCCTCTTCCCAGGGTTGTTGTTGCGGTTGCCCTCGGCACGGTAGCCGGGGGGTCTGACAGTCTCGGCGGTGGTCCGGCTCGCTCGAGGAACCGGCCAAACGCCTCGATCTGAGCTGCGTCGTGCGGGCTGAGGGGCTGCCCGTCGAGGTTGCAGCGGCGGGTCATGGTCGGATCGTGCCGAGTAGTGCGAGGACGATGAACACGCACCAGCCAGCTACTGCGAACCACCCG
>Ga0210040_10004447_pt1 | contig 18315 bp, 13 predicted proteins | sample CryGeyCG12114_NA_FD_185462 | JGI IMG/M metagenome (GOLD analysis project Ga0210040, IMG submission 185462) | Groundwater microbial communities from aquifer - Crystal Geyser CG19_WC_8/21/14_NA (SPAdes) (version 2) | ecosystem: Environmental > Aquatic > Deep subsurface > Groundwater | place: USA...
TAGCGGTTGATACCAATTTCGCGGCTTCTAAAAGAATGGCAGAAAGTTGGTCGCCGTTTCCGGCCGTTGCGGTTAATTTTCCATGCAGTCCGTACTTGTTCATTTTGATTTATGAGTATAAGTTTATGTTTCCTTTTGGCTTTTAGATTGCCCATGGCAAAGTACTTCCGATACTTTACATAGACAAGAGGAGGTGAGCAGAAAATGAATGAATCATTGTTTTGCTAGTTTGCGGGTAATAACCTACCTTATCACCCACATGCCGAAAGCATGGAATGGCCATGGATCAAACCAGCCCTATTGCCACTCTGGAAAAAGCCACCACCTTTGGGGGTAATAAGATTTTAACTTCCTCAAAAGAGATGCAACAGGAAATCGCTGCGTAGCAGGGGAGGAGCAGACTTAGAATAGTAATCGGCAGACTTACCAACTAAATTCTATTTAGTGGTTGCTGTTTGTTGCCATCCCACCACCTGAGCGCCGGCATATTTTAGATATTTATAGAGCGTAGCCGTGCTCTTGATGTTTAAGCTACTCATAATCTCACTAGCTGACAAGCCTGCCGAGTGTAGCCGGGCTGCCTTCCTGGCTTTTTCGATGGCTGCCGGCGAAAGCCCGGCCGGTCTGCCACCTTTTCTGCCTCTGGCTCGGGCTGCTGTTATACCCGCCATGGTGTTTTCTACTATCAGCTCCCGGATGAACTCGGAAAGAGAGGCAAAGATGTTGAAGGTAAAGCGACCGGTAATCGTAGTGGTATTGATGCCGTCCTTCAAGCTCACAAACTCTACGCCTTTGCTTCGGAACTCATCCATCAAACTTACTAAGTCTTTAAGGGAGCGGCCTAACCTATCCAGTTTCCAAACGACTACTATATCTCCTGGCCGGAGTTGCGCTAACATTTGCTCTAACTCGGGTCGCTCTTTGTTTTTCCCGGATTTCTTCTCCTGGTAGATTCGCTCACACCCATCTTGTTCCAGCGCATCTATTTGAAGTTCCAATTTTTGGTCCTGGGTGCTCACCCGAGCATAGCCTATCTTCATCTTTCATTATAAGGTTAAGAAACAAATATAATGAAATTAGATTAAGTAAAACAGTTTAATGAAAGGGAAAGTACCTATTTTTAGAAGAATTTTGTAGGTAGGAGAAAATGAAAAATAAACGGTCGTTTAAACGAAATTAAAATTACCATCTAATAACTAAACAAAACATCAAATTTGCAGTGCGGCGAAAAATTTATGGCTCATAAATTTTAAAATATTTACAAAAGGGAGAAAAAAATCACTCTACATGGTATTTTAGATATAATTAAAAGCGAAGCGTTCAGCTATAATTTGTTTAGGCTTTAATTTTATCTGCTTAGCCTATTGAATCACAATAAGCCGCATTTCATATCTTATTTACTAAATTGCCCTTTTGCCGCTAAATTATAAATCAGCATATGACTGAAGAAATACAAAAACCGGAAAGCGATATTTTCATCGCCATCAAGCAGATAATAGAATCAGCCAGAGCAAAGTCATATCGGGCCATCAATAGTTTCCTGCTGGAAAGCTACTGGCAGATAGGTAAGCTTATTGTAGAAGATGAGCAAAAGGGAGCCTCCCGGGCAGCTTATGGAGAAGGGATACTAAAGCACCTGGCACAAGCGTTGACCCAAGAGTTCGGGAAAGGCTTTCATGTGCGGAATTTGAACAACATGCGGGCTTTTTACCTGGCATTCCCAATTTGGAACGCATTGCGTACCGAATTGAGTTGGACGCATTACCGACTTATTTCCCGCCTAGAAACAGAAGAAAAGCGCTTGTACTATATAAAACAAGCCGCAGAGAATGGCTGGAACAGCCGGGAATTGGAACGCAATATTCATACTTTATACTTTGAGCGAAGCCTTGCTGAGAAGCCAAACCAAAAGGAGTTAGTACAAAAAGAAAAATCCCTGATAAAAGACCCTTATATTTTTGAGTTTTTAGGAGTAGCCCCAGGAGAAAGATTCACCGAAAAAGATATAGAAACCGCTCTTATCAATCACCTGCAACAATTTTTACTTGAGCTCGGCAAAGGATTTGCTTTCGTGGCCCGGCAGCAACATATCGTTACTGACACCTCTGATTTTTACATTGACCTGGTATTCTATAACTACCATCTAAAATGCTTTGTGCTGATTGACCTAAAAGCTGGCAAATTAACGCACCAGGACATTGGGCAGATGGATATGTACGTGCGCATGTATGAAGATTTGAAAAAAGCACCGGACGACAATCCCACAATTGGCATTATTCTTTGCGCGGAAAAGGATGAGGCGGTGGTAAAATATTCGGTGTTAGCGGAAAATGAAAAGTTATTTGCTTCTAAATATTTAATTTATTTACCTAAGGAAGAAGAATTAAAGCAGCTGATTGAGCAAGACAGGCAATTATTTGAAATGAATCGTGCTTCTACTTCATAAAAGCCATCTGAGTCTTCTCAAAAGAAAAGAAAATAGTAAGAACACCGTAAATCTTACTCCTTCCTTTCTTCTCTTTTAACCAATTATAACTATCAGGATAAGCATAGGATAACATCGGTTATAAGAGAATAGGTGTTTAAATCATTCTAAGCGGGCCTTTTTTTTAGGTTTTTTTAGTATTATTACTATTTAAGCTAGATAAGGCGTATACATACCGCTTAAACATCCCCATAGTTTCTACTTAAATAACTAAACATGACAATTAGCGATGTAATTAATGACTTTGATACACTTGAAAGAAAGAATTTTGATGAGCAGGAAATAAGTAATGCTCTTACAAAGTTAGTACCAGAGACAAATGATAATAATAATCTTGAGTTAAACGCAGAATTAATGGCTTTTAATTTTGCCGAAAATTACAAAGATGTTAAGGGTGGATGGGGGACATACTTTGGACCTATGTTTGTTTGGAATAATGATGGAAATGTTTTAGAATCCCCTTCCATAAATTTGATAACACCTGAAATAATTAATTACTGGAAACAAAGAACAAATGCAAGCACAAACCCAATAATTATTGCCCGTTATAGCGGTTTAGTTTTCGATTTTCACAATAAGATATGTGGAACTAACCCGCCTTATGAAATCCAAAAGACTTATATAGAAGCCTTAATTGCAGTGGCAAATGGTTCTTTTCATAAAAGCGATGTAGGTACTTATACTAAGCTAAAAAGAGCTTTAAAACTAGCAATTGGGTTGAATGACGCCAAATTAATCGATGAATGTAAAAAGGCTATAATATTCTTTGAAAATAGCAATGCTCAAGACACTAAACCTGGATTATGGGGTTACTCTTTTGATTTACTTGTTGGTAATAAAAAGGTGAACTTAAGTAAGGAAGAAGAAACTGAAATAATTAAAGAACTTGAAAGTAAATTAATTAGACTTACTAATCCTGTGTCCGACGAACAAAGGATTGACCCTTGGGCAGCAGAAGCAGCAGCAGAAAGACTTGCTTCTTATTACAAAAAAAACAAAATGAGTGATGATGTTAAAAGAGTGATACTAGAAGTTGGAAAAGCTTATGAAAAAATTTTTGAGGATGCTTCTGCTATACAGGTTTCGGGGTGGCTGAATAATTTATATAATATATATACAAGCCACAATTTAAATGAAGAAGCTGATAAGGTATTGTTAAAATTACGTGAAATAGGCCCAAAAGTATCTTCAGAGTTAAAACCAGTTTCACATTCAGTCCAAATACCCCAAGAAGAAATTGATAATTACATTAACCATTTAACTTCTGGTAGCGTTCAGGAGGTATTAAGAAATATAACAATCAAATATATTCCAATAAAAGAAGAAGCAAAGGAGAAGATATTCGACCTCTCAAAAAAGAGTCCTATTACTTACATTATTGGTCACCAGATACAAGACGAGAAAGGTAGAGTAATTGCAAGTATTGGCCCTTTAGAAGGAGATTTAGAAGGGCATATAATAAGACAAATCTCTCAAAATTTAACTTTTTCATCTATCTTCCTCCGACTTGTTATGCAAAATGCAATAGACAAACTAAGTATAGGAGTTGATGATATACTAAATTTTATTGAAAGTTCTCCAATCATAAGTAAAGACAGACTTATAATAATAAAGAAAGGACTTGAAGCATACTTTTCAAATGACTTTATTACGGCAGTACATTTGATTATTCCTCAAATAGAGGAGGCTGTAAGAAATATTGTTGAGTATGCAGGTGGCAATGTTTTAAAGCCATCAAGGGGGGGAGGATTCCATTTAAGAACGTTTGATGATATCCTAAGAGATGAGTTAGTCAAAGATGTTTTTGGTGAGGATTTAGCAGATTATTTCAAAATTCTATTTACAGACCAAAGAGGATGGAACATGAGGAACAATGTTTGCCATGGCATGGCAAGTCCAGATGTTTTTAATCATCAAACTGCTGATAGGGTTTTACATGCCTTACTTTGCTTAGGACTAGTACAAGAGACAACCGAAGTTATGAATGAAGAACAAGACAGTGAGCAATCAGGCGCTAATGATATAAATAAGGGAATCGGTTAGTATAGTTGTAACACCCAGGATAGGGAACCTAAAAGTTTAGTGAAATAGTACTATTTTTATAAATAAACCTAAAAACTCTATTTTAGACATACTAAGATTTTGGCAGCCATTCAGCCAACAGGGAGTAAGCTTCCCTTCATTACCTAAGTTTTTGGATTCTACATATAAAATAATTGAATGCATCTGTAAAACCCTGCCCTTCAGAAAAACCCATGTGCCCTTTATTACCATTACACCAATTTAAATTCAGATATTTACGGACGGATAATTTTTGACAAATCTTAAATGGCTGCTCATAAACTTTCACTTTCCAAATTAGAGACTTTCCTATTCGATGCTTGTGACATTTTGCGGGGCAATATGGATGCTTCCGAATATAAGGAGTACATTATTTCTATGTTGTTTCTTAAAAGGGTGAACGACCAATTTGAGGTACACCGTGATAAAAGAAAGATGAAACTTGAAGCAAGGGGCATAACAGACCCCGCAGCGCTTTACGGAGAATTGGAAAGACAAAATGCTCCTGAATATGACTTTTTTGTGCCCCTTGCCGCACGATGGAAAAAATTAGAAGGTGACCCTATCTTTTATTTAGATGATAAAGGCGAACAACAGCCCTACCATTACATCAAAGACCTGACAGAAGAAATTGGCGATCATTTGAATAAAGCTTTAGCCGCTTTGCAGGAGGCCAATCTGGACAAGTTGGACGGTGTATTCAATCAGGACAACATCAATTTTAATAAAACTTTTGGGAAAAACAGCAAACAAATCAGTGATGAAGATTTAAGAAAATTGATTCAGGAGTTTAATAAGAAAAATTTGCGGGATGAAAATTTAGAGTTTCCTGATTTGATGGGCGCTGCTTATGAATACCTGATAAAACATTTTGCCGATAGTGCTGGGAAAAAAGCCGGGGAATTTTACACACCAAATGAAATTGTAAAATTATTGGTTAATATTCTTGAACCTGGGAAGGACTCTGAAATATATGACCCAACTGTGGGGAGTGGTGGTATGCTGATTGAGTGTAACAACTATGTGGAAAGTCGTTATGGTTCTGCAAAAAATCTTTCGTTATACGGGCAGGAAAAAAGCGGAACCGTTTGGGGTTTGTGTAAAATGAATATGCTGTTCCACAATATTTACGATAGCAAAATTTTAAACGGTGACACGCTAATAAATCCTTTGCACTATGATAGCGACAGACCAGGGGAATTAAAGACTTATGACATCGTAATTGCCAATCCACCTTTCTCCCAGGATTACAGCACCACCAATATGAAGTTTAAAGAACGCTTTAGCTTCTGGATGCCTGCTAAAGATAAAGCCGACTTTATGTTTGTACAACACATGTTAGCTTCACTAAATAATGATGGCCGCATGGCAGTGGTCATGCCCCACGGTGTGTTATACCGGGGCGGGGAAGAAAAGAAGTTCAGAGAGCATTTGGTGAGTCGTGGTTATTTGGAAGCGGTTATTGGTTTGCCATCAGCCTTGTTTTACGGAACAGGCATAGGAGCTTGCGTTTTGGTTATCAATAAGAAAGATGCTCACATAAGAGAAAAAATATTTTTTATCAATGCCGACCGTGAATATCAGGAAGGAAAGAACCAAAACAAACTGAGGCCCGAAGACATTGAAAAAATCACGTATACCTATCGCAATAAAATAGAAACGCCTAAATACAGCCGGTTAGTGGCAAAAAGCCATGCCATTGATGAACTGGATAGTTTAGAAAAGGAAGAATTTAATTTTAACATACGCAGATTTGTGGATAATGCACCACCTCCCGAGCCGCAGGATGTGCATGCCCACTTGCACGGCGGAATTCCGGAGAGCGAAGTAAAGGCCTTGCAAAACCTGTTTAATTGTTACAGTGGATTGCGTGATAAATTATTTGTGCCCTTAAAAGCAAATTACCTGCAATTCTCGGAGGATATTGCCCACAGAGAAGAAATTAAAAAACTGTTTGACGACAGCGAGGAAATAAAATCAGCAAATGACCAATACACGCATGCCATTAAGGAATGGTGGGCTTTGCAAATTCCGATGATTGAATTGTTGCCCGAAAAAAAAGTTAATGTATTTGACCTGTATCACCAGTTTTCGGCAACGCTTACAAAAAAACTAACGGCACTCCCTGTTCTTAACGAATTTAAATGCCGGGGCACTTTTGCCACCTTCTGGCATGATAAAGAAATTAACGCCGGCAAAGTTGCCATATTAACAGATTTTAAAAGTGTGGATGCCAGCGGCTGGAATGCCGAACTGATACCCGATGATGAAATTTTGGAAAGCCAATTCCCGGAGGTATTGAAAGAGTTAAAAGAAAACGAAGCCAGGCGCGACGAACTGCAAGCCAAATTTGACGAAGTAAACGAACTGGAAGACGAGGTGTGGAACGAAGAAGATTATGAGGTGTGGCGAAGCAAGGAATTAAAAGAACAAAAAGAAGCCATTAAAGCTATAAAAGGAGAATGGAAAGAGGCATATAAAGAATATACACTATTGGTAAAACGGGTTAAGGCAAACGAAAAAGCTTTAAAAAACCAACCCGAACTGGCTGATGAAATTACCCGGTTAAAAACAGAAGCCGATAAATATAAAGCAGAACTGCAACACTATGACGGCATGATTGAATATGAGGAAAACCGGATAGTAAAACACGCTGAACTGGAAGAAGAACTGAAAGCCTGCCGGAAAAAAGTAAAAGAAATAAAAGACCGCAAACAGGATTTAGTGGACAAAGCCCGGGAGAAGATAACACCGGAAGAAGCCAAGGAGTTGATAATGGCAAGATGGCTACGGACTTTACAGCAAACTGTAAACGATTATTTGCAAGCACACCAACGTCAGTTGTTGCAGGCCGTAGAAAATATTTGGGAAAAATATAATATACCTCTTTATTTTATTTTGAGAGAAAGAGAAAAAGAAACTCAAGTATTAAATAGCTATCTAATAGAATTGGGTTATGAGTAATCTATTAAGAGAGCTAGCTCTAGTAGAATACGGAGCAAGCCCGAAAGGAGTCCGTGTTAATTACAAAAGTCCATTTAAGATATTTGGTACAGGTGGTGTGGTGGGATTTGCAAAAACTTTTTTGTTTCAAGGACCATTGATTGTAGTTGCAAGGAAAGGCACGCTCGACAAACCTATTTATTCAGAGGAAAATTGCTGGGTGATAGATACAGCTTATGCAGTGCTTCCAAAGGATGGTGTAAATGCAAAATGGCTTTACTATCAGTTGGTAAATTTTGATTTGAGAAAATTGAATGAAGCAACTGCTGTTCCAAGTATTAATCGAGATTATCTTTATAGTATAAGATTTCCAAATACTCCACCTCCTGAACAACAAAGCATCGCCAAAATTCTTTCTACAACGGATGCAGTAATAGAAAATACCAAGGCCTCCATTGCCAAATATAAAGCCATAAAGCAAGCTATGTTGCAGGATTTATTTACCCGTGGCATTGACATCACAACAAACCAACGACGACCACGATATGAGGATGCACCGGAATTATATAAACCAAGTAAGTTGGGGTGGATACCGAGGGAGTGGGATGCGAAAGAATTTGGAAAAGAAGTTGATTTGATACATGGGCATCAATTCCGAGATTCCGATTTTACTGAATTTGGAATTCCGATTGTAAAAATCGGTCAAGTAAAGGCTGAGAATGTTGAATTATCTAATTGTTCTTTTGTTCGTGCAGGCCGAGAGGAAGAATTTCAAAACGAGATTATAAGAAATGGTGATGTATTGATGGCATTAACTGGTGCAACACTTGGTAAAGCATGTTTGGTAAAAGGATTAAATAATGTTGTATTGCAAAACTACCGTGTTGGAAGGTTTGAACCAATCAAAAAGGAAAATGACATTGACAAAGAATTCCTTTACTATCTTCTAATCGCTGGAGATTTGTTGACACAGATTTTCAACAAAGTAAATACAGGGGCGCAGGGCAATATTGGTAAAGCTGATTTTGAAAAAGCAACTTTTATAAAGCCACCATTCCAAGAGCAACTTAGAATAGCTGAAAAATTAAGAACCATAGATACCAAACTCCAAACCGAACAAAGGTATTTACAGAAACTGCAACTGCTAAAAAAAGGGTTAATGGAAGATTTGTTAAGTGGCAAAAAATCTGTTAAAGTAGAGGAAGAAATACTATTGCGAAACGAAAACTAAAATGGCTGAATACATTAATGTAGAAAAACCTTTTTTAGATAAACTTCGCCAGTTAGGTTGGCAGGTAATCGACCAGGGACGTGGTGTGCCGCAAGAGCCTACAAAAAGTTTGCGGGAAAATTTCAAGCAGGTTTTATTGCCCGAGGTTTTTAAAAACAGCATTAAAGCCATTAACAAAACTGCAGATGGCCGAGAATGGCTTACCAACAAGCAACTGGACGGATTACTGACTGAAATTCAAAATTTTTCGGGCAAAACCCTGCACGAAGCCAACAAAGAAATTCACCGCCTGCTAATAAAAGGAACAACCGTAAATAAAAACGAATTAACCGGCGAAACTAATCCTACCGTTCGGTTAGTAGATTTCAAAAATTACGACCGGAATAGTTTTATTGCCATTAATCAGTTTCGGTTGCTTACCCCCGGTGCCAGCCGCACCGGTATTATCCCCGATATTGTTTTATTCCTGAATGGTTTGCCAATTGTAGTGGTAGAGGCAAAAGATTTTGAAGTAGCCGAGCCTTTAAGCGAAGCCTTTTTGCAGGTAACCCGGTACGCCAACACCAGGCAAGATGATTACGGCGTAAAAGAAGGCGAAGAAAAACTTTTTCATTACAATATCTTCAGCATTATTACCCACGGCACCGAAGCACGGGTAGGAACCATAAGCGCGGAGTTTGATTTCTACAACAACTGGGTAGATATTTTTCCCGAAGAATATAAGATATGCGATTACCCGCCCTGCGAAGAACGGCAAGAGGTAATGATTCACGGCATGTTGAACAAAGAAATATTGTTGGACATTCTGAAACACTTCACCTTGTTTATGGAAATAAAAAAAGGGGTAGAAGTAAAAGTAGTGGCCCGATACAACCAGTATCGGGCCGTTGGTAAAATTATTAAAAACTTAAGAGAAGGCACCTCGCCCAGGGAAAAAGGCGGCGTAGTTTGGCACACGCAGGGAAGCGGAAAAAGCCTGACTATGGTATTTCTTGTTCGTAAAATCCGCAGTTGCGATAATTTAAAAGACCTGAAAATAATTTTTGTAGTTGACCGCCTTGATTTAGAAGAGCAGCTATCGGAAACCGCCGTGCTGGCCAATGAAACCCTAAACCTGATAGACAGCAAAGTAGATTTGCATGAATTGAATGATGATACCGGCGATATGAACATGGTAATGATTCATAAGTTTTTAGCCGATAACAATGTTTCAGCCCAATCATTAATAGAAGCCGGCATCGTTCCGACCTTTGAAAAGTTTGAAATTATTAACAACAGCGACAGAATTCTTTTGCTGGTAGACGAAGCACACAGAACGCAGGGCGGCGATATGGGGGATAATTTATTTAATGCTTTTCCTCATGCTACCCGGATAGGTTTTACTGGGACACCTTTAATGACCGAAAGGCACGAAACTAAAACGCATGAACGCTTTGGCGGAAAGTTAGACGAGAACAATGAACCCTGGATTGATACGTACAAATTTGACAAAGCAGTTGCCGACAGAGCCACGGTAGAGATAAAATACATCGGTAAAGTTTCTAAAGATAAACTTGACGACAAGGAAGCCTTTGACGATGAATTTGAAAAAATGTTTGAAAAACAGTCGCAAGCCGAGCGAGCAGAAATTCAGAGACGTTACGGTTCCTTTATTGCCTATTTAGAAAGTAAGGACCGCATTGCCGGAATTGCCAAGGACATAATTGAACACTATTACACCGACATACTGGTTAATGGATTTAAAGCGCAGGTAGTAGCATCCAGTATTGTAGCAGCCGTGCGGTATAAATATGAATTGGAATTTGCCATTAAGAATAAAATTGAAGAATTAAAAGCCTTACCCGATGCTGAAAGAGATGATGACCGCATTAAGCAACTGGAATTTTTGAAAGTGCAGGCAATTGTATCAAGCATCGGTAACAATGAACCTGGCTATATTAGCAAAGCAAGAAGTGAGGCGAAGGAAACTGATGCGAAGAACAGTTTCAAAAAAGATTTTAATTACGAAAAACCGGAATCTGGAATAGGAATAATTTGTGTTTGCGACCGCTTAATTACGGGGTTCGATGCCCCGATTGAACAAGTAATGTACCTGGACAAGATAATGCGGGAACATGATTTGTTTCAGGCAATTACCCGGGTAAACAGAACAAAGAAAGGAAAATCATTTGGCTTAATTGTGGACTATATTGGTGTAACCAAACACTTGCAGGAAGCATTAGCAATTTATACCGACAAGGACAAAGATAAACTGAAAAACTTTTTAGATGTTTTTCGTGATATCAATAAAGAAATCCCGGTTCTCGAATCTCGTTATAAGCGAATTCTTAATTTATTCACCGAGCAGAATTTAAATGAGATTGAAGCCTTTCTTAATCAAAAATTTACAGACGGCACCGCAGAATTTGAATTCGCAGAAAGTTGCCTTGACCAGGCAAAGAACATAAAGTTCCGGGCAGAGCTGCTAACCTATTCCAAAAGCTTCTTCGATAGCCTGGATTTGCTCTTTAATACCCAAGCCGGCGGCGAATATTGGGTTCGGGCAAAAAGATTAGGCTATTTACTTTGGAGAATTAAAGACAGGTATAAAGATGAAACGATGGACTTGAAATGGGCCTCGCAAAAAGTCCGTCAGTTAATTGATAAACATCTTTTCTCACTTGGCATCGACACGAAGGTTCAACAGATTTCCATTCTTTCAGATGAATTTAAAAGTAAAGTTGATTACCTGAATATAACACCAAAATCAAAGGCTTCGGAAATGGAGCATGCTATTCGTTGGCACATTAAAGTAAACCTTGACAAAGACCCTACGCTATACAGCCGTTTCAAAGACAGGCTGGAAACAATACTGAATTCTTACCAGGAAAATTGGGAGGAAATAGTAAAACAACTGGAAGGTTTAAGGGAAGAAATGGCACAAGGCAGGCAGCCGGAAATTGAAGGCATATCAATAGTAGAAGCGCCGTTCTATGAGTTACTTAAAGCAAGCTTGCCCGTTGAGGATGAAGAAGAGGTTTTTAAAACAAAAGAACTAACCCATACTTTATTTTTGATTTTAAAAGAGACGGCGGCCATCAATAACTTCTGGACAGACAAAGCAGCCGAAAGAAAACGCATTGAAGGTATAATTGAAGATGAAATTCGCTATTCACAAATAAAAGAACTTGCCGGTAAGGCCACCGAAATGGCAACAGAATTGATGAAATTAGCTAAAAACAGGGAAGCAGATTTAAGATGAAGTTAGCAAACCTTGATATTACCATAGAAAAAACGGACAGAAGAAAAACAGTGAGCATTTTTATTGAGCGCAATGGTTCAATAAAAGTGCTTGCACCAATTACGGCATCAGACGAGAAAGTAGAAGCAGCAGTAAAATCAAAAGAGTACCAGATATTTACCAAACTGGCTAAATGGAAAGAACTCAACCAGGGAAAAGTAAACCGGGAATTCGTGAACGGCCAATCGTTTCTTTATCTCGGGAAAAACTACCGCTTAAAACTTACCGAAAATCAGGATGTGCCTTTAAAAATTAGTGGCGGCTTCTTTCATCTTGATAAAAAGTACCTTAGCAAAGCCGATAAAATATTTAAGAGCTTTTACCTGAACAAAGCAGAAAAGAAGATTAAGGAACGAATAAAGCTTATTGAAGAGAAGTTTCAGCAAAGACCACAATTTATAAAAGTTCAGGAGTTACAAAATCGTTGGGCTTCTTGGACACCTCAGAATGGGCTAAACTTTCATTGGAAGTGTATCATGGCCCCCGTTCCAGTTTTGGATTATATCATCACTCATGAAATGGTGCATTTAAAAATCCCTAATCATTCAACAGAATTTTGGAATGAGTTGGATAAGAAAATGCCGAACTATCGTGAGCATGAAAACTGGTTAAAGCAAAATGGAGTAAAAATGTCGTTATAAAATTTCTAACTTATTTGTTTAATTTTATTTGCAAGCCATATAATTCTGAATATAGGCGCATTTATTATGTTTATTAGTCCTTTTTCCTAATCTTCCTAATGCCCCCAAACTAACGGCTTGTCTGCAGATATTTCCGGAACCTCGGGACAAGGAGGTTGTCTAATAGGGCCACTGGTCATGACCGTACTAATAGGTGTAAGACTGCATCCAAGTCCCATATGCATGGCTGTGCCTTGTTATTCAATATTCAACTTTTCAAAAAGGATTCTGTTTCTCTTTTTAGCATCATCCAGTACCTTTTCGAAGGGAAGCACCTCGAAATAGGCTGAATAATATTTACTTTTTACCTTGAAGTATCCTTTTCCATCAGGAGTTTTATCAAACTCTCTTCTCTTTAAAATCTTTTCTAATGATGGGGTGATATCGCAAACTATATATATGTAAAACGGGGTTTTTTCAGTTACTTCAACTGTTCGTCCATTTCTACCTCTTACTTTTCCACCAAGTAAATTATCAATATACTTTTCTGTTTGCTCTATGGGGTTTTTATCATCGTCATAATCTCTATAATCATCACGCATCGGCTTTTTAAACTCTACTATGGTAAATGAATTATGAGGAGAGCTCTTTGAGTCGGAAAATGCAAATGCTTCATTGTAGATTAACAAGTCGGTTCTATCTGATTCTTCAGTGCAAACCTCGCTGATACTTTTAAAAGTCTTATCTGAAGCCAAAAAAGAATGATAAGTTAATCTCTCATCTATAAGCCAAAGATTCTGTTTATCAGGTGATATTTCGTCGGATGTAGTTCTAATAGGAAAGAATACACTATGCACCAACTCTTCATTTTCAAATTTATCTTCTGGATTCTGTTCAATTAAATTTTCAAGAAGCTCAATTATTGTTTTCCTATGAACAACATATCTGGCTAAATCAGACTTTCCAATTTCATTAAATTCATTTAAAAAATGTTCATACTTCCTAATATATTCATCATGGTTGGTAACATCTTTTTTTACTTCAAGAAGACTAACTTTTTGTTCTTTTACTTCCAATCGCCATTTTGACTCAATTTTGTAAAGCTCGATATCTAATTTGTCTTTTGGTAAATCAGGAGGTAATTTTAGTACCTCTTGTTTTCTATGGTTTAGAGTGCTTCGATATTGCGGTAATTCTTCTATAATTATGGGCCTGTATTTATCTACTTTTTGACTACGGACTTCGAGTAAGTAATCTGCGAGAATTTCTTCTATACATATAATCGAAGCTTTTCGAAGTTTTGCTAAATTCAATCCTATACTTTCATCCTCTTCCTCTTCATTCCCATCAGGAAAATTAAACCCAATTCTTTCTGTATCAACATGTTCATCTAATATTTCTCCAACAACATAGGCTTGATAAAAAAACTTGTTTCCTTCCTCGTCCTTGATAGAGTATTTTCCTAGGTCAACTATTTTTGAATATAATCCCTCTTTTATTACACTTCTGTTATGGGCACAAAAATAAATCTTATGACTTTGTATCTTTAAAGATTTTGTAAGGTATAATGTGAATTTTTCCTCTCCAATTTCAAACTCTTTTGATTTTACATCACTCTTAAATTCCGTGGCAAAAAGATTGCTGAGGTTGTATTCAACATTATTTTGATTCCTTACAATAATTGAGGGAGCTTGCTTACGGATGAAGTATAATTGAAAGTGTGCGACCAACTCTCTTGAAATGGAGTGCAAATTAAAATCAAGATTTTTTTGGTATTCTTCTTTGTATCCATTTAAACGAGCAATCGTGCCTATTCCTTTACCATTAGCAATTGGTTGCAATAAGTTATGAAATCCTTCTTTTGTAGCTCTAAAATCAAACGAAATGGCTTTCTCTTTTTTGTCCACATCTATAAATTGACTATAAATGTTTAATTCCTTAAAAGCTTTAAGACAAACAAACCGTCCTATCCCTTTTCCGCCTATCTCTATTTTGTGGTCTGTATCTGCTTCTACAAAAGATTTTAAGTTTTCGGCGTTAAGCCCTATTCCATTATCAGTTACTTCAAAGGAATGGATTGGATACTGGTCAATTTCAGAAAGGCCTTTAAGCGTATCTTCCTCTCCATTTCTAATGCATTTTATTACAATTTTACCATCTCCTTTATTAATTATTCCTGCTTTCTCCGCCTCCTCAATAGAATGAATTGAATTACTAACAATCTCAAATAATGGCATAAGCGGTTTTGTCCAAGGCAACCTGGTGTTTCTTACCTTATTGGCGATATTGGAGGTAGCTAATAATTTTTCCATTCATCTGTCTTTTGTGCTGAATACTATATTCAATTATGCGGCGGCTGAAAGATTTACTTGTTGTTTCTTACCTACAAGAAGGCTAAGCTTAAATATACTGCATCAACGGCAGGAATACAATCTGACTGACATATAGATGAGTTATACCCCTTATTATCTGTGCCGTTACTTATAAATCAGTATAGAAAAAGGATGATTCATAATCTAGCAAGGTTTTTAATTATTCAAGTAGCTAAAATATAGTTCTTTATGAATGACAGGCTCTTTTTTGAATTGGTATAGAGAAACTGTATACCAAATAACTATAAATTATAATTAACTTTTGAGTTTGGCTTTCTAATAGAAATATGTAGCTCTTCTCCCAATCCAATTTCGACTATCTTTCTTAACGTTCCTACCTCAATATCTGACTTGCCATTCTCTAACCTAGAGATATAGGCTTTTGTAGTTCCACTTTTCTTAGCAAGTTCCTCTTGTGAAAGATTGAATTTTTGTCTTTCTTCTTTAATAAGATATCCAATATGTAACTCATTAGTTCTATAAGGCTCACCAGCTTCATAAAGTACAAATGGGTCTAAATCTAATGGGTGTTTATCAATTTCTCCTGGAAAATCAAAAGATTCAAACTCTATAGTTACATTAGGCCAGGATAAGGTTAGATTCTTATTTACTTCCACCTGCTTAAAAGTATTCAAATCCTTTAACGGATACTCAGGATCTCCTTCTTGGACATCCTCTAAAATCTTCTCAAAATCAATGGTCTTATATTCCCCTGAATTAAAGACACAGGTAATCTTAAAACCATCTATTCGATGGATTTTTAAAATTCTTGGAATTTTGGTTGACTTTCTCATCTATAATGTCTTGGGTTAAATCTCTTATACATTGCTTCTAATTTCACCTGTATACCCTCTTGGCTTGCCCAGTCAATTACTTCCCGGTATTGCCTTGGGGGCAAACTCCCAGCATAAGTCTCTAACGTTCTAATTTCGACTAGTATCTCATGGTCTTGATAAAGTGCATGAAAATGCGGAGGCAAATGGTCGTTTGGGTAAACATCAATTTTTACACTCCCTATTTTATGTACTGTTGGCATATAGGCATATACTAGTCTTCGCTTGTAAAGTTACCTAATTAGGTAACAATAAACAAGCCAAACTTTATTATGTAAACGTCCATTCTAAAATCTTAAAAGCATCAGTCTTTTTGTCAGTCCGCTACTTTTGCTAAACTTTTAGAGAAGTAGGTGATTTTACAAACCTTAAACGGACGTTTAAGCTGTGTAATTCTGCTCAAGATGGCGTACTTTTAAGCCAAGATGGAGAAAAAGTACGTTGCTTATTACCGGGTTAGTACCGCCAAGCAGGGAGCTAGCGGTTTGGGCTTGGAAGCCCAGCAGTATGCCGTGGCTACTTTCTTAAAAGGAGGCAAGATTGCCGGCGAATACATCGAAGTAGAAAGTGGGAAGAAAAACAACCGGCCCCAACTACTGGCTGCCATTGCCCAGGCGAGAAAAATCAAAGCTACTTTAATCATTGCTAAGCTGGACCGGCTCAGCCGCAATGCGGCTTTCATCTTTACCTTAAAAGATAGTGGGGTGGATTTTGTCTGTGCCGATATGCCGGATGCCAATACCTTGACCATCGGTATCTTTGCGGTGCTGGCCCAGCACGAGCGGGAACTTATCAGTAGCCGGACCAAAGCCGCTTTACAACAGATTAAGGAAAGAATAAAAGCAGATGGCTCGACGGTATCCAAAAATGGGAACGTTATTTATAAATTAGGCAAGCCGGTTAACCTCCTGTATAAACACCGGCTTGCCGGGGCACTGGCCGCACGTCAGAAAGCAGCCGAGAATGATAACAACAAAAGAGCGGCCGCCCATATTCGCCACCTGCGAAACACTTTGGTAGAGAAGAAAAATAAAAAAGGAGAAGTCATTGGCCAGCAGCTCATGCCCTGGGCGCAGATTAGCCAGGCCTTAAATGAAGCCGGGTTCCGGACCAGTAGGGGATCAATGTTTCAGATTGTGCAGGTGCAGCGAATTTACGAACGAACCACCACTGTTTAAAAGCAGGCTAAGCAGTTGTATAATTTGTTCCCGGACCAATACCATGCTTCTCCAGCATACCTTTGCTAAGTAATTCCGACAATATTCGCTTCACAGTAGGATTGGGTATAGCTAATTTACTCGCAATATCACCTGATTTGCAGCCCGGATGGTTACTGATAAAGGTTAGAATAGATTTTTCCCGTGGTGATAATTGCCCTTCTGTCCCTTTTGTCTCCAACTTTTGCATTAGTTGCACTTGAATTTTACGAAGTGCATCAAAAAAGAAATTAACCCATTCGCTTACATTCTCCTGGGGGCGCTGCGCTTGGCAACTTCTTAAAACGCGGTAATATTCCGCTTTTCTGTTTTCAATTTCATGTTCAAAGCTGACGTATTGTATCCATTTGTAGCCCGCTTTCATTAAGAGTAAGGTAGAGAGTAGCCGGCTTAATCGGCCATTCCCATCTTGAAAAGGGTGAATGCTTAAAAATTCATACGCGAACAAAGCACATTTTACCAGTGGATGGATTTGGGTATCCTGATGGTACCAGGTGATTAAGGCGCGCATAGCATCTTCGGTAGGGAAACCCGTACCAGTGGTTTGAAAAATTATCTGTTTGGTGCCATCTGGATAATTGGCTTCCACGGCATTACTATGCTGCTTATAATTGCCTTTATGCCATTCATCCTTCTTACTGTATTTCATCAGGATGTTGTGCAGATTCTTTAAATCACTTTCCGTAATGGCTATATCGTTGTAAGATTCGGCTATAATATCCAGTGTTTCAAAATAGCCTACTACTTCCTGAGAATCCCGGTCTTCTAGTTTAGTAATATCAATTTCATTTATTAAAACGGCTACTTCCTCATCACTCATCCGGGAGCCTTCTATCCGCGTGGAGGCGCCTACACTTCGGACCGTAGCAATTGATTTAAGATGTTTTAAACTTTGTCCTTCTTTTCGCTCTATGGAAGACCAGGAGGCATCGAATCTATCAATCTGACTGATAAGATTAACTAATTGCCAGTTTAAGTCTAATGAAAAGGTGAATACTTTATCTGCCATGGTACAAATAAAGTACATTTAGCAGAAAAATGATACGATATGATTCGAATTAATACGTTAAGGGTTCGATAATTTAAATCTTAACAGACCTGTTTTACATAAAAAAGATTATAGGCCTATGGGTAAACTCCTGAAATAAGAGTATAAAGTTATGAATAAAAGGGAATTAGAAGAAAACGCAAAAAGAAGATATTCGTCTAAAGTTAAAAGAAGGATTGTCGAAGAACTTCGTTCTGGTATGCTTACTATCCGGCAATGCACGAA
>Ga0210040_10004448_pt1 | contig 18312 bp, 15 predicted proteins | sample CryGeyCG12114_NA_FD_185462 | JGI IMG/M metagenome (GOLD analysis project Ga0210040, IMG submission 185462) | Groundwater microbial communities from aquifer - Crystal Geyser CG19_WC_8/21/14_NA (SPAdes) (version 2) | ecosystem: Environmental > Aquatic > Deep subsurface > Groundwater | place: USA...
GACCGAGCTCGCCCATATCGGTGATGAAATTGCCGACGGTCGTTGGATGTCTCCCGATCCGTCGCGCCCGCTGGCGCTGTTCGACGCCCTGCGCACCGACTTCAGCCTCGCGCGGCTGCGTCACTATACCGGCACGCCTGCCGAACACACGCAGCGCTTCGTGCTGTTCACCAACTATCACCGCTACGTCGATGAATTCGTTCGCTGGGCCGTCGGGCAACTTGGCGAGGGGAGCCGCTTCACCGCCGTTTCGGGCGCCGGCGGCGTCCTGATGCACGCCGGCGACGATCCCGATCGAGTCGTCACCGACAGCGCGTGGCGGCGGCACCAGATGCCCGCCTATCACCTGATGGCGCCCGACCGGACGGGCATCACGCTGGTGAATATCGGCGTCGGGCCATCGAACGCGAAGACGATCTGCGACCATCTCGCCGTGATTCGGCCAGAGGCGTGGCTGATGATAGGACACTGCGGCGGCCTTCGTCCCTCGCAGCGTATCGGCGACTATGTTCTCGCGCACGCCTATCTTCGCGACGACCACGTCCTCGACGACGTGCTGCCGCCGGAAATCCCGGTGCCGGCCATCGCCGAAGTACAGGTAGCGATGGCGCGTGCCGCAGAGATCGTCTCCGGCCAGTCCGGCGAGGAGCTGAAGCGCCGCCTGCGCACCGGCACCATCGTCACCACCGACGATCGCAACTGGGAACTGCGCTACTCGCAATCGGCGTTGCGCTTTTCGCTCAGCCGTGCGGTGGGCATCGACATGGAGTCCGCGACGATCGCGGCACAGGGCTACCGCTTCCGCGTTCCCTACGGCACCTTGTTATGCGTGTCGGACAAGCCGCTTCACGGTGAGCTGAAGCTCCCCGGCCAGGCTAACCGCTTCTACGAACGCGCGATCAGCGAGCACATGCGGATAGGCATCGAAGCGTGCGAACAGCTCCGGCGAGAGGGCGCAACACTGCATTCGCGCAAGCTGCGCGCGTTTGACGAACCACCCTTCCGCTGATCGGGAGCCGAACCGGCACAAGCGCGTTACGCAAGCGAATCAATTCGCCAGGGAGCACGACATGGCCGACAACTCAGACACGCCGGAAACCCCGGCTGCCGAAGCCCCGAAGCCGGCGCCGCGCCGCCGCGGACCGCGCAAGGCAACTGCCGGCGCGGACGCCCCCGCTCCCAAGGGCGCCACCACGCGTCGCACGCCGGCAAAGCGCGCACCCAAGGATGAAGGAATCGTCGCGAAGGTAGAGGATGGCGCCGCCACCGCTGCAAAGTCGGTACGCGCCGCCGCAACCCGCACCGCAACCAAGGCGAGCGACACGGTGACGGGCACCGCGCGCAAGGCGGCCACGGCGGTCGGCGCGGTGAAGCCGCGGTCCTCCAAGCGGGCCACTCCGCGCTCCACGGCAAAGGGCAAGAAGGCAGCGCCAAAGTCGACGCTTGCCAGGGCGACGGACAAGGTCGGCGGCACCTGGGGCGCAGCGGCCATCGCGGGCGGCCTCGCCGCAGCGGGCGCCGCTGCCGCCGCGCTGCTGTCGCTCCGGTCGAGCAGCGCAAAGGGTGATGCGAACACGCCGCCCAACGCCAATGCCGGCGCGCATCAGCCGGACGGTACGGATTCGTCCAAGTCGTTCGAAGCAGGCATCGCCGACGAGAACACCGTCCCCAACGCCTGAACTCAGGTGCCGCCGTTCACCGGCGGCCCTGATCGATCAGGGGCAGCGCCCGTCCGGCGTCGCGCTGCCCCGATCGAACGTGATACGCGGGCTTACCCGCGATCAGCAAAGCCGCCGCCTTCCGGCCCGGCCGGGCCTTAGTTTCATCCCGACCGGAACACCCCGCCCCGGCATCAAAGCCGAGCTACAGGGCGCCCATTACCACTAGCGCGGGGCAACGCCCCGCAGCTCTTACCAGCCGGTCGGCTTGCCCTTGTTCTGCTGGTCCAGCCACTTCTTCAACGGCGCGAAGTACGCGACCAGCGCGCGGCCCGACATCTCGCGCCTGCCGGTGAACACCTGCAGCGCGTCCGGCCAGGGCTTCGATTGCCCCATCTCCAGCATCGCGTTCAGCTTCTGCCCGACCGCCTTGTTGCCGTAGAAGGAACAACGGTGCAGCGGCCCCTTCCAGCCCGACTGACGGCACGCCGCCTCATAGAATTGGAACTGCAGCACCCGCGCCAGGAAATAGCGCATGTACGGCGTCCCGCCCGGAATATGGTATTTCGCACCCGCATCGAAGCGCGTTTCGTCACGCGCGACCGGCGGCTTGATGCCCTGGTACTTCAGCCGCAGCGCATCCCAGCCGGCCTGGTAGCCACCGGGCTTGATCTCGCCCGACGACACGCCCCAGCGCCATTTGTCGACCAGCAGGCCGAAGGGCAGAAACGCCACCTTGTCCATTGCCTGACGGAGCAACAGGCCGATGTCCTTGTCGGACCCGGGCACCGCCGACCGGTTGAGCAAACCGATCTGCACCAGGTACTCCGGCGTGATCGACAGCGCGATCGTGTCGCCGATCGCTTCGTGGAAGCCGTCATTCGCGCCGTTCTTGTACAGGAAGGGCTGCCCCTTGTACGCGCGCTGGTAGTAATTGTGGCCAAACTCGTGGTGGATGGTGACGAAGTCGTCCGCATTCACCTTGGTGCACATCTTGATGCGGATGTCGTCCTGACTGTCGATGTCCCAGGCCGACGCGTGGCAGATGACCTCGCGATCCGCAGGTTTCACGATCTGCGAACGCTGCCAGAACGTCTCGGGCAGCGGCGCAAAGCCCAACGACGAATAAAAGCTCTCGCCCTGCCGGACCATCTTGGTCGCGTCATAGCCCTTGGCCTTCAGCAGCTCGCCCGTGTCATAGCCGATCGAGCCCGAGCCGGCCGGCGCGACGATGTCATAGATGTTGCCCCATTCCTGGGCCCACATATTGCCGAGCAGGTCGGAACGGATCGGCCCCGTCTTGGCCTGCACCGCGTCGCCATATTTCTCGTTCAGCTTCCAGCGGACATAAGTGTGGAGCGACTTGTACAGCGGCTCGACTTCCGTCCAGATCTTGTCGGTCAGCGCCTCGAACTGCTCCGGGCTCATGTCGTACCCGGACCGCCACATCGCGCCCAGGTCCGCATAGCCGAGCTGCTTGGCGCCTTCATTCTCCAGCGCCATCGCCTTCTGGTAATCGCCCCGCATCGGCGCGCCGACATTGTCGTTCCAGCTGGTCCACATCTCCTGCAGCTTGGCGGGGTCGCGAACCTCGCCCATCGCCGCCTCGATGTCCGACCCGTTAATCGGCTTGCCGTCGAGCGTTCCCTTGCCCTTGCCGTAAGCGGACGACATGCGCGTGCTCAGTGTGGCCAACTCGTCCGCCGCACCGGGCCGCGTCGGCGCCGGGTTGGTAATGCCGCCGCGCAGCAGGTCGAGCTTGCGCTTGGTGTCGCCCGACAGGCCGGACACCGACTGGAACTTGGCAGCGTCCAGCGCCTGTTCGACCTGCATGGTCGTGATCTTCGCATTCGCTGCGGCGGCCAGCGCATCCGTGTCGTCGGTGATGTAGGTTGCATTGACCCAGGAAATGCGGCTCACGTCCAGCGACGCCTTTGCCTGTTCGGCCTCAGACTTCGCGACGAAAGCGTCAGCCTGCGCGGCGGTTGCTGCGGGCGCGGAAGCGTTGGTCTGCCCGGCAGCCGGCAATGCAGCAAGCGCGCCGGCCAGCGCTGCCAGGGAAATGGCGGAACGGATCATTGATGGTCCTTGATAAGCGAATACAGCCGGTTGTGCCGAACAGGTGGGGCGGCGGTCAAGCGGCCAGGAAGTCGGCGATGGCGCGGCCCAGCTCCGGCTTGGTGACCGCGCTCATATGGTTGCCGGGCACCTCGACATATTGGCCGCGCAACGCCTCGGCCAATTCATGCGCCGAACCATTGTCGTCGTCATCGACGCCGCACGCGACCAGCACCGGCCGGTCGATCGCCGCCAGCGCCTGCCGCGGCGTATCCACGAACGTGTCGAGCACGCGCAGCAACGCCTGCGGGTCGCCCTGCGTAGTTTTGAGGAAAGCCTCGGTCAGCCATTCCGGCGTGCCACGCTCGAACGAGCCAAGATTGGTCAGCACGCGCCGGAAATACTCGCCGCGCCCGGTCGTGGACACGATGCCTGTCAGCCCCATGCCCGTCAGCACGACCCGTCGCGGCCCCGCTCCGTTCGCCAGCATCCGCACCGTCGTTCGCGCGCCTAGCGAATAGCCGCCCAGGTCATAGTCGGTCAGGCCTAGATGCTCGACCAGCGCCAACCCGTCCCGCATCAATGCATCGGGCGGATAGCTCGCCGCGTCATGCGGCCTGTCGCTGGACCCGTGCCCGCGCAGGTCCGGCATGATGACGCGAAAACCGCGCGCGGCGGCGGCGGCGGCATGGCCGTACTTGATCCAGTTCACTTCGGCGGTGGAGAAATATCCGTGGATCAGGACAACCGGTCGCCCCTCCCCCATCTCGCGCCACGCGAGGCGCACGCCGTCAAAGCTGTGGAAGAACTGCGGTTCAGTCGGGAAGGTGGCCAATTGCTTTGATCCAGCGATCGCGGGTGGAGGGGTTCTCCTCGCTCCGTATGCCGGGCAGGTCACGCGTGTCGAGCCATGCCTCATGGCGGCTCTCGATCGCGAAATGATGCGTCGGGCGAAATGGCACCGGGTCATCGAAACTGCCGACCGTCAGGTCCAAGCCCGTCGACTCCTCGTCCGAAAACTCGAACGTCAGCGGCGTCCCGCAAGCTGAGCAGAACCCGCGATGCGCAATTGGCGACGATCGGTAGCGGTCGGGTTCTCGCGTGGTCCAGGTAACCCGGTCGCGATCAACGCTCACAAATGCGATGGACACGCCGCCCGTCGCGCGCTGGCACATGCGGCAATGGCACAGATACGCGTCGTCCGTTTCCAGCTCCGCCTTGTACCGCACCCGCCCGCACTGGCAGCCGCCCGTTGCCAACCTCGCCATGGTCGCTCTCCTGTTTGCTCCAGTTAACGCGATTGCACGCTTGATTGCAAAACCGGCATGGGACAGCTCTTCCCACTCATAAGCATGCTTACTATATCGGCAGCGTGCAGGGGTACGACATCGGCTTTCTTCTCAGCGACGTGTCGCGCCTGATGCGGCGTGAGTTCGACGCGCGCGCACGTGCGATCGGCATCACCCGCGCCCAGTGGAAGGCGCTAACCGCGCTGAAGCGCCATGAGGGCATCAACCAGGGCGGCCTCGCGGATCTGCTGGAGGTTGAGCCCATCACGCTCTGCCGCATGATCGACCGGCTGGCAGAGGCCGGCCACGTCGAACGCCGCCGCGATCCCGCCGATCGCCGCGCGTGGAAGATTTACCTGACCGATAAATCGCGCCCATTGATTGACCAGCTCCGCGCGCTTGCCGACGACGTGATCGGCGACGCGCTCTCGGTTCTGGCTCCCGCGGAACAGGCGGCGATGGTCGACGCCCTGACCCGCATCCGCACCAACCTCCATTCTTCGGACCTGAAGGACACGGCCCATGGCTGACGCAGACCCCCAGCGCGACCTGCGCCATTCCGCCGAGCCTGTCGGCGACCCGATCGCAGCAGAGGTAGCACCCGCGGCCACGGCGCCCGTCATCGACGCGGGCCCGGCAGAGCCGGCACGCAAGCGGCGTTGGCTGCGCCCTCTCCTCCTCGTCAGCGTACCGATCGCCATCGCCGGCGGCGGCGGCTATTTGTGGCTGACGAGCGGCCAGTTCGTTTCCACCGACAATGCTTATGTCCAGCAGGACAAGGTGTCGGTGTCGTCCGACGTCGCCGGCCGCGTCGTTCAGGTCGCAGTGCGTGAGAACCAGCCGGTCCACGCGGGCGACCTGTTGTTCCGCATCGACCCCGAACCCTATCGGATCGCCGTCGGCCAGGCCAATGCCGCGATCGCGAGCGCGCAGGTAGCGTTGACGTCGCTGCGGGCGGACTTCGCGGGCACCGGCGCGGACATCCAGGCCGCGCGCGATGCCATCGTCAATGCCCAGCAGGACTACCAGCGCCAGACGGAGCTGATGCGCCAGGGCTTCACCACGCGCGCCCGACTCGAACAGTCGGAACACGCGCTTGAACAGGCGCGTGCCCAGCTTGCTAATGCCACGTCCAATGCGGCGGAGGCGCGCGCAAAACTCGCCACCGGATCGGCCGTGCCCGGCACCAACCCCGCCATTGCCGCCGCCCAGGTACAGCGCGATCGCGCCAACCTGGACCTCGGCCGCACCGCCGTTCGCGCGCCGGTGGACGGCACGATCAGCCAGTCCGACCGGCTACAGGTTGGCGCAATGATGGTCACCGGCCTGCCCGCGGTCAGCATCGTCGCCAACGGCCGCTCCTGGGTCGAAGCGAACTTCAAGGAAACCGACCTCAACAACATGCGCGTCGGCCAACCGGCAGAGGTCAGCTTCGACGCCTATCCCGGCCTGAAGCTCCGCGGCCATATCCAGTCGATCGGCGCTGGCACGGGCAGCGAGTTCTCCGTCCTCCCCGCACAGAATGCGACCGGCAACTGGGTCAAGGTGACCCAGCGCGTCCCCGTTCGCGTCGCCATCGACGAAAAGAGCCCGCGCCAGCTGATCGCCGGCCAGTCCGCCGACGTCCGGGTTGACGTGCGCTCGGCCCGCTGATGGCCAGCGCCGCCCTGCCTGCCGGCGCGTCTGCCACGACGCCCCCGCCCGCCCCGGTGGAGGACAAGCCGGCGCTGCACACCAGCAACCGCCCGCTGCTGACCATCGGCGTCATGGCGGCGACGGTGATGCAGATCCTCGACTCCACCATCGCCAACGTCGCGCTGCCCCATATGCAGGCGGCGCTCAGCGCGACGGCGGATACGGTCACCTGGGTTCTGACCAGCTACATCGTCGCCTCCGCCGTCGCGATACCGCTGACCGGCTGGCTGTCCGATCGCCTCGGCAGCCGGCGGCTGTTCCTGTGGTCGGTGGTCGGTTTCGTGTTGTCCTCCATGGCCTGCGGGCTTGCGACCAACCTGCCCTCCATGGTCGCATTTCGGTTGCTGCAAGGCGTGGCGGCGGCGTTCATGAACCCGCTCAGCCAGACCGTGATGATGGACATCAACCCCAAGTCGAAACAGGCCAGCGCCATGTCGATCTGGGGCATGGGCGTCATGGTCGGCCCCATCCTGGGCCCGGTGATCGGTGGCTGGCTGACCGACAATTATGACTGGCGCTGGTGCTTCTTCGTCAACGTGCCGGTCGGCATCGCCTGTTACGCGATCCTGTGGGCGCTGCTGCCGTCGCGCCAGGTGATCCGCCGCCGTTTCGACCTGTTCGGCTTCGCAACGCTCGCCGTCGCGATCAGCGTGTTCCAGCTGATGCTCGACCGCGGCCAGACGGAGGATTGGTTCTCCAGCTGGGAGGTGCGGATAGAGGCGATGATCGCCGCCGCCGCAGCGTGGATGTTCATCGTCCACCTGTTCACCGCCAAGGAACCGATGTTTGAGCGCTCCTTGTTCAAGGACCGCAACCTGATGACCGGCGTCAGCTTCATGCTGGTGATCGGCGTGCTGATGACCGCAACGCTCGCGCTGCTGCCGCCGATGTTGCAGAACCTGTATGGCTATCCGGTGCTTACCACCGGCATTCTGATGATGCCGCGCGGCGTCGGGATCGTGGTCAGCATGGCGTTTGCCGGCCGGCTTATGGCCAAGGGCATTGACCCCCGCATCCTGGTCATGTCCGGCCTCAGCATCGCCGCCTGGTCGCTGTATGAAATGACCGGCTGGACGCTGGGCATGGATAGCTGGCCCTTCATCTGGACCGGCGTCGTCCAGGGCATCGGCCTCGGCCTGATCTTCATCCCGCTCAACATCATGGCGTTCGGCACGCTCTCCCCGTCAAAGCGGACGGAGGGCACGTCGCTGATGAACCTGTCGCGCAACATCGGCGGATCGGTCGGCATCTCCGTCGTCACCGTGCTGCTCGCCCGCAACCTTCAGACCAATCATGAGGTGCTGGGCGCCCACATCCCCGCGGCCGGCCTCACCACCGCCGACCCGATCGTCGCGTCCCTGACCGGCTCCACCAGCTCCACCGTGCTCGCCATGGCCGACGCGATCGTCAACCAACAGGCGGCGATGATCGCCTATATCGACAACTTTAAGCTGATGATGATCCTGACCGCCGGCGCCCTGCCGCTCGGCCTGTTGCTCAAGCGGCCAAAGGGCCCGGTAAAGGCCAGCGCCGACGCGATGGGCCACTAAGCCGAAAAACCCCCGCGCCCGACCCCCACAAACAGGTGATCGGCGCGGGGATGGGCAACCGGCTCAATCCTCGTCGTCGTCGTCCTCGGCCTCGATCGCGATGTTGGACTCGCCCGCCAGCACCGCTTCGTTGCCGCGCCGCAGGTGGCGCCGTCCGAGCAGCTCGGCGATCTGAACCGCGTTCAGCGCCGCGCCCTTGCGCAGGTTGTCGGACACGCACCACAGCGACAGGCCATTCTCGACCGTCGGGTCCTCTCGCACGCGGCTGACATAGGTCGCGTCGTCGCCCGCCGCCTCGATCGGGGTGATGTAGCCGCCATCCTCCTGCTTATCGATCAGCATCACACCCGGTGCTTCGCGCAGGATGCGGCGCGCGTCCTCGGCGCTGATCTCGTTCGCGAATTCCAGGTTGATCGCCTCGGAATGGCCGACGAACACGGGCACGCGGACGCAGGTCGCGGTAATCTTGATCTTGGAATCAAGGATCTTCTTGGTCTCGACCACCATCTTCCATTCTTCCTTGGTCGAACCGTCGTCCAGGAAGCTGTCGATGTGCGGAATGACGTTGAAAGCGATCTGCTTGGTGAACTTGTTGGGTGTGGCAGGGTCGCCGACAAAGATGTTGCGGCTCTGCTCGAACAGCTCGTCCATGCCGCTCTTGCCCGCGCCCGACACCGACTGATAGGTCGCGACCACCACGCGCGTGATGGTCGCGGCATCGTGCAGCGGCTTGAGCGCGACCACCATCTGCGCCGTGGAGCAGTTCGGGTTCGCGATGATGTTCTTGGCCGTGTAGCCGTCGATCGCCTCCGCATTCACTTCCGGCACGACCAGCGGCACGTCCGGGTCCATGCGGTACAGCGACGAATTGTCGATCACCGTGCAACCGGCCGCCGCGAACTTGGGCGCATACACCCGCGTCGCCTCGGACCCGATCGCGAACAGCGCCATGTCCCACCCGGTCGGGTCGAAATGCTCGATATTCTGCACCTTGAGCATGCGGCCGGTGTCGCCATACTCGATCTGGTCGCCCTGGCTGCGGCTCGACGCCAGCACCGCAATCTCGTCCGCCGGAAACTGACGCTCGGCAAGGATGTTGACCATCTCGCGCCCGACATTGCCCGTCGCGCCCGCGACCACCACCCGATAACCCATTTCGCCCTCCGTCGTCGCGTGCCGCTAAAGGCGATTGCGGCGGCCGGGGCAACGCCTTTGTGCTGGCGGGTCGGAAAGGCGCGCTATCGACTGGGCCGCTGCTGGCCTGCCACGGGCGAAATCAGGCGTTGGCGGCCATCGCCGGCCCGGTCGCACCGTTCGCAGCCAGGTAAGCCCAGAACTGGTCCGCCTCCATCGGCCGTGCGAACCAGAAGCCCTGCGCTTCGTCGGAGCCGAGATGACTCAGGATGTCGGCCGCTTCGGGCGTCTCGACCCCCTCTGCCACCACGCGGAATCCAAGCTTGTGCGCCAGTCCGATCATGGTCTCGACCAGAACGAAGTCCGATTTCTCCGCCCTCGTCAGGTTGCGCACGAACGCCTGGTCGATCTTCACCACGCGCGCCGGCAACCGCTGCAGGTAAGCCAGGCTGCTATGGCCCGTCCCGAAATCGTCGATGGCGAGGCACACGCCGGCGTCGCTCAGTTCGCGCAAGGTCGCGAGCGCCTGGTCGGGGTGATCCATGATCGCGCTTTCCGTCAGCTCGATCTCGAGCTGCTCGGGCCGCAACCGCCTTTTCAGCAGCCCAAGCTGGATACGGGCGACCAGATCCTGCTCGCTCAGATTGGCCGCCGACAGGTTCACCGACAGCGCCAGTTCGTCAGGCGCCACGTCCCAGCGCGCCAGCTGGTCCATCGCCGCGTCCAGCACCCATTGCGTCGCGGGACGCGCCATCGATGTTTGCTCGATCACCGGGATGAACTCGGCAGGGGACACCTCGCCCAGGCGGGGGTGGCGCCAACGCAACAGCGCTTCCGCCCCGACGCACCGTCCGGTCGCCAGTTCGATGCGGGGCTGGAACACAAGCCGCAACTGGTCCTTCGCCTCCAGCGCCTCACCAAAGGCGCCCAGCAGACCATATTGCCGCCTGTGGGCGCGGTCCCTGGACGGCGAATACAGCGCCACCCCGTCCGCACCGCGGGCGTCCTGTGCGGCGCTGGCCGCCCCGCGAAGCACGTCATCGGCGGCGACGTCGCCCAGGGTGAAGGGGCGAACCCCGATCGCGATGCTTGTGACGAAACGAACCGATGACACCGCCCGGATCGTGGCGAACGCGGCCTTCAGTTCCTGCACATAGGCGAGCGGTTCCGCTTCGGGCGGCGACAGAAAGGCGAATTGAGCCGTGCCGACGTGATAGGCGGTCCTGTCCGGGCCCAGCGCTTTTTGCAGGGAACGGGTGGCCTCCCGCACCATCTCGTCCACCCGCGCACTGCCCATGACACGGGAGATGCGGCTGATCTGCTCGTCTCGGGCCAGGTCAACGAAAACGGCCAAGTATTGCTCACCCGGCTTGTCGCGGGCAAGGTCCGCCAGATCGTCGCAGAATTGATTCCTCGTGGCCAACCCGCTCACCGGATCGATTCGCCCGAACGCGTGCTGCAGTTCGATCTGGCTCATCACCATTGCGGCAAGGTCGACCAACGCGGCCAACTCAGCGGGCGTCGCCTGTCGCGGTTCCGTGCCAAGAACACACAGCGCTCCCAGCCCATAGCCGTCGCTGGTGATCAGCGGCGCGCCCGCATAAAACCGAGTGCCTGCGCGCCCAAGCACGCTGTTCGCGTAGCATGGATCGGCCAGCAAATCCTCGATCACCAATGGCTTGGCGGATTCTGCCACCTGCGAACACGGTGCCTTGTCCCTGGGAATGCTCTGATGATCGACGCCGACTCGGGACTTGAACCATTGCCGGTCTCTGTCCGTCAGGGACACCGCAGCTACTGGCAGCCCAAAGATCTGGCTCGCCATGCGGGTAATGCGATCAAAGCTCTCGGCGGGCGGCGTATCCAGCAACTTCAGCTGGTGTAGTGAGTCCAGCCTAGCTGCTTCTGAATAGTCGCGAACAACATCCTGCATCTCACCGATATGCAGTTGAATTGTTAACGGATCGGCCACGCCGGCCATGACTGAGGGTTAACAAGCGCGTTGATTACGGCCCTCCATCGTCCTTGCGTCGCACGGGGGCCGTGCCGCGACACCCGCGGCTGGACGCAGCCAGCATCCGGGGCCGGGCGCACTGTGGCACCCGGTCCCGGAAACCGACTCATGGCTTGGGCGCTGCCGCCGCCGCCGCGACCTGCCCCGCCGGTCTGTCGCGCACTTCCCGGTTCAGGAAGTTCAGGATCGTGGTCCAGACATGGATGTCGCGTGCCGCGGCGTGGGTCTTGCCGGGGTAGAACATCATTTCGAACGGCCGGTTGTTCGCCTGCATCGCCGCGGCGAACGACGTCGAGTTGTCCAGGAACACATTGTCGTCGGCCATGCCGTGCAACAACAGCAACGGATCGCTGATCTTGGGCGCATCCAGCACCGCATTCGCCGTGGCATAGCTCTGCGGATCGGTCTTGGGGTCACCCAGATACCGCTCCGTATAATGCGTGTCATATAGCTGCCAGTCGGTCACCGGCGCACCCGACACGCCCGCGGCGAACACGCCCGGCGCCTTTTCCAGCATCTTCAGTGTCATATAGCCGCCGTACGACCAGCCATAGGTCGCGACCTTGGTCGGGTCCACGAACGGCAGCGACTTCAGGTAATTGGCGCCGGCGACCTGGTCGTCGACCTCAACCGTGCCCATCGCGTGGTAAACCGCGCTGTTGAACGCCACACCGCGATTGGGCGTGCCGCGATTGTCGATCTCGAAGAAGATATAGCCCTGGTCGACCAGGAACTGCGGGAACGGGTTGGACCAGGCGCGGCTCACCGTCTGGCTGGTCGGGCCGCCATAATGTTCAAAGAACACCGGATAGCGCTCGCCCGGCTCCAGCGCGGGCGTGATCATCTTCCAGTGCAGCTCGGTGCCATCGGCAGCCTTGATGGTGCCGAACTTCGTTTCACGATGGCTGGACAGGTAGGGGTAATAAGGGTGCCCCTCCCGAATCGCATTCTCGTTCACCCACGCCGTGCGCTTGCCGTCGGGGTCGGCCAGGAACACTTGCGACGGCTGGGTCGGGCTGGAGCGGGAGATGATCAGCCGCGTCGCCGCCTTGTTCATGCGCGCGCCGTTCCAATAGCCTGCCTCGGTCAGGCGGGTCAGCTTGTTCGGGCGTGCCAGGTCGACGGCATACAGGTGCTGCTCCAGCACGTCGTCCTTGTTGCCCAGGAAATAAACGCGACCCTTTGCCTGGTCGATGCCGACCAGCCCGGTCACTTCCCACTCGCCCTGGGTCAGCTGGGTCCATTTGCCCGCCTTGAACCGGTACAGATGGCCATGCCCGGACCGCGCCGATCGCCAGATCAGGCTGCCGTCATCCATGGCTTCATAGGAGTCGGTCAGGTCGACCCAGCTCTTCGCGCCCGCCTTTTCGCTGAACAAGATGGTCGCCTTGCCCGTCGCGGGGTCGACGCGCAGCATGTCCAGCCTCTTCTGGTCACGGCTTTGCCGCTGCACCAGCAGCGCCGAACCGTCCGGCGTCCAGTCGACACGGGCAAGGTAGATGTCCGGGTTGCTGCCCAGGTCGACCTTGACCTGACCCGACCCGTCCGGGCGCATCACATACAGCTCGACCAGCACGTTGGGCGTACCTGCCGCCGGATAGCGCTGCTCATACGTCCGCGTGCCCGCCGCGCCGATGGAGGCGCGGGTGAAGATCTTCACCGGCGCTTCGTCGAACTTCTCGACCGCGATGTGCTTCTCGTCCGGGCTCCACCAATAACCCGTGCGGCGCTCCATCTCTTCCTGCGCGACGAACTCCGCCTCGCCCCAATGGATTGTGCCCTGCCCGCCCGTCGTCACCGCCTTGGCATCACCGCCGGCGATCGGCTGGACGAACAGGTTCTGGTCGCGAACAAAGCTCACAAAGCCGCCCCTGGGGCTCACCACCGGGTTCAGCTCGCCGCCCGGCGTGCTGGTCAGCCGCCGAACCTGCCCGTCGAGCGAGGCGAGGTATAGGTCGCCATCCAGCGGCACCAGGATCGACTTGCCATCGGGCGACCAGTCATATTGCCCGATGCCCGTCTTGCCGGTCAGCGAACGGTCACGCTCGCGCTGCATCTTCTCGGCCTCGGACAGCTCGGCGCCGCTGCCGACGCGCTTGCTGTCGACCAGCATCCGCTCCTGCCCGGTCCGCGTATCATACGCCCACAGGTCGTACCGATTGCGCTCGTCCGCGCGTGGGCGGATGGAGGTCAGCAGGTTGCCGTCGGGCGACAGGGTCAGCGCCTGGGGCTGCTGCCCGGACAGGTCGGGGCTGGCGAAGAGCCGCTCCAGCGTCAGGTCGCCCGGCGCCGCAGCCGCGGGCGCCAGCACCGCGGGGCTCGCCTGCGCCGGCCCGCTCGCGGCCGTCACCTGCGGCTCAGCGGCCAAGGCGGAGGTTCCGAGCAGGGCAAGGGCAAGCAGGGTCAATCGCATGAACTAGCTCCGTCGCGACAGCCGCCGCGTGGTTGATGGGGTTGAACCGAGAAGGGGACACGCTGCCCATCGGTGGCATGGTCCGCGTGGCAATCAGGGAAACACTGGGCACGCCAGCGTCGTGGCAAATATCCGGCCTGTAGGACAGGAAAAAGCGCTACCCGACCGCCAACGCCTCCGGCGCTCCGAATGGGGCGTTGCGGCGGAACGGCAACCGCCTCCCCGCGACCAGCGACCGCCAGGCCCACTCGACCGGCGCCATCCGGTACCGCTCGACCCACCAGTTCGCCAGGACGGCCAACGCGATGTTGATCGCCACGGCTGTCAGCATCAGCACCGCCCAACCCGACCTGCCATACAACGCCAGGCCCCAGGGCGGGTACAACACCCACAGCGCGATCACCGTCTGCGCGATGTAAACGCTCAGCGCCGTCTGCCCGACCGCGCGGAACGGCGCCAGCATGCGGGCGCCGATCCCGCTCGCCAGCAGCCAGTTCACCAGAAAGATATGCCCCAGCGTCATGGCGATGCGCCCGGGCTCATAGAGCGCCTGCGTCAGATGCGGAAACACCCCAGTGCGAACCGACTCCGCCGCCAACGCGATCCGGATGGCAAAGCCGAACAGATAGGCGATCACGGTCGCGGCCGCATACCACCTCGCCGACAGGCTTCCTTGCAGCACGCCCAGCTTGAACAGAGCCGCCCCGATCAGCATCAGCGACGCCGCTTCCCAGACAATGAACACCTCGATGCCCTTGCCCTGGATCGCGACTTCCTGGTGCCACTGCCAGCGGACCCACTGGGCTGCCGTTCCGGACCGCTGGGCGTCTTCCGCCGCAACCTCCTTGGCGTTGTTCGCAAGCCGCTCGGTGCGCTCCGCCCGGCGCTTCACGGCCGCCTTCTGCTCGTCGGTCAGGAGCCGTCCGGCTGCCTGGGCCACCTGTGCGGCTTCGTAGGCGGCGATCGAACGCCCGCTCTCGACATAGCCCATCCCGCCGCCAGCCAGTTGCAACAGGCTCATCGCCAGCCCGAACATGACCAGCAATCGCGGGCGCAGGTTGCGCATGGGAAAGATCACCAGCGCCGCCATCGCATAGCTGTGCAGGATGTCACCCGGCCACAGCAGGATGAAGATGTGGATCAGGCCGAACGCGAACAGCACCGCGTTGCGCCAATAATAGCGCTTCAGCGCCGCCCAGCGCCGCTCGTCATCGACCAGCCGCCCGGTCAGGATCACCATGCCGGCCCCGAACAGCATTTCCAGCATGCCACGCGCGGTGCCGCTCGCCACCACTTCGCGGATCCACCACGCGACCTGGTCAGCCGCGCTCCAGCCGATGTAGCGGAAATCGCCAAAGGACGCGTTCATGGACGCGCCCATGTCGTTGATGTTCATGAACAGGATGCCGAGGATCGCGATCCCGCGCAGGATGTCCAGGTTCAGCAGCCGCGGCGCGCCGTCGGGCTCTGCCGCGGTTCCCAAGGCGGTGTCGGTCATGGCCACTCCCCCCCGCAGCGTTCGCCCGAAACGCTAATCCAATGCCGCCCCATCGCCAAACGCAGAAAGGGCCGCCTTCCGTCGCGGGAAAGCGGCCCTTCCGTTTTGGCTTACGCAGCGCTGGCGCTTACTCGGCGGCAGCGGTGCCCTTGGCCGGACGATTGTCGCGACGCTCGGCGATACGCGCCGACTTACCGGTGCGGCCACGCAGATAGTACAGCTTGGCACGGCGCACGGCGCCCTTGCGGACCACGTCGATCGAGTCGATGTTCGGCGAATACAGCGGGAAAACGCGCTCGACGCCCTCACCAAAGCTCATCTTGCGAACGGTGAACGAGGAACCCATGCCCTTGTTCGAACGCGCGATGCACACGCCTTCATACGCCTGGACGCGGGTACGGTCGCCTTCGACGACCTTCACGCCGACCTTCAGCGTATCGCCGGGACGGAATTCGGGGATCGCACGCTGGCCGGTTAGCTTGGCAATCTGCTCGGCTTCGAGCTGCTGGATGATGTTCATAACGTCAGTCCTTTTCGCGCCGCGCGCCAGAGGGCGACCTGACCCGAGCGCCCTCATGGCGCTCCCAAAGGTCCGGCCGCCTTAGCCGTGTATCGATCTCCGCCTGGCGCATACGCCAGGCAGCGATCTTCGCATGATCCCCCGATCGCAGCACTTCGGGGATCGTGCGCCCTTCCCATTCATATGGTCGGGTATAATGCGGGTATTCGAGAAGGCCGCTTTCGAAGCTTTCCTCGACCCCGCTGGTGGGCGCGCCCATTACGCCGGGAAGCAGCCGAATGCAAGCATCCAGCAGCACCAACGCAGCCATCTCCCCGCCCGACAGCACATAGTCGCCGATGGAGACTTCCTCGATCGCCCGTGCCTCGAACAGCCGCTGGTCGAACCCCTCGAACCGCCCGCACAACACCGTGACGCCCGGCCCCGCCGCCAGGTCGCGCACCCGCGCTTGCGTCAGCGGCGCGCCCCGCGGCGCCATGGCGAGCACCGGCCGCCCCTGCCCTTCCACACTGTCCAGCGCCGCCGCGACAACATCCGCGCGCAGCACCATGCCAGCCCCGCCACCCGCCGGCGTATCATCCACCGAACGATGTTTGTCCGTCGCGAAGTCGCGGATCTGCACCGCGTCGAGCGACCAGCGCTCCTCCCGCAAAGCCCGCCCCGCAAGCGACACGCCGAGCGGCCCGGGAAACATCTCGGGGTACAGGGTCAGCACGGTAGCGGCAAAGGTCATGGCGGGCCTATCGCCGCTCGCGATCCGCCGGGCAAGGAACGATGCCGCCGGATGTGCGCTTGCTCGCTGGCATGAACGAAACAGACGATTGCATCATTATCGGCGCGGGACCGGCCGGCCTGACCGCCGCGATCTACCTTGCGCGGTTCCACCTTCGGATCAGGCTGTTGGACTCGGGATCGAGCCGCGCGGCGCTGATCCCTTGCACGCACAACCATGCGGGTTACCCAGAGGGCATCAAGGGCACCGACCTGCTGCTCCTCATGCGCCAGCAGGCCGAGAAATACGGCGCGGTTCGCGAAACGGTAAAGGTGACGGCGATCGAGCGGAGCGGACAGGAGTTTCGGGTGTTCGCCGGGGACCGAGAGTTCGGCGGCCGCACCGTCCTGCTCGCGACTGGCGTGGTGAACCTTCGCCCCAATATGCCCGATGACGTCCATGACGAAGGGCTCGCGCGCGGGTTGGTGCGCTACTGCCCGATCTGCGACGGCTATGAAGTGACCGACAAGCGGGTCGGCGTGGTCGGAACGGGCGACCATGGCATGCGGGAGGCGCTGTTCCTGCGTGGCTATACCAAGGACGTGACCCTGATCGCGCCGGAGGCCGAGCACATGCTTGATGACTCGTGCCGCGCCAAACTGGACGAGGCCGGCATCACCCGCGTCGATGGCCCGTGTGGCGGTTGGGCGTTGGAGGGCGACCAGATCGCCTTCGATACAGCGGCCGGTCGCCTCTCATTCGACAGCGTCTACCCGGCCATGGGCTCACACATCCGGTCCGAACTCGCGGTCGCAGCCGGCGCAAAGGCGACGGACGAAGGGTGCCTGGACGTGGACGACCACCAGCGCACCACCATCCCGGGCCTGTTCGCCGCAGGCGACGTGGTGAAGGGCCTCGACCAGATCAGCCACGCCATGGGCGAAGCCGGCGTTGCCGCAACAACCATCCGCAACACACTCAGCGAACGGGCGCCGTTATGGCGCTGAAGGAGAGATCATGACCGACACGACCACCCAGGACGGCGCGATCCAGACCCGCCGCCGCGAGATCGCTACCGAGCATGTCCTGTTCAAGCTGATCGAATATGTCGAATCCAAGCACCCCGGCCTGCTCGACTTCGTGGAAGGAAGCCTGGACCATCTTGGCGATCCGGCGACGGACGGCAGCAAGAACGACGAAGCCGTGCGGGAGATTGCCCGCAAGATGATCACCGGCGCGCGGCGTCAGGGCGTAAGCTAAGCCGAACAATGTGAACCGCCCCGTGCTTCGATGCTGGAGCACGGGGTGTCGGCTTCGGCCTATGTTCCGAGCTCAAGGCTGTGCCGCGCTCGCGGTCCTGGGCTCCCGCGTTCGCAGGTGCTCATCAACGCTTGTGAACTGCGCTCCTGCGAATGCAGGGGCCTAGGGTCCAGCAGCGAAACGCTCCTGAACCCATCACCCCTCGGCGAATGCGGGGCTGACCACCAGTCGTTCGCCGTCCCATTCCGGCACTGCCTCGGGCCGCATTGGAATCATGAAGCGTCGCCCGTTCGGGCGCTCAATCTCGATCACGTCGCCCGCGCCGAAGTTCTCGACCAGCACAACCCGGCCAAGCGCCTCGCCATCCGGAGTTACCGCGGGAAGCCCGATCAGGTCGGCGTGATAATATTCGCCTTCTTCCAGGGGTGGTAGCGTGTCGCGCGAGACGGTCAGCTCGGTTCCACGCAGCGCCTCCGCGGCGGTGCGGTCTGCAACCTCCGCAAAGCGGGCA
>Ga0210040_10004450_pt1 | contig 18305 bp, 14 predicted proteins | sample CryGeyCG12114_NA_FD_185462 | JGI IMG/M metagenome (GOLD analysis project Ga0210040, IMG submission 185462) | Groundwater microbial communities from aquifer - Crystal Geyser CG19_WC_8/21/14_NA (SPAdes) (version 2) | ecosystem: Environmental > Aquatic > Deep subsurface > Groundwater | place: USA...
ATGGCATCGTCAATGGTATTAAACATATTCTTAAAACTACTTTAGTCTACGCAAAAACAATTCTGTTTATGTCAGAACAAAGGTAAGGAAATATAAGTTTGCAGAAAGTTTATCTGGTAATGAACCAGCCATCAAGCAACCAGTAACGCTATCCATTTTTGAACAAATAAATGAAAGGCAGCCTTTATTTAAGTTAAATAAAGTTCTTACCGGCTTTTTTAAGCCTGAAATTGGGGAAAGATGTTAGAAAAAGAAATAATGTTTAAAGCCGAGAGGCAAAAACTAAATAATGCAAAACGCTTAAATGGCCCGCCTAAATTGGTTTATAAAAGCATTTATCTGTTTATTCGTACCTAAAACCAGCAATATTTCCCCGTCGTTTAATTGCTTTTTTAAATCGGGGCTGACCATGAAATCGTTATCACGATTTTTTAACCCAATTACGGTAGCGCCGGTTTTGTGCCTTACATTTAGTTGCTCTAAAGTTTTTCCTTTTAGTTCCGGCCTAAAATCCCGGTAGTCGAGCTCTTCCAAGCGTAGTTTACTTGGTCCTAAGCCGTCGATCATCTCTAAAAACTGAATTACATCGGGCCTGATAACCAAATTGGCCATGTGAATACCGCCTATTTCTTCGGGCATTACCACACTATCGGCGCCGGCCCGTATTAATTTAGATTCAGTGCTTTTATCGGAGGCGCGGGCAATAATCCGGATACGCTGGTTTAATTCGCGGGCCGTGAGCGTTACAAAAACGTTATCGGCATCTTTGGGTAAGGTGGTTATAATGGCTTTGGCCCGTTCAATACCGGCTTTTTGTAGTATTTCGTCCTGGGTAGCATCACCCATTACAATATCCAGATTTTTAATAAGCGCAGCTTTCTCTTTTACCAACGCTTCGTTCATTTCAATAATCACTACTGTTTCTTTGGCCGCTAATAATTCTTCGCAAGCTTTGCTGCCGTTGCGCCCGAAGCCACACACAATTATATGATTTTCCACTTTTTTCAGATCCTGGTTGATCATATAAATTTTGAAAATAGCATGTAATTCACCCTCGAAAAGATAAGCAGAAATAGTGGAAATCAGGTAAGCAAACGTGAGTAAATTAAACATGATAAAAAAAGCCGTAAATACTTGGCCATTCGGCGACAGGTCACGCACTTCTTTAAACCCAACCGTAGAAATGGTTATAATGGTCATGTAGAAAGCTTCTCGCAGGTTGTAATTTTCCAACTGCATAAATCCGATAACACCACTAATAATAACCAGGAAGGTAAGCCCAATGGCAATCAGCAGTTTTCTTATATGCGCGGTGTATCTCATTTAGCGGGCCACTACCACTCCCAACTGGGCAGCAATATCTTTTTCGTACTGTTTTAAGCTGCCGTGAATAGCCAGGTGCTGGTCGATGGCGGCCGGGTCTTGCACGGTCTGCATCGTTTCCATGTTGTCGCGGATCATTTGCTGAATATTACGCCACTTTAACCGTAAAACGGCGGTATCGGCGGCAAACTGCAACATATCGGTTTCGCGCGGCACAAATATCTGGTGGGTTTCCCAATTTTCGCTTAACTCAAATTTCTCGGTCATTAACCCAATGGCTTCCTGGCGGATTTCGCTATCAGGGAAATTAATAAAATAATCCGGCGAGATCAGTGGCGCTTGCTTTACTACTTCCCGAAATAAATCTACAAACCGGGCGTGAATCGGAATCTTAAATTCTACATCTTCGAGTTGTTCGAGTAAATAGATTACAAAAGACTCCCCTTCGGGTAATTTTTGATTAGAGTAATTGAGCAGCAACCGGATAATTTCGCGTTCGTGGTGCAGCAAAATAGCATCGTCGGCGGTTACTTTATCTTCGGGTTGCGGTGTTAAGGTGCGTTCGGGTTCGGTGGTGGGCTGTTCTAAAGCCGCCGGAGTAGCCGTTTTGGGCCGCTCCTGTCTCATTAGTTTATTGTACTCGGTAATGAGTACTTGCTCCTCAATGCCAAAAATAACGCTGCAGCGCTGCAAAAAAACCGCCCGTTTAATAGAATCCGGAATTTTAGCAATACTCTCGATCGTATCCCGAATGGCTTCGGCTTTTTTAACCGGATTTTGCTGCGCCTCTTCCGATAATAATTCGGTTTTAAACGAAATAAAATCTTTCGCCTGGGCTTCGATGTAAGCTTTAAAAGCGGTGTCGCCTACTTTCCGGATGTAGCTATCGGGGTCTTCCTTGTCCGGGAAAAGCACCACGTTTACGTTCAGGCCGCCTTCCAAAATTAAATCAATGCCGCGCAACGACGCTTTTATACCCGCGGCATCGCCGTCGTACAGCACTGTTACGTTTTTGGTGTAGCGGCCAATGAGTTTTATTTGCCCTTCGGTAAGCGACGTGCCCGACGAAGCTACCACGTTTTCGATGCCCCCCTGGCTCAACGATAGCACATCCAAGTAACCTTCTACGAGGTAGCATTGGTCCTGGCTTCGGATGGTTTGTTTGGCCTGGTGCAGGCCGTACAACACGTCGCTTTTGTGGTAAATTTCCGACTCCGGCGAGTTTACGTATTTAGGCGTTTTATCATTCGATTTAAGCGTGCGCCCGCCAAAACCCACTACCCTGCCGGATATATTGTGGATCGGAAACATGACCCGCGCCCGGAACCGGTCGTATTTTTTATCTTCCTTAACAATGGTGAGGCCGGTACTTTCTAAAAACTCCAGCGTAAAGCCTTGGGCCAATGCTTTTGCGGTAAGGCCGTCCCAAGCCTCCAAACTATAACCCAGCTCAAACTTCTGGATGGTAGGCAACGACAAGCCGCGGTCTTTAAAATAAGGCAAGCCAATACTTTTGCCCTGCTCGTGGTTTAAAAGAATATCGTGGAAATAATTCTTGGCGAAATCCGATAAAATGTACTGGCTATCGCGTTCGCTCTGCGCTTGGTTTAGTTCGGGGCTTGCCTCTTCCTCTATCTCGATGGCGTATTTGCGGGCCAGGTATTTGAGGGCTTCTACGTACCCAATACCTTCTACATCCATGATAAACTGCACCGAGTTACCCGCTTTGCCGCAACCAAAACACTTATAAATACCTTTAGCCGGCGACACCGAAAAGGACGGTGACTTCTCGTTGTGGAATGGGCAAGGCGCCCACATATTCTGCCCTTTTTTCTTTAAAGTCACAAAATCGCCAACCACCTCTACAATATCGGCTTGCTGAATTATTTGATCAACGGTTTCTTTGGGTATGCGGGACATAGAGAATGGGTGTTTTTACAAAGATAGAAATCCGGGCAGAAAAAGAAAGCTACAATTTAAAAGCTTATGCTGGTAAAACCCGCCAGGTTTTAAAAACCTGGCGGGTTTAATCAGTTATTGTTAAAAGCCCAATAGTTTATTTGTATCTTTTGCGCGTTATTATTTTCGTCTTTAATAAAACACTGCCCATGCGCTTTAAATTAACCTTGCAAGTAATACCAGGTTCTAATCTACTACCGCTTAACTACCAATACGAACTTTCGGCCTGGATTTATAAGATAATAAACTTAGGCGATGCCTCTTTTAGTAGCTGGCTGCACAACCAAGGGTATTTAGCGCAGGGCAAACATTATAAACTTTTTACATTTTCGCGGCTACATATTCCGCAATTTAAAATAACCCAGGACCGGCTTCAGGTTATCAGTACTACTATTTCGTTAACCCTTTCTTTCTACACGCCTATCTCTGCCGAAACCTTTATAACCGGCCTGTTTCGGCAACAAAAATTTACCCTCGGCGACAGCCAGAGTAAGGTTACTTTTGAAGTTAGCAATATTGCGGCAGAACCCCTGCCCGCCTTTAGAAGCAAAAGCCGTTTCCGGTTGGTATCGCCGGTATGCGTGAGTACAGTAAAGAACCAAGACGATAAACGCATGCCCTTGTACTTGTCGCCGGAAGATGTAGCCTTTACGGGTATTTTTCGGCAGAACCTGCTGCATAAATACGCGGCCAGTCCGGTTGTACCAGCCACCGATAAGCCCGTTTTTTTACCGGAAAGTATTTTGTTTAAGCTCTTAAGCAAACCAGCATCTAAACTGGTTACCATTAAAGCCAACACGCCCCAGCAAACCAAAGTACGCGGCTATTTATTTGATTTTGAAATAGAAGCCCCGGCAACGCTATTAGAAGTAGGCTATTTTGCGGGCTGGGGCGAGAAGAACAGCTTAGGGTTTGGGTGCGGGGAATTGCTGATATAATTGCGTTTATAAAATCCAGAGGGTTTAGGTGGCTATTCAAGCAGCTTTATCATCGGAAGAAGTATGGTCTTTTTGCGCTTGCAGCCGTTTTATAAATTCTTCACGAGTAATGGGTTTAGCATTTTTCATAAGCTCTTGCCAAACCTCCTCTGCCTTACGCCCTTCAAAAGGATTTTTAAAATCAGAAGGAAGCGCCTTTTTCTTAGAACTCGCCATTGTATACTTTAATAAACTGTAATCAAAGATACTAAAATATTTAACAAATCAATTATTAAGTTGGCTTGCTAACGGCAGTACTTACAAAATCCTTCGATTATTTCTCTTTTACTAGCCAATTTGGCATCTAAAAAAACAACAGTTACTTCTACTAAAGAGAATGCTATTTTCAATGGTATGGATTGCCCGGTAAATCCTATTATACTTAAAATCGGATACTTACCTTCATTTAGCAATTCAAATACAGAATCTTCATCCTCGAAAACCTCCCTTAACTGAGCAAATGAATTAACTCCGTTAGCTCTTAACTTAACTGCACTTAGTAAGCTATAATCGAGTTCAAAATTTATATTTTCCATACCTGAAAATCTTGATAGTAAAAACCAGAAAGAAATGTTTTCCTTCTGGTTTCAGAATCTACAATAGTGCAATTATTCAAACATTATTTTATTTGATATATCTATTTCAATTCTATAAAAACTCATTAACACTATATAAATCAGCGAGTTAAATAACCATAATGAATTAGTTGTAGACTTCTCATGCAAATATAAAATTATAAATTCTAATATTTAGATTTTGAGAAATATTATTTTTTTACTTTATTTATCTTGCTATTAATTTTATTTTCAATTTAAAATACTTAAAATTAGGTATTGTTAATTCAAAAGCAATTTTAAACCTTACGCCAATAACTTAGAAATAATGAGCCTCGACACTATTCTTCAAATCGGAAGTCTTTACCGGCAATCTGTACACCATAAGAATTACCATGAACTAATTAACCGGGTTACTAAGGATGTAGATGCTATTAGCAAAAAGAAAGATACTACCGGAACCGCGGTTAGTACAATCTTTTATGAAATTCCGGTAAAAGAAGCGGCCGATGGCTCTATGCTTTTTTTGATGGACGAGCTCTCCGAGATTACAGATGAAGATAAAAAAAGGTCGCTTTATTATTTAAATTTTAAAACCTCCGGCAAAGATGCTGAGAAGCGTTACCTGTTCGGTGATATTATGTATAATTACTTCCAGACCAAGCAGGGCGACGATGAAGGCGGTAACTACCGCTTAATGAAAAAAAGTAGTTCTTTTACAAGGTGCAACGAAATAGCCGTTTCGCTTCAGGATACGATAATTGGTAAGTTTAGAAATGCCTTTTTAGAAAATCAGACCGCAATAGAAACCCTATTAAAATCCAAGCCTTCGGTGGTTATTCACTTTGATTTTGAAGGGAGAAATTGGTTTGAGTTGGATGGTATTATGGATTTGATTAATGAGAAGTTAATGGAATCTTTTGTTAGCATTCATCAACCAACCACGAAATTTGTACTGGAAAAATATTTATACAAAACCCTGGGAGGCACTACACCTGGCTTTGGCAGCCGCCATTCTTATAAAACAAAGCTATTTTCTAAAGACGAAATCCAGGATTTAATGTATGCGGTAGGAGCTTCGCAAAAGCCTTTTATTCGCATTAAAAGTATTGGCATAGTAGCATTGCCTAAAGGCGATAACTTAAGCTTTGAGGCCTTAAATAGATTTTTGGAAAGAAACAGCCAAGAAATAAATGCGGAAGAAGATAACGAGGATAAATTAGAAATCGCTAATAAACCAGAAGACGATGATGATTTGTTTGCCGGATTGGTGGAAAATGAATTTGCCGATAAAGTACGCTACGATATTATATTTATGAGCATTCCGGCTTCACCCGCCGGGGTATTTGCCGATTTGGTAGAAGTTTCGAGCATTGAAAAAAGTTTGTTGCGGGAAGTTAGTAATCATATTAATAAAATCCGGCGAACGCTACTGGAAAAAGGAAAGCAAGAATTTGGTGAAAAACTTAAACTCACATTAGATTTAAAGAAAAGCTTTGAAAGAATTTTAAGTGATAAAACCAAAGCGGAAAAGAAATATCAGTTCCATTTATTAAAAGTGCTTCCGCAAATATATTCTGATACTTATTACCAGGACCCGATTTTGTTGCCGGCCTTTATTAACAAAGTAGAAAGTAATATCCGTACCGGCGGCCAGGGTTTCTCTACGCTTAAATATGATTTTTATTTCTTAATGTTAATCCAAAAATTTGATAACCTGATGAATATTACCGAAACCAAAAGTTACGCCATAGGCCAGTATTTAGGCACTATGGCTAAACAATTTGCCGCCTGGCGTACCGACTGCCCCATCAAATCATTCGAAAAAAGTTACGTTGGTAATTTAACCCGCCGCATTTCTTCTCTGGATGAGGTAGCCAGCTTCTGCGATTTTTTAAATCAGAAGTTAATTATTCATAGCCGGACATTTCCTGAAGTAAAAAACGCGCATTTGCAACTGGTAGAAACTATTAGGAACATGGAAAAAGAGCGCTATGATAAACATTACTGCTCTTTAGGCTTCTTTGAAAATTATTACAAGAATGATTCCGGGAAAGAAAAAGCTACCGAAAATATACTTTTAGAAACAACTCCTAACTAAAAATAAAACATGAGCCTGATAACTGAAAAATCTGAAATAATCTTTTTGTACGAAAGCAAATATTCCATCCCAAACGGAGACCCGTTTTCAGGAGGTCAACGATACGATGAAGAAACAAAAAAGATTTTAGTAAGCGATGTACGAATAAAACGTTTTATTCGGGATTATTTACAAAATATTGGAGAGCTTATTTATGTAGCAAATCCAGACCTTGACAATAAAATGACGGCTGGTCAGCGTTTTAAATTTTTATATGATTCACGTGCAGATAAAAATATCAGTCCTAGGGATTTTGCGTACTCTTTGATTGATGTTAGGCTTTTTGGCGCAGTAATTCCAATTCAAAAAGATAAAAGTAAGAAAAGTTCTGAAGGGGGCGAGGAGGCTAATGCTTTTAATGTTACCGGGCCAGTTCAATTTGCATTACTAAATCCGTCTCTTAATGCTGTTAATTTACTTACAAATCAAAGGACATCAGTATTTGTTAGTAAAGAGGGTAATAATCAAGGTTCCATCTCAACAAGAGAATTAGTACCTTATGGTTTATTACAAATAAATGGCTGGATTAATCCGTATGTTGCGAGTAAAAGCAAACTTATGGAAACAGATGTTAATAAAATGCTTTCTGCATTATGGCTGGGTGCTAATGATTTCCATACTTCTAGCAAGTCTCAAAATTCACTTCTATTAATTCAATTAATTTATAACCAACCTAATGATAAGATTTACGGAACAGATAAACTAATAAGTTTAAAAGCCCAGAAGAAACAAGAGGAACTTCGGGATTTAACTGATTTTGAATTAGATTTTGAAAATTTAAAAGCTGCTGCAGCTTCCCCAAAAGTTAAAGAAATAAGATTTTATACTGAAATTGATGCTTTAAAAGATAAGATAACTGCTTTGGGTTCCGATAAAATAAAACCTCTCGACATTCAAGTTCCGGCTGGTGTATGAAAGGAATAAAATTAGTTGTTTCCGGGAACTGGGCGCATTTCCGGAAACCCGAAACCAGCAATAATCCGTTATCGCACGATTTTATAACTAAAACCGCCTTAATTGGGCTAATGGGAGCAGTTTTAGGTGTAGAAAGAAAAGAGATGCGGCAGCTCTTCCCGCAGTTATCCGAAGATTTAAAATATGGCGTAGAAATTAGAAATGCAGTAAAAAAACAATCCTGGGGTTTTACTTATCGGAGTAATATTAACGATGTTTTTTACAAAGCGCCCAAACAAATGGAAATCATCCGAAATCCCTCTTATACAGTTTTAATCGGTTTAGAAAATAATCGTTCGGAAGGTGTTTTCGTTGATTTTCGCAATTCTTTACAAAACCAGGAAGCTTATTTCACTCCGGTTTTAGGTATTCATAATTGCCCCGCCGACTTGGAATTCCTGGAAGAAGGCGAATTTGAATATCTATCGACAGGCGCATTTGAGACAACTGGTTTTATTACCACTCAACACCAGCTTAAAGTACCGCCCGGTAAACCATTTCGATTAGGGTTCGAAAAAATACCCACTTATCAAAATGATGATTTCTGGAACTTGCCGGATAAATATGTACCAGTAGTTTATCCATCGGAACAACATCTTATATTGGCTAATGGTCCGCATTACATATATAACCAGCAAAGCCAATGGGTACTGATTTAGATGTTTTTTACTCGCACCCAAATAAATTACTGGAAAAACACATTAACGGGGTTTTGGAAAAAGCCCGGAAACGTACTTCGTTACAACTTGCTGAAATAGCCATACTTTTTCATGATTTGGGTAAGATAAACCCGAATTTTCAGGAAAAGCTAAAACCGGAAAACAAAGGTAAATATTTAGGATATAGTGGGCATTCTTATTTATCAACCTTCATTTTTTTGTGTTATTACTTAGAGAATAATCAGTCTTTAAAAGAAGCTTTAGGTATAACAGAAAATAGAATTCTAAAACTGCAAGTACAAAGAATAACGGCCATTATAGCGCATCATCATGGTAATTTACCTGATTTAGACAAAAACTTAAAGGAAGACCCCAAACACGATGTATTAAGTTTCCTAAACAGTTTTAACCCCTTTCTGCCGGCTTCTGAATTTTATTCTTATAAGCTATCTCAGCAACATCAGCCTTTTAATTTGGATTTAGTAGCAGATTCCAGGAAGCAACAAATATTTAAACTAGTCCACTTCTCGGATAAAGAAGAAAAGGTATGGCAGGAAGATGCTTTACATTATTTTTTAGATACTCAGTTTGCTTTTGCCACCTTAATAGAAGCAGATAAACGAGATGCCGGCAATAACGACAATTATTTTTTTGAAGCGCAAATTACTACAACGGTAGCCGAACTCAACAAAGAATTGGACCACGTATTTGCTAATTTTAAAGCAGAATCTGAATTAAATAGACTTAGAACGCAACTGCGGGAAGAAGCTATAATTGGGTTAAAAGAGGGCTTACAAACCGGTAACCGTATTTTTACCTTAACCGCTCCCACTGGCGCCGGAAAAACTTACACACTGCTGGCGTTAGCCGCTGAAATTCAAAAAATGCATCCCGAACTTGGTATTTTATACGCGCTCCCTTTTTTATCTATTACCGAGCAGGTAGAAGATATTTGCCGTTGGCGAAAGGAAGGTGAAACAGAAAAAGGTTTATTAAAAGAAATACTTTCAATTAATTTCAAAGCCATTAACAACCGGGTTCAGTCAGCCCAGGAAAATTTAGAAAAAGAACAAAGCCCCGATAATCTCAAACGCTTGCTGGAGGAAGATTTTATCGGCCAAACCTTCGACCATCCTTTTATTATAACCACATTTGTACAGTTCTTTGAAACACTGGTAAGTAACCGGAATTCTACTTTACTTAAACTACCAAATTTCAGTAAGCGTATTTTCTTAATCGATGAAATCCAGACTTTACCACCTCGTTTATATATCTTTTTTGCGGGTTGGCTAAGTGCTTTTTGCCGGAAGTATGATTCGTATGCGATTCTTTCCACGGCTACTATGCCGGATTTTGCGCTTCCGATTAAAAACTTTCTAGAAGATAATGTAAATCCGGCTAAACTTTTTAAATCGTATCTGGAGCCATTCCCAATATTAGACGCGAAAAAGTTTTTTAAAGAAGATGTTTTTAATCGCTACAAAATTATTAATTTAATTAAAGCAGGAGATTTTACTATTGAACAAGTTGCCTATCACGTTCTGGAGCAAGCCACTTCTTGTTTAATTATCTTAAATACCATAAAAGATTCTAAGCAACTTTTTCAGCGACTGAAGGATGCAGAAAATGTTTACCTCCTAAATACACATTTTACCCCCGCGGACCGGCGGCGTAAAATTGAAATTATTAAAAAGCACTTAGAAAAAAAGGAAAGGGTAATTTTAATATCTACCCAATTGATTGAAGCAGGCGTAGATATTGATTTTCCGGTTGTTTACCGCGATTTATGCCCGTTGCCCAGCCTGATACAAAGTGCCGGCCGTTGCAATCGCAATAAAAAATTAGCGGAATTAGGACAAGTCTATTTCTTTCATTTAATAAATGATAAAGGCAAAAGCAGTGCTAATTCAATTTATCGCAAAGAAGCTAAACAATTCCTGGAGTATTGCAAAGAAAATATTCCAGACACGATAGAAGAAAAGGATTTATACGAACTACAGGAAGGATTTTTTAAATTTATAGCTAAAAATTTAACCATAGGAGAAACGGATAAAGATTTAAACCTGATAGAATTTGTTAATAAGGCTCAATTTGAAAAACTCGGGCAGTTTAAGTTAATTGATGAAAAAGATTTCGGGAAAGAATATCAATATTATATTCCGGAAAATGAAAAAGACTTTGAATATGATAAAGCTGTTGAGCTTATGCGGCTTTCGATGATTGAAAAAGAAAAAGGTTATGAATATTATAAAGCAGCCTCTATTAAACTGAACCAACAATTAAAGAAATTAGCTGACCGTCTTATTACCATCCGTACTTTATATGATGATAAAAATATTCCTGACCCAAGCAATAACCCAGAATATTTTGATATAAAAGTTTTAGCTGATTTATCGCTTTACACTTTTGAAGAAGGATTTAATCATAGTTCCGTAGCAAATGCTTTCTTATGATGAATGTAACAGGAACGCTCATTTCTTATTATCATTTTTGCAAACGCCGTATGTGGCTGCACGCGCACGAAGTCCGGATGGAACACACCTCCGACACCGTTAGCGAAGGCAAACTTATTCACGAAACGGTGTACCCGCAACGGGCCGAGCGGTACCGGGAAGTAGTACTGGGCGGCGTGAAGATTGATTTCTATGACCCTAGAGCTAAAGTTGTACACGAAATTAAAAAATCGAACAAAGTAGAAGCGGCGCACCTGGCTCAGGTAAAATACTATCTCTACATCCTGGAACAAAACGGCATTGAGGGGGCCACCGGCATTCTGGAATATCCCACGCTCCGCCAAACCGAAACGGTAACCCTTACCCCTACCGACCGCGCGGCTATTGTAAATTGGCTTGGGGACATAAGCAGGTTACTGGCGCAGGCCCAATGTCCGCCTTTACTGAACAAGCCCATTTGCAAAAGTTGTAGTTATTTCGATTTTTGTTATGTAGGGGAATAAATTAATTTCCAAACCCGCCCGGTTTTAAAAACCTGACGGGTTTAACTGCTAATCGCCGCTAATCATGAAAAAAAGCTACTACCTGTTTAACCCCGGTCGGCTGAGCCGGAAAGATAATACCTTACAATTTACGCCCTACGATGAACTGGGCAACGAAGGGCCTTGCCGTTATATTCCCGTCGAAACTGTTTCGGATTTATACGTATTTGGCAACCTGGATGCTAACAGCGCCATGTATAATTTCCTGGGCAAAAATGGTATCTCGGCGCATTTCTTCGATTATTACGAGCATTACACCGGGTCGTTTTTTGCAAAAGATTATTTGCTGGCCGGTAAAATGCAGGTAGAGCAAACCCGGCATTATACGCTCCGCAACAAACGCATGGCGCTGGCCCAAAAATTTGTAGAAGGCGCCGCCTTTAATATGCTAAAAAACCTACGCTACTATAATAACCGCGAGAAAGACGTATCGCAGGTTATTGGGCAGATAGAAGGATACATGGCGCAAATTCCGGTTACGGCCGAAGTACCCGAACTAATGGGCATTGAAGGCAATATTCGCCAAACGTATTACAGCGCTTTCGATACCATTGTCTCGGGTTTTACCATGGTAAACCGCTCCAAGCGGCCACCCCGGAACGAAATAAACGTGCTGATATCGTTTGGCAACATGATGTGTTATTCGGTTTGCATGGATATGATTTACCATACGCAGCTTAATCCTACCATTAGTTTTTTGCACGAGCCCGGCACGCGCCGCTACTCGCTGGCTTTAGACCTGGCTGAAATTTTTAAGCCCGTTCTGGTAGACCGTACTATTTTTAGGGTACTAAACAAAAAAGAAATTCAGCCGAACGATTTTATGACCGATATAAACGGTTGCGTATTAAAAGACAGCGGCAAAAAGGCTTTTGTAAAAGCTTTTGAAGAGCGCCTGAAAGAAACCATTAAACACCGCACCCTGAATAAATCGGTTAGTTACAAGCATCTGGTAAAACTGGAGTGTTACAAGCTAAGCAAGCATATCTTGAACATAGAAGAATATAAACCTTTTAAAATCTGGTGGTAAGCAATGTACGTAGTATTGGTGTATGATATTGGTGAGAAACGGGTGAACAAAATGCTGAAACTTTGCCGCAAATACCTGAACTGGATTCAGAACTCGGTGTTTGAAGGCGAAATAACCGAAGTAAAGCTAAAAGAAATGTTAAGCAAAGCCCGCGATATTATGGACTTAGATTACGACAGTATTATTATTTTTAAAAGCCGGGAACATAAGTGGCTCGATAAGCAAATTATCGGAGTGGCGCGGAGTCAGATCGATAATTTCTTGTAAGCCGTTCGTCGTCGAAGGGGTTGGCGTAAAAAAAGTTTTACCTTGTTTGTCCGACTTACATGACTAAAATGCTGGTTTACTGTATCAGAAACGCAGTTGTCGAAGCCCCGGTAAAATCGTAGTATTCCCCACCGACAACTTTTGTAACTTATTTCCTGAAAATTTTCCTTACTTTTAACCCAATGCAGGCCGATTTTGGTGTAAAAACCAACGCCTTTTAATCGCACTATATTAGAATTGAAATACAAAAAACCCGCTGTGGTACGTCGCGAACATACAACCTTTTAATCGCACTATATTAGAATTGAAATCTGCGAAGGTCAGCACTGCGAAGGTCAGCACGATCCGCTTTTAATCGCACTATATTAGAATTGAAATTCGGAATAACGCGGTCCGGTCAGGCAGACAAATACAACTTTTAATCGCACTATATTAGAATTGAAATATAGTAAGGCTTCATTGTTCTGCTTTTAGTATGAGTACTTTTAATCGCACTATATTAGAATTGAAATGTAAGGACGACCTCGTATATTTCCTGCTGGGGATGGGCTTTTAATCGCACTATATTAGAATTGAAATTGGAACAGTTAGGTTATGTTTATAAAGCCTATAAGGTCTTTTAATCGCACTATATTAGAATTGAAATTTTACTACGCGGCATTTTGTTTGCACGTATAAGTCGCTTTTAATCGCACTATATTAGAATTGAAATATGCCTAAAAAAGGAGACTTGGATTATGTAAAATTAGCTTTTAATCGCACTATATTAGAATTGAAATAATGCCGCCCCGGCGAACGCTTCAGTACAGGAACTAGCTTTTAATCGCACTATATTAGAATTGAAATATACAAACTAATCGTTGGTATGCCCTGAATAATGTAACTTTTAATCGCACTATATTAGAATTGAAATTTCTTGGGTAAAACCCCCGACTGGGTAAAATATATGACTTTTAATCGCACTATATTAGAATTGAAATACAATTAACCCCGCAGGAATTAGCTTTAGTTTTAGGACTTTTAATCGCACTATATTAGAATTGAAATATGGTGGCGGGAAGAAACTTTCAAGAAGTTTTACGGCCTTTTAATCGCACTATATTAGAATTGAAATAAGCTACCTGTAAAGCTTCCTCCCGATTTAAAAAACCTTTTAATCGCACTATATTAGAATTGAAATTCTAAACAGGCACACGCACGGGCACACCAAAAAACAACTTTTAATCGCACTATATTAGAATTGAAATCCAGATAACCGTATCACCCGACACCTTTAAGCCCGAACTTTTAATCGCACTATATTAGAATTGAAATATTAGGAGTATAAACCAAGATATTATCCGGCAAATACTTTTAATCGCACTATATTAGAATTGAAATTTAGCAATGCTCATTGTATGTTTATACAGAGCCATGCTTTTAATCGCACTATATTAGAATTGAAATTTTGGCACCCCAGCCGAGAGCTGTTTTAGCGGCTCCCTTTTAATCGCACTATATTAGAATTGAAATTAATATTTCTTCCTCCTTAGTAGCACGCCCCGTTTCACTTTTAATCGCACTATATTAGAATTGAAATTTCTAAGGCAGGACAATATACAGAATTCTTTGAACTTTTAATCGCACTATATTAGAATTGAAATGTTAGAACGGATTAGCGGAGCTGCCGCCGTTGAACGCTTTTAATCGCACTATATTAGAATTGAAATCTTTAAAAAAGTCTTTTAACCTGGCTATTAAATCTATCTTTTAATCGCACTATATTAGAATTGAAATACAACTTACCTTGCAAGAATTAGCTTTGTATTTAGGCTTTTAATCGCACTATATTAGAATTGAAATATTGGCGGTTCAAGCTGGTATGTTCAGTCGGGAGTTTCTTTTAATCGCACTATATTAGAATTGAAATACGAATCAATATTATTTTGGTCTGCCGATAAACTGGACTTTTAATCGCACTATATTAGAATTGAAATCTTTCCTAAATTTGCATAAATAGCATTGATTGTATATCTTTTAATCGCACTATATTAGAATTGAAATTACCCAAACCATCATAGTTTACATAATCTTCCTCTAGCTTTTAATCGCACTATATTAGAATTGAAATAAAGATACCCGCACTTATGAACAACGACAGGTAGCTTTTAATCGCACTATATTAGAATTGAAATTTTGCTTGATTAAACCGGCTAACCGGCTGGGTATTGCCTTTTAATCGCACTATATTAGAATTGAAATAACGCTTATGCATTATTTTCCCATTTTCAGGATTTACTTTTAATCGCACTATATTAGAATTGAAATCTACCAGCCAGCAGCGGCAGGCTTTACCGATTACAAGCTTTTAATCGCACTATATTAGAATTGAAATAAGGCTAATTTATATCGCAATATGAGCCTTTTAGTGACTTTTAATCGCACTATATTAGAATTGAAATAACCTCATCTATGCCGTTACGAGCGTACATTAAGGGCTTTTAATCGCACTATATTAGAATTGAAATTTGGCAGACAGAGAATAACCGTACGGTTACCATCTTCTTTTAATCGCACTATATTAGAATTGAAATTACAAAATGTTTACTGACGGAAACTATGATTATATACTTTTAATCGCACTATATTAGAATTGAAATCCGAAGGTGGTGAAAATTGGAAATGTTCTTTTCTCAGCTTTTAATCGCACTATATTAGAATTGAAAGTTATTTAACTATGGGGTTTCTGCCCACACCAACAGCCTTTTAATCGCACTATATTAGAATTGAAAGGCGGAATAATGACTATTAGCGGCATTTTGGCGTACCTCTTTTAATCGCACTATATTAGAATTGAAAGTTGAGCAGTATGATGCTTTTTACAAAGGGGCTGATTCTTTTAATCGCACTATATTAGAATTGAAATTTATTTAAAAAACTTGTACATCTAAGCGTGGAAAGGACTTTTAATCGCACTAATGTAGAATTGAACTTTACTGTAAAGTGCTTGCCCCGTAAATAGTATAAATTTCTTTAAACTCATTTTTACAGATTTAAAATTTTCTTTGATAGTCCTGCTCCAATTAAAATAAAGTAAACTCCTGTGATTCTGAAAACCTACTGGGGTGAATATTTTTTTATTACGGCGCTACCCTTATTTATCAAAAAATATTTAGAAAACTTGCCTGTAATAGTTGTGCTTTTTCGTTTATCTGTTTCCCAACAATTAATAGTTTAAAGGCACCAGCTATTTTAATAAGTTTAAGGCTATTAGCAATTGTTATAGATAGTTGGTTTAATAGTAATTTGTTACTTAGAAGCCGTTTTTGCGAACAATATTTTGTACCTTTGCGAAAGAAAATTCTGGTAAGCAAATTCCTATGGCTATTACCCAACAAGATATATTAAAAGCTTTAAGTTATGTGGAGGAACCCGATCTGGGCAAGGATTTGGTAACCCTGAACATGATCGAAAACATACAGATCAACGGCAAGAATATTTCTTTTACCGTTATTCTCACCACCCCGGCCTGCCCACTGAAAGAACTCATTCAGAATGCTTGTATCCGGGCCATTCATACCATGGTCGATAAGGAAGCGAATGTTACAGTTAATCTTACTTCGCGGGTTACCACTGCTCGTGATGCTAATTCGGCCATCTTAAAAGAAGTTAAAAATATTATTGCCATTGCTTCGGGCAAAGGCGGCGTAGGTAAATCTACGGTTACGGCCAACCTGGCTATTGCGCTGTCGCAAATGGGGGCTAAAGTGGGTTTAATCGATGCTGATATTTCCGGACCGTCTATGCCGCTAATGTTTAATGCCGAAGACGAACGGCCAAGGGTGTTCCAGACGCCGGATGGCCGCAACCTGATAGAACCCATCGAGCGTTATGGTATTAAAATCATATCTATCGGGTTCCTGGCTCCCGCCGAGAACGCGGTGGTGTGGCGCGGCCCCATGGCTAGTTCGGCTTTAAAGCAGTTTATTTCGGATTGCGATTGGGGCCAACTTGATTATTTATTGATTGATTTACCACCCGGCACCAGCGATATTCACTTAACCCTGGTGCAAACCGTACCCGTTACCGGAGCCATTATTGTTACTACTCCCCAAAAAGTAGCCTTAGCCGATGCCCAAAAAGGATTGCAAATGTTCCGGCAGCCCCAAATAAACGTGCCGGTACTGGGAATAATTGAAAATATGGCTTACTTTACACCCGCCGAATTGCCGCAAAATAAATATTTTATATTTGGCGAAGGGGGCGGCCAGCAATTGGCAACTAAATGGCAAGTTCCGTTGTTAGGGCAAATACCACTGGTACAGAGTATTCGGGAAAGCGGCGATAATGGCAGACCGGAGGTAATACAACCCGAGTCATTGGCCGGTAGGATTTTTGAAGAAGTAGCCCAAGCCGTAGCCCAGCAGGTTTCGGTGCGCAACGCCGGCCTGGCAAAAACCAAAGTAGTACCTATAAATACCTAATAAATATGGTCGCGACAAACACAGATGAATTAATTTTTGAGCGGATTGAAAAAGCCCTGAACCAGATTAGGCCTTACCTGCAAGCGGACGGCGGCAACGTAAAAGTTTTGGAGTTAACCGAGGATATGGTACTAAAGCTCGAATTATTAGGGGCTTGCGGTTCGTGCTCTATGTCGGTTATGACCATGCGGGCCGGTATTGAACAAGCAGTTAAACGCGAAGTACCCGAAATACAATCGGTAGTAGCCGTTAACTTAACACCTATTAATCTTTAAATCTATAATTTTATCTAAAAATAAAAGACCGGAGCTGGCTGAACCTGACTCCGGTTTTTATTTTTAATATATTTACCGGCTGCCTTCTATAATGCTTGCTTATGATACGAGCCAACGACCCAAATCTCCATTCTTGGATTCAGATTTCTCCTACCAGCGATTTTCCGATTCAGAATTTACCCTTTGGCATTTTCAGTACCGAAACCCACGATCCGCGAGTAGGAGTAGCTATCGGCGAATACGTCTTGGATTTATGCGCGGTTAGTCAGCACGGATTATTTGATCTGTTATCACTCGAAGATCATACTATCTTCCAGGCCGAGACGCTGAACCGATTTATAGCCTTGGGAAAACCCGTCTGGCGCGAAGTGCGGGAACGGGTATCGGAATTATTGCGCAACAACAACCCGGAACTCCGCGACAACGATCAACTCATGAAAGCGTGTTTGGTAAAAAAACAAGCTGTTACCATGCACTTACCCGTTAATATACCCAATTACACCAATTTTAATGCTAGCATTGATCATGCCACTAATATTGGTATGCTCCTCCCGGACTCGTCTAATGCTTTATTCCCAAATTGGAAACACTTACCAGTTGGTTATTACAATCGCGCTTCTTCTATTAAGGTATCGGGCCAACCCATTTTTCGGCCGCAAGGCCCGCTAATAGATTCTGAAACTGGCTTCCCAGCTTTTAAACCCACGCA
>Ga0210040_10004451_pt1 | contig 18299 bp, 24 predicted proteins | sample CryGeyCG12114_NA_FD_185462 | JGI IMG/M metagenome (GOLD analysis project Ga0210040, IMG submission 185462) | Groundwater microbial communities from aquifer - Crystal Geyser CG19_WC_8/21/14_NA (SPAdes) (version 2) | ecosystem: Environmental > Aquatic > Deep subsurface > Groundwater | place: USA...
TTACAGTGTACCTTATGTGTTACACGTAGTTTACATCGTGAGATCCATATTTAGCATTTTTTCTTGATTTGTAGGCATTCAAGAAGCCATGATTCAGTGCGTTCGGGACTATGATCAGAAAGCCGTGATGCCCATTCTGTGTATGGACAAACCACAACCGGATATTGCAACGACCCGGACATGTAATGATCATCCGTGTCCTCCGAGATGGAACGTTTCGGACTTTGGTTCGTGCTCAAAATCATGTGGTAGTGGAGTTATGAGTCGAGAGGTAAGTAACTTTTTTCACTAATACTTTATTAACACAGGTTTTCTCATGAAATTCGAAAATATATTGGTCGTGGGAGCCAAAAATATCGATTTTTTCTATAGTATACTATCGTGAGACACAAAAATAATGTTCCGAGCTGATAATTATTATTATTGTTATGTTTGCGAAGATTTACTATCATATGGTTTACCAATCGTCATAGTCTTTGAAGTAGATGGGAAATGTCAATTGAGCAATGAGCAGATTGAGTTACCACTGCCAATTTTTTTCTATATAATGACTCGCTGGATTTTGGATCATACAACAGTCCGTTTAATATATAGCGCAAAAAACCTGTGTTTTTCATCGCTACGTGCCCGTAAATATATTTAGTTTCAACGTTAGCTACAGTGCTTTGCAAAATCAAGGTTTTTTGCTAGGTTTCCTGGCATTGGCTCTTTCGTAGTCAAAAAATTGTGAATTCCATGCAAACTTTTTTAATTAATTTGCATTTGTAAATTGAGAAATGAGCGTTGAATTATTGTTGCACAACAGTTTTACAGATTTATGGATTTAATTCGTGTAAATCGACCGTTTATCTGGGGTAGCCAAATTACACGGAACAACTTTTTTCTATGGATGGTTTCATTTTGCAGTAGTACATTTGCTCTTAATGCCAAAATAATTATAGGAATGAATCAGGAAGAATTTCTTAATATAATCCCAATCCTATTACGCTAGTGACTACAGGCAAAAATAATCTGTGCTGAAAAGACTTATTTTCTATGAGGTAAAACATTTTTATGAACCAATAGGTGAACTGTATTCACGAGGTGACAAGAGGGAATACTGTAATTGTTCCAAACAGTATTTGTCCTCAGCCAATGCCCAGAACTGAGATGCTTTGTAATACCATCATGTGTCCTCCATATTGGGAACCTGGAGACTGGGGACGGGTAAAAAATTCCACCTTTTATTTTGCGCAATGTTTGCATAGCGTGCATTGAGTGAATTCAAGATTCCATCTCTAACACGGTATTTAATAATTCATCCATTTAACTGACATTCATATTATTTTCTTGTAACTAACCATTTACTTTCACTTTTATGCATGTTTGCATTTACAATCTACAGCACTACTAAAGTTGTGTCCAGTCTAAATTGTTAATCATAGTGATTTGATTACTGTACAACTGGTCACGCGAAACAAATTAACCACCTGTTATTTACATGGGCGGTCAATGTATGTAATTTAATTTGATCAATCTGTGTGACTGAGTGTAGCCATTTTGTATGGGCACTGTGTGTTTGAATTTATGCAATGGAATTTAGTTAGCTACTCAAATGCTTTGATTTCGAAAGTGAAGTAACTAACAATAAACGTTTTAGTAACTATCAGAAATTTAAATAGAAGTTTTTGAAAATATTTTTTCTCCTGATCTTATTTCATATCATGTCAGTAGTCAAATGCATTAGTTTGTTTTCCCTTGAAAGCAGGAGAATATCTAACTAAATTCTATTGCGAGTGAATGTGCTTTACCCTAATTTTTCGCAGTGTACCAAACCCTGCGGTGGTGGAGAAAGAACGCGACCCATACGGTGTAAACAAGTGATCGCCTTAGGTCAAGTTGTAGAGTGGCCTGAACATGAAGGTCGTTGCACCAGCCACAAGCCAGCAAATGTCCGCACCTGTAATAAAAAAGCATGCAGTTCCAGACGGGTATGCCTGCTTGCACTTTGTCCTATAGTGAAATAAGAATAAAACTTTAGTAACTAAAACTGCACATTAACTGCAATTAGATTCTGTATATCGATTAGAAAAAAAGTCGGGGAGACAGTCCAGAGTCCAATGCTCCAATGTTATCTAATAATGATAAGTTGAGTAGAAACTTTTTATGTGCCCAATCCATGTTTTCCCTTTTACGTGCAAACTTTTCCCACAGTAATCTTGTTACTTTGAAAGTTTTCAAAGTTAAATCCATATTATATTTGTGTCAACATAAATTATTACTCTTTATACTCTCTTCCTAATCCAGTCTCATTAAAAATTGTTGTATGCTCTTTGTACAAAGCCAAGTGGATTTTTTCCAGACAAAGTTTGCATTCAACTTTGATAAAGTAATTATACTATAGTTGCAATCAACCATTTCAGTTTACAGTGGGAGACCATATAAGTTTTCTTTATTATTATTCTATCAGAACAATGTAGGTTAACTCTCCCCAACAATGTTGTAGGGAGATGATAGAAATGTTTTGTTTTAGTATTAGACTGACTGTGAACTACACTGCACACTTCATGAAAACTATACTATAATCATACTTTTGTGTGTCAGTTCCATCATAAAGATAAATGTGCCAAAAACTGCTTCTATATTTGCATGCTCCACACCTCATTTTCTCGCCTCCGCATCACATTTGCAATATTTAAATGCATTCTCACATCGCGCACAATGCTACTTATTCTTTATTCATTTGAAATTCAACAGCATGGAACAATCTTGTTTCACTGCAAACCTAAAATATACAAACTTACAACCTTAGCATTCTTGTATTCTCACAACCATCATAAGTAATTTTCTCCTGTTTTCCCATTCTCTGGCAATGATGATGTGCAGTTGGCACGAATATGATTTTGTGTATAGATGAAATTTCACGAGGGAAAAAAGTAAGGAATGAATATGTTTTTTTTTTGTGTTTTTAGGAAAGAAAAGGGAAAGCTACCGCAAATGCTTTCTCCACTACTGCCTATATGCAACACGAATGGCGCTCAAGAATAGCATTGATGCTCCGTGGTCATGCAACCGTTTTCAACGGCGTCACAGTCAAGTTGATTTGCCCTATTGGGAAAGCCGTAGATAAGCAAAGGCTCGTCTGGATGAAAGGCCATGAGTTTGTGAGTGCGAAGCCAAAGAAAATCAGAGTAAACAATAAAAGGGGCGTGATGAATATTAAGGACACTACTTATAGTGATAGTGGTGTTTACACATGTCTGAGTAAGTTTTCTTGTTTTTACACATTTCCTGATGTATTCGTTTGTATTTTATGTTCCAGATGATGATACTTTGTGCTTTATTTGTTTTTGTTTACGTAGTTAATGGACGTCCATTGTCCAACATGACTCTGATGGTTCAACCACATTCTGGTAAATCATGCTATAATTGATAGACATTTTCTTGAATACATTGTATTGCATATGATGGATATGATTGAATTAGAATAGTGAAAACATATTATTATGAAACTTAGGCCCAAAGAACCAAAAACATAATAGGAAAGGGTTAGTGGATGATGAGTCTGGGAAAAAGCGAACGCTTCAGGAAAGTACTTTGTTTGCTGATCAGCAGGTACACTTACTAACTAATGAGTTCCGAAAACTTTTCAAATTGCCTTTTAACTTATAAATATTACTAACAAATGAATGGGCTATCATGGGTTGTATTTTCTGTTGCAACTAACTGATCTATTTTGGACGCATATCTTTGCTTGCATGCTTTATATAGCCTGGTGTCTCCGTCCCAATGCCTGACAATCAACAGTCTAAAATGAAATCAAAAGTTTACACGGGTTCTTCTGTCTCTTCATCCTCTTGTCGCCCAATTTCATTCATTTCTTCCGCTTCCTCTGCTCTATTAATTTTCACTCAAGAGATCCTATGGGTAAGTATTTATGTAAAAATTACAGAGTGGAACATTTTTTATAAGTAATCATAAATTCCATTTCGGATTGAATATTCATTTGATGACTTTAGTTAATGAATTGCTCCAGTCAGTCAGTACAGTGTATAGTCAAGGTCAATTGTGTAGTTGAAACATGCATTTTGGTCTCAGCGGTCCCCTTATAAGTTTAATATACCATAAAGTGCAAAGGTCACTGCAAGTAAACTTTCTGTGCCAAATGTATTACATAAATATGAACTTTGCCGGTGTTTTTGCACACTGAGTATTTTTTTGAACGAGATGCAAATTACTTACACACCTCATTACTTGCTTAATTTAGTTATTTATAATTTATTTATGATACACTAAGGTACAGTTTGTGCATTCTAAATCACACAGCCTCACTGGCCGTTTAATCAAACCTATAAACACTAATAGGGGCATTTTCTCGTGAATCGCATTCCGCATCTCTTGTAACTAACTAGCTAACTATACCTAAGAACAGAAATGTAATTTTCTCGCACCTAAACACGCGCTTTGCTTTATCACACTTTTCTACTGGCTCATCTATTTTTTCTGAAGCACAATTTCATTTCAAATTATTGCACTGATTCTCCTTCACTACATTCTCAACTCTCTACCTGCATATTAATCTTGAACAAAAAAATTTGTCCTTGTGCTAAAAGTTTTACTTACCAAATACTAAACCGTGCACGATAGTCTAGGATCAAGACTGGCACACATTATTATTTTCCAGTGCAAAAACATTGCATATAATATGGACTCTTATTTTCTCACACTGCTATATAGATTCTATGGCCACTGAGCAATAAGCAATGGTCCGCTGATCAAAACGAAAATCCATCACTTTTCCTCTCGACAGAACGAATAAGTGAAAGTGGTCCTACTACAAGCCAATCTGAATTGTTTGATGAGATGACTCCACTTGAGCAATACGAGACAAGGGACAAACAAAATGAATTTGAGCAAAGAGTTGACTCTTTTGATCCCAAAAATGATCATCTTCATCCGCTGGAAAACACAGACGCGCTTGTGGAGAATTTGAACTTTACTAGTACGGATAGCGTGTCTTCTGGAAAGCCTCAGGAACAAAATGATGATGATGATGATTGCAGTCCTTCCTTTTCCCCGAGGTTGAAAGTTAGACGAAAAAGAAAGAATGGTCATGATTACCCAAATTACAGCCGAGTGAGACGAAGGAGACGTTGGCGTCTTTTTTCCCAAACGGCAGCTATGACGAATGCAAAGAAAGTTGACAAATTGTGTGCCAAACGGAGTAGATACTATTCAGAAGATAGGAGCAGTGAAACGTATATTGGACTGAGGTGGAGAGCTCTCCCTTGGTCGGAATGCTTTGACAGTGAATGTTTCACTTGGAATACGGGTAGGTGTGCAAACGCGTGCAAAAAAATTATGCTCTGGGGCGAAAACAAGGCGGAAAAAGTTCTCAGACTTTGTTTGATAGTAATAAGTTTAACTAGTTTTACCGTTTTCATATATTTTTATTCCATTTCACGTTTTATTCGAAAGTTGTATCGAATAACGTTGCGCTTAAACGGGAGTGAGGCATGTGCATTATTTTTGTTAAAAAATGAGTGAAAGGTCTATAAATGCACTTTCACTCGGAATTTACGCAAGGGATTTGGTTAAACTTTGTTTCTTTTTTGTAAAGAGCTTGTTAGTGTAGCAAAGTACGAGCAGCTAGTTTTCCCATTGGAATGGGAAATATGATGAGCGCTTATGATGTATTTTGACGTTTGTACATAGATACACGAAAAGAGTAATGTAGGGAGGATTGCGTGAGTTATTGATGTGTTGGAGAAAATTTTTAAGATCCAGTCACTCACTTTGGCACTTCAGATATATATCCACTTTACTCACAGACACACACTTTGTGTTCCTATTATCCCATGTATTTTAATCATTGGAGTGAAAGTTCTTTCTGTCGAAATCAAACAATAACTTTCACAAGGAGAAAGTAACTCACTCAACTTGGAATTCAATTCCATACGGAATGAACTGAAAGAAAAGGGCAGTTTGATTGATTGGAAAATCTTGCTGAGAGATTTGAGATACTTATGCATGGTATAAAGTTTTGCGGGCTGTTTTCTTGCTGCAGCATCATGGTTTACACTAGAAGCATGTTTTATTTAGTTAGTTGGTTAGTTAGCAAACTACACGTATTTGTGGTACACACAAGGGAAGGACTGCTCTACATGTTTTTTATATGGGACACCAAGGAGTTTGCATGAACAACTTAGTTAGAAGGGGTAGCAAAAAGAAATATAGAGGGCAAATACGTGGTGGAATAAGCAATGGTATTAAAAGTTTCCAAACTTTTCCACTTTCCTGTCACTTTCATATAGGTAATAAAATCTTGAGGTAATTTAATAGAAAAGGGTTAAAAATGGTTCAAGCACAACGTAGAATGCATAGTTGACGAGATTGGAGTAAAGTTTTCGAGTCAAAAGTTTTATTATTATTGTTTGGGTATGGTGTTACCGCCGTTAAATACTAACTGGGGATATATTGAGAACGCCCAATGAGATGATAACTTGCTAAAAACTGGATAAGGTTACGAAGAAAGCTTGTTTTTCCAGTTTTTGCAAATTACGAAAAATGAGCTGAAAACTATACATAGATAAGCAGATTCAGAAATCGAATGAATTAAGACTTTTCTGTCCCTATCTTGATTTGCAACATCATCAGGGTAGGAAAAGCAGTCACATGAGTTCTGATGAAACATTTATTTATGCGTATACTATTGTTGTACAAGACTAACTTCTCGTTTAATGAGCCCGCATAATAACATGAATAAATCCTTGAACTACTTACAATTACCGCACAGGTCGGAGAAAGCGAGAAGTTTTTTGTGAATTTTTTAACAATTCACTCGCCGCTGAAAGCTACTGCCATGAAATACCAATGCTGGAATCCTCGGAGGAATGTTACAACCCTGCATGCAAAGGAGTCTGGAGAACAGAACCGTGGAGTCAGGTAGATTATTTATTCGTTCATGTAAAAAAACTTGTGGAACACTTTCCCACGTTCTACAATCCAACAACTCTTCCTAGGAACATGCAATATGTTATGTGGGTCTTTTAGGGATCTAACTAGACAGCCTCATAATTATTGTGTTTCGATCAAAAAAGACATTTTACTACAAAATTAAACAACTAACCACTTCTTTGAAGAGCTTTGGTCATTAAAACTCCAAATTCTTGCACAAGTGAAAATTAATGCATGCAAATAAAAACTTTTACCTTCACCTTTTCATACAGTGCCAAGCTCGGTGTGGGTCACAGGGATTTCGAACAAGGATTTTGAAATGCGTTTGGCACGGAAGTGGTCTTCCCGCTGGACATGCATGTGCAACATTAACTCGACCAGTGGTCAAAGAGTCATGTAATGGGACTCCATGTACAAATAGTAATAACCTGATTGCAACTAATTCGACCATTGCGGCAGCCACTACTACCTCCCGTGAACACCTTCATCATAAGTTTGATGACTATGATGATTTGTTTAATACAGTAGAAGACAACTCATTGTTTTCTCTCTTCCCTAAGTTAAAGTATAAGTTGAGAAGTCCTCGCTTTAGAAAAGTACTTATTAAAGAGTTCCTCTTGTATCTGGCTTCCAAACATAATCAATTAAATTCTACATTCAGTAGTAATAGTGAAGAAGATATCGTGAAAGTAGAGTAATGCAGACTAGCAATGTAACAGGCTAATTTATAGATAAATATGTGAACTACAGTAATAATTCCACCATTTCATGAATTTCAACCAGTGTTGTGCATTGATAATTTCACTTCACATTACGATTTTGGTATCGAGAATGTCATTAACGTTTAGGCATATCTTAGTCAGTATTATATAATCGAATATAATGTCCTTGGTTTTCTTGGTAGTTTGAAATAACTTACTGTATTTCGAAACTCTAGAAGCATGTTCTTTTGGTAAAAACGAGTAATTTATGATATTTTTAATGTACCAGCTTGAGATATTTACACGGAAACTTAAATTAATTCCCATTTAAATCTGTGTTCATGTACAATATAATATTTTTATGCAGTGGGTATTTACCTAAAGATCCACTTGGCATAAAAATTGAATCGAAGTAAAGTTTGGAATATAATTTTTTTCTCCAATTTGTTTATCCTTGTTGTTAGCTATAATGACTTTGATAGAGTTAGTAGTATAAAGTGCAGCTCTTTGGATGATGACGAAATTAAAATATGCTGTATAGATAATTAATTACTTAAATACAACTGTCAAAATTTTTTTGTACATTTAATGAAGATACTATGACTTTCTTACATTCTTTTACCGTATCATGTATTACCAAATTGTATGCATAAGAATAATATTAAGTGACATGAGTACATTTTCTTTTAAAGGTGACGATTCCACCTGTATATATAATGTGAAACAAATGCAAAAGAATGCGTGGTCATTTTTAATAATCATTCCGTTTGTGGTTAGAAGCCATAGGAGCGATTATAGAAGTAAATAATGTACATTACTGCAAACATTTATTGCAATATTGCAAACCTATTGCAATAAGTCTCTGGTGCGTGTAATATTTTATTGTGTAACTGTTTGTGAAAAAATGATAAGAATATCTGATGATCAGGAATTAATAAAATTCAACGTCTTATGACGCCAAGTATACAGCTACTTGTTTCCTAATCATTTTATCATTTATTTATATTCTGTACAAAAAAATTACAATACTTACTCAATATTTGAGTTCAGCACACTCTACACATAAGCATGGTTACATGTGTCCGGCTCTTCACTTATAAAATTACTGACTGACAAAGAGGATTTTTTCATAAACTGAAGCTAATGAGTCAACACATGTTTTCCTTTTAAAATACGATTCATTATAATTCTTCGGCCCGACGGCGTTGACATCCGCTTTTTCCATCTGCATTACCATACAAATACGCAGCTTGAGTTTGTGGAAATCATATTAGCGATATTTCGATAAAATTCATTGTATGCTGAAGAAAAGCATCACCTCATCCTGAAAAAAAAAAGATTCAAGATAAAAATTTGAACTCACCCAGACACTCGAATGCGCTTAACTTCTTTGGGACGGGGGAAATTGTTTCTCATAATGGTTCTAATCGGCATTGTTATCCATGAGGGCGTAAATTGCAACATGCTCCCAAACCCAGGGAGTAGATTTCTAAACATTGACATCTCTATTAAAAAAAGTACAGTCCCTTTATGGTCTCTATACAGCTATAGTTTGTAAATCGGAATCCGACAGGAACAGGAAATTTATTTCTTCAAAAAGTTAAATAAATTTATATTTAAATTTGGCTGACCACTGGAACAGGAGAAAGTTATATTCTTGTATTCCCTTCATCGCATTACCGGTTCTTTTACTCTATGCTGCCATCACATTGCATATTTCATCTTGCATGCATTCACTTTCTCAGGTACAATACGGACGGACTCAGGAGGGCCATATGAACATGAACGATATGAACGTAAGTAAACATATGAATGAAAAATTAGTTGCGAACGTATTTGAGACAATTTCGAATGATTATGTGACGGGAGTCAGCTAAATAAGGCATTTATTTTCACTGATCTTAAAAAACATAAATAGCCGTAAGCATGCAGAGGTTTTTCTAAACTAACTTAAACACATTCAGTCAGTCAAGTAAATCCTATAATACAACACCAAATCTTTAATTAGACAGCTTAACATACTAATAAAACTAAACCATACGCTAAAAAAATCAAAAACACAAATCACAAATAAATACCTAGTTTCGTCGCTTCCTAACCCTAGAAATACGCCACGAATTCGGCTCTTCATATTTGTTATGCAGTGGCTCTAATCGTTGGTTCTTCTTAAATTTGGATAACTTAGTTGGATCAGAAAACCTAAAAAACGCAGGTGCATACTCCACCAACCAACGAGGATCAATTGTCGTCACTTCTCGCATATATTCCTTGGTAGTTTGCACCAACTCATGATACACGACCCACTCAGGTTGCCGGTTGAAAATTGCACTAGATGGATGAATATAGACTACTTGAGAATCTACTAAAGTTCTGTATCCTTCTTGAGGATCTTTCTTCGCCGCATTTCTGAAAAATCCAGAACCAATCGCTTGTTGCACCTTTGAAGTGGATTTTCCACAAGAAACAACGTCCAGTTTGTGCCTAAAAATGTAATTATACAAAAATTAGTACATATTTATACAGCAAATACACATACCTAAAAAGCTGAAAAATAAAAGAAAAAAATCAAACAACAAACCTGTCCATGATACCCAAAAGCTGTTTTCTAACATCCTGAGCTCTTTTCAAAGTCCTTACTTGAATGAAATTTTCATAACACCAAGCAGGGGCAAACTTATTATTTTTCCAAGCGTTGTACACAGCTAACAAAGTCAAATGATCGCCTTCAGGTTGATGAAATTTCGCCTTTCTTTGATCAGCCAGTTCTTGTTTGTCTTTCGGTCGATAAAATACATTTTGAACAGAGAGCATGGACATAATAGTTAAAATCTCTTCGGAGCATCCTAACTGTACAGACATAATCACGACTTTGGATAACGGTGGCTCCAATGGAAATTCAGCCATTCGTCTTCCTAATCTTGTCAACAGTCCTTCATCATCCAAGGCTGACAATGAGTGGAGCTGCTCTAAAGCCATCACAAGGGATTCTACTGGTGGAGCGTCCATGAAGTCAAAATGAAGCAAATCATTGATCCCCATAGCTTTCAACTGAAGTACTGTGGATGCTAAGTTCGTCCTTTGGATTTCAGGAACGGGCGTTGGCAACATTTCATCACGATATGCTCTTTCAGTGTACAATCTATACGCTTTTCCTGGACCGGTGCGACCAGCTCGTCCTGCACGTTGTTTAGCTTGCGCCTACAACACAGAAAAAGAGGATTATTTTTAAATTCATCAACGAAAAAAGATTTATGGAAACCTGGAAACCCAGTCATTCAGGCGAAATCTTACCTGGGAAATCGGAGTGACAACAAGGGAATCCATTCCAGTTTTTGAGCTATAGACCTTCTGTTTAACAAAACCAGGATCCACAACATAGTAGATGCCATCAATGGTGAGAGACGTTTCGGCAATATTAGTTGCAATTACGACCTAAATGTTAATCAAAGTGAGTATGAAAAAGCTGCCACTAAGAAGGCATAATAAAGTATAAATATAAGATTGAGTACAAACCTTTCGGCTACCAGGAGGAGCTGGATCGAAAATTCTTGTCTGCATTTCCGATGGCAATGCAGAATAAACTGGTAAAATAATCAGTTCTGGTACATCTGGACCTAAAGACTTCATTCGTTCATAAAGAACCTCACAAGCTGTGTCAATCTCCTCTTGGCCAGTCAAAAACAGCAATACATCACCTAATAGAAGAATCAATTGTCAGTTGAGACATCCAATAAACAATTTTTGAAATTCAAGCCTCGAAAATAGTTTATATTTCTTACCAGGTGGCTCATTTAAATGAATTTGCATCACAGTTATTAAAGAAGCATCTAAGTAATCTGTTTCAGGTTCTCGAGTGTACAAAATCTCCACAGGAAATGTTCTACCAGGAATAGTGAAAATCGGAGCAGCATTGAAGTACTGAGAAAACTTCACAGCATCTAATGTTGCAGACGTGACAATCAGTTTCAGTTCAGGTCTTTTGATCACAGCTTTTTTCAGCAGCCCTATAGAAAATTCGAACTAAGTTTTATAAAATTTTCAATTACTTAGGCACACAAACTTCACAACAAATAACTTACCAAAAAGGACATCCGTATGAATTGTCCTTTCATGAGCTTCATCCAACATGATGATAGAATAAACTTTGAGATCCGAATCCAGCAAGCATTCTCTGAGCAACATACCGTCCGTCATGTATTTGATCATAGTTTCTTGAGAAGTACAATCTTCAAAACGAATTGTGTACCCAACTTCTTGTCCCAATCTACACCCATACTCTTCTGCAACTCTTTTTGCCACGGACATAGCAGCTACACGACGGGGTTGTGTGCAACCAATTCTACCTCTGGCAGTAAAACCTGCTTCAGCTAAATATTGAGTAATCTGGGTTGTTTTTCCAGAGCCTGTTTCTCCGATAACAATCAGTGTTTGATTATCCGAGACAGCTTTGATGAGTTCATCTTTCAGTTTGTAGATGGGAAGTGAATGTCTCTGTTCAATAATGGACATACTCGTCTTCTTTCCGTAACTAGTTTTCTTCCCTCCAATAACATGTTTTTTCCACTCGGGCAGCTCAATATTAGAATTAATTGGCATTCCAATACCTCTTGTTTGGGTACTTTCAGAGTCAGGTTCTTCAGGAATTGGATCATTCCAGTTAGTTTTACTGACTCCACTACCACGAGATCCTCCAGCCTCTTCTCGTTGAATTGTTTTGATCTCCCGACGTTCTTTAGAAAGTGCACTTTGCATCATTGCAGCTTGAGCTAAGGACCCATCGGGATTCTTTACAATTCTCACAGGAGACAAGTCGTGTAACAAACGTCCTCCACCAACTCCCCGTAAAAATGCAGGCTCTTCTTCCCGAAGTTCTACTTCAATGTCTTCTTCATCGCCATCATTGTTATTCAAAATGTGCAATTCTTCATCTAAATCGGCAAGAGTTCGTTTGTCTAATGAGCCTGCAGCCATCATTTGTTTCAGCTCCCATTTTTCAGGAGAGGATATTCTGTTAGTTTTGCGTCTAATACTATCGTCTTCTACTGGTACAATGGGCAAAAATGAGCTGCTTGCTGGTCGATCTGGGTTCCTCATTTCGCTTAAATCGGCTTCCAGTCTGCAAAAAAGAAGCATAAGAGATTATACCTTCAAGAAAAGTAAAAAATCATAAAGAATACACATGTCTGTCTGTTTTTTGAAAGTTCTGCACATACCCACTCTGACCAATTGGTTTGTTCATTATCGGATTCAAGTCCTCTCCAGTCTCTTGATCAACTTCTTTCATCGACAGACTAATTTTTTGACCGGTAAATGATAAAACTTTAACTTTAGCAGCTTGGCCTCTACTTATAACATCAGAAACTTGGCTGACCCTCCCTTCCCGGCGAAGTTGTGAAATGTGGCACAATCCTTCCCACCTCTTTCGAAGTCCATCCAACTGGATAAAAGCCCCGAACGGCACTATTGAGGATACTCTGCCACTGTAAATCTGTGAATACGCAAAAATAATTAAGTAGTATTGATAATATTTGGTAGAAACGGTCTCATTTTAATTTACTGGTTTCTTTTTAAAAAATCTTACTTTTCCAACTTCAGGCTCAGCTGGTGGTAGTTTATCACTAAGGTATGGCTTTTCTAGCTTCGTAAGTTCCTTCTTCCTGTCCCTATCTCCACCTCCCCGACGATTTCTGTCAAAACTTGGACTTCGAGATCTTCTAGACTTTGATCGCGATCTTGACCTCCTTCCACTTCTGTGGTGGTCATCGTGCCGCCTTTTTCGGTCTCTGTTACGGTCCCGGCTACCACTCCGACGCCTTCTATCCCTACTACGACTTCTAGATCGGGATCGCCGCTTTCTATCTCGAGATCTACTTCTATTAGACCGTTTGGAATTAGTTTGAGCTTTTGATGGAGCAAAAGACTCTAAAGCAGCCATCATATTATCTACAACGGCTTTCTCTTCCTGTTCCTTGGCCTTTTTCTCCTCTTCAATCTTTATTTTTTCCTGAATTTCTTCTACAAGCATTGTTTGTACTTCTGGTTTGTCGGGTATGGCGAGGAATGGAAATTTTTCGGATAACGCTTCCTTTTTGACATCTGTGGCTGTGAAGTCATTTTTTGGCTGGGATTTTTTCGTCTCTGTCGACCTCATGTGTCTAATAAGACGATACAGATTCGCCGTCAAAGAGTCAGTAAACTCAGCCCCATTTTTATCCAACGCTTCACGAAAGCTCTCAAATGTAGGATTTTCATCTGCTAACGCAATGATGAACTCGGCCAAATCTTTATCATTTAAAGCCAAATGATTTTCTAACTCCGTGCACACCTTTGAGACAAGTGACAAGTACTCAAGTTTCTTCACTTCTTCCATATTGCTCAGTGCTAGAAACTACGCTGAGGAATTAAATTTCATACCATTAACTCAAAACGTTCAAATAATTATTTTTCACGATTTAATTTAAATGATAAATGAAAAGTATAAAAAATAGAAACGAAAACATTAAACACGTTATTCGAACTATGCGCACTTTTTTTGTTCACATGAGTATTTTTAAGTCAATCAGAGTTGTGAAAATATATTTGCACGAAATTCAAAATAGGTTCGACACTTCATTTTATTACTTTTCTTACAAATACCGGACCGGAACTTGAAGGAGCTAATTTTTTTGTGGAATTTTTGTAGAATAGTTCTGCTGCAAGCTGTTTGTTCGAGTGTCGAAAGCTTATACCTTGATTGTTTGAAAACGGTTGCAAGTCTCTGTAAGTAAAGTACTACTTGCTATTATTCGAATTTTTCTCTAACTCGAAAATTTAATTTCCCGTGCAATACGGATCCATATTGCATCATTGTCTTCACAGGTTATATATTTGTCCCACCCCAAGTTGCACGAAGCAATATTTAGATGCGTTGAGTTGCGTGTCAATAGTCTCCTCGTGTCGACTTCAGGCTTTAGGGATTGTTTTTATTAAACTTATTCTAATTTTATTATCTTCTTTTCTTTACTTCTTAGAGTCAGAAGTTAAATTGTAGTGTTGCTGTTATAATCTGTTATCCGGAATGAGCTCTGCAATGGAAGCTGCTGGAGATGGCGTCGCTAAACTTGAAATAAGTAAGCTTGAAGTCATTTTTATTTGTATTGTTTATTCATCAGTCAGTTTACAGTTACTGTCCGTACCAATACCATAAAGATACATGAATTAACATTGGGAACTCTCTAGTTTCAATGAAATGGAAAATAAACTATATTTATTTTTATTCTTTGTAGGCGGAAAAGAAATTTACACTTCAGAAAAGACAGGAAGTGATAGCACAGGAGACGGATCAAAAGCTAAGCCGTTTAAAACTGTCCTTCAAGCTCTTCGAGAAGCAAAAAATAATCCAGCAACTATTTATGTCGATTCTAAAGAAGAGGGTCAAGTAAGTAGATGTAAAAATATGGCTTTCCATGATAAAATGTTGTCAGTAATCCATATTCTTATCCGAGTTAATTCGTTTTGTTTTTCTTTGATAGCAATATGACGTGGTTGCTAAATCTCAGCTGAAAAAAATAACAAAACTGTATGTTCGAGAACAACACAAAGATCAAGCCGCTGCAGTCAAAGAAAAAGAAGATGCTGAATCGCGGGAAAAGAACATGGAGGAAGCTAAGAAGGCAAGACGCAAGACATTGTTTCCACCGTTGTTTTATGTTTGGTTTTATTGTATTTATGACTAACATAACTAAATTATATATGAAATAGATTAAAATTTCAGAAGATAAAAGTTTACCGAAAGCAACGGTTGTAAAAATAAGAGAAGCTTCTCAATGCAAAGACAAGCGTGTGAAAATCTCTGGTTGGGTTCATCGACTGAGGCGACAAGGTATTACAGTTACAGTTTATTATTGTAATATAATGTGTTGTGTTGTTGGCGAATAATAATGACAGCGCATTCACATCATGATTTTTTTTCTAGGGAAGTCTCTAATGTTTGTCATTCTGCGAGATGGGACGGGATTTCTGCAATGTGTTTTGAGTGATGCACTTTGTCAGACCTATGATGCTGTAGTGTTGTCTCCAGAGTCATCTGTATGTTTATACGGAACGATATTGGCAGTTCCTGAAGGACACACGGTTAATTTTTAAATGCAGTTTTGAAATACAGTTAAAATATGTTGAAGATTATTTTAATGCGCATTTAAATTCTAATCGATTGTATTTTTCATTTTGTTTAGGTTCCTGGTGGAGTAGAGATGAAAGTGGACTATTGGGAGCTCATTGGTCTTGCTCCACCCGGTGGGGCTGATAATGTTTTGAATGAAGAAGCTCATCCAGATGTGCAATTGGATCAAAGACACATTATGATCCGAGGGGAAAATGTAATAAGCTTGTATTAATAAATTCTAACTAAAAGCTGAAACAAATATAAAATATTCAGCTGTAAGCTGTAGTTATAGTCTTTTAATCCTAATCCTAATAATTGCAGACATGCAAAGTTTTGCGAGTACGCTCTGCTTTGATGCAAGCGTTCCGTGACCATTACTTTTCCAAGGGCTTCTGTGAAGTCAATCCTCCTACTTTGGTCCAAACGCAAGTAGAAGGTGGGTCAACTCTATTTGGATTAGACTTTTTCGGCGAACAAGCCTACTTGACTCAAAGCTCTCAGCTATACTTGGAAACGTGTTTATCCTCACTCGGAGACGTGTTTTGCATTGCCCAAAGTTATCGAGCTGAGCAGAGTAGAACCAGACGTCATTTGGCTGAGTATACTCATGTTGAGGCAGAATGTCCATTTATAACATTTGAGGATCTTTTGGATGGATTAGAAGATTTAGTTGTGGATGTGGTCGATAGAGTTATGAAGTCATGTGGATCTCTTATACTTGAATTGAACCCTGTAAGTAATATTTTGCATCACTTAAAAGGTCAAAGTCACCACCTGACAGAAAAAGTCTTCTCCTATCAAAGACTTCTTAATTCTTGTGGATTTTGAAGTAACAAATGGAGGAATAGAAACGTGAAATATGAAATTTTTATTTTTTGTCCTATCAATCAATGGTCAATAAATATTGATTCGTTTTCAAACAAAGCAATAACTTTTAAAAAGCGGATTGACCAAATAAAAATTATAGAGCACAGATGATTAATGAGATTTTTTGTTTAAAATAGGATTTCAAACCTCCACAAAAGCCATTCAAAAGATTACCCTATGCTGAGGGCATTAAATGGTTGAAAGAAAACAATGTAACTAAAGAAGATGGGTCGTTTTATGAACATGGCGAGGTATTTGCTAATATTCTAGTGTTTGCCCTCTCTGATGCTGAATTGAAAACAAAATTCTATAAAATGATTTTTTACAGGATATTCCTGAAATGCCAGAAAGAAAAATGACTGATGCTATGAATGAGCCTATTATGTTTTGTCGATTTCCTGCTCCTATCAAGTCGTTTTACATGAGCAGATGCAAAGACGACAATAGCCTTACCGAATCTGTGAGAGTTCTAAACCAATCAATTGATTATCATTGAATATTGTCTTCATTTCACAAAAATATCAAAGATTTTAAATTGTGCTAATTAATAATTAGGTGGATGTGCTATTACCGGGTGTGGGAGAAATCGTAGGAGGTTCCATGCGTATACACGATTACGACGAGTTAATTGCGGCATATAAAACAGCTAACATTGATCCAGCCCCGTACTACTGGTATACTGATCAAGTTAGTAATCCAAAGCTTGATTGTATTTGTAATCTGAACGCTGATATGATTTGTTGCAAATGAATAATTGGTTATTATTAATTTCAGAGAAAATACGGAACAGTTCCACATGGTGGATATGGCTTGGGCCTAGAGAGGTTTTTATGTTGGCTTCTAAACCGATATCACATTCGCGAAGCATGCTTGTACCCAAGATTTTTAGGGAGATGTACTCCATAGAGCCCTTTAGAATACAAGGTTTATCGAATGGCTTTAATGTAAACCTAACCTATTCTTATTTTACCGGGGTTTATATTGTTTTTTGAAAATTTTGTGAAGATTAGTTCTGAATAAAAACTTTTGCTCCATAATACAATCATTATCATCATATGTCATGTAGTAATCTACTTCTGTGACTCAAACCCCTGGATCATTTATGATTCCGGGACAGTTTTGTGCATGTGAATATTTAAATGGAAGGATTATTTTTCCTTGTTATATTCGAAATAATGAGGCTGATTATACCGAAACATTATTTCAAGTTGAATCAAAAGACTTTTGTCATTGATGGAATCCTCACATGCCTTCCACTTTAGACTCCATGAGACAAAATACTTTCCTTATACATAGTGGTCATATCCATAGAGTGCACACTGAAACCCGATGGCACGTTCGGAACTTATGAACCAAACTTTCTCCGTGAAATCTAAAATTTTGTATTCGTTTCGTCTCATGGTTGAATACTCGAAATCAGTCTTTATTCAATATCCTATCTAAATTTTTCATCTTATTTACAGAAAACAGCAGCCTTTGATTTACGTCTGGCATCTAGTCAAATAAGGTAAGAGTCTTTCATTCTACAACTTAATAACCAATCGGTATTGTATGAAACTCTGTTAGCTAGAGATTAATGTACACTCCATCCATAGTTGATTGAACCATTTTCAAACGCATGTAATATGGTATGGTCATTTGTTACAAAGGTA
>Ga0210040_10004452_pt1 | contig 18298 bp, 9 predicted proteins | sample CryGeyCG12114_NA_FD_185462 | JGI IMG/M metagenome (GOLD analysis project Ga0210040, IMG submission 185462) | Groundwater microbial communities from aquifer - Crystal Geyser CG19_WC_8/21/14_NA (SPAdes) (version 2) | ecosystem: Environmental > Aquatic > Deep subsurface > Groundwater | place: USA...
GTGCCCTTAATTCACCAAAATTTACGGTGGTGAACGCGGAACCATAAACTTTTTGTAGCCTTCTTGTCTTGAATTGAATTATTACCGAGAAGGTCAATTCAGGCTAAGTGTTATGTGTTTGCTACAGGCTGGAGAGCGTGGATGAGAAAAGTGAAAAATTCGAGGGTTTGATGGGCTCATAAACATTTTTAACTTGCTATTATTACTCTCCTTAATCGTCCATTTTTCCAGAAAGAGAAACAAACGGGTGGGAATATGTTTTTTTTTGTGGCCCAAAGTAATAATTTTGTTGTATGTGTGGGTTGAATACAAAGATTTCGCTCAATAGTTCCAGAATGGTATTCAAATCATGTTTTGTGTGATTGAGAGGTGTGGGTATAACCATAAAATGGTTTTATAAATTGAAAAAAATCTCATCTATTGGTCGATATTGAAACGAGCTGGGTTAGTAAGTTTAGTGAATACTAAATCCGAGTAGTATAGATCTTTAACTACAGCTTTCCATCTGATGCTTATTTATTGAATTCCATTTTTACAGTTCACCCTTTATGTGGCACATTATGGATCCACTATGTGGCTCTAATGTTTCTCTTTATTTATACACACGATTTTTCAATTTTTCCTAGTTGTGCAAAATCCTTCAAGAATAATGGTTCAATTCCATTTGATTGCATTTCGGGGGGAATCGAACCGTCCAATTTGACAAGAACTGTAAAATGTAATTTGCTCCGTGTTTAACACCTGAGTTCTATATTCTGCTGGGAATTCCAAAAGGATAGAATGAGAGCTGAATGACTTTATGTAAGGTTTTGCTTCATCTAGGGTTTTTTCTGTTGTGTACACAGACTGAGTATTGCCAGACGAAAAAAATGTCTTCGCAATACATAGTAGTAGTACGACGCTGGATATATTCGTATTTATGAGGGGGAACTAATGCAATATAAAATAGTTGATGGAAATTCGGTTCGTCCAACAAGGCTTGTCTGGCTGTACCTTTTTGAAATGAGATGTTGGTTCGTGCTTTGAACTTGTTTTCAATTTTCTCTGCTTTCACCTTGTGTGTACACGGTACATACAGTTGGTTTTAGTTAGTTAGTGAGTTAGACCTTTCTTGTATCTATTGAACTTTGGGATGTGGAAGAAAAGAAATGCATTGTAAATGCCAATGGACCGATTGAAGGGGCCGAGGAAAGAAAAGTGGCTTGGACTCACTCACTCAGATTGCTGTAGGAAGAGAGCCGGGCATTTTTTATGTTGGCAGGTAGGAGTCCAGTAAGTACCTAGGCTGTAGAGATCAATAGAGCATTAGAAAGGTCATAAAGATGCTTTGTACTGGTTCTTCACATCTGTACGCTATCATGGAGCTGGCACAGATGAGTCTTTTGTTGAAAACAGGAAAATAAATTGGGATCGTGTGCCAACAAACTGCATATTTCCTACCTACCTATGACTATCATTATGATCAGCGTGTATACCTGTCAACATAGATAGTTTCTGCATTATTTTGTTTTGAAATAGGTTTCGTGTTTGTAAAGTGAATCCTAATGCGAAACTCGATACTGTGTAGTAGCAAGTTGCCACACATGTTGTATTTAGTTGGTGCAGTATTATATTCAAACAGAAGCCTAAAAAGCCTGCTAATGAGCCCAAAATGGAACTTATCGTAGGCAACAGTATTGGATTTTATATAGAAACTAACAACTGGTGCATCGAAAGAATTGGTAAAAATACCAATACAGACGGTGGAAATAAAGTTTCAAATGAATAAGTTAGTAAAATGTATAGTCAGTCAGTGGGATTGGAAACAAAGTCATTAGAACAAAGTGTTACATTATAAAAGTTTCATTTGGTGCTCAACTGTTTTTGTAGCACCAGTTATAGTTTCATCTCATTCTGGCTCCTTTTCAGTGAGTCTTAATGAGTGCAATTTTTTTATCTGTGCAGAACGTGGAAAGTTTGTAAAAAAATCAGTTATCTATTTTAGCTGAACTTTTAGTTTCTTTCTCACTCATTTTTTGGGCCACTTTTTCCACTTAATCTTTCCGTAGGACGAGGAGCAAAGTTTTAATTAACGTAGTAATAAGTAGTAGTAGTCATCATGATCTCAAGTTTTCGTATTATAGCTTTAAGACGCTCAAAAAGGGGAGAGAGATTAAACTCACTTACACTAGTTGGTAGTAGCTGAAAATACGTCTTAACGACTTTGAAACCCTTTTGCGTTCCCATTACTATTTTCTGAACGCAGGTATGAATAACTGGATGGATATAACATAGTAAGTTAGTTAGTTAGTTAGTTATGACTAATTGTTTCCTTCACCCGGGTGTGCTGTAAACTTAAGCGAAAGCATTTTATATAGAATACAGTCATTATGATAGAGCTCAAGTCGTTTATAGTTTCCATCCACTTCTCTCACCCTCCTAATTTAATTCATGCTCGAGTAATTGCTCATAAACACAGGGGGAGCCAAATGAAAGAATTTTCGCTCTTTTATTTTTTCACCTGTTTCCTTGTGTGGAGGTGCAAACTCACGGAATTATGATGAATTCTATTTCCTTAAGTGTTTTTTTCACTGATTACTTGCTAAGTTGCATATGAACATTTCATTTACATATGCGGGTGATTGACATACCTTAGTTAGTTAGTTAGCTGGAGTGGAGTGCAAAATTTATTATTCCAACTGGGAAACTTTTTTGTGGCTCCTTATATAGGGGGTCATAATGCATTTAATAAGAAAAGTTGGCGGCGTTAAATTTTTTGAGACATGATGGACATGGGTGGGAGTAGTTCTTATTTCAAAGATTGTCTCTCGATTCGTCGTGCGTTTCGCACTCCATTTTATATGGTCCCGTTTTTAACACGTTCCACATGTGAGACTAATTTTTTCCGTGTTCTGGTTTTACTGACTGACTGACGGAGAGATAACAAGTTGGGAAGTGTATGCCAGTTAGTTATTTTTGAAGCATTGATCATTCATAAGTAACAGTTGCATGTATGTGTCGGACTAAAGTATTGAAAAGGTTGTAATGAAAACGTAGATGCATTTATCTGTTTTGGATAACTAGTTAGTTAGTTAGTTAGTTAGCTGGCTGTATTGGTAAAGGATGCCGCAATGCATGCACCAAGTTTCGTGCATGATCTGTAAATGCCAGTGTAAAACAAGGAAGCTGCAAGTTTTTCTTAGGGAACTACTGTTTTGACTTTTTGCCTCTATTTTTTCACTCGACTACACGGTCTTTTAGCTCACACCAAGAAAAAGTGTACGAAAGAAGCCACCTTTTTAGGTGATTCCCAAGTGGCCAGATACTAGAAGATATTTATGTGAGATGTTTTTAATTCTTAATGGATATTCAGTTGGATCAGTTGGCTCGTGGCTTGTTTACGTCTGCTCCACTCACTATATGGGAATCTTCATGTGTGAATAGATATTTTTTCATACACATGCTACTAGCGTGTAGTATCCCTAAAGCTTTCCTGGATGAGATACAAAATAGCCCTAGCTGGGCCATTTTATGGGACCCAAAGGAGTGCGGGCCACATGCCGCAGCTTTCACTTATGTCTGTTTGCGTACGTTTCTTGGAAACTAGATGAGTTCCCTCCATGAACAAAAAAAACTGGCTTCCTATAGGCTATGTAACTAGTTAGTTAGTTACCTTTGAATTTTTTAGTGATATTTATGCAACTTAAATTTCTGGTCGGGAAAAGTTTTTGTGCACGAGTTGGAGTTAAGTTATGGTCATTTCATTGTGCATGTAAGAGTGGGGTATGGAAGTAGCCTCATTACGTCACTTGCCATTTTCTTGGTAAAACCATCCTGAGATGGATATTATTATTATTCACTGTCTCTTTATGCGTTCCATACCTGTCCCCATGCGACAGTTGCCGTCTTCTTATATTAACTAACTATAAGGGGGAATAGTATTCCTAGCTACGCGGTGCGTACGAATTTTAAAGTTAGTTAGTTATACAACGTCTCCATCAGGATGCACGGGAAACTAATGTGGACACTATATATTTCACGTCTTTTACTTATGCATGAGTTAATTTTGAACTTGTCACTTGACTCAAATGATTCCCTGTGTTGTATCATTATGAGCTTGTCTGTAGCTCCAGGGTGGGTTTTGTTTCAAGTTGCTTTCATTTTTATGGTAAAGTTTTTGGAGCACCCTGCAGGTGTTAATGGATTGCAAAGTTTATTTCAACTCTCCGGCTCAGCTGAACCTGTACCATTTCCTTGTAATTAAAAGTGGTGTATTCAATTATTCAAAGTTTTCGGCACTGTCCATATAAGGAGAGATGTACTGTACAAGTTTTCCTGTATAGAAATATTGTCTACCTGTTTTAGAATGCTGGTTGGCTCAAATTAAAAAAAAAATAGTTAGTCCGCTTATTTTGCCAGAAATATTTTTCTCATTTGTCTTATTTGACAGGATCAGTTAGTTTGCTCAACTTTTTGCTTACTTTACCTTCAGTTGTATTTTGTAACTAACTAACTGGCAAAATGTTAGTGTTCTTACTTGTTGAAGGTTGGCGCAAAAAGGAAGCAATTAATCAAATGGAAATCAGTCGTTGTGATTCCTTGTCGTCTTCATTTAGTTAGTTACTTACTTGGTCCCAGTGTTGTTATTTTGTTTCGTGTATGCCAGAGTGAATGTAAATACATTAGTTAGTTGAACTGGGAGATTTCGCAGCTGACTTGTCTAGTGTGTTGGTTCACATGGACTATAACTAACTAAAAGTGTAAGGGTGAGGAAGCAACAAATGAAGATTTAATTTCTGTCAGTGGTGTCTTGCATAGGAAGTGATGTTTTAGTGTTGCAGGAAAAGTTACATTGCATGGTTTGGCTGGAACTCAAAGTGAATTAATAGTTACTGGGTTGAATTTGTATTTGGCTCACAGAGTGCGTATATATTAGGTTGACACAAAGTTTTGCATTGTCTCTTTTTTTTGAGACATTTTCTTTGAAACTTGTTGCAATTGTAAGTAAGCAAGTAAATGGTTTGGTTCACTGTGTGTTTGCAAATTGGAACTGGCAGTTGTGTTATTGTGATAAGAATGAATGAGATGGTTCCTACATTGTTTTAACATTGTTGTATTTGTCTGTAAGAATTTTTGGAATGCCATGGGTGGAAATATTTTAGTGATTTTATGGTAGCATACGAAATGGTTGACTCTTTTGTTAGTTAGTTGTGAATTGAAAGTATATGGTAGTTAATTATGTGGCCGCTTACTCATTCTTTTGAGTCATTTGAGTTCTTGATGTGCACAAAAATTCCTTTCACTTTTTGCTTTGTGATTCTTTTACCATGGTGTTCATCCTTCCGTTGAGTTTGGTAGAATCTTCATTACGAGTGCGAATATAACAACAGCATTGAAAGTCACCTTCAAGATAAGATAGATAAATGATTGCGAGTTTTTACTCCATTTTTTAGTGCGTGTCCGTAGTTAGTTTTTTTAAACATTTTTGTTTATGAGCATTCTTTGGACTTCGATGTTGTAATATGTTACGCCCGTTAATGTATAGTACACATTGCAAATTACTTTTTGGCTGTTTCATGAGTGTAATTATAGGAAGGGTCCTAAAATGTATTGTTGCGTTTGAAACTGTTGTAAGGTTTTAGCACGGGATTTTAAAATTGCAATTCAGTATTTACAGCCAACTTTTTAGCCCATTTTTTTGCCGTGAAATGAGTCAACTGCTTTGTTTTTGTCCGCATTTCAATTTGTGTACAAAATGCACAGGACACATGAGTTGTAAAATTCCAAAAATCTCGTGAATTCATGACTAAACACCCTGCTTACTATTAGGTATGTAACTGTTCGTTGTATACATAAGATAAATTCATGACTAAACACCCTACTTACTATTAGGTATGTAACTGTTCGTTTCATACATAGATATGGTACTTTTGCAGTTGCCCATACATTCAATAGTTGCTTGCCTGCTTTGAGCATATCGCTTTGCTGCTCACTCAACTCACTGTACACATTTTGTAGGAGTTTGAAAAGTGCAGCAGAATGGTAGAGACAAGTTTGGCTGCAATCCTTATCAGTTCACTTTTGACTGGCGTGCAGTGAGTGTGTATATGTGCGTAGTGAGACAAGGATTCAAGAATGTGACATCCACATATACTTTTTACTCATAATCTGTGTGCGTAATATGCACTGTACAGTGATTGAGATTTTTTACTGTTGAAAGGTTGACTTAAAGTGTTACACAGAAAAACACACAACAAGAGTCGGATTGAATTAAGTTGAGTGACTCGAGAGGAAAAGTAAAGTCAACAGTTACAGTTTTTTTAGCTTGCCATTTTAAAGAGCTGTGTGTGGATTAGTTCCTTTAATGAATTTGTGAAGATTTGTTTTTCCAAAAAGGAATTATTTCGTAAAGTATATTGTGGATCCTCAAAAAGTGCATAGTGGAACGAAAAGCGGCGAAAAAAATCATAAACATTTTGTCGTTTTTTTTTGCGTGTGTGGGACTTTGTGTCTACGAAAAATGGAATTAGCTGCAGTTGGCTGCTTGTGTGTGTAATTTCCTTGCATTATTGCTAATACTGGGATCCCTTGGAGGATTCACGTATTAAGAGTAAGTAAAGTGTTTTTGTGCGTTAAAAAAGTCCCTCAGAGTTGTATAGTCTGGCTGGAGCTTTTTTGTGCGTACGTTTATGTATGGATTTATATTATGTGCGTGCTTGCATTCCAAAGAATTCTGTTAGTACGAGTCTCTCAGTCAGAACTGTTGTGAAATGAATGCCTATAAGTTTTGTTTTTATCATGAACGAATATCATACCACATTGCTGCTGTAGTGTACATATTCAAGTTGAGAAGTTACGTTTTTTGTATCGCCAGTAGTAAGTCTTTGCATATTATTGCATGAAGACAACATAAATGCATGCGGTCGTATTATTATACACTTGTCAGTCGACTTGAAGTTAATATTAAACTTTTTTCCCTGTTCTGGACTTTATGATTATGTTCTCACACACATTGGAACTTGCATGCTAGTATATTTTTTGTGTATTTTTCACATTTTTCTCACTCGAGTTCTATATCGTCTTGAATAGTGATTTTGTGCTTTTGCATTCTTCCTCCACCCTTTGGTAGTAGTAGTGAGTGGGTGAATGAATGAATGTTGGAGTCCAACCAACTTAAAATATGGAAGCAATGTGGGATTCTATTATTCTGCACTTTGTGTGTGTGTGAGGAATCTAATATACCGTCACGAAATCCCGAAAAGAAATCCAACGTCTGTATTCTTAATAATAGGACCATGTAGCATATATATCATCATAATGTAGTTCACTCACTCATCATGAGGACGTGCTCTTGAGTTTTCTCTTGTAAACTGGTTGACAAAAAAAAGTTCCATTCTTTCCCTATGCTTTGCATATTTTCGCGTTCTTCAACCCTTCCATTGAACCATTTTGTGTATGAGTATGAGGAAGGAAGCACTTTTCATGCTGTGATTGAATCTATGCAAAGAATGAATCATAATAATGGACTGACTGACTAGCTTTGCATTCTTTATAACAGTTAATAACAGAGTGAATAGAATTGTAGAAAGAAATTCACACTCTTATTGAGTTTTAAATTGGTCCCGTTTTTTTGGGGTCCTTGCCTTTTTTCCATACAGAAATAAATTGCCATTCCAGGATGACAAAAAAAAAAGACGTGGTGCCTTTTTTCTTGTAAGTCTTAATTGGGCAGTTTGCTATGGAGTTTTCCAGTCATAGTAGAATAAAGTTCACACAGTGAAACGCCCTTCAGTCAAGTTCACACTAGATGCACTTTTTTCATTCAAAAGAACTGCTTGTCTGCACAACAGGGATTGGAACTGGGCTTAAGTGACTTTTTTGGTCTTAAAAGAGAAAAGTTTGCCTTTTATATTGATTGGAGTGGGCTTCAACAGTATCTATTTAGTTAACAAGTTGAAGATTTCTATCTCTGTCTTTTTTGGCCCCTATTGGTGATCAGATTGGGACGTGTGGTTGGTAAATTTTCCTCGGGCTTTTCAGGATTACCCAAAAGAGTTATAATACAAGGTTGTGAAAAAAGTGTCTCTAAATATCAGCAAAAGCTACAAATCGATGTATTTGTTAGTTAGTTAGTTAGTTAGTTACAGTGGCCGAGGTCATGCTTAGTTGGTTAGTTACTAACTATATAATAAATGTACATCATGTAGTATTTTCGGCTGTGTGCGTGTGACGAACTCACTGTATAAGTTTACAACATGCATTAAATTGGAGAATGGAGACGTATAATGTTTGTGAAATCTCTTTTATCTTTGGCGAATCGTCAGTTGAGTTATAAACCGAGTGAGTGAGTACTTGATTCGTGTCTACAGTGAGTGAGTAGAATGTTATGGCGGTCATAACGTTTCCTTTTAATTACCTTTTGGTGGCTATTCTCCATTCAACTGGCTAACCAACTTTAATGATTAGAAGAAATGCTTGTAACTAACTAACTAACTAACTAGCTGCTTATATGGGAGCTTTGGACACAGTTTATTGTATTTACTATACGGTTTGTTAGTTGGTTGCCAATTTAACTATTCATTACGTGATGAACAATGGAGATAAATTCACAAACCACGGGCTTAGTTAGTACATTTACTTGAAAGTCTTGTTTATCAATTTGTACAAGTAGAGTCATTTATGAAATTGCTCATTGGAATCTATAATGTGTGTTGTGCTACATTTGAGTGTGGGTTTTAAGTGTTAGTATAGTTAGTTAGTAGTTAATAGCCGTTGCATTTAGTGTCAATCTTTGTGTGTATTGTAAGTATTATTTATTGTCATTAGTCAATTTTCTTAGCATTGCAAATAGTTGTGTAATGCAATAATAATTTTTCTTGTTTCTCTGATTAATTACAACTGTCAATCCATGTTGTACGAATGTTGTAATACAAGACGCAGAATTTGTTGACCTTGCATTCGGGTTTGCCGGACGGAGCAGTTTGTTTATGTTGTGCCAGTGTGACAAACATTACATAAAAAATGTGGAGGGTCCAGTAGGCAAAGAAATGACTTTTCGTGTGATGTGAAGATAAATTTCCGTCTGGCTACAGTAAGTTAGAAATGCACTGGCTGACTATATGGGGAAGGGAGAAATAAGGAACTTTGTTTTTTGTTTTATTATCTTGTAAGACAAGTCATACCTAGAGAAATCAAAGGGGAAAATGCCATATTAGATTTGGGATGGACCAAGGTTTTTCCCCAATGTCTCCCATCAACTTTTTTCCTCCATGTTATTTTCTGTCAAATTATCTCTAATATGGTGAACTGACTTGTCATATGATTATTGCCTGATTTTGACCGATTCCGGGGCATATTCCCGGTATTTAAAGCCCGATTTGTTGATTACCTTAATAACTCGCATGCTTGCTGTCTTTTATATCTACTTAATATGTGTTAAAGAATCAAACACTAATGAGATTTGAGAATCGGTATAATTTTCATCGGTAAAATACATCACTTGATTCTTATCTTGCACCATTTATTAGGAAACTATAGCTAATGATTTAATATGCCTCATTTACGGCAAACTTTATTCGTTTTGCCAGCCAAGTAAGTTTTCTGACTGAATAGTTATGGCAGCAAGTAAGTAACTATGTCCCACAAGACTTTATGTGTAAAACAAGGCTATTATATTTTAGCATGGATTCTTAGTATGCTATATTGCTACTTTCTCGGTTGTTTCACTGACTGACGAACTCATATACAAACTAATGTTGTCATTCTATGTTTGTTTGCTTGTGGTCCGTGGTGCGTGTTTTTGCAGACATTCCTGGTCAAAATGTATGATAATAACAATATGAGAGAGAGAGAAAGCTTTAGTTAGTAACCAGTCTTCAGTCTTGTTTAATACAATTAGAGAGCCAGGGAGCTCAAGTCGAATTCCTTTTACGGTCACTGCAAGTCATCAGCATGTTGTCGTTTCTTTGATGAGCTTTCCTAAAGTCAGTTAGCGAACCCAAACCGTGTTATTAGTTTTGCCTTATTACCGACGACAAGATAGCTAGCTAGAGCTTAAGACTGTATGTCTATAGTTTTAGTTAGTGAGTGAACGCAGGCTCCCATTGCTCTGTTCTTCAGGGAGGATTTTGTCTGTGCCAGAGTAAATTAACCAGCTCTTAGGTCCCTATATATGGAGAAGAGAATTTTTTGAAACTAGTTAGTTGTATACACTTGTCCATCAGTATTTCCATAATGATGTTCCCTTGTTGTTTTTCGTTTCTGTCATAGTTAGCTAGTTAGTGAATAGCAAACTGCTTGCTACATATGATAATAATGTGATTTGAGTGAAGAGTTAATTATTCTTATTCATGAGTCCATATAATGACTGGATTTAACTCTTTTTTCGTTGCTCTGCAAAGCAATGGTTTTGTTTTTAGTTAGTGTCATATGACGACGACGCTATAATACATGTTATGGGAATGTAATTGACTTGTTATGGCCATTTGAAATTAGTTTACGGCTTTTTTCGGTCTTTGGGACAGTCTCATAAAAGAGGGGGCCTGGTGTGATAGGATCTTACTCTAATGGGAAGAAAATGGTTTGTGCTTCTTTTGTATGCCGTGGCTGGTGTAATGTGTTCAAATAAATTCTGCTCTGTGGAAACTGGCTGTAGCTAGATACTTTATATACGTGGCATTGAAAATGTGAATTATTAGGAAGAGCAAATAATAGGAAACAAGTGTCCATGTCATGAGATAGATAGGGTTGGTACAATTTTTATTTACTTGTCGTCAGGAAGGCATTAATTATTCGAAGGGAGTAACAACTTTTGTGCGCGTTTTGTTTACTCGGGGAAATTCCCTGGTGAGGGAATGAGTGAAGACAAGTCAAGTCTCTGTTTTGTGAACAGTATGCATGATTTCTGGAGTTGTGTGCTGCACATAGGAGTGAAAGTAGATTGCATGGATATGTCATCATGTCAGTGTGTTCACTCTGTGGAATCAAATGGGAACAAGATATTATTAAGTTGTATATAGTCAGTGTAAAATTGAACTTTTTTGAAGGAAAAAGGGTTACCACTAATGGGATTATTTGCAGAGCTGAGTTATAAATTCATGAAGGGGGTGAAATGATTGAGAGGGAGAATTTTAAGGAATGTTTTTTAAAGTTTGAATTTAGAATGCATGATGTTGTGTAAAGGATGTTTTGTTTTGGTATGGTGCTCATTGATTACAGTGAAGGAATGTTTTTTTTTTTTTGAAGAAAGGGTGGATAACAAGAAAGAGGAAATAGCTTGCATGCATTTATTGACATTTGTATCTGGCTAGAATTTTTGGTTCTAACAACTGAACTGTGACAAAAGAATTTGTACTAATTTGTCTGGTTTTAGTACAAAAAGTAGGATTCATGGTTGCCAATGTTCTGCTAACGACTTGTGACTGGAAGTTTGCTTATAAAAGAGACAGTATTTTTTGTCTTGCCACCCATTGAAAGGCAATAAGTTACTCTTGGCCAAACGAGATAGGAGGTGGCCCATTTCCTAACTTATATTCAAGTGTCGTTTTTTGTGCTTTTAAGATAGCCCGAGTTTCCGTTTGCCCATTGTTTTTCCGCTTTGTATTCTGTGAGTTGTTTTTCATAGCGTTTTCTTGAGTAGTTCATTGAATTGTCGTTTCCATATAATAAAGTATAGTATTTTTCGAAAAATTTGGATCTTTCCTCTCCATTGATTTGGCTCCCATTATTTGCTCAGTGGTGAATCACTGGGAGTAGATTTTTTCTCCAAATGTTTGAATACATTATAATGGAATCATCATCATTGTTCTTGTCTTGCGTTTGAATTCCCTTTAATGTTCCATTTGACTTGTATATGAAGATTTAGCGTTGAATTTTGAACTCGCTTGTGCATGCTTCATTGGTACAATAGGCTTTTAATGTCTGAAGAAGGCATCTTTTGTATTCTGACAAACGGGGAATAAATGGAATGCTATTTGACTTTGGTACGTTATTGTTATCATTATTGTTTCACCGCTCTGATCACGTAGTAGTAATATCAAGTCATTGTGATTTATTCAGGAAATTGAGGCTGTAATTCACGCCAGGTTGCACCCAGAGTGCTATACATTTAATGTGGTCTCTTTTTGCCAGTGTTTTTGTGATCCTGTTGTTGTATGCCCACTAGAAGTTGACTATGCGGGGAGTTTGTTAGTTAGTGTACTACGAAAGCAGCAATGTATTCATTAAAAATCTTCTTTGTTATTGTAAAGTATACACTTTTTGCTCAGTGGCCGCATTCTTTGCACTCTGTGTTTTCGTATATAGTATACGGGTCATAATGATGATGATGAATTGTTAATTGAATCTCATAGTGTAGGGCGTTCGTTCAGAATGTCGCCTTTGTAATGAGGCGGATGCTTTTATGTGTTTGTTATCACGATTTTTTCCGTTCCTAGAATCTAGTAGTCCAGATTTTATCGGAAATGCTTCACGCCTGTGTCGTTTTGATAAGGTCCACCACCACGCGTTCACGAATCTAGGTTAAAGTCAAAACAGAAGGTTAACGGACGCAAATTTTTCTCGAGTGCGTCTATAATATGATAAAATAGTCAGTTAGTTAGTTGGTAGCCCACTGTGTTGGCATAATAAGTGAGAACTGTCAGATCATGAAGTATAAATGAGTAACAAGATGGGTGTAGCTCACTTTTGGAATTTATGAGCAAATTTAAAGTGTCAAGTTCATTAATTCAGTATGGTTAGTAAGTGTAGATTGATTGATAATAATAACATTGGATTGGGTATCCGAAATCTAAACTAATTTGGGAAGGTTGCGACACAAAAATGACTTTCCATTTTCTTGTAGTGGATGAATTGCAGAAATGAGCCAATTTGTTTACAGATTCACTCCTATAGCTAGCGCATAGGTATAGTGTTTCTTTTCCTTTAAAGCGTATTACAAATTGAGTTGTACGTTGCAATGATATAGATTATATTCACTGTGTGATACAAAGGTTTTGTTTTTCAAGGTTTACAAATCAATCCTATTGGTCTGATATTACGACTATTAGAATTGATGGAAATTTTTGATAATAAGACGCCATAGTGCGACTGACTTTGTATACATACAGTGAATGTTACTTACATATAAATAGTTGAGTTGGTGCGTAAATATAGAGTTTATTGTTTTCATGTTGAATGGAGCCTGAGTGGTAATAAATGTCCCTGTTATAAACATGTCGTGAAAATGGAATGATTTGAAAGTGTTTGTTGACACTACTATGTACTTGATTAGATGATGGCCACTTTAGCATTAGGTTTCTACAGTTTGTCCCCCTTTGTTATAAAATTTTGCAGTTGTCACTATGCTGCTGTGTCGGAGCCCATTGTGTTAGATTGTTGAAGCCATTTGTTGATGATACCCAGTGCACGAACTAACAAGCCAAGTGCACTTGTTGACAAAAAAACTTAGAGGCTTATGATTTGGTGGTGACAAAAAAAGGGTGTTTTATCTTGCAAAAAGAAGGAAAATGAAAGTCAACTGCAAATGTGTGTCACCTTATTAGTCCGTGAGAAAAACTGTTGCTGATGATGGCATCCTTGTTTAAAATTTGTACTTTCCGCAATTTTTACAATCAAAATGTGAATAGTCATTGTCCCCCAAATTCTAGCATATCTGATTAGATTTCTCTCTCAGTCAGTAAATTATATATACATGACAATGATATGATGGTAAAGTTAGCTAATCGCTGTCAATTACTGACTGACACTTTAGTTTTTACCTTGTCATCTGTAAAGAAACAATGGAGTTTTGTAGTCGACTAACTAACTATGGGAAAAAATAAGTTGTACATGGTTGAATAGAAAAAAACGTGAAATTTTGCGGTGCTGTTAAATCCTAATGGTATGACAAATTGTTGGTAGAAAAATTGCGATGATTTTGAACGGTTTTGACATTTTAGCTAGCTTGCATTGCACATTTGATTCCATTTTAATTGGATTATATTGCATTTGCTATAGCTACACACTTGTCTTACGGTGCAAGAAAAAAGGCTGGAAAGTGATTGATGGCTATTGGAAACCTGATTGACGAAGTGACTATACTCTATAGAGCTCAATTACCCCCACTTGAAATGAATGCTTTCATTAAATGGCTAATGAATGAAACTATGTGGCACTCATTTGTAAATCACTTGTCAACCCTTTACAAAACCCAGTCAGTGTGATTATTTACTCGAGTGTAAATCTTTTTTGTCATCCATACAAGTTTTTTGTTGTGGTTTGGGTTGTGAAGCCCATTTCGTAAGGACGGATGAAAAACGAGCTGCATGTGCTACTAATAGGTAGTAACTAACTAACTAACTAGTAACTATTAAAAAGTGTTGTTATACGCTAGTAGGTACAGGGTGGGTAATGGTAATAGTAAACGGAGCTCGTGTTAATGATGATAATGTTGAAAGTTGAGCTCACAATTTCTCATTTATTGTAACAAAGAAGAACAAGTGAAATGAAAACGAGTGACGATGATAGTATTTGCCATGATGCAATCAATTGTAGTTTGTTAGTTAGCTATACATGTTATGATAACAGCCATTGGTTGTCTAATTACACTGATTACTGTAATGGAATAGTCGAGTATAGGAATCGTGATTCCCTAGTTCCCATGGGTTGTCCTATCTTGTGTATGGGGAATTAACCGGTCAGAAGAATAGGCTATAATAATATATGGATTGGCCGGTATTTATTTGCACACAAATTAGTTGGGGGAATCAGCTGAAGCATGTTATTGTGTACAAGCTTTGGATTTTTGGTAGCTGCGTCCATTCTCATCTGCCGTTTTGAATATTGAATTGCAAGTCGTGAGATGGGGACTAACTGATAAACAAATTTTCGTGAGTTATATTTTTTGCAGTTGGCCAATTTGATTTTGGGGTGGATAATCACATGCAGATTGAGATAAATTGACGTGTAGTTAGTTAGTTAGTACAGTTTAAATTAGGAGGGTGGACGGGTATGTAATGCAAATTGTATGGACTTGTCCGTTAAAGTACATAGTTTTGATCTCTGAATAAGGGAACAGTTGGACCATTGTTATATACTTTTAGGGTGGATCAATTGACTGCAAAAGATGTTACTTTTTGCTTCATTGTTTGAATAGGAATTAAGAATGTAGGGTAGTTATTATTGAGCCATTGGTTAGTTTGGTAAGTTAGTTAGTGAGTTAGTTATACTATTGGTTGAACATGCTGAAAAAAACATATTTTTTATAAACATGGTGCAATGTATTAAATTGGTTGATTAGCTAGGCAGGCCAGTTTTTTTGGCCAACCAAAGACTGGGTTTTGAGAGCGTATGAATAAATGATTGGTACGATCCTTAAAAAATGTGTGGAATATATGCATTGGAAGATATTGTAGACCGTAGTTAAATAGTTGTAGATATTGCGCTGTTGGGAAACCAAAGCCACTAAATATTTTGATACCCTAGTTTTGAAATCTCCCTTTTTTCTTGGCTTATGGTCAATCTCTGTAGCACCATTCATTCATAAATCATGTGTTGGGTCCAACAAGGGAACAAATCTCTTAAATCTTTCAGTGCCTTGAGTATCTAATTGGAACCATAAATAAATGGGATGAATTGGCCAGCGGCATCCATCTTTTTTTCATTCTATTCTCAATGGGCTCTCTCTTCTGATTGCTCACAGTGGAAAATGCTGAATGGGAGAAATATTTTTTGGAATGTGTAGTGTACGCGTACGCATATTATATTAGAGTTGAATTTTTCTTAATTCTTTAAGATGCTACAGCCGCTGTTAGTTAGTTAGTATTTTGCTATCCAATTATACATCTTATCTAAATATGTGTTTTTTTTGTCTTTTATAATAGAGGATGTCCGATTGTGTCCCTTCACCTTCAAGTGACTCCTCGTACGCCTCGAGTTGTAACTCTGGCTCATCTTCACATTCTTCATCATCTCCAACATGCGAAATCTCATTGCTGGAACGACTCATTCGAACGCATCCTATGTGGTTTCTGCCATCCCTTCAAAGATCTGGAGCTCTGCATCTCCTACAGGTTCGTTTTATGGGATTTTAGTTATGGTGAACTTGATTTGTTAGTCAATTAACACAAATTTACGGGAAACCGTTCGGTTCACATAATTTTTTTGTAAATTCAGTTTGTAATTGCGCTGTTGAATCACATGTATTAATAGAGCGTTTGGGATTACCTGTCGTCAGTAGGACGACAGAACAGATGAATCGTTTCATATGTTGTAGAGATATCCCATCTATCCTATGAGCGACCGATGATGCACTTGAGCGACCGATAGGGTTCATCTGTTCTGTTCTGGTACTTGCTCCGTAACATCCTTAACTCCCTAATAATCGTAACCCACCATGTACCTATAATTAATGATTGTCAACAAATTGCTGTTGCATAAAAAGTGTACACGGCGTTATAATGTAAACGGCAGCAAACGCGGAGATTGATTAAGATTGAATTAATCAGTGTGCCCATATTAAGTGTTGTGTGTAATATATTAATTTCAGTTAGTTCTCTATATAGCAATGCCATTACAACAACTAACTAACTTGACAAGCATTTTTATTAAAGAACAGATAGGGCTTACAAATGTAAATTATTATGTTTCATTGAGTTGGAATGTGCATCTTTTATGAGATTAAGTTAGTTAGTGAGTTAATAAATTTTGAAGTGATAGGTTTGCTGTACTATGTAGTGTCGAACTAAAAGTAAACGTGCTCAAGTGTCCTTTAATGGTATTCACTCATCATCTATTGGAATCATTATTATCATTGTGTTTTATAAACTTGAAACAAAGGCTATATGTAGTTTATAGAAGTGCTCTTCACAGTTTCCTGGATGTCAATCATATTATACAATGATTCAATTATGGGAATGCTTGCTTAAGATTTAATATCATGTGCCGTGTATTTTTTGTTTTTGCCTCCGCTGCTTTTTTCACTCATCCCATTTATAAAATTAATAATGCAAATCTGAAGCCAGTTTGTACACCTTGCAGGTATAAGGTAGGTAGGAACTGACAAACTAAGTGTAGAAACAAATTACGGAATCCATTCATTTATTACAGACAGCTGTTTGGTACAGACTTGTTGGCTATGTATATGTATTTATTATGTGGCGGCCTCTTCTAATTCAATTTATTTCCTTCCTTGTGCATAGTACATAGAGACTGCTGTAGGATGCAAGGTTGAGAAATTATGGTCATTATTATGAGTATTGACTATTTGCTCAGGTTTTGTTATCTCAAGAGGAGAGGAGAAGATGGATTGACTCAATTTCTTTGAGACAAGCAAAGTCTGTGTTCAAGTGAATTGGGATTCTCTCTCTTTCTCTCAGGGTTTCTCTATAGTGAGTGAGCATTAGAGAAAAATGTGTACGGAATGATGAAGGCAATGAGTTGGCCTGCATTTTTTGGTTTTAGCTTTTGTGTCTGGAAATAGTATAGTGTGAGCGACTGACTGACTGACTGAGTTGAAGAAAATTTGTAGCAGAAATACAGAAAGCTTGTGATATGTAGAAAGTTAGTCAGTAGTTTAGTTAGTAACTAACTACAACTACTTTTAGATGTATATTGTACATAGAGGTACTATATAGCTCACTTACTCGTTTTGGCTGGACTAATACCATAATGGGTGGAAAGCATGTGCACGTTCCATGTAAAAATGTTTAAAAGATCGCATCTGCGTGTCAGAACTAGTAATTTCATTAAGTCCAATAAATTTTTACTGCTTACTAAATGCTCCCAGTTTGTTGATCCTTGTTTTTTTTTGGGAGGAAAATCTTTTTCATTGGATAGGTAGCTTATAGTAGTATCCGCCATTTGGGGGGAATGGAAAAAACAAACTACTGTTATCCCACAACAATAATAATTCGTGATGGCTCTTTTTTTCGTGTGGTTGGTTGGTATGTAATAGTTACTCACTCATTCACAGCTATATAAGCTCTGTCATATGATGATTCAAATCACGAGTTCATTATTTCCTCCTTTGTGTTTCGGAGGAATGTGACATTCTTTATGCAATATTTTGTGTGGTTAGTTAGTTGGTAACTAACTAAACTAATACGTGTTATTGTTGCTATTACTACACCATGTAGACTACCTGGTGAGTGGATCGGTCCCCTACATAGCTCTTTGAATGTTTTTCATTGATCTTGTGTAAATAGAATGCCACCTCAGGTTTACAAAGTTCCACCTGCGCTCGCTCTCATTTATTCCTGTCATTTTCTGGTGGATTGGATTCATTATTATTAAATTTTCTTATGGCTGATCCACATGGGATTATGTTTGCATTTGTGTGACC
>Ga0210040_10004454_pt1 | contig 18294 bp, 13 predicted proteins | sample CryGeyCG12114_NA_FD_185462 | JGI IMG/M metagenome (GOLD analysis project Ga0210040, IMG submission 185462) | Groundwater microbial communities from aquifer - Crystal Geyser CG19_WC_8/21/14_NA (SPAdes) (version 2) | ecosystem: Environmental > Aquatic > Deep subsurface > Groundwater | place: USA...
GTACACTGAACTCAACAAAATATATGATTGGAGAATAATACACACTACTTGTCGAGATTTCTGTAGGGGCTGAAGCAGATTTAGTAAGAAACACTCGCTATAACGGAATTTTTAAATTTCGCTGAGATTTCTCTCATGCTGAGTTGTCTTACCATTGAGAGAGAAGTGGACAAACTGATTCCTCCATGTTTTATTTGGTTCTCTTTTATACTATACCATGCCATAAAACCAGATTAGATAACTACAATCAAATGATCCTTTTTTTATGACATCCTTCTCATAGCATATTCGAGTAACTTCAACGCAAAACTTCACAAATGTACAAATCAAATGTTCTACAGATGCGTTTCATGCAATCCTTCTTATTTAATGTCACGATTTATTGAGTTTATTCTTTTCATTTCGAGGATATAATGTTTTCTTTCGGCCATTTTCGATCCAGATAAACTGAAGTAATACTTTTCTAAATCTGTTAATACACACTATCATCATTATTATATCTGAATAATAATAAAGGCACAACACTGGCCTTTCAAATTACATGCGAAATACGATACAGACGGTTTTTCACACCGGACTAAAATGAGAAGACACAAAGTTAACATTTATCCAACTACAGTTGGAAGGAATACCCTACCTTGCCGTCAACTTCAGTTTTTAATACACTAGTTAGTTACAGTCCGCATTCAATCATGTTACAAGTTCCAAGAAAAGCAAAAATCATTAACTCTAGCTGTGTAATCTTGCTGTTTTCTCGACGAACACACATTCGTTACTTCTAAACACATAAACATAGATTTTTATTATAAGTAAACAGTATTAGTTTGGTAAATAATCAACAAATAAGTGAGTATCAGCAGGATGTAAACCATTTTTATGTCTGTCAATATATTTCTTAAATATTAAACCGATAAATAATTTTAGCTGCTTATGTTACATACAATACACACTGTTAGTAACAATTAGACATGAATTGCCAGTCAATGCTCACAAAAAATCAAACTCTGCATTGCAATCGTTCCATAAAGTCTTAAATAAAAAAAAGGGTCACCACAAGTCCTATAGCAGCAAATATACAACCCGAAAACTAGTAAATTACGTAGTTGTATTAATAGCGCTTATTGTGCACGCATGTTTATTATTTTCTCTGTTTCAACGTTCTATCTATCTCTGTTGCATATTAAACTTTATGTGTGGTGAACTTAGAACTTGTACTGTAGTTGTAGCATAACAAAAAAACCATTAGGTAATTTCAACCTATTTGTGACATCAGCGGAAGAAATTATGAGGGCTCACTGGTCTCAACAAAACACTATCGCAGGCCTGACAAACTTTCTTTCCCTTTTCATTATTCAACGTGCAACGGGCACAAACGATAGTTCCCTTCTTTGAGTTATTGTTACATTCCCTTGACCCATCGGTCACAGCAGTAGAATACAGTTTAGGGATCGGCTCATCCTCACTACATTCATCAAAAAATTCCTTTGCATTAAAATCACGACTCTTAGCACAAATATCACAAATTTTTTCCGCGTTAGCATTTCGGTAAGTGCAATGCTGACATTCCCAAGGCTCCAGGAGCTTTTCAATTTTCTTATGTGGAACGCTTTTGACGCTTTGGGGGCTAGCATTATCATAATTAGCCCGTTCATCTGCCTGATTCACCACAGTACGATTACTACTGATACTCTGTTCATCCAAGGTGTCCCCGAATCTGGTTTGGGAAACTGTTCTAGCGTTGGAGGGAGACGTTTCATCCCCCGTAAGAATTTCATCCGTTTTATTCTTGGTTCGGAGGTAGTTAAAATATACAGACTCGACACTGTCCAGTTGAGAGTAAGGGATTCCTGTAGTCTTAGTTTGAATTTCTGGTTGACAACTTTCAACTTCAAGGGACCCACCATTCATATGACAATGCTGGTTTTCATTTGGTTGTCTTATTCTTGTTCCATGGTACGCCTGCTTATCATTCGACACAGGAGGAATTTGATTTGAATAAACCCCACCACAAGTTTCACGAACTTTATCTTCCGTATTCATAATCTTATCTTTCCTTTGAAACCTATTATTACGTCCAACTTCGGACCAGGATGAAGTGTCCGATGAAGATGAGCTTGCTGAATTCGGACCTCGATCCAATACTGACAATGAAGGTCGTTTCAATTTCCCATTTAAATAGTCGGAGCCAGAGGATGAATAGGTATGCAAAGATTCGTGGTCATAACGCGGCTTCGTGACAGTCCGCGAAGTTAGCTGCTTCACATCACTGGCATATTCTAGAGCTTCTTTCATAACATTTGAGCTGTCTGGAGGACTGTGACTATAGTTGTGAAGCTGCTGCAACTCAGGCGCTTTTTGTGACGCTCTATGCTTCATCTTTTCTGGATACCGTTCTTTTGGGTACGGCCGATTGTTATGAGGAAAGACAGTACTATCATCAATTTTGATATCTCTGAATGGCACATTTTTAAGTTCAGATGGATCATGACTATGCTTGTGGGAAAATCTTTGTGAACTGTCCGCATAACAGCTAGCCAATGGACCTCTAGGACTTGGATTTAGCCAATCACCTGTTCGTCTGGAACTAACAGCTGAGGATTTTGCAGTGGCTTCGTTCAGTCCTTTTGATCCGTTGTGAAGCATTGGTGGTTCAAATGCAGAATTTCTGGAAGGTATGAAACTTGGGATGGGTACGGAAGGAGATGGTTTCAATGAGTATGGCAACGGGGATAAAAGAGAGCTATTCGTTTGTTGCTGCTCTATGCAGACAGAGTCATAAATGTGATCCTTATCTTTACTCCGCACAGACGCTTCAAGTCGAGGATCAGGATGGCCTTGGTTTATATAACTGGGTACGTTCCTGTCGTTATCTTCAAAACTTATTAGGCGGTCTACAGGTACAAAACTTCGAGAATTTATTTGATTCCGTCTTCGAATGTCAGTCAAAATAAGCTGACAGATGGAATCTGTATTGCCAACATGATTTTTGCGAAATTCAAAAACTTCCCCAGTAGTGAGAGGATAGTCTGGTTCTTGATCGGCAACTCGCTGCCATATTTGACTTAGTATCTTTTAAAAAAATCAATAAATTTACAACTCGCCAACTCGCATAAAACAGCAGCTAATTGGATAAACTTATTGAATTTAAATTAACTTACAAGGCATTCCTGACTAGCAACAAAACAGTCTTTGGAAACAACTTTCAATCTATCTACGTCAGTTTTGGCTAACTCCATCGTAGTCTCGTCAGTATTAACATATCCCATTTCAATAAGAATCTCATGGGCATGCTGTAGCTGCGCCGCGATGTTGTGGACATAAAATCCCGAGGACAACTACAGGAACCAACATTTTTTTACAGTTCATTATTGATACAATATGTAACAACTTTACAAACAGAAAATAAAAAATGATCAAACAGATTATTACATTTATAACTAAGAAGTCCTTCCTCCACGGCTGATCAAGCAAATTGTGAGCGTAACGAGCCAAACATTCAAATGATAAACTTGCTTCTCTCGGATCAAAATCACTAATATGCATGGCACTTTGATGAAGAACTCTATGAGTACCAGTTAGTTTAAATTTATCCTTGTGAGGAACTAGGTACAAGTATTGCATAGCATTTCCTGTCAACAAACAATCCACAAGAATGTTAATAATCCTTTTCAAGCCGTGTAACTTTATAATTAATAATTGTTTTATTACCAGCCAAGTATCTCAATGAATCAGCGCGCTTGTCGGGATTGTCTGATGCTAAGAACTTTTCATGTTCAGCATCAATATTGGCGTCCAGTTCTTGTATATTTTCCGGGCCAAAATCCAATCTATACGACATTTTGATTGTCTGCAACAAATCTCGCTCACTCACGCACTAAATGCGTTCATAGGAATCCGCTTCTCTCTTATTTCTGAGATCAGAAATTTAATATTTATTTTTTAAATGATCGCCCAATAACCGCTGTTTATTTCATCATTTCGTTGGTATTTATTTAGTTAAGTTGGGAACGGATAACGTATGCAACTCTCAAACAGATAACGACTATCTATCCATACACTAAATTATGAGTCATCCTTCCAAAGTTGCATCTCCCTCGATGCCAAAACAATCAAACAACACAATAAATGCTTGTATGCTTGGGATTTTTAGATTATAATTTACATCACAAAACATTAAACGTAGTTAAAATATTCACCATTAGCAAATGATTGTACATAAGATAATGGCTGGCTAAACTAAATTTAAACTGTGACGCATAAGTCAAAAAATAAAAAAATAAAATCTAGTTACCTCTTTCTTGCTACTTTAAAAAATAAAATCAATCCATTAATGCGACACTCAATTGTCAAAAATATGATTGCTGTGAGCAAAAGAAACAAAAATTCAATTCACCACATATTTATGACTGTAACTGAAACACACAGTTCTCGACTGGCCCCACCAATTTAATATTTTTTCATTTATTCAACAACATTGAGATAGAGAAAGTGAAACCAAAGTAATAACAAAAAAATCTGTGAGCAAAAATAATTTACTCTGATTAATATTTTGAATCTCGCACGGTTTAGCAATAGCAACCTTGTCCATGAAGCAGCTTTGCAGTTGTGCCTATAGCTACGCAGCTTGCTAGCATACATGATTAGGTACCATTAAAACGTATACATCATACAATAGGTAATTGGGCTTTACTTTCTGCGCCACTTCTCCAATGTTCGACTTTAATGGTAAAAAAATAATGCTGATTACGCAACATTTTGCAAAATCGCAGTATAAGAAGAACAGTTCGTTTAAACTCTAGAATCGCTACAAAAATTATTTCGATCAATCCTAATGACCTAAAAACCTGCAGACAAATGTCCCAAAAACGAGCTTCCATCTTCCCAGCTTTGAATCAACTGCAACTGCACCCAAACACCCAACCCATGCTACATATCACTGTGCAAGTAGCCAGCGAAATATACGAAGCGGATAATTCAATCCTACAAAGGAAGAAAATTTAATTCGTATATATTGATTAAACTAAAGATTGCCAAGTTTCAAGGAAGTTCTGCTATTTAGTTATATGAATCGGCAAAGTGTGCCATTGTGCTTGTGGGAGTTTACTTGAAGTTTGTTAAGTTTTCTGAACGTAATTTTAATCAACTGGCTTTTCATCAAGCGACTAAAACAATTTTTGATAGTTTTATCAAAATTTAAACTCGTACGGTTTGCTGCACCTACATTTTTAAAAGGTCAGTTTTGTAAAATTTTGTATGATATACTCGAATGACATGATTAAATGTAGATAATCTAAATCAGCCGCTTAATCACTCACTTAAAGTGAGTGCAACTACGGGCTTGGTTGACCGATCTGGATTTCATGTATAACGCCCTTTTGTTTGCTACTGCTATGCGAAACAAATTGCATTTTTAAATCCTCAATTCGTCCACTGCGCGTTTTTGAAATGACTGGTTTCGCGTGCCAAACTGTGAGTGCAACTTGACCGTTGATTTTGGAAAATGTCATGTCTTTAGAAATGTTGGAGCTTTATGGTGTATACATATATTCAGTATGTTCCTATCAGAAATGTTTAGTTAAAAACTGAATACTAATAATCAAACGGTAAATTTAATCTTCTGACGGGTTTTTGGGTTGGTTGAAAAAATCCGAAATTATAATTAATTACCCGCATACCAGCCTCAGTCACAGTTCACGCCCGCTCCTCATATCAGTCATAACATTAGAGAAAAAGAATAGCATACTACTGATTTTGCATTCCATTCCAATGTGGGCTACATAGCAAATCCCACGTGCGTGGGTCTAAGAGCTATTCGATAGGTGAATTTCTTCTCTCTCTGTTCCCAAAAGGGAAGTCGCCAGTCCAAAATTTCCTGGAAAATTCACCTTCACCTCCAGGGTTTTTAATCTCTGAAATACAATAACAAATTAGGCATATTGATGTACATTATTGTTAGCCATGAGTGATTCTTGTGGCAGTTGAAGATGAAAGGATGAAACTAGACAAGCTATGGGTAATAAATAATTGTATGTTTGCAGAGCTAAGGTTAAGGTTGATTAAAAAATTACTTATTTTCTTATGCTGCGTATCAGAGCCTTGTGTAAAATCTAGTAGTGACTGTACTTAAATATTATATATAATATAAAAACACTGGCTTCAACCGACTGTAAGCTTAAATAAATTCGCCCTTGCCATTGGAGAAGTAAGCTCACAAACTGATAAGCAGCCCTAAGCAGCTACTTTTTGATGCTAAAGCAGGTAAAATGAAGTTACAAATGTACTACAATTGTATGCTAATTTTTAGTAGCTAACTAACGGAAACATGGAAGAATGATAAAATATGAATATTAGGTCGTAGTAGACCCAATCATCAAGCTGATACTCATGAGTCACGTACGAGTACGCTACTCATTACAAATTGCGTTGCAATATTTTTTTACTATGTTAAATAGTAGTCTAACATAATCATATTTTTACTGACAGTGCGAATGTAGTGACACAGTGACATAAGGGCTTTTATTTGTGTCCATCATATTCTCTTACTCACTGACATAGACATATGCTCCAACTGTGCCTGTATGATTTAATAAGTTCAGAAAAGGATAAAAATATGTTCTCCACTCTTATATTCACCACGGAGCAGGTCATTGTGGTTCTTAACGAATGCCGATCTGCCGATCAATACTACCCATATTGAATTTTTTTCTACTGACTGACTAACTAACTTACTGTGCTGCAGCCTGCAGTGAACCTCACATGTTTTAATCCACATGTTTATGACTCTCAACTCCTATAGTACTGTGCACTCGATTTGATTGGATTACAAAGGTAAATAATACCGTATTCTATGCAGTGAATATCAAAAAACGGTTTGTTCCTAATACATATCGTTTCGATAGAATAGTTAGTAGTATGTACGAACCATATTTGTTTATGACTTGATGTTCATGCTGAAAAAACAAGCACGGAACTGACGGACCTTACTCATTTCCCGTTTCCTACTTGACGATTGGAGACTAGCTAACTTATACTGTAGCGTGCATGTTATGTGTTCCTATTTTGGTGACTTGTTATTATTTGCAGATTACATTCTATCTCAGTGACAATGAGATCAATTTCCGGTGGTTCATATTCCGCATTAAATTGCGAACATGGAGGGGACAGTTTAGATGGCCCAAGCGTTGTGTATAGAAGTACTACTAGGCCGTCAGTGGACGGTGGTCGTGTTTTTATGAAATCAACGGAACGAATTAATGTGGTAGACTCTGTGAAACGCATATTCCGTGGTGCTGCTAATAATTCCTCTATTTCCTCTGCTCCTATTCTTAAATCATCTCAAAGTGTGACGATCTTACCTCATGTGCATGAGGATCATAGTATGATTCCACCGGCTCATAGCAGCTCTGGAGCTTCAAATTTTGAAAAGGCTACCAGAAGGTAAATTACTGAATAAGTTTGTGTAGTAAGTAATCAAAAGTTGTCTGGTGCTGGTTGTGTTGTAAGGTCTTCCTTTCTCTCACATGCTTCTGTAATTTACGCTCTTAATTGGACGATTGATCGTCATCGTCAATTTCTCATCGTACTTTTCCCTGTTCACACTCACTGTGCGTATGGATTTGGTTGTAAACAGGCGTTTTTCCTCATACACATTTTTTCATCCATCATTCCAAATATGGTAGCTTTTTTCTTTCTGAATCAGCTGGATGACCTTTTTTCGTTGACTTTTTCTACACGCCTGCAGGTTCAGGGCCTTCTTCATCTTTCACTGCTTGCCTGTATTATGTATCTCACTTCCCTACCTTGAAAAGTACACATGGATTTAGATTATTCTGGTGAAAGATCATTTTTATTTTAAACTGACATGAATATTTGAAAATTTAATGGCTCTAAAGTTAGTGCTTTACGTACTAATAATTAACTAACTGGTACTGCGCCTCAAAAAAGCTGCTAATGTGGACAAAGTAACGGAAACGACCGTTAAATCGGTATAATAACCTCCGACAATTCATAGCCCTCTATATCTCACCCGGGTTAAGGGTCTACATAAGGCAAAGTTTTAAAATCGTTAAGTTTGTGCTCTATTACTGATTGTATGCAAATGATTTTTGACTTGACTCGCGCCCACGGTGATACTGATATTTGAGGCTGTTCATTCTGGAAAGCTTGGGTTAAGGTTCGACTGGGATTGAAAAAAGTGATCACGTCGTTAGTAGTTAGTTGCTCATTTTTGTGGAGTGAATAAGCTGTACAATTGTTTTTTTCTGTAAGGTTTTAGTTACTTGGTGTACATAAAATTCTGTACTGCGATGGTGCCGGTGCCAAATTTCCCCCGGTAATTCGTATTTAATAATGGATTAAAAAATAACAGTCTCGGTGATGGTGGAGTCATGGATTTCTATTTATTATGTCTTCCATATCCCTTTTTCGAGAAACGTTTTGTTAAAATGCGGTGATGTGAATGTTCACGTACATTCGCTAATAAATACTTTCCTTGTATGTTTTAACCAGCACATTCCTGCATTTACTCGACATTGTCTTGATAATGCTGAAGCATTAACATTCTTATGTAACTTTATGTTTTTACTGTATGTTGGAACAACATAACTTTCATTTGAAATATTAATGCCCTCGCAGTGTTATTGCTTGTGAGTTTTTCCTTACTCAAGGAGGAATTACTATCACTGATGGGAGCTGTAATGTTTCCATATTGTTCGGTGCATCCTTTCATTATTGTTTCATTGGTTTAATTACAGAAGTAGAGGCCGAAACAGTGTACCTACATCAGCTATGGAAGAAGCCGCTCTATTGGGGTGAGTATTGTCTTACAATTTTGAATTTTTGCTCCTAAATATTTAACTTGCAAAATAAAATATCTCATCGGTACAATTTTTGCAGTAGCTGCACCAAAGCACTAGCTATATAATTAAAAAGCACTTTGATTGCTAACTAAACCTAGCAATGCTGGATGTTATTGCTGTAAACCAGCTATTGAAAAGAAGTGTTTGGTGGTATATGTACCCAGTAATTTTGAAGAACCTAGAGTTATATTTCAAGTCATGTACAGTTCAATATGCTAGTCACGTTAAGATCACGTGTCAAATTAAATTTATACTGCTAGTATAGTCTGCATTCCGACTCAACCAAAACTCAAATTCGATATAATTTAAAACAATTGTATTGTGTTTGTTCGCGCATATAGGCAGGGCACAGAAAATATTATCGCCTTCGACCCTGCATTTTTTAGGGATGTCTCTGGAGGCTAAAATACTGCACGCACTAAAAATGCCTTGGAAAAATAGTATAAATAGTTCCAGTCACTTTAATCTACTGATTAGAACTTTTTAAATGACTGACTCAAGTGCATTTTGTTCATAAAACTTCATCAACTCACGTTCATAATTATGTGGCGCATTACACAAGCTTAGGGAGCTCGAGCTGGCTTTGTATTGTTAGCTAGAAGTAACTCAATGAACCGCCATGTCTTAATTATCATAGGCAGTTCTAACTTTTCGCTCATCTCAACTCATTATACTTTTAGGCTGCCTACGTTTTCCGATTTTGTCTAGTTCATTATCTCCTTCATTTACACAGCAACAAAACATGCACTGTTGGATAGTCAATGCATGTTTTTGAGCAATATACTTCGGCAGCTTAAATTTGAAGTAATTTGCACATATTATTGCGCATTACTTGAGATATTTAGCATAAGGTTAAAAATTTGAGCCCTGTACAACTGCTCTAGTGCTGATTTCGCCGTCGCAATTATCATAAGATGTCATTGCCTTCAATCAAAAAATGGTAATGTCATTTTTTCGGGAATATTTTTGTATGCATTTTTCAACTTTGTAAATTTCCCACTCATGACAGGTTTTTATAAATGCTAGTAGAATTATTTTAAATTGGAACTATAATTCGCAAAATAAAGAGCTCTAAACTTACTCAACCAAGAATTGAACTTGCATGCACTCTCGTGCTACGTTTTAACATTTCTCTTCCCTCGTACAGGTCGTACACTTGTATGTATTCACCCTCCATTTTGAGTTAGCATTTAAAGATTTTCCCCTTTGCCATAAGGGCTTAATCACTTTTGTAGATCCTTTCACCCTTTGCATTCACTCACAGCTTGCTATATCGTAGAACTAGAAAGTAGAAAAGCATAGCGTAGTTGTTAGTCACTGATTTTATTGATTTTCTTTTACTGTGGTTCTATCCCAGTCCAAATGGATGTTGATGCCCTTTCCCTGTTTCCTTTCTCTTTTCCCAAAGTTTCACGCGTTCGTTCAACTTGACGCATACACTAACTTACACAGGCAAACGCAGATGAAGTAGAACCGGCAGGATTATGCCCAACGCACAAAATCAAATAGTACATAATGCTTGGCTTCTGATTAAATCTGCACTTTGAGTTGTTAGTTACTGGTGTGACGTGACTGTTGTACGAGTGAATAATTAATTCTTGAGCTTGCTAAAAAGTGATGGACAGAAAGTATTGGTGTAACAGGAGCACATCGTCTCCCCAACTTAAAGGTATACGTGTTTCATAAAGATATAGTACTTATTTAAATTGTGTACCTGCAAGTTAATGGTCTTTCCCATTAACAAAGTTCGAACGTATTAATGGGGTTTTTGTAGCTATATAAGTTAGTTACTATTGGCATTGAAATCCCATTTCTTGAAATACCGATGCTCACTATTAGCCAATGTGTTTCATAATTTAATGATCGTGGAACTATATACCTATGGTAATGGTTTTCTTGTCTCAAAGCGAGTATGTGTTTGTAGTCAGGATTCGACTTCTATTTTTGTACTTTAACGAGGGATTTAATCAGTTCATTATGCAATATACTACTCACTTTCGTCGAACACTTTACTTTTGAAGTCACGTTTTAAAACCATTTTGTTAGTTGGTTAATTTTTGTGGCACAAGTAAGTCACACTAAGGCACTATTGGCAACAATAGAACTGAAAAGGCAAACCAAATAGCCATTGTTTTCTACTGTAACAATTCTTGGAATAGTTAGCTAAATTCAATTCTAATTGCAGATCTATAACACTGAACTAAGAAGTTATTAACGTTCTCCATTTGATTACCATTTAAAATCTGTTCTGCTCTATTCGAAATCTAATGTTTTTCTGACGGATTGAATAGTTTTGTGCGTTGTAAGTAATTGATAATCCACTCTCCAAGTATTTGTTTTGTCCCTTTTCAGGAATTAAGGCGCACCTGAAGTTCTACTGACTAACTATCGAAAACTTTTGTATTGGTTGTTGATAAAACAATCGAATTAACTCTAACGGACAAATTTTGCTTTCCGCAACCCACCGGTGCAAAAAAAAACCATCGTATAACGCCTCAACCTAATGCTTTGTTTGACACACACTATTGTTGCTTTGACTGTCGTGTGATTTGTGTGTAACAAAGAAGTGTCAACAACCTTTCCTTAGCAATAAAATAATAAACTCAAGCTTATTCCCTAAACCCTATTTGTGGAGGAGAATTCAAGATGTCCGTAAATACACTAACGACTTCTGACAGCATTGATTCCGCTCGGTGACTGCTATAAGCATAATTTTTACTAACTAATTTCTAACTTACTAAAAGTTAACTTACTTTGTGCACGAAGTTGCATGGTGAATTTGTAGCATCAGTTTGCACATTGATTGACAGTTGTCGTAGTAACCAAAGTATCTAGCTGTTTGCATTTGGCATGTTGACTGCGCTTTTATAATTTCATCGCATTCTCGTTGCAAAGCGAGAGTTGTGCAGAAGAAATTCCAAACAGGTTTCGGTTTAGAATTCATACAAGTAGTCGCTTGAACGTATCGAATTTTACATATTTGGATTGGAAGCCGCGTCTGTTGTTGAACTTGAGTTGACAGTGACTTGAAAAAGTAATATTATAGGTAGAAAGTGACTAGTTGACTAGTAGATTATGTTTAGTTAGTTAGTTAAGGGAATGTTGTAGGGGACAGATTGCAGTATTCGGGAAAATGGGACAGATTTTACTATTTGGGGATATGTTGAAATCGCCACCACTACCACCGCAACCGCCACCACCACCGCCACCGGCTTTTCGAGCTTTTTCCCTTCTCCGCTCCGACCTGTGCTCTTAAAGCCCCCCCCCCTGACTTCGTTCCCACCCCTTCGGCCAGATTAGAAATAATCCTCCAGTATGGGCGGAGCTCCTATATATCGGGTGGAGCCTTATCACGTTGTAGATCTCAGTTCAAATGAAATCACAGGTCTCACATACCGCTCTATTGTCGACGAAATTCCTTATTTTTACGGTTTTTTAGCGGTGGTGGTGGGGTGATTGAACATTTCCCCAAATACTGCAATTTGTCCGCTGTATGTAGGTAATGGTTAGTTTGTTAATTTTGAAAAGAATGGGAGAATAATTGGGTTTTAAATGCACAGGTGCAATCCCTCTGAAAGTATGGATGAAGTTGAACTCAAGAATATCCAGTTGTCATTCCCGGCTTCTCGCACTTTGACTCGTGGAGAAGGTGTGTGCCAGGAAGAACGAATTGACACCAATTATGGCTCTGTACTTGTTGGAATTCAAGGGGATCGATCGAAACCAGCAATTGTGACTTATCACGATTTGGGGCTCAATTGTAAGCAAAATTAATCCCGGTTCAAGGTTTCTATCCAACGACCTACAGACTATCAGTCTTACACTGAGAACTGCCTTGTCATTGGAAAAAACTCATTCATGCACTTAGTTGGTTCTATACTAACAAGGTTTAACATTATTTTTGTGTCTGTGTAGATGCCTCAAACTTTCAAGCATTTTTCAACTTTGTGGACATGAAAATTCTTCTGCAAAATTTTTGCGTTTATCACATCAATGCTCCGGGCCAAGAAGAAAATGCTGCCAATTTGCCTGAAACGTAATATTACCAGCTAATTTTAAAGTCTGTGGTTTGTGAGTTTGTATTCACAATAAGCGTTTATTTAATACTTGTTATTCTTGTTTCCAGCTTTGTTTATCCCACTATGGATGAATTGGGCGAACAAGTTTTAGACGTTCTGGTTCATTTTGGATTGAAAAGAGTCATTGGGTTTGGAGTTGGTGCAGGAGCCAATATCTTGTGTCGCTTTGCTTTGGCTTACCCAGAAAAGGTTTGTACTTTGTCGGTTATGAATGCTGCGAATTGGCTATGGTAAATAAGTGTTTGTAATGCAATGAAAATATGTTAATTTTAGGTGGATGCTTTGTGCGTCATTAATGGGGTTTCTACTGCTGCTGGCTGGATTGAATGGGGATACCAAAAACTTAATGCCAGGAATTTGAGGTCCAAAGGAATGACCCAAGGTGTTGTGGACTATTTAATGTGGCATCATTTTGGCCGAGTATGTAATTAAATTAAACATTAACGTTGTATTATTATTACTTTATTACTACTGTATTCACGTCAAGTTCCTCTTGGTTTTTAAACCGACATACATATTTCCTGATTCGTTATAGTGATTATTTTACAAGAAAGGAAAACGTGTGTGTGGCGTGTAAAGAATAGAAGTGCAGTTTTTACGTATATGTGTATATTCTTAGACTTCTGAAGAACGGAATCATGACCTTAGCTGTGTATTTCGTCAGTACTTTGACTCTAAAGTCAATCCGGTGAACTTGGGTCTCTTTATCGACACGTACATAAAGCGGACTGATCTCAACATTGTTAGAGAGCTTGACGTTATTAAGAAAAAACATGTTCGCTGCTTGAGAATGCCGGTTTTGAACATTGGTGGTGCATTTTCACCTCATATTGATGACACTGTCACTTTGAACGGACGGCTTGACCCAACTAATTCGGCTTGGATGAAGGTATTGTGTGAACGTGAACACTATTGTATCGACAAAGTTTCAAAAACATTCAAAACTGTGTCTAATTGTCATTTATAATTTGTAGCTTCAAGATTGTGGAATGGTTTTGGAAGAACAACCTGGGAAAATAAGTGAAGCTTTTCGTCTATTCCTTCAAGGGCAAGGATATGGTGAGTTTTTTATAGCTTCTAGAAACCAAATTTGCCATAAAAATTACAAAAATTGTCAATTAATCTGTTTCAAGTCGTTGTATATCGTTAAAAAATCAGTGGTCTCAGTTTCTCCTCTGAATGGTTTTTTTCGATGTTATGAATATCTGACTTTGACTCTTTGCCGAAACTTCTTTATATGGAATACTTATTTATCGGTGGTTTTAAACATTTGTCAATCTGATTATAATTTGTATTTTTCGTATGGTATTGCTACTCTACTACCATTTCATTAATTGTGAGTTCCTTACGAAAATTTCTGTTTGTCAAATCTATTTATGCTAGATGTTGTAGTGATTTCTAGTCTTTTTATGAGCCAAACTGTTCTTTCATCCTATTGTTGTCTAATTTGGTATAATTTAAACGTGTTTTCTCTATTTTGTTTCTCTTTCAATTTACTTCCGACTCTTCTACCTTCCTCTGAAGCTCTAAAATTATTTCGGAAGAACTCAATGCCAGAAGGTAAATGCTTCTAAAACACAGCAGGATTTGGATGGAATATTCTCACAACTTTAGGCACTCCATTATGTATTCATTATGTTGTTGTGTAAGTTTTGTTTCATTCAACGCTGTTCAATATAAATCAGTGTTTTTCATTTTTTTCGTACTCGGATTTGGATACTCATTCTTGTCTTGCTTTCACTAAAATTCAAAAGTTTATTTTCCTCAGCAGAAGTTACTGAACACTGACTGACGCGTTGCTCATCTATCTTCTCTTTAAATTACTTTTCTCAATCTAATCTTCTCTTGTTTTGTTTTCTTTTATTAGTGCATGCTGCTGGTATTTATGAGTATTGTGGCTCAATCAGCAATACGAACACTATGAGAAAAAAAGTGTAAACAAACATACAGAACATAATGGGTGCTCCTTTGCACTTCCTTTAGTGCACTTTTTTTTGGCTACAAAACACTTTATGTAGTTTCAACTTTCTGTTTGCACTTAATTCTTTAGTTTAGTTTCATCGTTTTCCATAGTCTGAAATATAGTTTAAAGAATTAGCTGTACATTTTTTAGATTGATTTGTTCAAACATTTGTTACGGTTTTCGGTTAATTCTCCGCTTTTTGAGTAGTTTCCTGTTTTCCATAGTTTTTTTCAGTTTTTTTCAGTTTTTTAGTTTACTTCCATCCTTTGTGGGAAAATTTTTGCTAGTTAGTTCGTGCCTGGACCGGCGTGTGTTTAGTGAAATCCCATTGCTTGTGCCAATTTTTTATCTGGAATGATTTTAATTTTAAGTTTCTCTTGTTTTATTTAGTTCCCAGTCTGTCAACAAGAAAAATCTCCCAGCATCGCAAGGTGTCAGTAGATAGTGGAGCTGGCACATCAGTGGATTCCGGAGTTTCTTATGGAAACATTAACAACAAGGAATCTGGTTCACTCACTCCCAAAGGTGATGCCGACACAACCACTACTCTGATTAGCTTAAATGCCAACGAAATTGAGCACGCCAGTAAGATGGCAAACTTGGAAAAGAACGCAGCGGATATTCGGATCACTGAAAATCCTATTTCAGAAAACTCTCAGGATCCTGAGAACAACACAGCAAATTGCTAGAATGTTTTTGTTCTTAGCATCATCAAAATTGTCTCTGACTTTCCATGTCAATTAACTCTAATTCCCAAAATTTTGTGTATCGTCTTTGTGTCATCTGCATTATTATCTATGATGCTGTAGAGTACTACTTGCTATTTAGGTAGTGTGTGTAGTATTCTCTCTTAGGTCAATCATTCCATGTAATGTACTTACCATGAAATCATTGAAAATTGGACAGCCTGTTTGACTGTAGACGCAAGTTGTGGATAATTAAAGGCCACAAGATGCCAATTTTAATCAGAAGAATCCTGAATTTTCAAAAATTCCATTGGTTTGAAATGAATAGTTTGTTCCATCTTATAAGCTCCCATAAGTACTAATTTTGCAGAGCAGTTTGAGGCAAGATTGGTTTTCTTAATAATTTTTTGTGCCTTCTAATTGATGCCTCTCTCATTTCTCACCAATGGAGTCAGAGAAGTGTTGCAACCAACAAATATCACCCTACTGTTCCTGAATGTATACTTTGTTTTTGAGGCTGCTCTTTTATTTGATCTACTGGGAAACAACAAAATAATAAGGAATACTAGAAATATTTTAGGATTTTGTGAGATCAAAAGATCTGTTTGTTATTGTGAAATGTTTGAATCTTAACGAGAAAAGTATGCACATGCTAAAGTAATTGGTTATGCTTATGAAAATGAAAGTGCAATTTAACATTAAGGTAGTTTTAACTAGAATATTAGCGTGTAACTACCCAATATTCTAAACCTAGTAAGTCTCTTACATACAGCTACAAAAATGACTTAAAGAATCTTTTGCAACGTGCAAATGATACGCGTACTAACTAACTCTACTTGAAATCAAAGCCACTCACGATAATCGACATAAGTAACTATCAAAGCAACATTAAAATCCTGCTTGAACAATTAACTATAAATTGTATTTACGACTCGGATTTTATAATTTTCTATTCTGTGTTGGAAAAACGTTGTTGTTTCGCATTTCATAATTATGTACTGGAAAGCTTTATACCATCCCATCCCAAAAATAAAAGTTGGCTCCAAAGTTTCACTCCCTAGTCAATAATTTGCTGAAAAAAGAACCAATGTGAACATTGCATTCAACTAAATAGCTGTGTGACGACTTGATGACTTTATGTAGAAATGGGGACTTTCCAAGGGTTAAAGAATTAGGTAGTTGTGGTGTCGTTGTGAGCTACTACCCAGTTAAATGCGCTGTTTTTGTTATTATGTCATTTTAGTAAGATTGCGTTAGACCTGTTTAGAGTGAGAACTAAAAGTATGAAGTTAGTGATTTTATAGTTTAAGCAGGTTGTGTGCAACATTATTGCATTTATTTTATTGTAGTACTAATATGATCTTTAGAAGCATTACAAAATTGATATTTCAATTGATACTGAAGAATAGTAAATAATATTTCATTACGTTTCTGTAGAGCAAAGTCAATAGGTCATGGATCATAGTGGTTTAAATAAATAATTTTATTTTCTCTGTAAATTTGATTTTTCTGACTTATTTCTGTATGCGTCTCATATTTAGAAGCACTCAAGATGAAGGCTGTATGGCTGCAGAAATTCTGGTGGAAAATCGGGATGGTTTTTTACAGTTTCTTTATTAACAAGGTGACTTCAATGAAACAAATGCGACAATGAATATATTATACGTACGAACAGATCCATCTAAAATGAGTTTCAGATTCAAAACTGTTATATAATAGTATACTAATTAGTATTTTATAGGATTTCTGAGAGTTACAAACGAACAAAGAATAATAAAATGATGACCTACTAATGATTCATACGACTTAAAGGTAAGAAACAAGGAAGCACACAAGTTTCATATTTAAAACAATCTGAAGCTCAGTGTAAAAAATCGTAACTTTCAATACTCACATAATTTGTGCATAAAAGGTTACCAGTGACTGAAAACGATATAGTACGAGTACTTTTACAGTAATTATAATTAAACTAAAACTATTCACCATTTTAACAGCTCTAAAAACAACGAAATAACAAATGAACAACTAGGAGGAATCATAAAGCAAAAATTAACAGACGCTTGACTAGCTACAAAGTAACAACAAATACTTTAAGAATGACTGACTTGGTTTCTTAGGTAAACAATTGTCCAATGAGATTTCCTAAGCAAATTGAAATAAAGGTGATAATATTTCAGCTGCCTTATTTTTTAAGCCATTATGGATAAAAATTCAAATTTTAAACAACTATTTAACACGTAGAAGAGAATTAACCGAGCATTTCAGTAAATTAATCACAAACAACAAGCAATATTTAACAAACTGGATGTCCATTCGCCATAAAAGCTGCGAGCATCTTTTTCTCATCGTCCGACAATCCGTGTCTGAGGGTGCGTCCTGCAAAATTAAACGAAAATTAGTATGATGTACTGAAATTCAAAGTGTGAACCCAAAAAAACTGGAAAAACAAAAAATAACTTTCGAAATTGCACATTGAAGCATAGTGCATACATGAAGAAAAAAATACAACTATTAGCCCTTTCATGACACTTACGAGGCACATGATGAAAAGTCAAAATCTGGATCAGCGTAGTGCAGCGTAGAAAGCCATATCTACAGCATTATTTTCTCTCGTTCTTGATCTTTTCACTATCACAGAAAAAGCAATAATAATAATACAACAAATAATTAAGACAGGAGCAGAGCAAGAATACAAAAGTAGCATATTG